>Ga0209541_10002490_pt1 | contig 34762 bp, 44 predicted proteins | sample RifCSPlowO2_01_FD_184027 | JGI IMG/M metagenome (GOLD analysis project Ga0209541, IMG submission 184027) | Groundwater microbial communities from Rifle, Colorado - Rifle CSP2_plank lowO2_0.1 (SPAdes) (version 2) | ecosystem: Environmental > Aquatic > Deep subsurface > Groundwater | place...
GAAGTTTTAATAGGCTGAGCGCCAATCTCTGTATGGTCAGAAGGTAATCTTTTTAAATCAATAGCATACTCATCTATTTTTGTGTACCATTTCTCCCAAAATTTTTGATTCCATAACTCTTCTATATTATCAACTTGGGCCACTGCAATTTTAGACGGAGGCATATCTGTGTTGACAGTTAGGATTACGGTAATTTTGCCGTTAATGCGCTCAGGAAAAAGTGTCATGGCTTTCGCATTAAAGGGTGTCACTAGATGTCGTTCCTCAACTTTTTTTAAATCTTTTGAAACAGCTACCGCAACTTTAATTCCATTAGCTTCAAATGGGTATTTAGAAAGAGCTGTGTAAAATACATAATAATTACCCTCAAAAAAAGTAATACGCGGATCTTCACATCCGTATTTTTCCCACTCTTCTTCCGACGTAATAAATGGTATACAGTTATTAAAATGTGTTTTATCTTTACTGGTCCCTAAGCCAATGATGGAAATTTGCTCTGGTGTTCGTAGTATGTCAGGCGCCCCAATAGCTCGATACGCACCATAGAAAGTTTTTCCTTTTTTAATTACACTCATATTGAAAGTAGCAAAGGCTTCCCAATAATGGTCTCCATATGGTATAAGAATTGGATTGTGATGAGATCTTTTTACTACATACATAAAATTTTATACCGCAATACTAGACTTTTTTAAAAGAACTTCATTCTCGCCACTTTTTAACTTACGAATAAATTCATCTAAGTTTGCATAGGCAACAGCGATATGTTTGTCGCCACCGCCATAATAAAGAAAAAGAGTTCCATCTTTTACCACCGCTCCGCTGGCATAAATAATTCCCGGTTTCCAATCATTTTCATACCATTCATCTGGTTCAAGTATTGGTCTGTTTGCCCGATAAAGAACCTTTGTTGGATCATTAAGGTCAAGTAAAAGTGCTCCAACTTTATAGCGATTCGGATCGTCCTTATCCATCGCATGATAAAAGAGAAGCCAGCCGTCTTTAGTTTTTAAAGGTGGCGCTGAGGCACTCCGTGTGCGATTATGCCAGGCAACTAGATGGTCTGGTAAGGTATGTATATCAGGAGCTTCTGCCTGTGTTGGTGTTTTATACATATCAAGCTCGTCCAAGTATGCAATATGCACTCGAGACGGATTTCCCATATCCAAATTGTGAAAAAGCGCAAATTTTCCATTAATTTTTTCTGGAAATAAAACCCAATTTTTTTGTCGATCACCCGGACGAGAAAGATAGGCAAATTTACTCCAATTCCATTTCTTGTTTTTGAGATCTTCTGCATCCGCTTTTGAGCAGTCTATGGCGCGCACATGAACTGCTCTAGGCCGGACTTTTTGATATTCCTTCACATAATCATAAGGGTGATGGTCAATGTAAAGGTCAAGTTTTGGCAGGTAAAATGAAGCCCTGAAATCATCTTTATCAGCCCATGTTGCGACTGAATTGTACTGGAATAATAAATTGTTGTCAAACAAAAAGTTTGCGATCATCATCTCTGCTCTTGTCTTGACGACGTGACCAGTTTTTGTATGATAGTTTGAGTCGGCGTTTTCCCCGCGTTCCAGCAATTCAGAGCCTTTTACCTGGATTCCTTTCTCTCTTTTTATATCATCAAATAAAGGAATAGATTCCTTGTTTTCATAATTCTTGTTGATGCTCAATACGCCGTCAAATGACTGCACCGCTTCTTTCACTTTGCCAAGCAGGACTTCCATGTGGCCTTTGCTGTACCACGCCTCCACATGATTTTTGTCAAGCTCCGCCGCATTTGTAAAACAATTATGCGCCATTTTTATGAAATTCGTTTTCTGGTCCTCTTTTTTGTAATCTTCAATCATCTTGTCGCTTACTTCCCAATCAGTGTCCATTGAAATCCTGTAGGCGCCGGCCTTGTACCTGCCTTCAACGAACATCTTTTTCCTGTAATAAACGCTGCCCTTGCCCATCCATGCCCTGACTTTGTTTTCATCCTCTGCTGCCTGCACCTGAAGCGCCCTGTCAAAGAATTCTATTGCCTTGTCAAAATTATCAAGATAAGAATAGCATGCAGCCATGTTATAATTACATTTGAAAAGAAATTCGGCAGCGTTCTTGAACAAATCCTGCTCATTGCCCTTGTAAGGGTAAAACTCCAGCGCCTTAACATATTCCTCTATTGCCGTCTTGTACTGTTTCAGCTGTGCCAGCCGGTCCGCTTCCCTTTTTATCTCCTCGGCCTTGCGCATTTCTTCGGTTTCCCGGAAAGACTCGGTTTTATCTTTTTCTTTCCTGCGCTCTTCCAGCTTTTTCTTCTGGTCGGCGAAAAACTTCCTAATGTGGTGGATTACCATTGTTGAGTAATTTAACTAATAGGAAATATTTAAAGGTTATTGTTTTGAGAAAATAGGGCGCCAAAAATAATACAACAAATGTTTAGAATTAAAATTAATCTTCTTCTTCGCTTCTGCCCATCAGGATTATTGCAACTAGCACAAATAATATCGACAAGATTAATGTGCTGATTAATATCCAGAACCATCCGCCGCTTGCTCCCCTAAAAAATAATTGTATAAATGGTATCTGGATGGTCCTTTCTATCGTCTCCGTGCCGTATAGGCTGGAGCTTGCCGATGAAAACCCGGTTGTTATCGTCTGGTTTACCTGCCTTATTCCCCCGCAGCCCTGCAAATTGAGCTGGATTGTTTTCGTGTCCTGCAAATCATTGTTGTCTGAGTATACATTAATTGCCAGAGGATAATCTCCGTCTCCGATTGCGCCGGTTATTTTAAGCGGAATTGTTTTTGAGTAAGTGTTGCTTTCAGTTCCGGACTGGACTGCAATGCCCCTGCTGAATGCATCAATTTCCAATTCATCACTTTTTACTTCAACATAAGAGTTTTCCTCGTCTTCGCTTCCTAAATTGATTATTTCAAAATTAAGGTTAAACCCTTCGTTGCAGCTTATCTTTGCCTTGTTCAGGCTTAGTTTCGTGAACCTCAAATCATGCCTGTCCTTTTTCACTTCAAGGATTACATTCAGCTCGTCCCTTTGGGTTGTTCCGTTTTCATCGACTCCTTCGGCTTCAATGAGGACGTTGTAATCCCCATCATCAACATTTAATGGAAGGTTATAGTCATTAAGTGTTACGGTTTTTTCTGATTGCGGCCTTAGGTCAAATTCGCTTGATTCGTCTTCCAAATCATCGCCGTCGTCGATGCTTTCTATCGTTGCCCTTACAGTAACATCTTTTATTACCAGCCCTCCGCTGGTTGAAAAAAGGTTTTTTGTTTTTATCCTGAAATCAACGCTGGACTGGGGCCCGGCATCCCTGCTTATCCTCTGGCCATCAGACGATACATGGCTCGTGCGCCCGTCGACTTTCGCCTGAACATCAGTTATTTTCAATTTAGAGCCGCTTGGGGTTGGAACAGAGCCGCCGCCGGAAGAAACTGTTAAAGTGCCGCAGTTGCTTGATGATGATGCGCCCCTTGAATCAGTTGCCGTCAGCAAAATATTGAAGCTGCCTGCATTTGGATAAGCATGGCTTGCTGAAGACGAGGAGCCTGCCGATGTTGAACTGTCTCCCCAATTGACTGATGCCGTAAAGCCGTCACCGTTCGGGTCTGTAATCACATAATTAACTGTAGCTGTGCCGCCCGGTGAAATAGGTGAGCCTGCAAGAGTGCATGATGAAATCGCTGGAGGATTGTTGCCTCCGGTTGGCGTCACTATTACAGTGCCGCAGCTTCTTGAGGATAATGCTCCTCTTGAGTCTGTTGCGGTTATAGTTACTGTAAATGTTCCGGTGCCAGTATAAATGTGAGATGCTGAGCTTGGGCTTCCTGCTGAAGTTGTTCCGTCTCCCCAGTTTACTAAAACTGTAAATGAATCTCCATCAGAGTCTGTAATTGCATAATTGATTGTTGCAGTTGTTCCGACAGTAACAGTTGACGGGGAATTGCATGAAGATATTGTTGGAGGATTGTTGCCTCCTGAGGAAGTCACAATTATCTGCCCGCAGGACCTTGATGATGATGCGCCTCTTGAGTCTGTTGCGGTTACTGTAACAAAATAAGTTCCGGCTGCAAGATAAATATGCGCTGCTGAAAATGGGCCGCCGCTTGATGAGCTCCCGTCACCCCAGTTGATTGTAATAGAAAATGTATCACCATCAGGATCTGAAACCGAATACTGTATTGTTGCAGTGGTTCCGACAACAGCAGTTGACGGAGGACTGCACGAAGATATAACTGGCGGATTATTGATGCTGATGGGCACAACAACTATATTGCTGCAAGACCTTGATGAAGATGCGCCTTTTGAGTCTGTTGCTGTGATAGTTACAGAATAAGTTCCCGTGCCGGCATAAATGTGAGATGCTGATGACTGTCCGCCCGAGGTTGTTGCGCCGTCGCCCCAGTTTACTGTGACGGAAAATGCATCTCCATTTGGATCTGTAATAACATAGTTGATTGTTGCAGTTGTTCCGACAACTACCGGAGAGCTTGAAGGATTACATGAAGATATTGTTGGAGGATTATTGGTTGTAGATACTGTAATTGTACCGCATGAGCTTGTTGAAGAAGCACCTCTTGAGTCTGTGGCTGTAATGCTCACGGTATAAGTTCCAGGAGCATAATAAATATGAGTCGCTGATGACTGTCCGCCCGAGGTTATTGTTCCGTCGCCCCAGTTTACTGTGACGGAGAATGTGTCGCCGTCAGGATCTGAAATAACATAATTTATTCCCACAGTCCCTCCGGGGCTTACGGTTGAGCTTGATGGGCTGCATGAAGATATTGTTGGAGGGCGGTTTACTGTTGGAGTAACTGTTATTGTTCCGCACGATGAAGAAGCTACAGCGCCTCTTGAGTCTGTTGCGGTTATAGTTACTGTAAATGTTCCGGTGCTAGTATAAATGTGAGATGTTGAGCTTGGGCTTCCTGCTGAAGTTGTTCCGTCGCCCCAATTAACCCTTACAGTGTAGCTGTCCCCTTCAGGGTCTGCTACCGAGTATGAGATTGTAGCTGTCTGTCCGACTTGAACTGGCGTTTGGGACGTGCATGAGGATATCACAGGTGGCTGATTTGACGGGGTTATTCTATCAAGAGCAACACAAATAGGAAGTAGGCTGTTAGGGTTTGAGCTGGGCCAGGCAGAATGCCGCAAAACAAGTGAATTGACATTTTGTGAAATTAATAAATTATAATTAACAAATTGGACTACACTTTCAGCATTATCCGAAATATCATCAGTAGAACCAGATCTGGCTATTTCCCGGTTACCTGAATTTAAGAACTTAACAAAAAATTGCTCTCTTGTCTGATCTGGCTGAACTTTAGCAAAGTGATCGTCCCACGAATGAAGGCCGATGTCATAATTTCCTGCCAGAATGTACACTCCGTTAATTATTTTAGTAGCTTCATTCTCCCCATAATCCGCCCTGAGGCCGCTATCTCTGTCAAAATTAATAATTGTTCTTCCAGACCGCGGAGAAAATCCACAGGCAGGCGGATTGCTTTGAACAGTTTTTTTAACACTGAACGAAGTTCCTCCATTACAATAAGCTCTTTCAGGCGAAAAAACAGGGTCAACCCAAAAATTATAATTCCTTCCTGCCTTTACAGGAACGCTTGTTATCCTTGTTCCAGTTATGCCATTTTCACAGTAATAATGGGGGCTGTCAGGGCATGTCTGAAAGCGAGTGTCGTCATATCTGCTGCCAGTTCCGTCATCAAGCCGGACATTATAGCTGACCGCGCCAGGCACAGAATTCCACGACAAATCTATGTTTCCGGTATCACCAGAAATTGTTACAGTCGAAGATGGGTTAAGCCCGGTAGGTGCCACGCACGGCTGCTGACAGTCAACACCATAATTTATCACAACACCAAGAAAAGTCCTAAGGTTTCCCTGGTTGTCCACGAATACACCATCAACCTGAACCCTACCGCAATTGAAAGAGTTAGTGTCATAAACAAAAGTGGTTTGGCCATGTGCGCCTTCCTGATAAGTGGTCGTGCCGCCCATTCTAAACAGATCCGGATCGTAGTTATCGCCCGTTGCTTCACAGCCGGCCTTTGGATTGTGGTACCCTTCATTTCTCATCTGAACTGCACCAGGACCGTGATTTGTAATGTCTGCGACCCACGTAAAAGAATTGCTTGTATGGGGATTCAGCTCGGCGCAGCCTCCCGGATTAACGGGAAAACTGTAATCAACAGAAGGATTAAAAGCATAGGAGTCTAATGAGAATGAAATTAATGTGAGCACTACAGCCAAAACATATAAAAACATTAAATTTTTTGATTTAATAGCACATCCCCAGCTGCATGTAAGATTCTTTCTCTATATAAACCTTTTGAAATTGTTACCATTAGCTAATAGTATTTATGAAATTTCAAACAGGAGCAGTAGTTCCAAATTAATGGTATAAAAAATCGAATTTAACAGTCAAAATTCAAGAATCAGGTATTTATGCTCACAGCCGAAGAAGCGCTTTTATCCAATAGCGAGCTGCCAATTCCTTTTCCGACATAAAAAGAGGACTGGCTTAACGCGTCTCCAAGAACATCAATCAGCCCCCTGTGTTTCTTGTATTCAACAACATCAGCCGTAATGTTTTCCTTTTTCTCAATGTAGCTTATAACTTCAGCCTTGCCGCCGAGCTCGTCAACCAACCCATAATCTTTTGCCTGTGAGCCTAAGTAGAATAATCCGTTAGCAATTTTATCAACGTCTTTTTTGCTCATGTGCCGGTTTTTTGCAACCTCGCTCACAAAATAATCCCGCATCTCGTCAAGAGTTTGCTGAAACACCGCTTTTTCCTCAAAGGTCATTTCCTTAAAAGGGCTGCCTATGTCCTTGTATTTTCCCGCAACCAGCCTGTTGTAAGTGATGTTGTATCTTTCCAAAAATCCCGGAAATTCAAGGTAAGATGCTATGACTCCAATGGAGCCCGTTACTGACGCTCGGTTCGCAACGATATGGTCGGTTGATGATGCAACCCAATAAGCGCCCGACGCGCCAACTTCCCTTATCCACGCGACTTTTGTCTTGTTAGCTTTTGCAACTGCATCTGCAATTTCCTGGGACGCGACAGCTGAGCCGCCGGGGCTATTAATTTCAAGAATGATTGCTTTTATGCCAGGATTTTTATCCGCTTTTTCTATCATTTCAATAATATCCGGAGAAGCTGCAACAGCGCCGCCGAACGATAATCCTGTGTCTCTTGAGCCCGTAATCTCGCCTTCAATCGGAATCAGGGCAACATTGCCGCCCAAAGATGTGGTGTCGACTCCGGCAAACAAGGATAAAATCCCGACAGCTACAAATCCGAGAACTGCAAGGAGCATAATCACAAAAACAGCATAGCCCCACCTGAAAGCCGGCGCCTGCGATTCCTGAGGCATCATTGCTCACCATCCTTTTTGAAAGCCTGAAAAATATCTTTCCTTCCCTGCTTCAGGTTGTCAAGTATCTGGTCTTTTGCCATTTCAAGAAATCCTATCACTTCCTGCGGAGTCACATTCTGGGTTTTCATTGTCGTCTGTATATTATTCTGGTTCAAATCGACTCTTAATACAAAAACTTTTTGCTCATCTGCCATTTTAATTATTTAAATTTTTTATTTTAAAGTTTTTCTATTATTTGTATTAAATTAACTTTTATTTTTTTCTTAATTTTATTTTCTAAATTTTATAATTTGTGATTCAGGTTTATTATTTTTATTTGATTTTTTTCTGCTGATTATTATTTTAATTGCCGATAAGCTTTATTTATCATTAGATTATTATCAATAAACCCATTGTTATAAATTTACGGCTCCAAAGAGTAGATTCCTATTACCCTGGTTTTGCTCAAAATTTCACTCAGCCTCTGGTTTGTCTTCGTGAACATCATGAACAGCGGGTCGAGAATCCACAAAAGGAAAAACGGAAACAGAGGAAGGAAAACGAGGTTTCTCACCAAAACCTGCCATAATTTTAATTCTTTGCCATCGCTTGCTACGTAAATTTTCATTATCCTCTTGCCGATGGACTGGTGCATCTTTTTCTCAAGCATGTAAAAATAAAGAATGATAAAAATCCCCATCACAAAAGATACTAAAGTTATTAATTCAGAATTATCAGTGCTGCTAAGCAGCTTGAGAGTTCCTAAGAAGGAATAATCCGCCGGAAATAGCTTAGCAAGAAGCGAGCGGAACGGGAGGAGAATTACAAGATTGATAATCGCCATGTCTATCAGAAACGCCGCAATCCTTTTCCAAAGAAGAGCCGGCCCCGCAAACAATTTCTCTTTCGGAAGATTCAGTCGCGCCATGATTTTTGGAAGCTCCACTTATTTATAAAAATATTGGTTTTGCCCACTTTACTATCGGGCACCGCCCTATAGAAACATATTTAAACAAACAAAAATTCAAATTGCTTAATGAGCAAGAAAAAAGTAGAGCTGGCGATGCAGGAAAAAATCCAGATGGAGATTTCCAGAATCAATCTTCCAAGAGGCTTGCAGTCATTTGGAATCATCGAGCAGCGGCTGGGCGGCTCGCGGATGAGGGTAAGATGCCTTGACGGCAAGACAAGGATATGCAGAATTCCCGGGAGGCTCACAAGAAAATTGTGGGTAAGGGACGGGGATATTGTTGTTGTCGAGCCATGGGAATTCGGCGGAGACGCAAAAGGAGACGTTGTCTACAAATATACGCCGACACAATTATCGTTCTTAAGAAAGAAAGGATACCTAAAGCAGTTTGATGAGTACGAGGAATTCTGATTCAAATTTTGTTCTTATTAATTTTTTATTAGTTTAAAATTTAACTTTTAATCACGGAGGGAAGTTCTAACCGCACTCGCTGTTAAATTGATAGCCCTCCAGCCACCCCAATATGCTAATCCAAATTGTGCATAACATGTTTTCTTAATTTTCCGTTTAATCACTACTATAAAATAGATATAACAGAAATATTTAAAAAGAGCAAGGGTAATCCAACCAGTATGGAAGCGCCAAGGCTGAGTTACTTTGCAATGATTTTCGTTTTGCTTCTTACAATTATAGGCTTCATATTCGTAGTTTTTGATTTGAGGGGAGCTGCATTTGCATTCGAGCTCGCACTGCTGCTTGCGTTCATGTTTCTGCTGGCATTTGCAATGTTTTTTCTTTACCACCGGAGAAAAGGAAGCTGGGGAATCATAGGCTCCGTTCTAATCGTGCTGATTTTTGACACTCTGATTATCGCGCTTTTCAGGAGAGTATTCAGCGCATCATATGCTTTGACAATCTTGTTTGCTGTAATTGGGCTTATAATCGTTCTGTTCAGCTATCTCACTGCCCCGAAAGAGCCAGAATACGTTGAAAAGCAGTATGACAAGTCAAAATATTATTATTCTTCTGTTGATAGGATTGAAACAAAAGAGGAAATAAAGGAAGAATTAAAGCAGGAAGTAAAAGAGGAGCTGACGGCAGAACAAAAAAAGGCAGCTCTAATGAAAAAGAATTATGCTCTTGGAAAATTCATTGCCAGCAAGAAGGGAGAAACTTTTCACGTTCCGCTTTGTGTTTGGGCGGATAATATTAACGAAGAGAACCAGGTTTGGTTTGATTCAAAGAAAGATGCAATCGCAAAGGGATATGCAGAGCACAAGTGCGACGTAATCACAGGCAATACAACAGCAAAATAAATTTTATTTCTTCCACAGCAAAATAATCAATAAAACAACGCTTACACTCACAGCGCTGTCTGCAACATTAAACACAGGCCAGATTCTAAAGTCAATAAAATCGATTACAGCGCCGATAGAAATTCTGTCAATCAAGTTCCCGATTGTTCCGCCTAATAATAATCCGATTGCAATCTGCATCATCTTTTCATTTTCCTTAATATTTTTGAGATAATAAATGACTACACCGATAAAAATAACCAGGAAAATTATAAAGAATAAATTAAACCCCTGAAAAATGCTGAAAGCCGCGCCGGTGTTGGTGACATAGGTTATATGAAAAATATTCCTTATTATTGAAATTGATTCACCTAACTTAAAATTTGCCCTTATAAGGAATTTTGTAAGCTGGTCTAAAAAAACAATTGTTAATGCTGTCGATAAAATAAAAATATTTTTTTTGCCCATCAGAACGGAAATAAAAACAGGAATATAAAAATTTTGTTAATAATACCTTCTCCTTTTGTCTTCCTGCTCCCCTCTTGCAATCGACTCGATGTTTGCGACTCTCTGGTTTAGTGCATCGAGCGATGCCTTGAGCGCGTCCAACTTGCTCGAGATAACTTCCAGATTTTTTGACGCGATGTAAGGGTCGCTCGCCGCGCTCGGATAAGCGGGCTGGTACGAAGGCTGCTGCATCGGCGCAGAAAAATTCTGCTGGCCCTGAAAAGAGGGATATTTCTGAAACTGCTGCTGCGGCTGGCCTAATGGCTCAAGCCCCGCGCCCAAATCCGGAGAAGGCCCCTGGTCCATGCCAAAATCCTTGCCCAAATCCAAATCCTTTCCCAAGTCATCAAAATCGTCCTTCTTCTTGAAAGGATTCAGCTTGCTGAAGAAACCCATTATACCTAACACCTCTTTTGCTTGACTCTATAAGAAGAAGTATTTAAAGATTGTGGATTAAAACCAATTTAAGAAAACTAAAAATCAAAAATTTTATTTCTTCTTCTCTTCCTTCTTTGGCGCTGCCCCTGTTGCCGGCGCTGCCTTTGCCCCTGGCGCTGCTGCCGCTCCTGCTGCCGGTGCCGCTCCCGGAGCTGCCCCTGGCGCTGCAACTCCCTCTACTGGCAGCAATTCCTTTATCATTTCGTCCGGTATGCCTGCTGCAACCAGCTTTACTTTTATTTCTCCTCTTGCCTTGCCAGCCATCTCTCCAATGATTGCCTTTGCAATCTTCTCGAATTCAGCCTTTCTCTTTGCAAGATCTTCAGCCAATCTCTGCTTCTCCTGTTCAAGGTGAGCGAGCTCTTCCGCTGACAATTCGGTTTTTTCCAGCCTTATTTCTTCGTCAAATTTCCCTGCCTCAATGTCCCTCATTGTGTCCCTGGCCATCTTTCCTTCAACCAGGATTCCCATTGACTGGCATGTGCCTACTATCTCCTTGACTTTTTCCTTCAAAGTTTTTCCAAGAGTGGCGGTTTCTTTCATCTTTGCAATTTTGATAACCTGTTCGATTAGAATGTCAGCAACCATTTCGTGCTTTGCCTTTCCTGATGCTTTCTCTAAATTTGTTTCTTTCTTGATTAATCCCGAAGCAGGAGGAGTTCCTATTGTGATTTCAAAGGATTTTGATTCTGTATCTACCTTGACAGTTACTGGAACCTGCATGCCGTTAAACACTGCCGTCTTCTTGTTTATTTCCATGACCACCTGGCCTATATTAACGCCCAGTGGTCCAAGAGCCGGGCCTAGCGGCGGCGCTGCTGTTGCCTTTCCGCCTTCAACAAGTGCCTGTACAGATTGTGTTGCCATTTTATTTTGGATTTTTTAATCCGATATTTTTTATTTTTTGAATTTGATTAATGTTTTAGTAAATAATCTCCATTTAAAAATATATTTATAATGTGTCTTCCCCTGAATCATCATCTCTCGCAGGAAGCGGTGAGTCTGTGTCCCTTCTCACGACTTTAACAGCATCCATCTTGACAGTTATAGGAATCGGAACAGCTGCTTCCAATAATTCGACAACAACTTCTTCCTTTGCCTTGTCAATTCTTGTGACTTTTGCATTTTCCCTTTTGAATGGGCCTGAAATAATTTCAACAATGTCACTTTTCTGGATGTTCATCTCGTGCTTGACCTGCTCAAGCATGTGCTCAATTTCAGAATACTTGACAGGCGCTGCCAAAATTCCCCTTGCATAAGGGATATTGAAAGCTGCCTGCTCTGCATCCACTTTTGTAGCTGCTTCTATGAAGATGTATCCTCTCATGCCGTGCGGCCTTATTACAGAATAGACCTCAATCTTTTTCTTGATTGCATTGCTTGCAACAAAGTCCATAACTTGGTCTTCACGGTTTGCTGTCGTTCTCAGCGCAAAAATTGTCTCGTCTTCTCGTGTCATTTTAAGTTTTAATTATTATGGTTTACGAACTAGCCATTTTCTTTTTAAGGAAAAACTAGAATTAAGCCATTGTATAGGCAACTTATATATAAAGGTTTTTATATTGATTATTGGCGTGCATTCTCGGCATTTTTCTTTCTGAACTCAAAACTAATCCTGTTCAGCAGCGGAACAAACAAATTCGCAACAGCCAAAACGAAAGGAATTCCAAACACTGGGTTGTAGATTTCAATTCCAACCAGCATGAATGCAACCAAAATTCCGTAAAATATTCTTTGCCTTTTGGCGGCGGGGTTTGTTTTCGGCTCTATCAGCATAAACATCGCAAAAAATAGAACCGTGCCGCTTTGCGCAACCAGGTTTGAAAAGTGCTGAAGCGGCGAAACATCCCTTAATAGAAGGTAAAAATGAACCAAATAGTAAGTTAATAAAAAACTCAGCCCCAAATCAAATCTTTTTAATTTCCACAAAATAAAAAGCCCGAACAAAATTACCAGATAAAAGGGGGATGATATCCACCATGTATTCGGGGCTTTGAAAATAAGAAAAACAAGCAGGATTCCAAGATTTGCCGGATTGAAAATATGGCGGTGATTAACCTTAATAAGATGTTTTGACACAATTGCAATTATTCCGGCAATAACATAAATATGCCAGCTTAAATTTTGAGTCAATAATCCGCCAATAAAAATTCCGGAAATGAGCGCAGAGTATGGAATTTCCCAAGTTTTAGACCAAAAATAATCAATCAGCAAATCCAGAATTGCCGCCGTTAAAACTGCAATCAAGACCGGGATTAAAGATGATATTCCAAAATCATAAAAAAACGCACTTGCTAAAGTCAAAATTATCAGGAAAGCGGACAGGTATTGGTAGATTGTGAATTTGCTCATTGCCGATTTAAAATCCAAAGGTATCACCTTTAAAATTATTATCAATCAAACTGTTTATTTCTTTCTTGCCCTTCCGCTTCCACCGGCTTTATAAGGTGAATAATTCCCTTTCGCTTTCTGGCTTGTTTTCTGCTCGGGATAGACATCATAAACAACCCTTTCATCAAAGCCGCAGTTATTGCACTTTATTACGCTAATTCCAAGGTAGCTTAATGACCTAATATTCTTAGAGCTGCATTTCGGGCATTTAATCATAGAATAAGCAGGTAATCCGCGAATTTAAATTATTTTCTCTTTTGTCTCCTTATTGACAATATGAATCACATTAACAGGGCATGAATCAGCGGCTTCCTTGTTTGCGGCAAAATCCTTATCACCAATATCAAGCTCTTCTGTCTCATCATCTTTTTTTACCGAGCCGATTATGTCCGATTTGCCGTCTTCATTCATTTCCCAGAAATCTGGGGCAACAGCAGCGCATGCGGCGCAGCCTATGCAGTTCGGCCTGTCGTGCTGTATTTGAAATTTCTTTTCGGTTTTTATTTCCTGGGTTTGCTCTGCCATCTCAAAAATTAATAATTACCCTTATATAAAAGTATCGCAGAATATCAACATTTTGCGGATTTTTATATTAGAAAATCGTGATTTTCTTTATATACAAGTTTGTGTTAATTTCTTATTATATGCTGATAAAAATGATTCCTGCAACCACAAATGCAAGGGCAAGCATCTTAACCAACACGCTTTTTTTGTGTATATCTTCCATTATTATATTAGGAAAATACAGAGTAAATAATATTGCAAGGACAAAAACAAACAACGGAAGCGCTGCATTGCTCAATGCGCTTACAAGCGACACAGGGCCGAGAAGTATGGCAAAATCAGAAGCTATGAAAGCAATGGAGTCAATAAGCATCTTAAACCCGATTAATCCCCTGATTTTATTTTTCATAGATTTAAACGTTTGAACAAAATCCTTTCTGACACTCGGAATCAGCAATACTGACAGCGCAACAAATCCAGTAACTCTCAGCCACAAAACAGCGCTCCAGAATCCAGTGACATTAAAGACGTGTTTTGCTGAGATATAAGCAACAGCAATAGCAATATTTGACGCAATCATAAGATAAAATGCCTTGCTTAATACAAACCTGTTATGGGATTGTTTATATGCAGCGATTATTCCAGCGCAGAGCAGCAGTAAAAATCCAAAAAGATGGTAAGGTGACAGGGATTCACTCAAAAAAATCGCGGAAAGCGCAAAGACAAACAATGGCGTGGACTGGTAAAGCAAAGTGATTCTCGATATTTCCTCGTACTGTATTGCCTTATAGTATAAAGTTACACCGATAGCAAATCCGGCGCTTGACAGCAGTGCAATCATAAAATCTTTTAGTCCCAATGGCTCAAAATTGAAAAAAAGAAGCAGGAATATAAATGCAAGGTTGGTCAGTCCGTTTATAACAATATAAACTAAAGGGTTTGAGATATGCTTTTTAGAAATTATAAATTTATCTATCATTGTTGTGAAACTCCAGATAAACTGCGCCAAAAGAACAAAAAATATCCAATTTTCCATTTTAATTCTGATGCATCACGCTTTTTTTTAATCTTTCCAAATAATTGCAAGCGCTGCATGTTTCATTTGCGCTCGGCTCGCCGCATTTCGAGCAGGCCTGAGCCATTTCCCCCTTGAACTTCTCTTTCAGTATAGGCAAAGTTTCCAAAAATGAATTGACTATGGAATATTTCGTCCCGGCAAATTTCTGCTCCATGCCATTCAGCATGTCCCTAACCTGCGCCCTGAAAGAATGCGCAACATTTGGGCATTCGTTGAAATTATCCAATAATCCGTTTATGAAAGCGTAAGTTGTTACTTCCTTTTCCATGCATAAATACAATGGCTTTATCCTCTGTGAAAATTTACCATCATCGCTTACCCCGACTTTGGGTCCTAATCTTGCCGAGGCTCCAATATTATTTTTCATCTGGTTCATCATTATTGACTGGCATTCATCATCAAGATTGTGGCCTGTTGCCAGTTTCGTTAATTTTAACTCTATCGATTTCTTATTCAGCAAATATCTCCTAAAAACGCCGCAGATGCTGCAGGGCTTCACATCCAAAATCTTGAGCATCTCATCCAGAGTTAAGCCAAACTCATCTTTATAGGAAAAAATATTCAGTTTAATATTGTTTTCATCGCAGAATTTTTGCGCTGTGGCCAATGTTTTGTCCCTGTAGCCGGCAATTCCCTCGTCAATTGCAATCGCCGTTATTTTTATTTTTGGATTTTGTTTTGATAGCTTGTTTAGCAAGCGCAAAACGGTCAGCGAATCCTTGCCTCCTGAAATTGCAACTCCTAAATTTTCCTCTTTTCCAAGCAAATCAAACTGCCTTATTGTCTTAAAAACCTTATTTTCAAAATATTCATTGAAATGATTCTTGCAGAGCTTCTCACCGGCAGTTAATTGGATTACTGGCTTTTCGCTGCAGCAATTTTTATTATTGATGTTTATTTGCATTTTTCAGCCGCCAGAAATCACAGATAAAATTTTTATTTTGTCCTTGTCGTTTAATTTTTCATCTTCTAAAATTAACTCACTGTTTCTTGAGACAATTACAGTTACGGGATTTATTTTTAATTTTTTCAGCAAGTCAGAGACTGATGAGTCATCATTTAACTCAGCATTTATATTTTTGTTTTCCCTGTCGATGAACACGGCTATTTTTATTTTTTTCACGGCAATAGGGAGAATTTGTTTATTAATAAAGGTTATTGAGAAATTCTTAGCCGACAGAATGCCCGCATCCGCACGTTCTTTTTACATTAGGATTATTAATTTTAAATCCAGCGCCTTGCAGTGCTTCCTTGTAATCAAGAGTTGAGCCTTTCATGAAAGCAATGCTTTCCGGGCTAATAAAGAGCTTTACTCCTTTGTCTTCTATCACCAAATCATTTTCTTTCGGAGATTTTTCAAGCCCCATTTCGTACATATAGCCAGAGCATCCGCCCATGACAATGCCTATCCTAAATCCATAATCTTTCTTGTTTTCCTTTTCCATGAAATGCTTTATTTTTGATGCTGCTTTGTCTGTTAAAGTTATTGGATTTTGAGCTGTTTGCTGCATTCTAAGCCGCCTCCTCTTTCTCAAACTCCTTATACTCATCATATCCTCTCGCTTCCAGCTCATGCGCGAGCTCTTTTCCGCCGCTCTTTACAATTTTTCCCTTCACCATTATATGGACGGTGTCCGGCGTAATATAGTTTAGCAGCCTTTGGTAATGCGTTATAACCAAAAACCCGGTGTTCGGGCCTACTAAAGTGTTGACTCCTTCCGCAACAACTTTTAATGAATCAATATCCAGCCCGGAATCAGTTTCATCCAGGATAGCCATATCCGGCTGAAGAACCGCCATCTGCAGTATTTCAGTTCTTTTCTTCTCTCCGCCTGAAAACCCTTCATTCAGGTATCTTCTTGCGAATTTATCCTCTATTTTGAGCAGGTGCATTTTTTCCTTCAGTAATTTCACGAATTCAGGCACCGGCAGCGGATTTTGCTTGACCGCATTGTAAGCCGTCCTCAAAAAGTTTGAAACCGAAACTCCCGGAATTTCCTGCGGATACTGGAACGACAAAAACAATCCCAGCTTTGCCCTTTCATCCGGCTTTAATTCAAGAATGTTTTTTCCCTTGTACCACACTTCTCCTTTGTCTACAACATATTTAGGATGGCCCATTAAAGTATATGCCAAAGTTGATTTACCGCTTCCGTTCGGCCCCATCAAAGCACAGACTTCCCCTTTCTTCACAGCTAAGTCTACTCCATTCAGTATTTGCTTGCCTTCGATGCTAACGTGCAAATCTTTTATAATTAATTCATCTGTCATTTTTAACCCCTCCGAATTTTATGAAGGAGTTCCGATAAATCGCTATGCGATTTTCAATAACTCCGTTTAATTTTAAAGTTTTAATTTTTGAACTGTTTTTTTAAATTATTTTACTGGAATTAGTTTTAATTTGTTTCTTAAATTTAATTTTTTACCTTTCCCTTTTAACTCCCGGCTCTTTAATATATTTTTCAAAAATCGTAATCGCGTTCTTGAACAGCACCATTGACAGTAGCGCGCATTTCAGCCTCGCTGCGCTGACTGGAATGCCAAGCATTTCCAAAATATCCTCTTTCTTCAGCTTTTTTATTTCATCAATGCTTTTTCCTTTTACTTTCTCTGTCAGCATCGAAGCGCTTGACTGCGAAATTGCGCACCCGTGCCCGTAAATCTTAACATCGGCAATGTTTCTGCCATCATCTATCAAAAAATAAACATCAAGCTCGTCACCGCACAGCGGGTTTTTTTCATGATGGTGGACCGTTGCATTCATTATTTTCCCAAAATTCCTTGGGTTCTTGTAATGGTCCAAAATGTTTTCCTGGTACATCTGGTCTATTTCTTCCATTTTTATCGACTTAAACTCCAAAAATTTTCTTAACTTTGTACAGTGCCTCTACGAAATGATCAACTTCTTTCTCTGTATTGTACAAGTAAAATGATGCTCTTGCAGTTGCCGGCACTCCCAAAACGCCCATAAGCGGCATGCAGCAGTGATGGCCCGCCCTGACTGCAACTCCATCGCTGTCAAGTATCTGCGCAACATCATGGGCATGAACTCCCTTTACATTGAACGAGATAACCGCGCCCCTTTCCTTGGGGCCGTAAGTTTTTATCCAATCAATTTTTTTCAATTTTGCCATCGCATAATCAACCAATTCTGCATCATGGTTCCTTATATTTTCCATTCCTGTTTTTTTTAGATAATCAATTGCGGCGCCTAATCCTACGGCTTCTGCAATGTTCATAGTGCCCGCCTCAAATTTCCAGGGCAACTCGTTAAAGGTAGTGTCATCAAATTTTACTTCCCTTATCATTTCGCCGCCGTATAGGAATGGCTGCATTTCTTCAAGCAATTCTTTCTTGCCGTACAAAACTCCGATTCCTGTCGGGCCAAGCATCTTATGCCCGCTGAAAGCAAGAAAATCTGCATCCAATTGCTGGACATCAACCGGCATGTGCGGAACCGACTGGGCCCCATCAACAACCACCATTGCCCCATGTTCATGCGCAATTTTTGCAATATCTTTTATTGGATTTATAGTTCCCAAAACATTTGAAGCGTGGGTTAATGAAACTATTTTTGTTCTTTTAGTTATATTTTCTTGAATGCTTTTTTTATCCAGATTCCCTTCTCCGTCGATTTTTATGAATTTTAATTTCAGCCCCCTTTGCTTTGCAAGCTGCTGCCACGGAACAAAATTAGAGTGATGCTCCATCTGCGAGATTGCAATCTCATCTCCTTTTTTCAGTTTTGAAGTCAGTGAATATGCCAGCAGGTTTAATGATTCTGTTGTGTTTTTTGTAAAAACGATGTTTTGGTACGAATCAGCATTAATGAAATCCGCAACTTTCTCATGCGCTTCTTCATAAAGTTTTGTTGCTTCTTCGCCAATCTGATGGATGCTTCTGTGGATGTTTGCATTTGAATTTTTATAGTAATTATCCATTGCATCAATGACCTGCTTTGGCTTTTGGGAAGTTGCGGCGCTGTCAAAGTAAATCAACGGCTTTCCATGGATTTTTCTAGTTAAAATAGGAAAATCTTTTCTGATTTGCTCAATATTAAGTTTTGTTTTAATCATCTGAATCCTTCAGCCTAAAAAATGCCAATGTCCATCCATAGTCAACCTTGATTTCAGCTTTTGAACCTGCCGGCAAGACACCAACGAGCCAATTTTCGAAACTTCCGGTTAGTTTACCCCACAATGCCCATTCTGAGTAAGCCATTTCTGTCCTTGGCACTATTTCTCCAGTAGCCGGATCAAAACGGTATTCGCCTGCAAGGGATATATGATACAATGCCTCGGGGAATCTTCTATGCATATCGCGCAAATTAATTTCAAGTTGATTCATCATTTCCTCACCAATTCCCTTATCTTTTCCTTCAATTCTTCTGATGGAACTTTGTTAATCACCGGCTCGAAAAATCCTTCAACGATTAATTTTTCTGCTTCCTGCCTTGATAATCCCCTCGCCATCAGGTAAAACAAGTGCTCCTCGTCAATCTGGCCGACTGTCGCGCCGTGCGATGCTTTTACGTCGTTTGCATCAATCTTCAGGCTTGGAATTGAATTAGCCAGTGTCTTGTCGCCTAATTTCAAAATGTGATTCGCAAGATAAGAATTTGTTTTCTGGCCTTCTTTTGGAATCCTGATTAATCCGCGATAAACTGAAGAGGATTCATCTTTCAGAATTCCGTCAACCAAAATATCATTTATTGTGTTTTCGGCATTATGGTAAACATTTGTCGTGAAATCAATGTGCTCTTTTCGCTTTCCCAGGAATATCCCGATGTTGCTGCATTGTGAGCCCTGCCCGTTAAAGTTTGTGTCAATTCTTATCCTGTTTAGCTTTCCGCCGAAGCATCCCGAAACCCAGTTGATTGAAGCGTTTCTGTCTGCTGTTCCTATAAGATTGGTAAAGCTGCGTACATTATTTGTCCAATTATTTATATGGTAAAAATTTATTTTTGAGTTGGTGTTTGCAAAAACCTCGGTAATGCAGGAATTTAGCTGCTCTCCAGCCGTTTCCCTATTTGAGTACTGCTCGATAAAATCCAGTTGAACATTTGATTCAACTACTATCAGATTATGTAGAATGCTGTTCATCCCTTCCATCTCAAAATTAACCCTTATCGGTTCTGTCAGCTCAATATTTTTAGGAACATACAGAAAAATGCCGTGATTGAAATGCGCTGCTGACAGTGCAACAAATTTGTCTTTGTCTATTTTACAAGATTTAAAAAAATAATTCAGTGCTGCTGGATATTTTTCAAGAGCTGAGTTAATATCAGTCAAAATAACTCCCTGATTTATCAAATTCTCGCTTAACTCGGATGCTGATATTTTTACAGCCGATTCAAACGGCGCAAAATTTTCCAATTTTAATTTTTCAATCTCAGTATATCTCCAGTCTTCTTCCTTTTCCTTCGGCATGGGAACTGAATTAAATATTTCCAGAGCGTCCTCTTTTCTGCTTTTGGCAAAATCACTATCCTTTTGCAGCAATTCCTTCATGGTATTTTTCATAATCAGATTCTCATGTTTAACGGCAGTATTAACCATATAATTTTCCCCCGAAAATCAGCCTACTGATCCTTCCATGTTCATTGCTATCAGCCTGTTCAGCTCAATAGCATATTCCAAAGGCAGCTCTTTCGTGAATGGCTCCATGAATCCTGAAACTACCATTGTCAAAGCCTGGTCCTCGCTTAGGCCGCGGCTCATCAAATAGAACAGCTGCTCCTCGCCGACTTTTCCGACAGTCGCCTCATGCTCGATGTTAACATTCTTTTCATTTATTTCCATGTAAGGGACCGTGTCAGAAGCTGATTTGTCATCCAGAATTAGGGCATCGCAGGTCACATGGGACTTTACGCCGTGGCAGCCTTCTGCAACTTTTAGCAATCCGCGGTAAGTTGTCCTTCCGCCGTCTTTGCTGACTGACTTTGAAACAATTCTGGATGTCGTGTTCGGGGCATAATGCAATATTTTTCCGCCCGCATCCTGATGCTGGCCCTTGCCCGCAAAAGCAACGCTTAAAATTTCAGCTCTTGCCCTTTCGCCAAGCAAATAAATTGACGGGTACTTCATCGTGATTTTGCTCCCTAAATTCCCGTCAACCCAGAAAACTGTTGCGTCTTCGTAGGCGAATGCCCTTTTTGTCACGAGATTGTAAACGTTATTGCTCCAGTTCTGGATTGTCGTGTACTGGATTCTTGAGCCTTTTAATGCAATTAATTCAACAACTGCTGAATGCAATGAGTCTGAGGAATAGATTGGGGCTGTGCAATTATGAACTGCAATTCCATGAGCAACGTAGGATTCATCTTCCGCAACGCTGAAATTGTAAACTTCAACATCACTTACAGTTTCTTTTCTTATTTCTTTAATTGGAACAAATGCGTAATTTTCTGTTATTTGAGCATAAGAAAGCAATTCTTGTTTTAATAATAATTCAGAATTGTTTTCACTTTGATTAATATTTTTACCAACAACATTTGCAAATTTACCTAAATAAGTACCTCCGACATAAACTACAAATGAATTATTTCTTGGAGCTTTTTTATTCCAAACATTTATTGATGCAAAAATATTCAATCTTAACAATAAATCCCTTGTTTGTCCAGCGAGCGATTCCGAAATAGTGTTAATTCTAAACATCCTCTTAAATCCCCATGAATATTCTTTATTAGTGAAGCTTCCATCCCCGCTCCAGTAACCTTTGATAAATTCCGCCTGCTTTTCAGGAGCTTCAAGCATAAGCCATTTTGGAAGTGATTTATTTTTAGCTCCGGAATTAAATTCCTGCTTGAATATTCTGGCTGCAACAGTGCTGCATAACACTAGTGATATTCCGTTTTTGTATTCTTTGTATTCCAATGGAGATTTTCCAAAATATTTTTCAAGCAACTCTGCAACATCATCCAAATATTTTCTTTCATTTTTGTTAAAGGTGAAAGATAAGTAATTTTTTCCCATTACGCTGCCTTCCGCCATGTAATAGCCAACTAACCTAAAGAAATCCTTGTCTGTGCTTATTTTAAATTGGATTGTCTTTGCAGGATGTCTTCCTCTTCCGATTTTTACTGAGAAGAATCTTTCATCTTGGGAAACAACAGTTCTTTCAATTGGAATTGCAACATAATCTAATTTCTCTAAGTCTTTTGACTCAACCCAGTCTAGCTTCCATTCTGTATTTTTATATTCAGCTTTTTGCCTCTTGACTGCAAGAACTGGATGCCCCCCGGTAATCTTTATTTTTTGCCTTGAGTCGCCATAATAATTTATTGTGCAAATCACTCCATCGTGCTTTCTTTTCATTGTCTTGTAAACTTTTTTGTAAGAATGCGTATGTGTGAAAACAACATCTCCTTCTTTCACATCCTCGATTTTCTTCATACCATCAGAAGTTTTTATTGGAGCACCTTTTTCAAAGCACCCCTCGATATAATGCACGCTTGAGCCCGGCTCAGCGATAATTAAAGTCCTTTCAAACTGGCCTGCATTTTTTGCATTTATCCTGAAATATGCCTGCAGAGGCAAATCGACCTTGACGCCGGCCGGAACGTAAACAAAGCTTCCGCCGGACCATACTGCTGAATTCAATGCAGCCAATTTGTTGTCATTATAGGGAATCACAGTTCCAAAATATTTTTTCACGATTTCCGGATACTGCTTTAAGCCGTCGTCCATTCCCAGGAAAATGACTCCTTTGTCTTCCAAGTCTTTTCTTATCTTGTGGTACACAAGCTCGCTTTCGTACTGCGCTCCAACGCCTCCTAAAAATTTCTGCTCGGCTTCCGGAATTCCCAATTTGTTGAAAGTGTCTTTAATGTAAGAAGGAACATCATCCCAGCTTGTTTCTGACTTGTCAGAGGGCTTTACGTAATAATGAATATTTTCAAAATCTATCTGGTTTAAATCTGCCCCCCACTGGGGCATCGGCCTTTTCTTGTATTCCTCAAAAGATTTCAAGCGGAACTTCAACATCCATTCAGGCTCATTTTTCATCCTGGATATTTCTTCAATCAGCTCTTTTGTCAATCCTTTTCCTGACTTGAAAATGTAGTCTTCCTTGTCATGAAAGCCGTACTTGCTGTAATCCTTTTCGAATGTTTGCTCCTGTGCCATTCTATTAATTTTTATTTACTGATTGATTTTTTTTATTTTTCTTACTAGTGATTTATAAAAAATTTAGGAATATGCTTCTTAACTTCTTGTTTTAACTGCCAGCAGCCCTTTATCAAAACACACATTGCAGGCAGACAGCTCTTTTGACTGGGAGCGGTGCAGTTCGCATAAAACCTTTCTGACTTTTGTAAGGCTGCTTATCCTGTACATTTCCCCCATCATCTTTTGCTTGCTGCTCTTGCCTGACAAAACTTTTGCCGCAGACTTCCTTATCTCATCGATAATGTCCTCGCTGAAAACAACTTCCGTTGCCCTTTTTGAGTGCTGGTACTGCGAAACAGCGGCTTCAGTTAAGCCTAGAAGCCTAGCCGCGTCTTTCTGGCTAAGGTTGTGCTCTTTGATGAAAATTTTAGCCAATTCCCTTCTGATAGCCGGCAGAATATACCTGACTTCAATCTCCTGCGGCATAGTTTCCTGCATAATATTGTACAATAAGGAATCTATATATAAAGTTAACGATTGTTAACTTATTTGCAAAGATGATTATGATAAAATAATGGATAGTTGTAGGACTAATTATTTATAACTACTGTATAATAACAAAAAATAGTAAGGTTTATATATAAAGAAAAACTACTATAAAGCATAATGGCAGAAGGGACCGTAGATTCAAAACTAAAGAGCACAACACCCACAATCAAGGAAAGCAGGGTCTTGGATATTCTAAGTACTGGTAATCTAAAAAGGCTTGTACTGCAATTTACACCAGATTCGTTGGAAGATTTAATAAAAGTGATTGGCCATGAGGCAATGAGTCTTGCCAATTATAATCGTTTTGGCATGTTTTCCAATATAGCAGTTGAAACCACTTCAATATGTAATAGGCGCTGCGATTATTGTCCAGTTTCTATAAGTGACCTTTATCAAAGCAGGCCGCTTAAGCCAATGGATGATAAGACTTATCATAACGTGATTGACCAGCTTGCGGCTGTAAACTACCAGGGAACTGTGGCTCTGCAGCACTATGGCGAGCCTCTGCTTGATCCAAAACTGGAATCGCGAATTACTTACGCAAGAAAGCAGTTGCCAAATGCCTTCCTGGTCATGAACTCAAACGGCGACAGGCTTGACCCCGGGCGTTTTGTTAGGCTCGTCAAAGCAGGCATTGACTTAATACACGTAACAAACCACAATAAAAATGGCGAGCTGGAGCCAAGCCTGCAAGCACTGCAGGCTTACCTTAAAGGCCATCCTGAACTGCGCAAGCATTTCAAAATGCGGGCTGGTGTCAGCTCATACTACAACAGGGGAGGCTTAATTGAAGCGCAGAATCCCAGAAAGCTTACGCATTGTGTAGATGAGTCGTACAGTGCAAATGTAGATGTTGAGGGAAATGTAATACTTTGTGCCAATGATTATGTAGGGGATCACAGATATGGAAATGTAAATGAGAAAGGCATAGTTTCGATATGGTATGGGAAAGAATTTAAGGACTTAAGATCACGCAAAAAGCGCGGGCACTTTGATCTGGATATTTGCAAAAAGTGTGTAGGTGAATAAAATGAAACTTGACGAAATACTTAAAGAAAAACATGGGCGAACAAAAGAGTCTGATCAGCTGTTTAGTCCAAAAAGTAACCTGGGCAAAAAAACCGGCAGAGTTATGAACCATCTGAAAGTTGCAGCCGATTCCTCAGGTTCTCGAGCATTCCGCATTGCAGCTTATGGGGGTATTGGCGCTGTTGCAGCAGCATACTTGGCGAGTGGTTATATTAGCAGAGCAGGTGAATATGCTATAAATATCATAACAAATGTGCCTGGCCTTAAGGCACTCCCCCTTAAAGCAAAAGTGGGAATTACGAGCCTTGCTCTTGCAACAGGTGGTGCTGTTTATGTTGGAAATGTGCCAGCCGATAATCACCAAAATCAATCTCAGCAAACAATCGAAGCAAAACTGCCTATAGAAACGTACAGGCTTACAGAAAATGATGTAAAAATTCACAGGAGAGATATCTTTTATGGCCTGCTCGAGAAAAAATTTGGATACCAAATGCATGACAATAAAGGAAGATACGTGCCGCTTAGAACCACAGAGCACCATAAAAGCAACCACGAGACATTCCTTGATGCATTTAAGCGCCTGAATCCGGATCTTTATAGCAAACTAAAAGATAGAGAGCGCAAAGCCAGACGCCCAGGTGATAGCATTTTCCAATACCTAAGGCCAGGAGACACCATATCGTTTTATACTGCCGATACGAAGCCGAAGTGACTCTCTCTACAAATTAAATTTTAACTTTGATCAAAGAAGCCAATGCACTCCAAAATAAGCCAAAACTCCCAGGACTGCGCCCGCCAACACATCCATAAAATCGTGTTTTCTCAAATAAACTCTTGAAAATAAAATCCCAAGCGCAAGCACGGCCAAAATAACTGAAATGGAAATATTATTAAAATAATAAGCGAAAAACACCGACAGGAAACCGGTTCTTGCGGCATGCAGGCTTGGAAAAGAAGCCGCATCTATTTTTTCTATTACATTGCGATAAGCAAATTTATCGGGCCTGTTTTTGAAATAAACCAATCTTATGATTATGGTAAAAAGGTACATTAAAATTACTCCAACAAACAATGTTCCCAGGGAAGCGTAATCATTCAGCGCAAAAAACAGCATCATCAAAAGAACGTAAAAAATCAGGCTGCCGAGCGCAGAAATGTCCCGGAAAAAATCGCGCTTCTGCCTTTCAGCGAATTCAGATTGCATAATGGATTAGTTTAAAGGGTTATATAAAAATGTTGTTGATATAAACTTTTAAATAATCACCGGATTAACTGCCATTATGCGCTACATACGGCAGGAAATATTCAGCGAAATCGGAAAGAAAGGGCAGTCTAAATTAAGAAAAAGCGCCGTTGCAGTAGTTGGGCTGGGCGCATTGGGCAGCGTTGCCGCTGAACTGCTAACGAGAGCCGGAATTAGAAAATTGATTTTGGTTGACAGGGATATTGTTGAAGTATCCAATTTACAGAGACAGGCATTGTACGGCGAATCCGATATTGGAAAGCCTAAAGCAATTGCAGCTAAAGAAAAGTTAAACGATATTAATTCAGAAGTTAAAATTAAGATTTTTATTGATGACTTAAATCATAATAATATAAGAAAAATAATAGATATTGAAAATGCCAATTTAATTTTGGATTGCACGGATAATCTTGAAACGAGATTTCTCATTAATGATTTTTCAATAAAGAATAAAGTGCCATTCATCCATTCCTCTGTAGTCGGAAGCAAAGGGTATATTTTAAATTTAGTTCCAGATAAAAATAACCCGTGCCTGAGATGTTTCCTGAAAGAAGCTGCGCAGCTGGATACATGCGAAACAGCCGGGGTTCTGAACACAATAACCCGCATAATACCATCAATTCAGGTAAACGAGGCAATTAAAATTTTACTGGGCAAAGATTATGAAAAAAATCTCTTATTTTTTGACGTATGGAAAAATGAGTTAATGAAAATTAAAGTAAATAAAAACAAAAAATGTGAATGCTGCGTCAAAAATAATTTTGAATATTTGAGCGGGAAAAAATCTTCCAAAACAACAAAAATGTGCGGAAATGATGTTTTCCAGATTAAAAATAAGTCAATTGATAAAAAAGAGTTTGATAATTTAAAAAATAGATTGAAGAAAATCGGGAAAGTGACTGATTTTGATTATTGCGTTAATTTTGACAACAAATTAACAATATTTCAGGACGGAAGGGCGTTGTTAAAAGCTAAGGATGAAAAAGAGGCAAAGTCTTTGTATTCTAGGTTTGTGGGGAATTAATATAGTAGCTTAACAATTGCATTCCTTGATGACTTTCTTAATCAAACTCGCAGATTTCCTCAGCTGTTTTTTCTCAACAGAATTCAAAGGCATTACAATATGCTCTTTGATTCCATTTCGGTTTACAATCGTCGGAACGCTCAGGCAGACATCGCTTACGCCATGGTAATCCGAAAGATAAGAAGACAAAGCAAGAACCTCGTTTTGGTTTGACAGGATGGATTTCACAATCTTTGAAACCCCAAGGCCTATCGCATAATAAGTTGCGCCTTTTTTTGCAATAATTTCATAGGCTGCATTTTTCGTTTCGGCATAAATCTTGTCCATGGATTTTTTGCTGTATTTTTTGAATTTCTTTAATGAAACTCCTGCAATGTTTGCAGTGCTCCAGACCGGAAATGACGAATCGCCGTGCTCGCCCATTATGTAGGCATGCACGCTGTTTGGGCTGACTTCGAAATATTGCCCGAGCATGTACCTGAATCGCGATGTATCCAAGATTGTTCCGGAGCCGATAACTTTATGATTTGGGAATTTTGAATATTTCAAAGTTAAATATGTCAAGACATCAAGAGGATTTGAGACAACCAATAGAATGCAGTCATCATTATTTGAAGTAATCTGAGGGATCATTTCCCTGAAAATTTCGGAATTTTTCCTTACCAAATCAATTCTCGTCTCGCCCGGCTTCTGGTGCGCGCCTGCTGTTATGACAACTATATCTGCATCCCTGCATAAGCTGTAATCGCTTCCGAAAGAAATTTTTGTATTTGGCTTGAACTGCAGCCCGTGCTGCAGATCCATTGCCTCGCCCTCAGCTTTTTCCTTGTTTACATCAATTAATGTAATTTCAGAAGCGGCGCCTTCAATCAGGCACGCATAGGCTGCCGTGCTTCCCACGAAACCTGCGCCTACAATGGCTATCTTAGAACTGTGATTCCCCTTTTTTTGCTCCAATTTAAACACAATTAAACTTTCAGTAAGCTAATATATTAAGCTTTCCAATCAGACTAACATGCTTTGCAGAGCATTAAACAGGTATCCGGTAAATATTATTCCAAAAGTCACGATTCCAAAAAATATTGCAATAAGTTTTAGCTTCATAGCCCTTCTAAGGATTATAGCTTCAGGAAAGCTCAGCGCGGATATGGCCATCATAAAAGCAAGGGCAGTGCCGATTGGTATTCCCTTCTGGAACAAGGCTAACGCAATCGGAACAATTGCCGCGCAGCTTCCATACATTGGAACTCCGATTAAAGTTGCAACCGGGACAGTAAATATTCCTCCTTGGCCTATCAGCCTATGAATTAATTCTTCCGGAACATAATTGTGGATTACTGCGCCTGCAGCGACCCCAACTAAAATCCATATCCATAATTTTTTAACAATTGAAAATGCCTCATTTATTCCAAACAGAAATCTGCTTTTTATATTCCTGTTCAAATCTTCACTTTTTATTTTCGGCTTTTTTGAAATCAGGTCTTTAACTAAATATTTGCTTAGATTCATCTTTCCCAGCATCATCCCAGATATTGTTCCGATTAAAATCCCGCTGATGACATAAGCTAATGTTATTTTCCAGCCAAAAAATCCAAGCATCAGGACAACAAGATATTCATTTATTAGGGGGGAGGTTATCAGAAACGAAAATGAAACGCCCAACGGAATCTGCGCTTCAAGAAAGCTCAAAAATATTGGAACAGACGAGCAGGAGCAGAATGGCGTTACTGCGCCAAAAACTGACGCAAGCAGGTTTCCAGCCCCTGCTTTCCTGCCGCTCAGCCATTTTTTTATTTTGTCCTCGGAAATATAAGTTCTTAGTACGCCCATTATAAATATCATAAGAAATAAGAGGAATACAATCTTTATAGAATCATAAACAAAATAATTTATTGATTCGGAATACTTTAAGCTTGGATTCAATCCTATGCCATTATACAGTCCCCAGTCAACTATTTGCTGCAGCACGAGCCTTCTTTTCCGTCACCATCGCAGCAGCATTCCTTTTCCTTTGACTTCTTTTCCATTTTTTTGTCAAGATTCTCAACAAATTTTCCAAATATTCCTTTTTTCTTTTCAGCCATTTAAATCACTCCAATAATTTTCTTATTTTTTCCTTTTCCACAGGCAAGCCGGAAATTCACAGTGTTTTCTGGTCGACCGGAATGTTAATCATTTCAATTCCAATATTTTTTGCAACGTCAAAAATCCTCTGGTCGCGGTAGAATTCACCATAATATATTTTTTTAATTCCAGCGTTCGCAAGCATCTTAAAGCAGGGCCAGCATGGAGATGCGGTTATGTAAACCTCCCCTCCGTTAATCATGACGCCGTTTTTCGCTGCCTGTAAAATTGCATTAGTCTCTGCATGAATTGTGGCAACGCAATGGCCGTCTTCCATCATGTGGCCTACATCATCGCAATGCGGCATTCCTCTTATGCTCCCATTATAGCCTGTCGATAAAATAGTCTTGTCTCTTACAATCAAAGCGCCAACATGCTTTCTGTCGCAGGTGCTTCTGGTTGCGACTTCTTTCGCTATGTTCATGAAATACTGCTCCCAGTTTGCCCTTTGCGTCATTTTAAGCTTTCCATCCATTCATCAAATTCCTTATTTGCTTCTTCTATTGTTCCGTTGCTGCTTATGTGCTTATCAACCATAGAGAGGCACTTGTCAAGTTGCTGGCCGGATTCCTCGTTATTGTTCTCGCGCTGCTCGTGTTCTCTGAACTCTTCGAACGTCGTTGCATCGCCAATCCTCCCCCTCTTCAAAAGCCTCTGAAACCTTATCTTTTCATCAGTTACAACGCCAACCAATAAAAAACCTTCGTTCTTTTTCAGCTCGCGTATCTCGCCCGGGTTTCTTATGCTGTCTATCACGAAATCTTTCCTGCCATTGAATTTTTCTTTTTGAATTTTTATATTTATCCTTTCAGCAAGAATTCCGTTTCCGAAATTTTTCCTTAACTCATTTCCTAGAGTTATCAGGCCGCTTCTAGAATAATCAAGTTTTCTTCTGTCCGCCTCTTCCCTTAAAGCGTCAGACAATGAAAAATAAGCAAATCCTTTTGACTGGAGATGCTTTGCAATCTCCCCCTTTCCAGCTGCGTTTTTGCCTGTTAGGCCGACTATCATAAAATAAAAGAAAATTAAATGAGTTAATAAATTTGAGCATTTTTGCAGCTCTTCAAAACAAACATTTAAATTGAAATTGTTTTTACAAAATCTTATGGAAAGCACATATCAAAGGGGCATACGGATTATAAGGGGTTTACTGGGGGAGACCAAGTGGCAGGAATTAGAAGCTCAAGTTCCAGGTTTAGAGCAAAGTGTTGGAACTGCTTATGAAAGACAAGCCCGCAGAAATGCATATTTATCCCAGACGGAAACTCTACAAAGAGAGGCAGGCAGAAGAGTTAATGTGCCAGTAACTCCACAGAATCTAGCTGACTTTGTGGAAGGTGCAGCAATGCTTGAAAAATTAAAATTACCAAAAGGGGTTATGTTAAGCATGCAAAGAATGGGTTATAATCCACGCGCGATTTATTCTTTATAAGATTCAATTCATTTCTTCTGCAGCTTTTCCAATTCTTCCGCGAACCTATCCAAGTCACCAAACTCGCGGTAAACTGATGCAAACCTTATGTAAGCAACTTTATCAAGAGATTTCAGCTTTTTCATGACAATCTCCCCGATGACTTTGCTTTCAACTTCAACAGAATCCCTTTTCCTTAAATCGGATTCCACTTCATCAACAAGCTCATCTATCTTTTCAATGGGGATCTCTCTTTTTTCGCACGCCTCGATTATCCCGTTAAGGACTTTCTGCCTCTGAAAACGCTCTCTTTTGCCGTTTTTCTTGACAACGATGATATCCGCTTCCTCAACTCTTTCATAGGTTGTAAACCTTTTATTGCATTTCATGCATTCCCTTCTTCTTCTGGTTGCTTCCAGATTCTCAGTCTCCCGGGTATCAATGACCTGGGTTTCCTCGAAATTGCAGTAAGGGCATTTCATTTTGTTAAGTATCTGATTTTTTAAAGATAGCTGCCGCCAACATTATAAGCATCCATCAAGGGATTGCCTGTTGATTTAGCTTTTTTAGCCCAACTTAATCCTAAATCATATCTTGGCTGGTTTTCAATTTCTTTAGGATTTATCTGATGAGAGGTTACCTGGCTCCAACCCTCAGTTTCTGCACATTTAACTGCGGCATCAAGACTGAAAGCAAGAAAGAAAAGTTCAGCAGTTCTTTCTCCTTTTAGCCCAGTAACCCTTACAGCTAAAGCCCCCTGTCCTACCCTTTTCATAGTAGCCATTGTAATAAGGCGTATACTTAAAAACATTTCGTCAGCATAAATCCAATAGTTTTTTAAAACAGGATAAAATTTCAAATAAGAATGAAAAACAAAAAAATTAACGTAGGCGGCCAGGCAGTAATAGAAGGTGTTATGATGAGGGGGCCTGAAAAGTATGTAGTTGCTGCAAGGAATAAAAAAGGCATTGCTTACAAAAAAGGGAGCATTCCGTCAAAAAAGAATAAATTTCTAAAGATGCCTTTTGTAAGGGGATTTGTGAATCTTGCCGACATGATGGTTATCGGCATAAAATCAATAATATGGTCCGCTCAGCAGGCCGGGGAGGGAGATGAAAAATTAGGAAAAAACGAAATTGCCATCACCATGCTTATTTCTATCGGCGCGGTTATCCTATTCTTTATTGCGCTCCCTTATTTTCTCACGAACCTGATTGGAATAACAGAAGAGCAAAAGCCAATCCTGTTTAACATCATTGACGGGCTGATAAGGATTGCAATTTTCATGGTTTATATTTATGCTATTTCATTTATGAAAGATGTCAAAGTGCTGTTCCAGTACCACGGCGCAGAGCACATGACCATTCATTGTTATGAGCATGGAAAAAAGATTGATGCCGGTAATGTAAAAAAATTCACAACACTCCATCCAAGATGCGGGACCTCATTTTTATTGATAGTTTTTATAGTAAGCATTTTCGTGTTTTCGATTTTGCCGTCGCTGATGTCCCATTACTATCCAAATTTTGTAAATCTTAATGTTTGGGCCAGGAAGGGAATTTTGTTTCCGGTCAGGATTTTGCTGATACCATTTGTTGCCGGAATATCCTACGAAATTCTGAAAGCAAGCGACAAAAAGCAGGATAATATTCTGTTTAAATTAATCTCAATGCCGGGGTTGTGGCTTCAGAAGATTACAACAAAAAAGCCAAATAATAAGCAGATTGAAGTAGCCATTTGCTCTTTGAAAAAACTGCTAGAAGTAGAAAGAAAATAAAAAAATAAAAGAAGTTCTACCTTCTTTTCCTCTTCCTTCCGCCTCTCTGCATTTTTGCGCAGGAAACGTCGCCTTGCTTGTCAATGAAATACAGGTATCCTGATTTTTTCTTGACGCCTGCCTTTGCCACAGCCTCAACTTTTGCTTTTCCTTTCTTGCGGCCGCCTCTGGACATCTTGGCGCGGGCTACATTGCCGTGCTTGTCGACAAAATAAAGATAGCCCTTCTGCTTTTTGACTCCGACTTTTGCTACTTTTTCAGCCATGTTCAAAACCTCCCCTTGTTTTTTAAGACGTTAAAACTGTCTTATTCCTTTTGTTGACGAGCATGTATATAAAGATTTCGCTTTTACGACGAGAACATTAGAATGCGATAAAATTAAATATTAAAACGGGTTAGACAGCGAAATGAAAGAAAAAATAATGCTGAGGTCAAAAGCAAAAACTCTCGAGCCCGTTGTGAGAATAGGAAAATCCGGCTTAACCGACAGCATGATTGGAGAGATAAATAAAAACCTGATAAAAAGGAAGCTGATTAAAATAAAATTATTAAAATCGCCCGGTGACAGAAACGAAAAAGAAAATTTAATCACGTCAATAGTGGAAAAAACCCATTCTGAGCTTATAGATTCAGTCGGAAATGTAATTGTGTTATACAAAAAGCAATTATAGCATCTCGTCTATTTTTTTTAGGTATTCCTTTATTCTGGAGTTAATGGACGGCAGCAGGAACTTCTCAATCTTCTCCTCGAAAATCTCGTCCAGCTTGCTGTGCTCCACAATCCTGTAGGAGTTAAGGTGCTTTTCGACAATCAGCAAATCCTTCAGCCTTTTCAGCTGCCTCCTGATGTTGGAAGAAGCTATGCCGAGCATCGGCAGCTTGAATTTTTTTCTTTCCTCAATGACTAAAGAGCAGATTTCGTCGCTTGTAAGGTTTGTTTTCTCTTTCTTTGCTTTAATTATAACAGTGAACACATCAACAATAACATCCCTTGAATCGCCGGGCTGCAATAACCCCACTGACAGGCACAGTTTCCTTATCAGCTCCCGCTCGCTCAGGTTTGCGGGCTTTTCATATCTCCTCAAAGTTATTTCCGCCAGTGGAATGTCCTTTGCAATCGTTTTTTGCTTTGCCATGATTAAAATATTTAAGAATTAAGAGGTTTATATAAGTTTTGATTAAATTGCAGTTAACTAAAGCCCAAAAGTCTTCTCGAATTCCCTCATCTGTTTTAATTTCTCGAAGAACTCAAAACCCTTGTCGGTCATTATAATATAATCATAATTTTTCTTCTTGATTTTTTTTACCAACTCCTTTCCCACCATGTCTTCCAGGTATAAATTCATCTGCCCGTGCGACAGGTTGCTTTTATACATCAAATGAGTCGGCTTTATCTCGCCGCCGCTGTTCTGCAGCGTAGCAAGCATATCCGTGATAATATCCAGCCTACCCCTTTTTCTTGGCATCCCGCAGCACCCTGATGAAAGTCATGAGCAAAATTAAATATCCAACCAGCTGTATTAATTCGGCAATTACATAATAAACATTGTTATAAAAAACAAATATTGAAAATATCTGGCTTACGCCGATGATTGCAAAGCTTGCTGTTACGAACTTGGATGCCGGCTGCTTATTCTTCCTATAAGTGCGGTAATACTGCAAAGTTATCAATGCCAATAAGGCAAGCGCGACTATGTGGAAAATAAAATATTCCAGCTCGCTGAAATAAGTCAGTATAAGTATAAAAAATACCATAAGAAAAATGTTTGATTTTGACTGGTTTTTTTGGTGAATGGAGTACAGCATGTAAAGACCGAGAAGAGTTAATAATCTGTAAAACAGGAAGCCAGCAAGAAATAATATGTTGGACACCTGTATAGTTGGGTAAGTTAAAATAAAATCTCCCAGGTGCCTTGTTACAAAAACTTTGTAATATATTGTAAAATTTGTGAGAATCTTGAAAAGAAATGACAGGGCTATCAGGAAAAACGAGCCGGCAAGATAAAGGTAATTCTTGTTTTTCTTGTTTAATTTGTAGTACCTTACGGCGAAGGAAGCTATAAGGAGAAGGACAAAAGCGCTGACAGTATCAATAAGCAAATCCTTGCTATAAAACCACTGCGGAGTATAGACTACCTGAATCATAGTATCAGCTTTTAATTAGCCATTTAAAAAGCTTATGAAAGATGCTTCTGGAAGTTCCCTTCACAGGCTATTAATAAAGGGCAATTATCCAATTCTTATGATTTCAATGAAGAAGCAAAATCCCAATCATCATGTGAGGAACTTAACGCCAACCCTAACACCTCCAAGTGTTAAAAATAAGTCCCGAGCAAAATCTCGGGAACTTATTTTTAAAATGCTCGAAAATCAGCACAATTCACAATCCTTACTTGATGATTTTCGACATGTGATCCTCTTTCCACGGGGGTACAGCACCCTGTGCCCTCTGGACAAGATGGATGATTTCAGGGACAAATAAATTTACAGGGGTTGCCATCTCACTATGTGAGCATCATCCACTAATAAAATTAACATCATAAGGAAATTGCAATGGGAATTGTGATTATCAAAATATATTTTACAATGCGAACTGATGGCAACCCAAACAAAGTTGGGGCTTTTCGGTGAAGCCATAGATAAAAAAAGTTTAAAAGGTGATTTAAATGAAAATAGAAGAAGTAGGCGGGCTGAAGGAATCTGAGCTGGATTTTTTAAGAATTCTGAGGAGGAAGCATACCGGCAAGCGCCAATGGGCTGATGACAAAGTAGATTATGTTTCTGATTCTATTTGATTTATTTTATTTATTTATTTTATTATAAAAACATTTAAATAATTGGACTATAACAACAATTAAATGGAAAAAGAAGATCCAATACCAAAAGATTTGTTTAATATTCTTGCATGCCCCCTATGCAGGGCTGA
>Ga0209541_10002491_pt1 | contig 34748 bp, 40 predicted proteins | sample RifCSPlowO2_01_FD_184027 | JGI IMG/M metagenome (GOLD analysis project Ga0209541, IMG submission 184027) | Groundwater microbial communities from Rifle, Colorado - Rifle CSP2_plank lowO2_0.1 (SPAdes) (version 2) | ecosystem: Environmental > Aquatic > Deep subsurface > Groundwater | place...
CTCACGCCTGGCGGCGGGGAGAAAGAAGGAATCTGTCTAGGAACATCTGAAACATTTAATTTGACGACGGCATCTGGCTCTTCTCTAAGACTAGGGTTTTTCAGTTCGACTGCCTCTCCTTTTTTTATTTTATATTTGTCAACTCCCGAGCTGTCTATTTCGCCGCCTGTTGAGACTTCCTGCGGAGATAATCTTATTTCTTCTCTAATGACTGTCTCTCCGGCGAGTTTTTTTTCAGCCAGACATGCTCTGTAGAGTGATGCTGCGAGAGTGCCGTCGTCCTGGTCAACTTCTCTGTCTTGGTTGACGTCGGCAAAATAACAGTTTTCCTGCGTTGCATCTTCGTTTAGATGACATAGTTTTACTGAATGAAGCAAGGATAAATCTGTTAAGTTTGTTATGCTGTCTTTGTTTAAGTCGATTGCTGCACAAGGATTTGAGATAGAAGAAGCGTCTGTTATAACTCCTGTTTGGGTTTCAGAGGTTTCGCCGTCGGGTGTTCCGCCTGGCGTACCTGGAGAACTTCCCTCCTGAACGCACTGTCCACTTGAACAGGTCCAATTTCCACCCAGTTCTCTGTTAAGAACCGTCTGACAAGAACTTGAAAATGAATCGGGCTCGTCTCCTGAACATCTGTGCTCCTTTACGCTGTCTGAGTTCATGCAATAGTCGTCGTAAGTGAATGATGAGCCGTCGGTTAAAATTCCGTTAACTTGCCCTGCAGTTAATAATTGGTTCCATGCCGGCGTTGAAATGTCTGTGTCTGTGCATGAGGGTTCTGCAGGAGTATTAGAAATGCAACAAACAGAATCAGCTTCGCACTCTCCGTCTTTTGTGAGGGTTTCATCGTAATTGCAAGTGCCTGATGTGCAAATATCGTCTTTGTCGCATCCTTGTGTTCTGCAGGTTCCGCCGACATCTGAGCACGCGGCGCCTCCGGCCATGCCAGTTATCGGGGCGACTACTGACGCACTAACCGGCGAGGGATTTACCGACGGCGATTCGCAGGTTGCTTGTTCATACAAAACTACCTTGGCTGCTCCGACAGAGTCGATATAAAATATTGCGATGTCGCTGTCTGGGTTTGTCTTTGCATAAAAAGTAATTAAGTCCTGTATCTTTTGTTCTTTTTCAGATTGTGTTAAAACTCCGGCGCTTAAAACCTGCGACGCTTCAAAGTCTATTTCTTTTGCGAGGTAGAGCGAGGTTGAATCTGCCGGCTCGGACTTTAGATAATTGTAAGTTGTGAAAAGCGCGATTATGACTGCGACGATAACTAGGGCGGCTATTAAAAAAAACTGTCCTCTTTTATTCATTCGTCTTTTAGGGGGCTTGTTCTTTTAAATTTTTAGTAAGTTGATAGTAGAGATTATTTGTCAGTTAAGTTGATTAAATTTTTCTTGGAATTAAAACGAACCTTTACTTGGTGCTTGAAATTTATAGCTTTGCTAGGAAGTTTTAGCGTGGGGATTTTGTATAGAAATTGTTAAAAAGATTGATTTGATGGGGTGATATGGGTAACTTTGAAAACGATGGAGAATTATACGCTCTCGCTGTTAGACTCTCTCACGTAATAGATTCTTCAGATCATCCTTACGGTAGCGCCGAAATAATCTTGCTGGCGCAACCAACTTACATTGAATCAGGATATTCTGTTTGCCCAATGACTTCCTTAGATGGACAAGATTTGATAGACGAAGCTCGGTCGGACCGAGAGAGAATTCACTTACTTCATGACGGAGATAGGGAGAGAATTCCTAATGAATGGAAGACAAAACCTTTTTTGGCAGGAGATTTTAAACAAGTCATTGCTATGAGTGAGGAATCAGCAAGGCTTTTGCTTCTGGAAGGATTTGGGTTGGTTCGGCCTTGTCTAGATTTGATTAAATTTCCGACTTATGAATTTAATGGAAAGGCTCCTTTAGAGAATTTAGTAATTGGACTCAGACAACAATTCTGGACGTTGTAAACCGAACTTTTTAAAAGTGCAGTTAATGTATCTTGTGCGAACTTAGTGGGTAATTGGACTAATAATGGCTTGAACGCTCCTATTTGGACTGAAGCCAACGATTAACGCTTGTCTATGCATTCTTACAAAGTCCATATAGTATGCGTGTCCTTTCTCGGCTTCTTCTTTTGTATCGTATCTATCATAAAGTACAGTTCTCGAACCACTTCCAGGCAAAAATCCTTGTTTTACTCTCGTTTCATATTCTATTTTGGGTTCGCCCATAAAAGGAACTCTCCTAACAGACATCGTGATAACTAAATGCCTTAGACCCATCCGTTTGCTTAATTTTAGTCTTTGATTCATAGAAAGTCAACTTTTTTTAGTTATTTATAGTTTTCGATGTCGGGTGCGTTCGGCGCTTCGCGCCTCACATTTATTGCGGCTGTTTCTAAATAGATAAAAAACAAAAATAAAGTCAATTGGGTTTTATCTTCGCTTTGAAGAGTAATTTCGCACCAGCTTTGCTATACCGATTACTAAGACGCCGATAGCAATTAGCCAGTCATTGTAGGCTGTAAGGGCAGTCAACCATCCGCCAGCTGCAAGCAGTAATAGCAGACCGATGATAGTTACGAGCCAAGCTGTTAATTTTGCCATTTTCAAACCTCCTTTTGATGGATTATGAAAGAAATATTAGTTTATATATTCTTCTTTTTTCGTCGACGTAGCTATGCTAAAGGAGAAAACCCGAGGTAACCGCCGACGAGCTGCAGAAGCCCTACAAGAATTAAATAAATTGCGACGAAATAATTTAGTAATCTCGGCCAAACAAGGATTAATATTCCGAATAATATTGACAGCAGTGCAGTGAGAGTTATTGTTACTAAAACCATCTTTTCTTAAGTTGTTTGAGATATTTATACTTTTTTATTTTGTTAAAACGAACTTTTGGTTTATGCTAGAAAATTTGAGAAACGCTAGAAAGTTTGAGCTTATTGTTCTTTTGGTTTTTTATATCTCGACGCGGCTTTCATTTAAATTTTAGTATTGCTCGGGCTTGTTTAGTATTGCTCTGGCTTGTTCTTTAACAGCTGGGATGCGATGTAGATAAGGAGCAAGGAGATTATTGTTATTGTTGTTGAAGTTATTACGCTGAGGTATGCGCTGCTCTCGGTTGAGAAGAATTTCTTGACTCCGGACTGCACTAAATCAAAAACTGTCTGGCGCCAGGTAAATGCTACGGTAAACCCTAATGTGATGATAATTATCATTCGGACTTGCCGTCTGAATTCCTCTTTAAAGTGCCTCCCGCCAATAAAAAAGCGGTGAAGGCTGTCTCTTTTTCTGAACATTTGAAAGTCACGAAAGAAGGAAACAGAGGTTTAAAAAATTAATGAAAAAATAAAATAAGAAGGTTATTTATTTCTTGAACAATCTGATGATCTCCCAGATGCCTGATAGACCTACTAAGGCATAAATTATTGTCGTAACAACTCCTAAACCGTCGACGACGTTTATGCTCCAGATTGCTAAACCCCAATTAAGTGCACCAATAATAACCAGGATTCGCGCTATCCAATCAATTGCGTTCATTTTTAACCTCCTTTTACCTCTTCTATAATGATGAATTGAAGAAAAGATAGTTTAAATATTTTTGGTTTGCCGAGGCGGATTTGAACGCTTGCACTGTTTCACGACGGAGATTTTTGGGCTGTTTGGAAGACAAACGGGCGCTAAAAGATTGAGATTTTCTAGGAAATTGGATTCTTTTTTCGGTTTTTTGTTTATCGACGATAAAGGGTGTTTTAAGGTGTTTAAACAGCTGTTTAAATATTATTTTTGAGTGTTTTTGTTTTATTTTTGTATTTTGGAGGGTGTTTTTATCTAGGGATTGTTTAGAGAGATACTTTGATTTTTAGGGTTTATAACAGTAAAATTTAAATAGTTGGAGCGTCTAAATAAATTATGTTGTGGTGGTTTTCAAAGAAAAGAGGATTAGAACTTGAAGAAAAAACTTCAAAAAGCTTTTCTGCTGTTAAACATGATATTAATTCTATAAGCAAGTGGGTTAAACACCTTGACAATAAAGATAAACAGCTGTTTGACATTGTTTCTTTGATTAGAGAAGATTTGACGTCGATTAGAGAAGAGGTTTTGTCTTTGAGAGAAGGATTAGATATTGTTGGTTCGGCGCGGGAAAACAGACAGCTGTTTAAGAAATTGCCTGTTTTTGACAAACAAACATCTGTTGAGGATGTTCAAAGTGCTGTTCAAATGGCTGTTCAAACAGGTAGTTTCTATGATAATTTTAAAGGATTATCGAGTAATGAAAGATTGCTAGTTTTTACATTAATGAACAATGATATGAAATTAAGCTATGAAGATTTAGCTTTGCTTTTAGGAAAAGAGAGATCAACAATTCGGGGGCAAATAAATTCAATAAAACAGAAAAGTGAAGGGTTGATTGAAGAGCTGGTAGAAAAGAATGGAAAGAAGAGGGTTTTTGTTCCTGAAAATATCAAGACAAAACTTTCGAAATACGCGAAAGTGAGAACTGGAAAAGGAGATAGTTTATAGCTTTTTTAATGGGAAATGAGAGAAAAAGAAGAGTTTGGGGCATGAAAATAGGAAAAGTGAGAGTTGTGAAAGAGATTTTTGGAGGAATAATGAATGATAAACGAACTTTTTTAGTGAAAGGGAGAAAAGAGAGTCTGTTTTTTATCAGCAATAAAGAAAAAGAGGAGGTTTTAGAAATAGAAGTCTAAGTTAGAGTAAAAAGGAGTGTACTTAAAACGAACTTTTAGGGGAGGTTTATGAAGAGAAATCTTTTTAGAAGCAGTTAGAATAAGTTATTCGGTTAAAAGACTAAATAGGGTGATTTAAAGTTCTCTTAAGGCGATAATCGTGCTCAAAGAGGCTATCTTTTGAAGATCTTGGGGTATTGAAAGGATTACTTTTTTGTTGGCTTCTTTGGATTTGTCGAGGGGGATTCCTTTCTTTATCAGCTTCTGAACGTAATCACGAATGACGCTTTCTGAAAGCCCTGTTTTTTGCGATAATAGGGAGTATGAAGAGTTAATGCCTTTTTCTTGAAGCTGATAAATTGTGGAAAAAATAAGCATCTCTTGGGGCGTTATTTTCTTGAATTTCTGCCTTAAATCTTTTTTTATTGTATCTAAAGAATTGAGAATTTCAGATACTTTTTCTATATCGGTAATTTTATCTGTTTCTCCCCTGTTTAAACGAACTTCTTGTGTCTGTCTGTCTGTCTGTCTGATTGTCTGTCTGTCTGTCTGAACCCCATCATTTCCTGTGGAAATTGGCAAATTTTTGGTTTTTAGACGTTCTGGAACTGGTTTAGATTCGTCTGTCTGTCTGTCTGTCTGTCTAATCTCGGGCTGTGTCTGGGTATTTTGCGGTTGTGTCTTAGTGTCTGTCTGATTGTCTGTCTGTCTAAGAGTTCGTTTAAGTTCGTGTATTTCTCTGGTTAGGGAGTGGATTTGAGACTGTAATGTAAAGATATCTCTTTTTATTTTTTTGAAAGCTTCTTTGATGGGAGATTCTTTTTCCATCAGAAATTAAAGGGGTTTGGGTTAATAATGATTATTGTTTTTAGATTATTGCTTGGAGGTAAATAATTATGGTTCTCCGAGGGGGTGGTTTGGATGGGTTGGTTTTCTTAACCATTCCAATTGCTCGTGAACATATTTCATTTCTCTTTCTGTTGGCCTCAAATCCTCTCCGTGGGGAACGCGGATATATGAAGGAAGAAGCTTTAGGATACCTTCTGCTTGGGGGAAATAATCGTCTCTTGCCATCTTGCTCTTAAGAGTTTGGGGTTAATAAGAATTATTGTTTTGGTGTTTTGTGTAGACGTCATGGGCTTGGGTTGAAAGTCTCCAGCGCTGTCTTCTGATGTAGTCTGTTCCGTTAGGATTTTTGTTTACCTCAACTATTAAGGATTTTTCTTTTAGTTGGGTCAGAAGAGATTTTGTGAATTCTTCGTCGCGCGCGATTTCCTGGGCTATCTGGGAGGTGAAAAGGGGCTGGGGTGACTTGTCAAATAGGTGATGAAGAATTTGCTCTTGGATTTTGTCTTTCTTTTGCTGGGATATTCTTGGCATTTCTTAGGGAGGGAATTGGGGGTTTTAAGTTTTGAGGTTTGGGAAGAGCCGAAATAATACCGAAATGGTTAGATAACTTACCAAGGATAAAATATTATGAAAGCGCAAACATTGTATGCTCATCTGCGGGATGGAGTAGACTTTCGGGGATTATTTAAGAGGGTTGCTGAAGAAAGGGGGGAGCCTGCGTTGTCGTTCTATGATGTGATTATGGGATCGTCAGTAGAACCCAGTCATCAAACTCGGGAGGCCTCTGAAATTTCTAAGGAAAAAATGAAGCAGTTGGGCTTATCACATATTTACTGGGAGCAGAAACCAATTACCACCCTACACACTTCTTTTAGCGGGGGAAGGGAGTCATTCGACAGAGGGATATTTGAAACAAATGAAGTTAAGGTAATTTTTATAGATGATTGCTATATTTATGAAGCCGATGTTGTACTTGGCAGAGTTCGTACGCTAATCGCAGACATATCTGGGGAAGAAATGGAAGAGATTAGGGAAGCCGCGAAGAGAATAAACTCCTCAAGTTATGCTTTAAAGAGTCGCTTACGTCGTAGTGGAAAATAAATACAAACTTCGTACGGGCTCCCAACCGAAAATCTCAAAAGTGGTGGCAGAAAAATTTAAAGAGTGATTTCTTAATGAGTTGTATGGCAAAGATAGAATATGTTAAAGCAAGCAGTGAGAAGGAAGTCAGGGAGGCGCTTCACCCAGTTGTAAGCGAGTGGTTTTACGGCAAGTTTGAAAAAATGTCTGCAACGCAGCTTTATGGAGTTAAGAATATCCGAGACAGGAAAAATATTTTGATAAGCGCGCCGACTGGCGGGACTAAAACGCTAACCGCCTTTTTGAGCATTTTGAATTATCTGGTTGAGCTGGCGCTGAAGGACGAGCTTGAAGAGAAGGTTTATGCTGTCTATTGTTCTCCTTTGAAGGCACTCAGCAATGATATTTTTGTTAATTTGATTACTCCTTTGGAAGAGATAAGGAATCTGACTGAAAAGAAAGGCTTGAAGATGCAGGAGGTTAGGGTTGGGCTGAGGACAGGGGACACTTCAGCGAATGAAAGAGCTAAGATGTTCAGGAAGACGCCGCACATTTTGGTTACGACGCCGGAAAGCTTAGCGATTGTTCTCACGACTTCTAAGTTTGTTGAGAAGTTTTCGGCTTTGGAGTATCTGATTGTTGATGAGATTCACGCGATGACTAATAAGAGGGGAACTTATCTTTCTCTGACTTTGGAGAGGCTGAATGAGTTGAGTTTGATTGAGCCGGTTAGAATCGGGCTCTCGGCAACTATTTCTCCTTTGGAAGAGATTGCAAAATTTTTAGTTGGTGCTGGAAGAGATTGTTTGATTGCTGATGTTAAACTTATCAAAGAAGTTGAAATTGATTTGGATTATCCTGGGAAAGAGATATTGGATGCAGAAAGTTTTGAGAGCCAGAAGGAACTTTACAGAATGCTGGATGGAATTGTTGATGAGCACAAGACGGTTTTGATTTTTACTAACACGCGAGCCGGAACTGAGAGAATTGTTCATCATCTTGGAGAGCATTTTCCAGGAAAGTACGCTGGTTTGATTGGGGCTCATCACGGCTCGATGTCAAAGGAAAAGAGATTTGAGATTGAAGATAAATTGAGGAAGGGAGAGTTGAAGGTTGTTGTTAGTTCTACGTCTTTGGAGCTGGGGATTGATATCGGAAGTATTGATTATGTTGTGATGCTGGGTTCGCCGAAGGGAGTTGCAAGGGCGCTGCAGAGAATTGGAAGAGCCGGGCATAAACTTCATGACAATCCTAAAGGAGAATTTATTGTCACAAGCAGAGATGATTTGGTTGAGTGTGGGGTTTTGATGAAAGGAATGGTTGAGAAAAAAATTGACAGGGCGGTTATTCCGAAAAATGCGTTGGATGTTTTGGCGCAGCAGATTTATGGAATGGCGATTTCTAAAGTTTGGAACGCGAAAGAGATGCTGAAAATTATAAGAAAGTCGTATTGCTATGAGGATTTGAAGGAAAGCGAGTTTTATGATATTGTTTCTTATTTGGCGGGGGACTATGCTTTAGAGCACAGGCATGTTTATGCGAAGATTTGGTACGAGCCTTCGACGGGCGAGATTGGGAAGAAAGGGATGATGGCGAGGGTGATGTATATGACAAACATTGGGACAATTCCGTCGGAGAGTCATATTAGTGTTGTGATTAGTTTTCCAGCGGAAAGAAGAGGGCAGAGTGTTGGAATGATTGACGAGGGATTTTTGGAGAGGATGAAGAAAGGAGATGTGTTTGTTTTGGGCGGGCAGAAATACCAGTTTCTTTATACCAAGGGAATGAAGGCGTATGTTAAAGCAGACATTTCTAAGAATCCGACGATTCCGTCTTGGTTTTCTGAGATGCTGCCTTTGTCTTTTGACAGCGCTTTAGAAATCGGGAGGTTTAGGAGGTTAGTTAGCGAGAGAATTGGGAACAAGGAAAAATGCGTTAAGTTTATTCAAGAGTATATTTATTGCACGAAGAAGATTGCCGGGGAGATTTATGATTATTTTGCGGAGCAGGACGGATTTAGCGAGATTCCGACGGATAAGACTATCGTTGTTGAGAAATTTAAGGAAGAGAAAGAGTATTTGGTTTTTCATAGTTTGTACGGGCGGCGTGTAAACGACGCTTTGTCGAGAGCGTATGCTTATGCGGCTGCGCGGCTTTTGCATAGAGATGTTGAACTTGGAATTTCTGACAATGGTTTTTTTATTGCTGGAGAGAAGTTAGATGAAGAAAAGATTTTGAAGTGGGTTAAGTCTAAGGATTTGAAGATTATTTTGCAGGAGGCTGTTGAGAAGACTGATGTTTTGAAGCGCCGTTTTCGGCATTGCGCGGCTCGCTCTTTGATGATTCTTAGAAGTTATAAAGGAAGGGAGAAGTCGGTTGGGAAACAACAAATACATTCTGAGTTTTTGTACAGGGCTGTTAAGAAGATTTCAAATGACTTTCCTATTTTGCGCGAGGCGCGGCGTGAAGTTATGGAAGATTTGATGGATTTGGAGAATGCTACGCGAGTTTTGAGATGGGTTGAAAGCGGGGAGGTGAAGTTTAAGGTTGTTCGGGTGCCTTTGGTTTCGCCGTTTGGGTTGGAGTTGATTTCGCGGGGGAGAATGGATTTGATAAGGATGGAAGATAGAGTTAAGTTTTTGAAGAGGATGCATGAACTTCACCTTAAAGTTATAGGGGGGAAGAAATGATTGGACTAAACAAAAAGTCTTTAAACTATTTATCTGTCTAATTTCATGTCGGAATTAGATTTTAATGAGGCTTCGAAAAGATTGGGAATAAAACGCTCTGCGTTTGAAAAACTGATTAAAAATGGGAAGGAAATGCAATTTCATAAATCTGGGCGCAAACATGTTGTCGAAGAGAAGGATGTTAATGCGTGGTTTGTTCTGCGACAAGCAAGAAAAGTTGAACTTTCCAAAGACGATTTCCTTCATGCATTAAAATTTGCCTTGAAAATAAATTATAACTTACATACGAGAGCGGATTTTGGCACTACATGACAACGACCATTTATGCAGGCTGTTGAGAATTGGACCCAGGGAGCTCTTGCGGAGATTGCCCTTCAAAAGTTTATTAAAGAAAGGTTTAATATTGAACTGCAGATAGAGTTTAGAGTTTTTGATAACGCCGTCATAGGACAGGACATTGTAGGAGTCAAACGCGGCAGAACAATTAATCCTCCCAAATCAGGCGTAAGCGTGAAAAGTGGAAAAGAGAATGGTATGGTTTTGATTGTTCCGATAAAGGAAGTTGAATCCGAATCTCGACGTTCGGATTATTATGTTTTTGTGAGGGTCGTTTTTCCTATTGACGTATTCGCAAGATTCTATCGCGCGAGTCCTGAATTTGAAGATATGCTTTCGGTTATTCCTGAATTTCAGCCGGCTGCAGCGTATATTTCAGGGTATTGCGAAAGAGAAGACCTTGAGAAAAGAAGCGTGCCCGAAGCAGGCATCCAAGAGGAAAAATATGTAAAATGTTCTGGGATGCTAAAAAACTCTGATAAAGATTGGCGCGACTTTGCCAGCATGATTTAATCTTTTAACTCGTGCTCCCATATTCTAATAACCTTCCAGCCCGAATTTTGGTAGGCTAACGCTATTTCCTTGTCTCGGGATACATTTCTTTCTAGTTTGGGAAGCCAATACTTTTTATTCGATTTTGGTTTGTTCCAGTGCAGGGGACACTTGTGCCAAAAACATCCGTCAATAAAGAAAACTATTTTCTTTTTTCTGTCTAAGAAATCAGGATTCCCAAAAAAACCCTTGGGCTGATATTTTAATTTAGGAAATTTTCTTTTGTGCTCTAGCTCTATTTTTGTTTCAAAGCTTCTTATTCTGCCCATACAATAACTACGCTGTTTTGTTGTGAGATTATCTGTTCTAGACTTTGCCATGAAGATGATTAAGAATAGATTCGGCTATTGCCTTCGCTCCAAGTGGGGGGACTGCATTTCCCAGCTGCATCCTTACTTCAGTAGGAGTTCCTTCAAATATGAAATTATCTGGAAATGTCTGTATTCTTGCCCTTTCTCTGTTTGTCAGTGCTCTTGGTTTGTTATAGTGATAGCCCCACGTTCCCCCACCGCCCATGGCGACGATTGTAGGAGAGGGTTTGTCAGGGTTTAGACGTCTGTATATCAGACTCATCCAGTTTTTGTCTTTGTATTTGGGGATATTTTTGTAGTTTCCGCCTGGTGGGATTTGTTTAAGCATTTCTATTGTGGTTGGGTTTATTTTGTGATGTTCGTTGTTGTAGGGGGCTTTTTCGACACCTTTGAGTGCTAGTTTTACAGGTACGTGCTTCCCTTTATGGGTTGGTTTAGGGAATTCAAATGAACCGTTTAAATCTTTTCTTACCCCCACTATTAAAACCCTTTCTCTTTTTTGGGGGACACCGTAATCTGCAAAATTGATAACTTCAGGTGGAACAACATGATAACCTATCTCCGAAAAGTCTTTTATAATTTGTTTTATTGCTTTTCCTTTATTTGCGCTCATCAGGCCTTTTACATTTTCTGCAACAAAAAACATAGGTTTTTTTAGATAAACTGCTTCTACAAATTTTGTGTAAAGAACCCCTCTTTTTGTTGTTACCCCTTTTCTTTTTATTTCGTCCCCTCGGAGCATAGAAAAATCCTGGCAGGGGAATCCTCCTAAAATAACATCACAATTTGGCATATTTTTTAAATCATAATTCCAAATATCACCCTGAACAAATTGAGCGTCTGGGAAGTTTCTCTGATGGGTTTTAGCGCATGCTTCGTGAACATCGTTTGCCCAAATTGTCTTAAACTTAAAATTTGAATGCTCGGCCAGCTCAAATCCCAGATCCAATCCTCCACAACCTGAAAATAAAGAACATACTTTTAATGTCTTCATTTTTTCTTTAACCTCTTTTTTATATCGGGATGGTCTCTTAGACACTTATTAACAACATTCGAGAATTTTGAGGTGTATCCCTCAGAACAAATATTCTCTACTGCTTCAAAAATATCTAAATCAAAGGTTACACTCTTTCCTCTTTTTTCCATTCATTATATAACATAATCAACATTTTAAATGTTTCTATTTTTTGTAGTATAAATAATATTTATGATAATAGTAAGTTTTAATTAGTGTTCTTTTTGTTAATTGCTATGAAATTTGTCGGAAAATGCCTTTTGATTGAAATTTCTGGGAAGAAGATTTTAGCCGTTGGCGACTTGCATTTGGGTTACGAAGAAGCTTTGAATCGAGGAGGAGTTTTTGTTTCGAGGAAAATGTATGAAGAAATGATTGAAGAGTTTGACGAGGTTTTTGAAAGGGTGGGAGAAGTTGATGAAATAGTTTTGCTGGGCGACGTGAAACATGTTTTTGGGAAGATTTTAAGACAGGAATGGGATGATGTTTTGAATTTATTTGATTATTTTTTGAAGAGGTGTGCAAAGATTGTTGTTGTTAAAGGGAATCACGACAAAATAATTGGGCCGATTGTTTCGAAGAGAGAAAGAGTTGAGGTTAAAGATTTTTATATTGTTAAAGAATTTTGTTTTTTACATGGAGACAGAGATTTTGAAGAGAGTTGCGGGAAAGCCATTCGGTGTTGGATTGCTGGGCACGGGCATCCGGCTGTTAAATTGAAGGAAGGGTTAAAGGTTGAAAAATATAAATGCTTTTTAGTTGGGCGTTACTGCGGGCGAGAAGTTGTTTTAATGCCGTCGTTTTTTGCTTATTCTGAAGGAAGCGACCCGCGAGAAAATAATTTAAGATATCCTTGGAAATTTAGTTTGGGGAAGTTTGATGTTAAAATTGTTTCTGAGGGATTAAAAGTTTTGGATTTTGGGAAACTGGGAAAATTATGATGCAAACACGATGCTTATTACAGAATGTAGTTAATATAAATCCGATGCGATTATTGCATTGTTGATTATAATTTCAATTGGGTCGGATTGATTGCAACATAAATAAAGCTGTTAGAATTAAACGTTTTTTGTTATGATTGGTTTAAAGGGTTTGAATTTTGAAAATTAAAGGCTTGCGTTAGGTGCTTTACTTAAAGATTATTCTTGTTTGGGCTGTGCCTTTAACTGTGGAATTTTTAGCAAGTGATTTGGCAGGCCGACTTCGTCCTGCAAAAAGACAGATTTTACTGTGCATTTTTTGAGTATAAAATTATAAAGGGGAATTTGCAAAGAAGGGGGCATTTGTTTGTTTTTCCAGGATTTCTGTATTAGTTTGTTTTCTTCTTTTGAAACTGAAAGAATAAGGGAACCTTCGAATGTTGTTTGACCTTGAATTTCTTTTTCGTCTATTTTGTTGTCTTTGTCTTGGTTTGCGTGAATCAGCGAGAACTTAAACAAAACTTTTAGTGATTCTGCGTCTTTTAAGAAATTTAAATCTTCTTTTTTAATGTCTAAAAAATCTATTTGTGTGTTTATCCCGGCGCTTTTAAAATCTGGTTTTCTTTCCGCGGAAATTTTTGTAAAGTTAGAGCCTAATATTTGCATGTTAGTTTATTGAAAAGATTGTTTTTAAGTTTTGTTGTTGTTCACTAAAAGGAAAGCCGAACGTCATCCAAGCTTCTTAAGAATTTTCTTGAAGTTAATTGAACTTCTATTTTATTTAATCTTTTTGGTTTTAATTCTTCTGAGCAATTTTGTTCGGAATAATCCCAAGAAGGAAAATTGTTACGAACTGAATCGTAAAGTCCTGTTAAGTGTTGAATAATTTTTATTTTACATTAAGTCTTCTTCGGAAATGACAACGAAGTCGCCTACTGCAATAATTGTGTTGTATGGGATAAGAGCTTCTTTTGCTGAGGAAATTTCTAAGTTAAGGTTTCTTGTGTATGGTGTTGGGTCCTTAACAACAAGTTGAATTAATTCGCCGGTTCGTGTTTCGAAAGTTATGTCTTTTACAAGCCCTAATCTTTTACCTTCTTTAGTGACTATTAGTTTTCCTAAAAGTTCTTTAAGAGGTTTTTTGTCTATTCCCATGACAAACTGAAATGAAGGGAATATATAAACTTTTCTTTAAATAAAAGGTTGTTTCGGTTTGTTAGAAAAAGTAGTAAAAATTGAAATAATGAATAATGAAAATTAAAAGGCAATAAAGAATTAAACAGATAAATTATAAAGGGAGTGCAATCTTGTGATTTTGTATGACCCTATGATTTCGTATGGAAAATTTAAAAGGGTTTAAATAGAATTGTAATGATTGTTGTTTATTATTTTGTTTTATAAATATTTATATTATATTATATATATTATTAAATATATATTTTTTATGCATTATAATATAAATGAATTATTAGTTCGTTTTAAATAAATTCCTGTTTGGGGTTTACCCCGCAGTTTGTTGCGATTGGGTTCTTCATTTTTGATAATTAATATAATAAAGTTTGTTTTGTTTTTGTAGGTTTCTCTTTTTTGTTAATAATATTTCTTCTTTTTGGTTGTTTATAGTTTTGTTTGGCAATCTTTTAATCTGTTTTTGTTCTGTTAATATTTTTAAGTAAAGTTTTTGAAGTAACTTTTTGAAGTAACTTTTTGAATAAGTCTTGTTTGAATGAATGTAAATAGAATTCTAAAACAATACTTACAAGCAAGACCCTAAACAATTTCCATGCGAAATAAAGGTGTGAATGAAATCAGTTGTTTTTTTGTAAAAACTTGGTTTTCCTTCGTGAAGTGGTAAATCTGCAAAAGAAATGGTGGTTAAAAGATAGATAAGTTTATAATACATAAGATGTTAAGTCAGGGAGAAAAGGGGTTAAAATGGATAAACTTGACAAAATTTTTGATTCGTTTGTTGCAAGCAGTTTATTTAAAAATAAAGTTGTTTTGCAGTCGAATTATTCGCCTGAAAATATTCTTCATAGAACAGAACAAATCGAAACCATGGCTTCCATATTAGGACCGACACTAAAGGGCGAAAGGGCAAGCAATTTATTTTTGTACGGAAAAACCGGAACAGGGAAAACGTTGTCTGTGCAGTACGTCAGAAACAAACTTGAATTAAGAGTAAATGAAATGGGAAATGATTTTTTGAGGTTTCTTTATATAAATTGCAAACTGAAAAAGGTCAGCGACACGGAATACAGAATTATTGCTGAGTTAATTAAAGACCTTGGTGGAAGCGTGCCTGCAACAGGACTCCCCACCGGAGATGTTTATCAAAAATTTGTTGAGTTAATAGATAATAAAAAACAAATTGTTGTGATTGTTTTAGATGAAATTGACCAAGCGGTTAAGAAGATTTCTGACAATTTTGTTTATACTTTGACGAGGATTAATTCTGAATTGAAAAACGCGCAAGTTAGCTTAATAGGAATAAGCAACAGCCTGACCTTTATGGATAATTTGGATCCGAGGGTTCGCAGTTCGCTGGGAGAGGAGGAAGTCGTTTTTCCACCCTATAACGCTTTGCAGCTTAGAGATATTTTGAACAAAAGGGCAGAAGAAGCGTTTATTGAAAAGGGTTTGGAAGAAGGAGTTATATCGAAATGTGCGGCTTATGCTGCGAGAGAGCACGGCGATGCAAGGCGCGCACTTGACTTGCTTCGTGTTGCTGGAGAAATTGCAGTTAGGGAAGGGAGCGACAAGATTTTATTGGAACACATTGACTCAGCGAATCAAAAAATTGAAAGAGACAAAATGCTTGATGTTATTGAGACTGAGCCGGCGCAGTTTCAACTTGTTCTTTATGCGATTATGATGCTAAGTGAAAACGGGCATTCAGGCGCAATTTATACAGGGGATGTTTTTAATATGTACCAAGAAATTTGCAATAAAACTAGGAATGAAATCTTGACACAAAGGAGAGTTTCAGATATTCTTGCCGAGTTTGACATGCTTGGAATTATCAATGCTAGGGTGATAAGTAAGGGAAGGAACGGAAGAACAAGAGAAATAAAATTGATGCTTGCTTCGAATGTGAGGGGAAAAGCAAAAGATATCTTAGAAAAATCGCTTGAACTAAGATGAAGGAAGAAATTTTAAGTCTTATACGGGAAAGAGGGCTGCTGCTTGAGAAAGAAGTTTATGACTTGTTCGAGAGTTTTGACGACGAGAAAATTGCAAAGAAGATTTTGGATGGGTTGGGGAAAGGGCTGGGGGAGAAGTTTATCACTAAAAGTTTGTTAAACAAAAATGTTAAAAGCGTGATGGAATCTGTAAAGAGTTTAGAGGACGGAAACGAAGTTGAAAAGATTGTTGTTAAGCTGGGCTTGAGTTTTGAGCTGACGAGAAAAAAACCGGTTGAAGAAAAAACTAAAGCTGCGGAGGGCTATAAAATTTTTTATGCAGACACAAAACCAGACAAAAAACTTGAGGTTAAAGATTTCACAGGGCATTTTCGGGCAAGGTACACTCAACTGCAGGGAATTTTGATGCAAAGACGAGAGCTGCAGCAGAATTTGATTTCTATTGGAAAGATTTCTTCTGACAGGGCATCTCTTGCGATTATCGGGATTGTGACTGAAAAGAGAGTTACCAAAAATAAGAATTTAATAATTAAGTTTGAAGACTTGACTGGTGAAATTAATGCTTTGGTGAAACATGACAGCGAAATCTTTGAGAAAGCAGATGAGTTACAATTAGACGATGTTGTCGGAGTTAGGGGAAGCGGGAACAGGGATTTGTTCTTCGTTTATGATATTTTTTTTCCAGATGCTTTTGTTTCTGAAAAAATTAAATTTGACGAAGATATAAATATTGCTTTTGTTTCAGATGTTCACTGCGGAAGCGGAAGGCATTTGCCGAGGAGTTTTGAAAATTTTTTAGAATGGATTAGTTCAGAGGATGAAGAAGCGAAAAAAGTTAAGTACATTTTCTTCAACGGAGATAATGTCGACGGCGTTGGTATCTTTCCCAATCAAGAAGCTGGGCTTTTTTTGAAGTCGATGGAAAAGCAGTATGAAATGCTCGCAGGTTATTTGAATAGGATCCCGAAGAGAATCACAATATTTATGTGCCCCGGGCAGCACGACGCTACACGAGTTGCTGAACCGCAGCCGATTATAAGCAAAAAATACGCGCCGCAATTGTACGAAATTGAAAATCTTGTTCTTGTTACTAATCCTGCCATGGTAAAATTAACTGAAAGAGAAAAGGAAATGAAATTTTTGATGTACCATGGTGCGGCTATGAACGCGCTTGTGAATGAAGTCAAAGAATTAAGAATGGGAAATGCGTACGACAGGCCAAGCCTGATTGTTAAGCATATTTTGAAGAGAAGGCATCTTGCTCCGATGCATGGTGTCAGCATCAGCATAGTTTACATTCCTAACGCTGACAGGGATCCTATGGTTATAGATGAGGTTCCCGATGTTATTGTTACGGGAGACTTGCACAAGGCAGATGTTGGAAGTTACAACGGAATTCTAATGGTTTCAAATAGCTGCTGGCAGGCGCAGACTTCTTTCGAAGAGACAGTCGGGCATCATCCTGATCCGTGCAAGGTGCCCCTGTTGAATTTGAAGACGAGGAATGTAAAGATTTTGGATTTTAGAGATGAAGGTGAAGTTGACGAATACGGAGTTTGGAAGGTAAAATGAATATTGAAAATTATTTTAAAATGATAAGAGAAGAAGTTGACAAGCAGTACGGCTTGGCGAGGGAAGCGAAAAAAGCGGGAGTTGATCCTGTCAGCGATGTTGAAACTCCCATTGCTACTTCCCTGGCTGAGAAAGCAATTGGATTAATATCGAGCGTTTATCCGCAGTTAAATGACAAGCGAATCGTTGACAGAATTTTGGAATTAGAAAAAGAACACGGGCAGCTTGACACGGCTGTTCCGTTTAAAATTGCTGAAGAGATCGCTAAAGAAAAATTTTGCAAGTTTGAAAGTTTGCTTCAGGCGATGGAAGCCGGAATAAGGGTTGGTTTTTCTTATATTACCTTGGGAGTTGTTTCTTCGCCCATTGAAGGATTTACCGACTTGAAGGTCGGGAGAACACGCGATGGGAAGGAATATTTGAAGGCGTATTTTTCCGGGCCGATTAGAAGCGCAGGGACTACTGCTTCGTGCGTTGTTTTAATGCTTATTGATTATTTGAGAGAAAACTTTGGATATGCGAAATACGATCCGAGCGAAGAAGAAGTAAAAAGATATGTGAGAGAAAATTATGATTATCATGAAAGGGTTACCAACCTCCAGTATTTGCCGACGGAGGAAGAGATTACTTTTCTTGCTAAAAATTTGCCGATTCAAATTTCTGGAGAGCCGACCGAGCAAAGGGAGGTTTCTAATTACAAAGACTTAGACAGAGTTGAAAGCAATTTTATACGCGGGGGCATGTGCTTAATTTTTTCAGAGGGACTTGCGCAAAAAGCGCAGAAGGGGCTGAGATTGCTGAAGGGTGTTCAAAATAAAGGGTTTAAGGCGACCGGATGGGATTTTTTGGAAGAGTATGTTGAAATAAAAAACAAAAGAGAAAAAGGAAAAACCGACGACAAACCTACTTACATAAAAGATTTGGTTGCAGGAAGGCCGGTGTTTGCGCATCCTTCTGCGAGCGGGGCATTTCGTTTTAGGTATGGACGGTGCAGAACAAATGGTTTTTCTGCTGCGGCGGTTCATCCGGCGACTATGGCAATTTCAGGAGGATTTATTTCTTCCGGAACGCAGCTCAAAATTGAGAAGCCGACAAAGGGCTGTGTTGTCAGCAGCTGCGACGAGATGGATGGACCGATTGTGAAATTAAAAGACGGCTCTGTGAGGAAGGTTAAAACATTTGAAGAAGGAAAGGAATTATATAAGAATGTTGAAGAGATTGTCTATCTTGGAGATTTGATGTTTAGTTTTGGCGATGTTTTGAACAGGAATTATAAGATGCTGAAACAAGGTTATGTCGAGGAATGGTGGGAGCTTGAACTCAAAAGCAAGGGATTTGACGGGAAACTGGACAAGTTTAAAGTTGGTTTTGACGAAGCTGTTTCTTTAAGCAGGAAATTTGGAATTGCATTGCACCCTTCTTTTATTTTTTATTGGAGGGAAATTTCAATGGAAGAATTTTTAGGGCTGTTGGATTGGCTTTCAAGAGGTGTTTTTGGAGAGAAAATTTTGGACTTGCCTTGGGCAAAGAGCGAGAGGGAAAGATTTGTGAAGGGAAAGAGAGCTTTGGAATTGCTGGGAGTTGAGCATAAAGTGAGCTTGGATAATGTTGTTTTGGAAAAAGAAATTTACAGGGCTTTGCTTTTTAATTTAGGAATTGAAATTGAAAGAGGGTTGGAGGAAGAAGTTGACAGAGTGAGCAGGGAGATAAAAGGCAAGGGGGAAAATATATTGGAAATTGTTAATGCTCTTTGTTCTGTTAAGATAAGAGACAAGACAGGGACTTTCATCGGGGCGAGAATGGGAAGGCCGGAGAAAGCAAAACTAAGAAAGCTGACTGGAAGCCCGCATGTTCTGTTTCCAGTCGGAGAAGAGGGCGGAAGACTCAGGAGCTTTCAGGCGGCGTACAATCTTGGAAGCGTGAAATCTGAATTTCCTTTGTTTTTCTGCGATAAATGCAAGGAAGACACGGTTTATCCAAAGTGCGAGAAGTGCGGAGAGCAATGCAGGAAGAAGAATTACTGCAGGGTTTGCGACAGGGAATACGACGGAAAATGCCCCGAGCATGGCGGAAATGGATTCAAGGAGAGAAGAATTGATATAAGACATTTTTTTGATAAAGCTAAGAAGATTTCTCAGACAAGACAGGACGAACTTCTTGTTGTCAAGGGAATAAGGGGAACTAGCAGTTCTGATCACAGCTGCGAGAATTTGGCAAAGGGAATGTTGAGAGCTAAATATAATCTGCATGTCAACAAGGACGGAACTATAAGATATGATATGACTGAAATGATTCTCACGCATTTCAAACCAAAAGAAATAGGAACTTCGGTTTCAAAATTGAGAGAGCTTGGGTACGAAGAAGATATTTACGGAAACAAACTTGAGAACGACGAGCAAATTTTGGAATTGTTTCCCCATGATGTTGTGCTGCCTGTTTGCCCCGATTCCCAGGATGAAAAAGCAGACGATGTATTTTTTAAGATTTCTAAGTTTATTGACGATGAACTGGAATTTTTGTACGGGCAGAAGAGATTTTTCAAATACGAAAAGAAAGAAGATACTTTGGGAGCTTTTCTTGTTTGCATTGCTCCGCACATCTGCACAGCGACTGTGGCGAGGCTGATTGGATTTTCAAAGACTCAATCTTTGATGGCTTCTCCATTTATGCATGCCGCAATGAGGCGCGATGCTGACGGAGACGAAGCTGCTGCGTTTTTGCTTATGGATTTGCTTTTGAATTTTTCGAAAAAGTTTTTGCCAGCTCATCGGGGAGGAACTCAGGATGCTCCGCTGGTTTTGAACACGCAAATTAGGGCTGGCGACGTTGATGACCAGATTTTAGATTTTGAAACCGGGGAATATGGATTAGGATTGTATGAGGCTGCCGAGTTGGGAAAACATTCTTCTGAGGTTCATGTTGAAAATATTAGGACTAGACTGAAGGAAGGGAAGAATCCGTTTGTTAACAGTGTTTTTACTCATGGGACTAATAATTTTAATGCTGGAGCTACGACAACCGCATACAAGCTTTTGCCGACGATGCAGGAGAAAGTTGATAAGCAGATGGAACTTTGCAAAAAGATTCGGGCTGTTGACACGGCGGATGTCGCACGGCTGGTTATTGAAAGGCATTGGATTCGGGATACGCGAGGTAATTTGCGTAAGTTTTCTATGCAGGGGTTTAGATGTGTCAGCTGTAACTCTAAATACCGCCGTCCGCCTCTGGTTGGCAAGTGTACGAAATGCGGAGGGAAAATTATTTTCACGATTTCTGAAGGTTCGATTTTGAAGTATATGCAGCCGGCTTTGAATTTGGCGAAGGAGTATGGGGTTAGTCCCTATCTTCTTGAGTCGTTGGAACTGACGCAGATGTATATTGAAAGTATTTTTGGGAAAGAAAGGGAGAAGCAAGTTGGGTTGAAGGAATTTTTTTAGCTTTCATTCGCTCGCCGAACCATGGCCAAGCGAAAGCAGGAAAAGATTGGGGGGGGTTCTAAGAAAGGGCATTTGCCCTTGGTCACATTCCGTTTAGGGGAGAAAGGTTTAAGCGATAACTCTTTATAGTATTTATTTATTGTTTTCTTATGGGCAAGGAAATACTAAACAAAATAGAATCTTTTGGAAATGTTTTTAAAAGAGAATATGGAAGTCAATGGAGTAAAAAACAACTACAAGCAGATTGGAGATATTCTATAAAATTTTTCTTTAACCACTCGTTTATGAGGGGTAGAAGAGATTCTCTCTCGATAAGATTTAAAGATAAATCAATTGAAGTTTTAGAGAGAACTTTCTTTAGAGACCAAAATTTTTCTTTTGATAATCTTAAGGAAGAATTAAAACAAAACGGTGTTAATAACAAAGCAGATAGATTAATGGTGTTAGACGCATTAAAATTTATAAAAACTTTAGAGGGTTACAATATAACAAATTATACAATCAAAAGATTAAAAGAAAATGAGCAAGAAATTTATGACGAATTAAAAGATATAAAATATGTTGGGGACAAAATAGCCACCCTATATCTCCGCGAAATCTGCTGGATGTTTGAGATTAGAATTAAGAATCCTGCACTTATTTTTCCTGTTGATACATGGGTAAAGCAAATTATTAACCGATTGAAACTATTAGACGAAGGGGTTTTATCCCCCAACGAATTGAAAAAGATTAAAGATTCTAAAGTTAAAGAAAAAGCCATAGAAGCATGCTTAAACAATAATATCGATCCAATTAAGTTTAATGCGGGAGTATGGTATATCGGAACACATTCGCTTGAAATAGTTTTAAAAAATTTAGACAGAATAAATTGATTTTGGTGTATAAATTCTTTTAGTTCAAAGCCTCTAGAGGGATTCGAACCCCCGACCTTTAGTTTACAAAACTACTGCTCTACCCCTGAGCTATAGAGGCGTTGATATTATTAACAAAATTTAGTCCGTTAAAAACCTTTTGCATAAGAAACTTCCTGGAGATTAAGGAAACCTAATTATCTTGGTAAAATCATATGTCGTCTGGTTGAGGATTATTTTTTGGATATTTATTGTTCGTAAATTAATTTTCATCGACGAAAGTGGCTTTTTCCCCCTGGACGAGAATTTGCGCGACGTCAGTGTTGAGGTTTGCCAAGTCGCCTGACTTGAACGGGCCTATTGTTTTTCCTTCGTGGTTTACAAATTGTTCGGTGTCCTCGACAAAGAGAATCATTTTGTTTTTTCTGGCTTCTTCGTGCGGCTGAGAGTTCAGCATTTTTGCCAGTTTTTTTTCGCCATGCTCAAATGTTTTTGCCAAAGAGTCAAAGGTTTCTTTTTCAATTGGCAAGAGGTTTTCGTAGTCTCGTTTCATTATGCCTGTTTCTGTCGCGACAAATACGAGGCTGAGGATTTTCTTTTTGCGGCGGAGCATTAGTTCTTTGAACAAAGAGACGGCATTTTCCAACTGCTTTTTTGATTTTGCGTCTTGGGAAAAGGGGTCGTTTGGTTTTTGAGAAGCGGTTTTGTCGTTGATATATTCTGAGAATTCCTGGATGAAGTTTTGCTGGAGGGGCTGGAGAGTTTCGGAGTATTTTTCTTTTCTGAGGATTTCGTAGAGGTCGTTGTAGGTTATCATATAAGTTTAGAATTATGAGTTATTTAAGAATTTGTGTAATGATTGGGGCGTGATTAAAGGAAGTTTAGGAATTTTATAAGAAGGTAATTGTACGAGGGAAAATTGGACTCACTTCGTTCGTCTTGTATATAAAATAGGATTGTACGGGCGCAATTTGTACTTCGCTTCGCGAAGTCTATTTAATTGCAAATTTGCTTCGCAAATTTGCGTTTGGTATCTGGGTAAAATCATGTTTGGTTAGCGATTGACGATTTGGGGAGAGGAATTTGGTATCTGGGTAAAATCATGTTTGGTTAATCTGTGAATTATTTGGTGAGCGTGATTGGATTTTGTGATAATTATTTTTTGGGGGCGAGCAGGGAAAAAGCGAATAGGAAATTCTCATTCCTAGCGTTCGTGAACGCTTCGGAGCGAACGGAGTGAGTGGCTGCTCGCAGGAGGGTTTTTGATTTTGGGGTTTGGGGGCTGACTGTCTGGTTTTGCTTTAAAAGAAATTTTCTTTGAGGAGACTCCTGCCGAGAATTTTCCTGCCTTCTAAGCCGAATTTTTCTGTGAAGCGCTGTTCGTTTGAAGGGGATTTTGACGAGGGGTTTGGGTAGGTAAGAACGGGCACGGGGTCGGCTGAGTGGGACTTTAACTTGCACGGCGTTGAATGGTCTGAAGTGATTATGACATTGTTGCCGTTGAGGTATTTTTTTAAGTATGAAAAGAAATAATAATCAATTAGTTCAATCATCTTGACTTTTTCCAACGGCTTGTTGTCGTGCCCAGGGATGTCGGTTTCTTTGAAATGGATATAGAAGTAGTCGTATTTTTTGTGGTTTCTTCTAATCATTTTTACTGCGGCTTTTGAGGCGTGTTTTAGCGAGGAGTGGAGCGAGGAGTAGACGTCGATGCCTCGTATTTTTGGGATGACTGCTCTGTCATAGTAGAGTGACATTCCGACTGCTTTTGCGATTCCGTTTTCTAACGGTCTTATGGCAAGGGCGAGCCACTTTCCTTTTATTTTTTTTAGTTTTATCGGCGAGTTTCCCGGCTCTCGGCAGTTTAGAAAGTTTGCTGCGAACAAACCTTTTTTTGCTCTCGCGATGTTTATCGGATGATTGTTTAAAACTTCGTGCGATTTTCTCATGAAAGCATTTACCAAATCTGCGGAGAGTTTGGAGTCGTCTTCGTCGTCCATCGGACGGGAGAATTGGATTTTCGCTTCCTCTTTTTGGTAGGCGACGCCTTTTCCGTAGAACGGGTCTGCGTTTGTGATGTTGTCTGAGAAGCCTCCGCGGAAAATCAGGATTCCTCGGTGCTGGACTGTTGAGTGGAATTCAAACGGGTAAGGAAGTTTTACGTTTTCGTTTATTGCTCTTGCGAGAATTTTTGTTTCTTTTTTTGTGAAGATTCTTCCGGCTCTTTTGTCGAGGATGTTTCCGTCTTTGATGCTGTCGATTGTGCAGAAGTTTGTTCTGAGGACTAAATCTCCTTTTCTTATTTTGATTCCTGCGCCTTGAGCTTCTAACGGGCCTCTTGGGATTGTGCTTGAGTCGTAGCCCAACAGAGATAGCACTGCGGTGTGAGATTGGGGAGCTATGCCTTCTTTAACAGGAAAACAGTAGTCAAGTTTTGATTTTTTTGCTATTTCGTCGAGGTTTGGGGTTTTTGCGGCTTCTAACGGTGTTTGGTTATTTAACGCAGATGTTGGAAGGTCTGCTACTCCGTCAAGAATTATAAATACACCTCTCATCAGGGTTTTAGGAAGGGAGATTTTTTAAAGTTATTTGATGTTGAGAGGGGGGATTGGTTCGTTAAAACTTGAAGGTTAGACTCTGATTAAAATAGAATCTATGATTTTCTCTTTTATTCTTTTTCTTAATTTGTGCGTGTTTGCCCAACTTGCGTGAGCTTGCCAGCCTTGATAAATCTCTTTGAGAAATCCAAAATCGTAGATATTTTGTTCAAATAATCTTATTTTGTTCTTCATTGTTCCGATGTTTCTTTTTCTTAGACGCTTGTGACTGATGAAATTTCTGAAACCGACGAAGTCAATTCCCTTGTAGAGATTGATTATCTTTGATTTTTGTGGGTGCAGTTCTAACTTTAAACTCTTTTTTAGGAATGTGTCTATTTGTTCTTTCCAGATTTCCAGCTGTTTTTCTGATTTGTGCAAGACGATAAAATCATCAACGTATCTGATGTAATATTTCGCCTTTAGCGAGTGTTTTACGAGATGGTCGAACTTGTGCAAGTAGAGGTTTGCGAAAAACTGCGAGGTGTAGTTGCCGAGAGGCATTCCTCTGTGTCGTTCGCCCTCCCTCGAATTATTGGAAAGAATCCGTCGAATGAGCCAGATTATCTCTTTATCTTGAATTTTTTCTTTAATAATTTCTAAAAGGATTTCGTGAGAAACTTCATCGAAGTAATGTTTGATGTCGGCTTTCAAACAAAATCCGGGCGCGGTGAAATTGTGGGTTGCTTTTCTGGCAAATATGTCAAATCTTTTTATTGCAAAGAGCGTTCCCTTTCCAATTTGGTTGGCGCAGGAGTCATAGAAAAATGAACTTTCAAAAGCTGGTCTGATGACGTTTAACAAAGCATGATGAATAACTCTGTCTCTAAAGTCTGATTTTGAAATAACTCTTGTTTTTGGGTCTCTTAAAACAAAAGTCGTTAAGGGTTTTGGTTTGTATGTCTGCGATTTTAACTCAAACTGCAAGTCTAATAAATTTCTCTCCAAGTCTTTTTCAAATTCTATAACGTCTTTGTGGAGAGTTTTGTTTTCGCGTGCTTTTTTCCAGGCGAGAGTCAGGTTTTCTATTGAGTAAACTTCTGAATAAGTTGGCTGCATAGTATAAACCTCGTGAAGCCATTGCGAAAGCCCTGTTGTGGTTGTTCAAGTTCCTGTTCCTGAGGTTGAGGTTGGAGTCGTCCTGAGGGTGGTTGAACCACGGACTTATTAGCCATTATTGCCTTCATGCCACCACTGCTTCACGAGTGAAGCAGTTGAATTTTATGACTTAAAATCAACTCAAATATGTCTTAGCAAAATGGCGTGTGGCCTCTTGCGAGGCATGGTAGAAAGTAAATGCTTGTTTAAAATTATTTGGATGCTCGTAATTCGTCTAATTGAACTGTCTCGAGTTCTTCTAATATTCCTGCTAAACCAACCATACTTCTTTGCTCAAGAAATCTTGTTTTGCCTCTAAGGTTCGCATTTCTGACTTCGGTTAAGTTGTACTCAGAACTTTGCGAACCGCCTTCGGCGGTTTTTCTCAACACCGCGAAAGCCCTGTTGTGGCTGTTCAAGTCCCCGTACCTGAGGCTGAGGTTGGAGTCGACCTGAGGGCGGCTGAACCACGTGTAATCAACAGTTGCTTCTTTCGTTGAATCAGAAGCGAGATTATACACTTGAATTGGCTTGTTGTTTCTTTTTCTTTCAAAATATTCTTTATTGGCTTTTCTAAGGATAAACTTGGATTCATTTCTATCGGGGGTGATAGTGAAGTCTTGGTCTCCCGGAAGAATGATTGCCTTTCTATCTTCTGGCTCAATGGTTTCTTGCGCTTTTGCTTCATCTCGTGCGATTTCATAAACCCAACTTGGAAGTTTTACATACCTTCCGCTTGCATTTTCAGTTACTGCCTGTCTTGCCATAATTGGATTAAACAAGAGTGGAACTCTTGTTAGAACAGTTGGTTCGCCTTTCAGTGCGATTGAAGTCATGCTTGTTCTTGAATAATCATCAGAAAGTCCAGCCAATCTAATTAAAGCGACTTCGTCGGGAGTTACGTATGCGGCACCGATTTCATTGAATGCTTCTAATTGTTCCGGCAGAGGCGCGGCTAGTTGGTAAACTTCTCCCAGTCCTTTCACTTCGCCTATTCTTTGTGCTTTTGCCATGGTTATTTTCGGATTTTGGGGTATATAAACTTTTTGTTTTGTTACTACTCTGGGATTTATAATTGTGAATTTAATATTCTCTCAACGAAAAGCTAATTGCGGGTTTTCTTGGTTTAATTTGAGATTAAAAACACGAAAGATTTATAAGTAAGAAAATTCTTACAAAGAAATGGAAATTAAAACTGTTAGGGTTTCAGAGAAGGGGCAAATAGCAATACCTGTTTCAATGAGAGAAAACATTGGAATTGAGCAAGGCGATGAGCTATTGCTTGTAGAAACAGAAGGTAAAATCTTAATAGAAAAATCGAAGAGAGTTTCCCAATCTATGAAAGACGACTTTGAAGATATATTAAAATACAACGAAGAATCACTAAAAGAGGTTTGGGATAACAAAGAAGATAGTATCTGGGCTTCTTATTTAAGAAAATAAAATGATATTCCAACAAAAAGAGATAGTTTTATTGCCCTATCCATTCAGCAATCAAGGAGGAGCTAAAGTTAGACCGGCGATTATCGTTTCAAACGACAATTTTAATAAAAGATGCGAGGATTGCGTTATGATTCCTTTAACTACCGTAATAAAAGACGAACCTTTTTCTATATTAATAAATCAAGATTGTTTAGAATCTGGAAAATTACTAAAACCAAGCAGAATTAGAATTGATAAAATTTTCACAATTAAGAAAAGTCTTATTATGATGAAAATAGGGAGAGTCAATGATGAGATGCTTGCTAAGATTAAATCAGAGATTAGCAGAGTTTTTTAGAAAAAGAGTTTTTACTAACTCAATAATTTGTCGGCATATCTTTACCATCTCCTGCTCTAAAAATAGCCGCTTACTATAGATATGTTTTTATTTTCGGTTATATTCCGTTTTAAATGGCAGATCACGAAACTTATACTTTACCGATACCAAAATCAAGACTCCTCAAGGTACTTGCTTCTTATCATCAAAGATTTTGCTGTTTAATGCCTGATTTTTTTGAACTTCCTAGAGATTCTATACTTCCTGTAGAAGTATGTTTAAATGAACATGAAGATTGCCACTCGGGTCTTTTTGAAATAAACCCCTACTTAATATCTATTAATCCACGTAAATCTCCTGATTTTCAGGAAGCAAGGTTTACAGTTGCTCATGAAAGCGGGCATTATCTTCATTGCTTGAAACAACCGGAATTCTATCAACTTCCAAACTTGTTAACAACCGAGGGACCTGGGCGTCTCGCTTCTCTTTTTTTAATTATTTCATTTAGAGAGTTAGTTGCAGATATGGCTTCTTTTGAATTTCTTCGTTTAGAGAACTTGTTGGCTGGCTTTTTAGACAAAAAGAAAAGAGAGGTTTTAGACGACTGGGAACGAATTGACAGGACGGGGGATTATCGAAGGGAATCATTTGGCACACTTACCCATTACCATGTTTACAAAGAGTCTCGCGATAATGGAAAATCTTCGAGGATAATGACGGCGAGTTGTTTCGACTTAAATTTGCTTGGGGAAATTCGTTTGGAGATAGATGAGGGAAGAAAATATCTAAGTTCTTCTTCTTGTAAAGTTGAAAGGCTAAATGCGGTGTGCGGACCACCTGAACCAATGTTGTTTGATTAGTTGATACATGTTTCTTTTTTGTAGCAGTATCTTTATAATATGTTGCTATAAAAATAGCACTATACTAAACTCATCTATTCTTTTTTGAAATAAGGAAGTATAGAGCCATGGGAGTAAAAGAGATTAATAACTGTAATATTATAAAAACATTGTGATTGTCATAGAATAAATTAGCATATTCTCTTGGAACCACTAAACCTAAGAACTTACAAATCGGAGGTAAAGATTCCAGACATCCAGTCGACATAAATGTAAGATATAATAAAACCAATGATAACAATAAGGATGTAACAAGTAAAATTATTTTCTTATTCATCTGCTCAAATAAGGTTTATACTTTATAAACTATTCTTTAACTTCTAATTTATTTGAACTGAATGTAGTATAGTGCTACAAACGTAGCAGTATGTTTATAAATTTGTGATTTTTAGCTCAAGTATGTTTGATTCGCTTAAGAAAAAATTCAGCGGTTGGTTCAAGAAAGAAGAAGAGCCGAAGGCAGTTGAAACTGAGAAAAAATCGAAAAAGGAAAAGAGCAAGAAGAAAGTAAAAGGGGCTAAGAAGGAAAAGGCAGAGAAGAAGAAAGTTGAGAGTGTTGAAGAATTAAAGGAAGAAATCAGGGAAGAGGTTAAAGAGGTTCAAGCAGAGGAGGCAAAGGAAGAGGAACCAAAGGCGGAAGAGGGAGAGAAGAAGGGATTTTTTAAAAGATTATTTGGGGGCGAGGAAAAAGAAGAAGCTAAGGAAAGAAATCTTGGCGGACTGAAAGAGAAAGAACTTACAGATTTAATTAGAAGAATACAGTCGTTATCTAAAAAAGATATTGATAAGTTATTTGCTGATTGCGGGTGGAATGATACTGGGGGGGAAGGTAATTTATCTTTGCCTGACTGGAGACTGGAAAAAATAAAAGAAGACGAGTCTTTTGCCAGAAATATTCTCGAGAGTTTTGTTCAGGAATGTTCTGTTGATGAGATATTTTCTTCTTTGGATAAACTTGAAAAATTAAATGAAGAGGAAGAAGCCGAGAAGGAAGTTGAGGAGCTTGCGGAGAAAGAAGAGTCTGGGGGATTTTTCTCGAAGATTGCTAAGAAGATGGGGAATTCTGTTTTGAAAGAGGAAGAGTTTGATTCTGATTTTGACGAGTTTGAGATGGAACTGGTTGAGAATAATGTTGCTTTGGAAGTTGTTGACGAAATAAGGAAAGGGCTGAAGAATTCTTTGGTTGGGAAAGAGTTTGCAAAGGGAGAGGTTGAAAGCGGGATTTTGTCGGCTTTGCGAAAATCTATTGAACTGGTTTTGGTTGAGAGTGATGATTTGATTAAGAGAGTTAAGAATTTTGACGAGGACAGGCCGTTTGTGATTTTATTTTTTGGGATTAATGGTTCGGGGAAGACAACTTCTGTTGCAAAGATGGCTTGGAAATTAAAAGAAGAGGGAATTGACTGCGTGATGGCTGCGGCTGACACTTTCAGGGCGGCTTCGATTGAACAATTAGAAAAACACGGGAAGAAAATTGGTGTTGAAGTTGTGAAGCAGGCTTATGGCTCAGATCCCGCGGCTGTTGCGTTTGATGCGATTTCTTTCGCGAAGGCGCACAAGAAGAAAGTTGTTTTGATTGACACTGCTGGGAGGATGTATACAAAGGCGAATCTGATGAAAGAGATGGCGAAGATTGTGCGTGTTTCTCAGCCGGATTTGAAAATTTTTGTTGGGGAGTCGATTACCGGGAATGACGCGACTTCGCAGGCGAGAATGTTTGCTGAGAGTGCGGGGATTGACGGCTCGATTTTGACGAAGGCGGATGTCGATGATAAAGCCGGAGCGATTTTATCTGTGGGGTTTGTGACTAGCAAGCCGATTTTTTATTTGGGGGTGGGGCAGGAGTATAAAGATTTGGAGAGGTTTGATAAGGGGAGGGTTATGACGGGGTTGGGGTTGGCGGGGTGACGGGGGTTGGGAGATTGAGAGTTTGGTTAAAATACCAAGTGAAAAATAAAATAATTTGTTAAACAAATATTTATTATCCCTTAATCAATCCAATTTAATTTAGAATGCATTCGGTAATATAACTAACATTTCGAGTTTGCGTTAATTATGATTTTATGCTGTGTAATTATTTATTCTGTATTGGTAGACGAGAATTTCTCTGAAATGGTAACAGATTTTTAGAAAAAGTTAAATATCTGAAGGGTTATAGAATGTGATGTTTATCGTAAGAGAAGTTATGATTGCGAAGCCGGGAAGCGCGGGAAAGTTAGCGAAGATGATGAAGGAGATGTCTGAGATGTGGGGTGGGAAGACAAAGGTTATGCTGGATTTTGTTACTGACTTTAATAAAATAGTTTTTGAGCATGAGGTTGAGAGTTTGGCTGATTTTGAGAAAGAGATGGATGAGTGGAAGAAGAATGCGAGTCCGGAGATGAAGGAGAAGATGAAGGGTTATACTGATTTGTATCAGTCGGGGAAGAGGGAGATTTATAGGGTTGTTGAGTGAACTAGTTTTGAATTAATGTAAATTAAAATGAGGGTCATAATGAAAATAGTTAACTTGGTAAAATCTTTTTTGATTGGGCAGAATTCTATTTTTCTGTTTGGAATAGGTTATTTAGATTAAAGATTGACAGCGTATAGACTGGTATATGCAGAAAGCCCCATTGGTTGATTAACAGTATTTACTGAACGAATGCTCTTCTTTGTTTTTTTGGGGTTTTACTGATGGGGATTTTAGTTTGCTTAATTCTTCCAGTAGGAAGTTTTCTATTTTCTTTGACATGCTTAAGCCGTTGTCTTTGCAGTGCTTTGAGAATTTGGAATAGATTTCTTCATCTAGGTTGAATGTCTTGAGCCTCTTTTTTGACATTTTATTTAAAGTTATTTAATGTTAATAAAGTTATTTGTTTGTCGGGTGGTTATTTAAAGTTATTTAATGTTTAATAAATACTTCAGGAGAAATAAATTTTTAAACTTGGCTGACTGAAGTTATTGATGATTAGTTTGAGTTCGTATCCGAAGTGTTCGTGCGGCGGGGAGTTTGTTCCTCTAACGCATCGGAAAAGGTTCAAGGAGCCGGAGGTTTATGACGAGGAGAAGCTGGCTGAAGAAGAGGTTTTGATTTGGAGATGCGTAAAGTGCGAGAAAGTTGTTGAGATGCCTTGATGTTAAGTAAATCCAAAATGGTAACATCTTAGAACAAAAGACTTAACCAGCGTTTTTATTTATGCCAGCCAATTCAGATTTATTGAAAATACCATTGGTAATAAGCAATCGTATCGAGTTTAAGTTAATTTGATTTTGTATGGGCAAACATTGCGTCTTATTGGCAGTACAATTTACCAGTCTATATATGTATGAACCTGACTTAACACTTGAGTTAGATTTAATAGTGCTTGAGTTTTAGTTATAAGATGGATTTGCAGAGTAAAGTTGGTTTGGGGGTGAGTCTGCTTTCAGCGGTTGCGTTTGTTTATTCCGCTGTTGGAGGAGTTGAGAGTTATTTTGAGAGGCGTGGGGCTTACAACGAGTTGTTTAATAGTGAAGTGAGGATGACAAGATTTGAGAACGCTGACGAAAGAATGGGGAGGTTAGGGTTTTTTGCTTTGGTGAGTTCTGTAGTTGGTTTCTCCGGGACTGCGATGATTCGGAGTGATGAAGAGGAGGCGGTGGAAGAATGAAAATAATTTATGGGGTTTGTGGCGGGAGGATTGGTGGTTTTGGGAGGGAATTGGGGAGAATTGCAAGTGAAGAAAACCCAAACTTTATTAACTTTATCTCTTTGTAAGCTTATGGGCAAAAAAGAATTAACTGTTGTCGGAATTTATTTTATTGCCTTGGTAATTTTGAAGTTAATTTTTTTCAACAGCGGTTTATTTAATTTTGTTGGGGCTTTAATTACCGGTATTTTGATGATACTTTTTCCCGGTTTTATTTCTCGCGGCATTTTCCATTTGTCTTCTCGGGGAATAACCTTTGAGAAGTTCTTTGGAAAATGGTTTGCCGAAAGGTTTATCTTTTTTGCCGGGGTTGCTTTAGTGATTTTCTCCTTATTTTTTACGTAAACCCAAACTTTATTAACCTTATTTCTGCTTTGTAAATTATGGTTTTGGAGAAATTGGGAAACGTGCTGAGGAAGGCGACTGACAAGATAGCGAATGCTGTTTTTCTTGATAAGAATTTAGTTGAAGGCATCGTTAGGGATTTACAGAGGGCGCTGATTGAGGCGGATGTTAATGTTTCTTTAGTTAAAGAGATAAGCGAGAAGATAAAGAAGGAGGCGTTTGACGAGAGGATTAAGGGAGTTGAGAAGAAAGAGCATATTATTAAATTGCTGCATGACGAGTTGGTTCGGATTTTAGGAGAGAAGAAAGAGGTTGTGCTGGGGAAGAAAAATGTCTGGCTGTTTGTCGGGCTTTATGGTTCGGGGAAGACGACGACGATTGGGAAACTTGCGGCTTATTATGCCAAGCGAGGGAAGAAGGTTTGCGCTGTGGGGCTTGATGTGCATCGTCCGGCTGCGCCCGAACAGCTGAAGCAGGTTTGCGACAAAATTAATGTTCCGTGTTTTGTTGACTTGGAAGAAAAGAATGCTTTGAAAATTTGGGAGAAGTTTTCAAAGGAGATTGGGAAGTATGAACTTGTTTTGGTTGACAGCGCGGGAAGAGATGCTCTGGAAAAAAGTTTGATTGAAGAAATTAAGAAAGTTTCGGATAAGGTAAAGGCAACAGAGAGTTTTTTGGTTATGTCTGCAGATATCGGGCAGACGGCGAAAAAGCAGGCACAGGCGTTTAAGGAATCGGCTGGGATTACCGGAGTTATTATCACGAAGATGGATTCGACGGCAAAGGGCGGTGGGGCTTTGACTGCTTGCCATGAAGTCGGGGTGCCAGTTGTGTTTATTGGGGTTGGAGAAAAGATGAACGAGATTGAAATATTTGAGCCGGAGGGATTTCTCTCCAGATTATTGGGGATGGGAGACTTGAAGGCATTGATGGAAAAGATTCATTCGGTTATGGATTCAAAGGAACTTGAGAGGCAGCAGAAAAGATTGGAGGAGGGGAAATTTACTTTGAGAGATTTGCAGACGCAGTTGGATTCAATGGGGCAGCTTGGAAGCATGGATAAAATTATGGGGATGATTCCAGGGTTCGGAAAGGTAAAAGAGAAAGTTGGAGAGGAGAAACTTGAGGAGCAGCAGGCGAAGGTTCAAAAATGGAAGCACGCGATTAATTCTATGACTCCTGAGGAGATTGAGAATCCTTCGTTGTTTGAAAAGCAGACTTCGCGGATTCAGCGAGTTGCTCATGGGGCTGGCTGTTCCACGTCGGATGTTCGCGCTTTACTTAAACAATATAAAATGCTGAAGGAGATGATTGCGGGCGGGGTTGGGGAGGGGGGGATGGATCAGAAGACGATGATGAAACTTGCTAAAAAATTTGGAAAGAAGATGCGGTTTTAAGAACGGCTGGTTTGTTGGCAAGAACAAAATTTTAAAACTGTAAGTGATTTAATAGTTGATGGAAAAAGCAAGATTGGAAAAAATAAAGAGGATATTTTATGTTCCTTTTATTGAGATTAATGGATTGAATGACTTGTTGGAGTTGGGACAGAATTTATTCTTTCATAATAAGGATAATGAAATGGAGCAGATAGGCAAAGTGTTTAACCTTGTAAAACGTAATTTTCCATCAGATTTACATAATATATTACTTTATCTTCTTGGTGAATTGTTTGATAATATAAGCCAGCATTCTAATTATTCAAATTGTCTTTTTATTTTAAGTTATAATAACGAGTTAGGTATCGGGAGAATTGCTATCATGGATGATGGCATATCCATTCCCAAGGCATTTGAAAAGAAAGGTATAAATTTCAAAGATGATGATGAAGCTATTGAAATGGCTCTAAGAGGAATATCAACCAAAATAGAATCTGGCCGGGGATTCGGACTTTCTTCAACAAAGAAGCTGGTAGAAAAAGCGCTGAAGGGAATGTTTGTTATTATATCAAGGAAGGGCATTTATTCTTCTGGCAAGAAATCTTCCCGACAATTAAATCTGTTTAATGGAACGGCCATCTATCTTGAGTTCAGGGATTCGGGAAAATCAGGCAAAAACTTAAATATCTATAAATATCTTGAATGATATGAAGATAATTAAATTGAATAAGACCTTTGGGAATCTGATTGTCACAAGAAATTCAGTTATTGATTTTTTTTCCAGTCTTGCTGACTTTTCAACTGAGGATTTTGTTTTGGATTTTGAAGGGATTGAGTTTATTTCTCGGTCTGGGGCGCATGAGTATCTGAATCAGAAGTCTATTTGCGGTTTGAATTTAAGAGAGATAAATCTAACCAGCAACGTCAAGGCGATGTTCTTGCTTGTAGCCAAGCAAATGAAGAAGGCTGTTTCAGTTTAGTGAAATTTTGGAATTATAAGACGATGATGAAACTTGCGAGGAAATTTGGGAAAAAGATGCGGTTTTAAGTCAAAGTGTTTTTTTGAGGTTAAATATCCCTCGGAGGCATTAATCTCCAGAGATAAAATGCTAGTTAAGAGAGATTTTTCTTAAGGAAACTATCTTTTTTATTTAACTCGTGCTCATAAAGGTCTGTATTGAACGACTCCTGAAAACTCTCAATGGAACTTTCTTCTTCTAAATTATCTCTTATTATTTTAGAGGCCTGATTGGTAACACAGTAAAAGCACATAAGGTGCATTTCTTTTTTGCATTTAATACATTTCATCATTGAGGCACTTTTCTTGTTTCGAGAAGGCAAGAACACCAAATCAAGCGATTCTATTTGACCGAGTAGATGTTTGAGTTCTTTATCTATCTTTTTGATAATCTCTTTTTTTATTGGTTTTTCATGAAGCCAAATTTTAATTGACTCCGCAAGAAATCTACCTGCTTTAGCTCGTGGATGAATTGCGGTAATGTTTTTCTACTAATAATGAATATAAAACAGTGAGCTAAGCCTAGCTCACTGC
>Ga0209541_10002493_pt1 | contig 34736 bp, 35 predicted proteins | sample RifCSPlowO2_01_FD_184027 | JGI IMG/M metagenome (GOLD analysis project Ga0209541, IMG submission 184027) | Groundwater microbial communities from Rifle, Colorado - Rifle CSP2_plank lowO2_0.1 (SPAdes) (version 2) | ecosystem: Environmental > Aquatic > Deep subsurface > Groundwater | place...
TCAAAGCCTTCAGCAATTGCCTCCAGCATGCCGTATTCGACTCCGTTATGCACCATTTTGACGAAATGTCCGGCCCCGGATTGTCCGAAATAAGTGACATCTCCGCTCGTTCCAGCCATTGCTTCAAAATAGGCTCTTACTTTTTCAAAAACATCTCTCTCTCCGCCCACCATGATACAGGCTCCTTTGCGGGCTCCCTCCAAGCCACCCGAAGTCCCCGCATCCAGAAAATGAATCCCTTTTTCTTTTAAAAAGTTATATCTTCTAACACTATCTTTATAGAAAGAATTGCCTCCATCTATAACAATATCCTCTTTTTCTAATCCATTCTGTATCAGTTCTTCGATGACTTCATCAACTGCCTGCCCGTGCTCCACCATCAGCCAGATTATCCGGGGTCTTGGTAATTTTTCGATAAACTCTTTGTAAGAATATGCTTTAGTCAAAATCCGGCCATTTTTAACCTGCCCGGCCAATTCATCCATCTTGCCGGCGGTCCGGTTAAAAACAACCGCTTCAATCCCCTTCTCAACCAGATTGAAGACCATCGCCTGCCCCATTTTGCCTAAACCGATAAAACCCAACTTCATCTTCCTAAAGTATAACAAAAAAAGAACCCATGCTATAATTCAGTCAAATTTTATGATTATTCTATTATTATTTCTGATTCTGACTTCCGTATTTGTCGCCTTTGCCATTCAGAATAATTTCGGCGTTGATTTGACCCTGGCTAATCTGAAATTTACCGGCATCTCATTTCCTTTAATAATCTTAATCTCTCTCGCAGCCGGTTTCCTGCTGGCACTTATCACCTCCGCGATCGACTATTTTCTGGCCCTATTTAAGCTTCGCCGCTTGGACCGTGAGTATAGCGAGGTTAATAAAGGTTATAATCAGATCGTGAAAAGACTTCTGGCTTTGGAAACCGAGATGGATAAAATCAGGAAAGCCAAAAACATAAAAACCGTCTCCGAAGACGATTCGCTATGAGGCTTCTGCTTTTCCTCTGGAAGATACTGCCGTTTTCCCGAAAACTACAGCTTCTTCTGATGCGCCTTCTCCAGGATGAATTCCTGATCGGTGTTTCCGGGGTAATTCTAAACCAAAAGGAGGAAATTCTCCTTTTTAAACATTCCTACCGCCAGATCCCCTGGTCGCTGCCCGGAGGGTATCTCAAAGGCAAGGAACATCCCAGGGAGGGACTGCAAAGGGAAATCTTTGAAGAATCAGGGCTTACGGTGAAAATCAATCAAGTTCTCAAGACCCGTACCGACCGCCAAACTGCCAGATTGGAAATCTGCTATAAAGGAAGCTTTTATGGAGGCTTTTTTAAACCATCTTCCGAAGTCACGGCTGCCAAATTTTTCCCCCTCGACAAACTGCCCCTTATTCCCCGCGACCAGCTCCTCCTCATCCAAAAAGCCAGCCTTACTAAAAACAAAGGTTAAAAACCCTCTAATCGAGTTTTGCTTCCCGGTAGTAGGTCATAAATCGTACTTCTTGCCGCAATCCCCTTATTTTTTCTTTCTCTTGAAGTCAGTTTTTTCAACCAACCTTCTGATTAAACCGGCTGCTTCAGGCATGAATTCATCTTCTCCTGTCAGTATTAAATAACCCCGCTTTTCATCAAAGCTTATTCTCAATTCAATTCCTGGTATTCTCTCTGTGACAATTTTAAATATGGCAAAACCGTCCCCTTGATCTTCAACAGTCATTGAAAACCCTTTCCCATTAGGATTAGCTCTTAATATCTTAGCTATATCTCTCACTCTTTCTCTTCTGGCTGCCATACTTATGGAATTACCCTCAAGCGAAACCGGTAAAATATCTTTATCATCTGCTCTGGATAGAATAGGCTGCAAATTCGCCACTGCCCTTTCCTTATTTAATTGTTGTTTAAATTCATCAGCAGTTAACTGTCTTTCGATGGTTAGTCCCTCCTGTTTGGGTACGGCTGCTTTTGCCCTTTCTTTAATGCTTAATGGTGGGTATTCTTTCCCTAATGCTTCGAGGAATTCTTTATCTGGATCATCTCTTTTTGGGTTAGATATATAAACCGGAGGCCTGGAAAATCCCGTTTCAGGCAGTCCTCTTTTCACCTCATCCGCCGTAGGCTTTGCTGCTTCAGTTGGATGTCCTGGCTTTTCTGCGCTATTTGCCATAATTAATTCTATATCCACTTCCGCCCGTCGCGTTCAATAAGCGTATCCGCCTCTTTCGGCCCCCGACCTGCTGGCATATTCGGCATTGACTTGACCGTATGTGTTTTCTGAAAAAATAATCGGCTTTTTTGGATATCTTGTTCTCATCAGCTTCAGTACCCTTGTAATAAAATATAATTTCAGAGCGCTAGTAAATGGCTCGGGTAAACTTGTCTCACTTATAAATTTAGCTCGTTTTAATAATTCGACAATAATTGCCGGTTTTAACCTGGAAAATAATCTTTCAAATTCCGGCGGTACTGGCTTACCCTTCTCCAATGTAATACCCGAATCATCAAGCTCTGACTGATAAAATAGCACCAATCCTGACCGTAAATCTTCTTCCAGATCCACTAATGCATCATATCTTACCCAAGTTCTGAAAAGTTCTTCGACATGATCATTTCCTTTTCCTCCTAATTCCCTGTCAAAAAAAAGCTTGGAGAATATCTGAAATCCTGACATGCTTGCATATAAGTGTCTTTTTCGAAGTTTTTCATCATCAAGCGGTCCGCCAATTCCAACTGCCTCCAGATCCCATGTAATCCCCTGAATTATTTCTTCCATTGAGCTGAGTATAGAATTTTTTTTACCGGTTTCTAATCCTTCAAGTGATAAAGGTAATAACACAGCATGTGGAAAATCCGGATTATCTTCGATTTTCAGAGAATCAGCATATCTTTTTATGACTTCCAATTCTCTTTGAACTATCTTTGAAGCCATTTCGGGTGAATTTCCATTATCAACTTTATCCTCTATTGCGCGGACATAAGCATACATTTTTACGGTTCTATCCTGGACTTCCACTCCGAGACCAGGATATATCCCGATCAAACGAACCCCTATTCTGCCCGCCATCACTTCTTCATGATGGAAAATCCTCTCATTTGCCTGTTTCAAAATATCGTCCGGAGGCAATGGCCTATTACTATATAAATTTTCCAAGCTCATATTGCTATCGATTGATAGAATATCAGGGGGAATTTTACACTAAATCAGTATTTAATCAAAATAGGTTTACTTCCCATCCACTCCCGCCCGTCGCGCTCGATCAACTCCTCCGCCTCTTTCGGCCCCCGGCCATCGGCCGGATGGTCTGCCAGCACAGTATTCAAAAGAATGATACAATTCATATCGATGTTCATCATCCTGATCGCCCTGTTCTTTCTGTTGATTTCGCCTGTCCACGCCCAAACAACGGGCTTTTCCAAAACCATCGCTATCAATGCTTCTATTGTCAACTCTTCCTATCAAAACCTTGGTCCTTTCAATATCAGAGGCATGATGCTGACATCAGCCAACAACTCTGTCTATAGCCAACTGGAAAACATTAAAAACAGTGGTTTCCCGATTACTGATTTCTCCTTAGGCATTGGTTCCATCTCTTTCTTAAATAATCTGGATATTGCCAGGTTGAAAAATATCGGTGTGACTATATTATCTTACAACCCCGAAGGCGGGCATACTCCGGCAGCTGAATTTAAAGAGCGTTTTACTGATAGTGATAATAATCCGCTGGTGCAATTTGCCAAATGGGGAGAAAACAATGGCTTTAAAACTTTCTGGGCCCCCTTAAGAAATGATGCTGATTCTACTCCAGACAGTGTTATCAAAAGAATTTATGCAGCCGGTATGGATGGCCTCGGACTTCAGGAACAGCAGTTTATTGAAAAAAGCTGTCCTTCTGTTCGCACGGTTAAAGTTAAGGAAACCTTAAATCGGCACCGCCAACTTGCCGGCAAACCAATCGAAACTACAGTGCAGATTATGGCTAACCGTTGTTTGAGAGCTGATAATGTAAGTTGCGCAGATGCAATTGTTTACCCTTACCAGCATTGTCAGTTGTTTGTAAATAATATCAAAGATGAAATTAACGCTCTTGGCGTTTGGCCCTCTACTGATGATCTTAATTTTATCAAAACTCTGCGGTCGGATTCGCTGTTACCGACTGCATCCATAACTCCCACACCAACCTCTCCGACGATCACACCATCACCAACCGTAACTCCAACCGTAGTACCAATAACTGTCGTTGCTTGCAACAAGAAAAAATACGGCGATGCCGACTGCGACGGCAAGATATCCGGTATCGATTATTCCATTTGGCTAAACAGCCAATGTTATCCCCACCAGGGCAAGGTGTGTCTTGACCTGAGAGCAAATTTCAATCAAGATAAATATGTAGACGGATTGGATTTTGTGATATGGTTAAATAATAGAGGCAAAAATTAGCTTTCTAGCAATTCAGATTTCACCTAACCGTATTAACACTGCCTATCTTAATATTCCTCTTGAATCAGTATCCCGGCAGGTAGAATTAGTAGAATTAGGGACGGTCCTTGAATTTGGCTTTCTGACAGTCCGCAAATGAAGCAGTTTCCAATTATACCATCCACTTCCGCCCGTCGCGTCCTATCAGCTCTTCCGCCTCTTTCGGCCCCCGGGATCCGGCCGGATAAGGCTGCGGGCGTTTGACCGGCCGATATCAGCCTGTTGATTTCCTGCCTAATTGCAGGGACAAATTCAGGAAAAACTTTTTCAATTGACCGGCAGTCACCGCTTTTATCATTTTCGGGAGGATATTAATTTCTTTTACGGCAAATGCCAGATCGGAACTTAGAAGCCAGGGGTCAGTCTCCATATTAAATTTAACTCTGGCCCCTTCTATCAAATCCCAGATAGTGAATTCTTTTAAAAGAAAATATAAATCAGTTATATCTTTAGAGGTACTTCTTTGATGTATTGCGGCAAACTTATTGATAGCTATATCAAGAAGACTATCCACAGCAATTGACTTATAAATTAATCCTTTCTCAACTCGTTTAGGAGGATAATAGCCGAAATCAACTTTTAAAGTGGACCTATCCTTAAAGTAAAACATATAAAAATGGACAAACCCCTGCTGTCGGGATTTAAAAGTAAAACCCACCTCCTTAGCCATCCTGCTTATTTCTGACCTGACCTGTTGGCTGCTGAATTCTTTTTCGGAAAAAAAATCCAGGTCCTCTGAATAACGGTGTTTTAGGTAAAATTCAGAAAGGGCTGTTCCGCCTGTAAAATAAAAATTCGAACGGATGAAATCCGACTTTCTTATTTGATCGAAAATGAGTTTTTGCTCTGGTGTGAGGATCGACATTTGTTCCATATCAAAAGCTCCAATAAATGTCTCTGCGGTTCATAAAGGTCTAATCTGTCCCAGTATTTTTTGACGTCAGCCAGTTTTATTTTCTCTTTTCCCGGCCCGTAATTAATCATCCGTTCCAAAATCTTGATCCGGCCTTCTTCGGTCTTCTTCAACTCATTGATATCATAATCCCAGATATAAACCATATGCCTCTATTATACCACCCACTTTCTCCCATCTCTCTCAATCAGATCAAAAGATTCCTTCGGCCCCCATGAACCGGCCGCATAATTGGGAAAACCGGGCTTACCCTGATTCTCCCACATCTTTATGATGCTGGTGATATATTCCCAAGTGGCCGCAAAACCCCGGGCTGTGGCAAACAAAGTTTGGTCGGCCATCATTGTATCCATAAGTATTTTTTCATAAGAATCCGCGATTTCCCTGTGAAATGACGTTGAGTATGAAAAGTCCATATCAACCGGTTTGATTTCATAAGACAGGCCGGGGATTTTGGCCAAAAACCTCAAGGATATGCCTTCTTTCGGCTGAACCTGGATGGTTATGGCATTGGCTCCCCCTTCCGGTAATTTAAACTGGCTGAAAAATTGAGATTGGCGGTTTTTGAGCTGGATATCGATTCGGGTAACATCTTTGACCAAACGCTTGCCTGTCCTTAAATAGAAAGGTACTCCTTTCCAGCGTTCATTGTCGATAAACAGCTTAAAAGCCACATATGTCTCCGTCAGCGAATCGGGCAAAACATCTTTTTCTTCCCTGTATCCGACTGTCTCTTTTCCCCCCAATACTCCCCGTCCGTATTGTCCCCTGACTATATAATCAGGATTGTCAGCACCTCTGATTTTTTTCAAAACCTCAACGCGCATTTCCCTGATATCCGCCGCTATCATACTTTTGGGTTCCTCCATGGTTATATATGCCAGAATAGCCATCAGATGGTTTTGTGCTACATCCTTCAAAGCGCCGACTCCCTCATAGAATTTGCCCCGTCTGCCCACACCTTCGCTTTCGGCCAAAGTTATCTGCACATGGTCGATAAAATCCTTATTCCACAAATATTCCATCAGATTAGCAAAACGGAATGCCATGATGTTCTGGATTGTTTCTTTAGCCAGGTAATGGTCAATGCGGTAAATCTGCCTTTCCTCAAATGTCTTAGCCAGTTGTTCCTCGAGCTGTTTAGCCTGATTAAGATCCTTGCCGAAAGGTTTTTCGATTAAAATCCTCGTCCATCTGCTGCTCCCTTGGCCGCAGCCTTCGGCTAACTTGGTCGTATTGAGATAGGCAAGGATGGTTGCGTAATTTTGTGGCGGTGTGGCCAGGTAAAAAAAACGGGTGATGCAGGCTCCGATTTCTTTATCAAACTGGGAAAGCCGCCCGATCAGGCTGTTATAAGTGGCTTCATCTTCAAACATACCCTGCTGGTAAAAAACGTTCTTGGCTAATTTTTTCCAGATTCCCTCTTTAATTTCTCCGCTTCGGGAAAATTTTATCACAGCCTCTTTCATCATCTGGCGGAATTCCTCATCGGAAAATTGCCGCCTGGCCACACCCACGATAAAAAAGCGGTCGGGCAAAATGCCCTGGTCGAGAAGGTTATAAAGGGCCGGCATCAATTTCCTGGCCGTCAAATCACCGGTGGCGCCGAAAATGACCATGACAAAGGGGGATATAGTCTTGTATCCCCCAAAAGGGGAAATCATTTCCTGCATAACGATTAATATACCAGATATTCATTCTCTCTCCAATGAGCTCGACGATCCGGGATCGTCGTAGGTATGACGATCCGGGAAAATTTGCATTTTTTGGGAGAGGAATTAATTCTGGAAATTCTGAAACAGCGGAATGTTCAGGCCGGTATTTTCCAAAAAAGGAATCTTCCCGATAATCTCATAATATTTGTCCAAAAACAGGCTGTATTTGCCGGCTATCAAAACCGCGCCGAAAGCAATCAGTACCAATCCTGCCAGTTGTGACAGACGGTGAAGAAAGTTTCTGTGGCTGCGGATGAAGTCATAAACGCGGTGGAAAAAAAGTCCTCCCAGGATAAACGGGAAAGAAACTCCCAGTGAATAAACAAATAATAGGCTCATTCCCTCAAAGACTGTCTTGGAGTTTGAGGAAAGCAAAAGAACCGAGGCCAGGATCGGCCCGATGCAGGGTATCCAGCAGAGGGCACTGGCAATTCCGGCGATCGTGGCTGACAGATAGCCCAACTTAGCCAGTCTCCTTTGGACCACCCAGGCATAATCGAATTCCAGGGAGGGGATCTTTATCCTGCCCAACTGCATCAGGCCCAAAATCACCATCAGACCTCCGCTGATTTTGAGAAGCAAAGGCAATTGATTTTTAAGAAAAAGCCCGATAAAGGAACCACTTGCCCCAAGGAGGGTAAACACTATGGCAAATCCGGCGGCGAAAAATATGGCGGATATAAAGACACGCTTGCGTGCCGCAAAATCTTCCAAGCCGTAAAGATCGGCAAAAGTATAGCCGGTGATGATGGAAAAATATGAGGGAAACAAGGGGATCAGGCAGGGAGCCAGGAAAGAAATCAGGCCAGCCAGGAAAATTCCCCAGTATTTAAGCGCATTTACGGAAAATACTTTAAAAAAAGGCGTTGACTTCTCTTTCAATTGCCGGATATTTATGGGGGCCGGGGACTCTTCCTTACAGCCTGCCAGCTCGGATAGTTTAGGAAGCGGTATCGCTCCTTTATATTGCTTGCCGCTTACATCTTCCCAGGTTGGGTAAGCTGTAATTCCTTTGCTGTCGCACACAGCCCTGCTTTCATCATTTAAATCGCATTCCACATACGGCACTTGGGCAAAACTTTCACCGAAATATGACTTTTCCAAAGCGCAGGCACTGCAGCCTCCCCGTCCGTACATGGTGAAATTTTTCTCGGAAAGGCACTGCGCCAGCTTCCCCGGTTCCACCGGAGTTTCCGTCTGGGCCTTAACCGTTGAAGGAATCAAAATAAATAAAGCGGAAATCAAAGAAACTAATAAGCGCATGAATCAATAATAAAGACAAATCACACTGTTATGCAAATTAAAGGTTTTTGTATTATTGGGAAGAGTTCCGCTTATAAAGCTTTGCCCTTGAAGGTGAAAAATTCGAGGATACGCTGGAATAAAGACAATAAATTACTGCTATTAGTTTGTCCTGAGGTCTCCGCAGTTGATGACGGTACCGGGGAGGCTGGCGGCGAGGGTGTCATTGATATACAGGTAAAAAACCATACATTTTTTGACTTATTCGTATATTCTCCGCAAACAGTGTTTCCATTACATACATATTCCAACCATCCCAAGCTTCCATCTTCTTGCTTAACGCAAAGAGCAGCACTCTTATTGTCATTAATGCATCCAGTTGTATTTACAGGAGAACATGGTTTTAGTGTTGGGACAGCCGGAGTAGGAGTCGAAATGACAACACAGGGATCAGGATTTTTTTCAGTTATTTTTTCGAAATGCGGGAAATTCACCAGTCTGCCTTCATTAGCGTCGCAACATTTATAGCCGGCGTTCTCTTTATGCCGCCCTACACACACTGAAGAATGCTGAACCCAGCAACTGTCGGCATCAAAACATTCCTTTTCGTTTTTAGGAACTCCGGGAGTAGGGGTGGATCCGCATGTACTTCCCTTTTCGAAATGCGGATAATTCCTTCCTCCTTCAATGGAAGGGCAACAAATATAACCGCTATTTGTCTCTTTTATACCTACACAAAAAGAAGATTTGGCAACCCAACAGCCGTTGCAATGGTCAGGGTCTTTAGCCCGGGTCGGTGTCGCTTTTGGCGTTATATTATCAGCTGGTGGTGTCGGAGATGGTGGACTGCCGCAATCGGCACTAATTAAACACTCATCAAAATCAGGATTGCATAATCCCGCCCGATCAACACATCTCTTTTGAGTGTTGCAGTATTTACAGCCTACCCGTTGCTGGGCATATTTTTGCACATCCTGATTCTGTTGAACCAGAATTGATCCGCTGGCTAGACCCACCAGCAGCACCATTAATAGAGCCAGCTCTATTCCGACAAATCCCCAAGTCTGCTTGAACTTGACTTTTAAAAGATCGGGCATGTAAAAAATTCCTTACTTTAACCATATAATTTATTCTCAATACTGTCAATTCAATCTGATCGTCCTCAATAGTGGAAAGTTAGAAGACAATTATTATGGATGGACAACTGTTTTTCTCCTCAAATTGCTGATTTTGAGCTCAATATCCACAACTGTGGACAGGCGGTTTAGCCAAAGATTTAACTTAGTTAAAAAAGTTGCCCAAGTTCTACCTGAGGGGGAAATCCGGGCAAGAAAGATCGATCAATTCCTCTTTGACTTATGTGGTCTAAAATTTCCGCTACAGCAGTCAGACCTGCCTGATAACCGATTTGGACATCGTTAGGATCAAAAAAAGCAGCATTGAAGAGGGGATGACCATTTTTTCTGCGCGGAGTAATTCTGACATCAGGACTATTTAAAGGGAAAATACTGCTTCCTGTTATACGGACACTGACTAACAAAGCTTTAGGAAACAAAGCTCTGGCGATATCTACCGGTTCATCTACTGGTGGAAATACCATTCCATCCCTGTAATAACCTTTACCTATTTTGACAGATGGAATAATTCCCGGTACAGCGCTGGATGCTTGAACTATTCTGCCCAAAGGCGCTTCAAGTTCATCTGTGAATATTTTTACAGTTGGCCGGCGAAGACTGGTAATATCGGTAGCTGTAATAATGAAGGGAATTGGTGTTACTGTTTCTTCATTTTCAGCCTGAATGGCTCTCCTGTTTTTTTCGATAAAAGATTCCAGCAAAGAAAAATTAACCATACCGCCAGCAGTCGGGTTGCCTATTCTGGCCAAATCTCTCCATCTGACGGAAATACCTATTATGACAGCATGAAGGATGGCGTTATAAGATTGTGCTTCGGAATAAATAACAGTTCCGATGGCTCCGGCACTGTTACCCACCACCGCATGAACCGGAATACCGGCTTCCCTTATGGCCACCAGTACTCCAATATGCATGAGAGCTAACGCTCCACCTCCGGAAAGAACATGAACAACAGCTTTTTCTCCCAGGTCAATTACCTGCAAAAGTCTGTCAGTAAGGCGTCTTTCTTCCCGCATAGTTGCCAATTCAAGGAGAAATTGCTGATATTCCTTAAAAAGAAATCGACTAAGAGGTCCTCTTCTTTCTGTCATATGTAATATGATTTACCATCATATAATACAATTAAGTTATGGGAATTACACAGTTGGTGTCGTAACACTGGAGAGTTTAGGTCTTGTTCTTGATCCGATACGAAGACTATTAAAGCCTCTACCAATGCTCCTACAGCTGACCAGTATACAACTTGACAACTTGATCGTACTCAGCCTAATTTGGGTGTATAGTGAAATTATGAGATCCTTGGAGAAGAGAAGACTGAAGCTTCAGATCAAGGATATTCTTACCTCTGTATTGGCTGGTATTCTCATCTTCTCTGTTCTGACCAATATATATTTCCTCTTTCAAAATTCCCGTCGCAACAGGGTGACAAAGGTTATTGACGGTGATTCTTTTGAAACCTTTGACGGCCGCAGGATCAGATTGCTGGGAGTAGCTGCACCGGAATTGGTCAATTGTATGGGACCGCAAGCTAAAGACATGCTCAAAATTCTGCTTGAGGGTAAAAGCGTCAGATTAAAAGATACGCTAAAAGACGACTATGGCCGTCTGCTGGCTAATGTTTTTGCCGGATCAAGATTTATAAATAAGGAAATCATCGCCAGCGGTTTAGGCAAGTATGTTTCCGCTAAAAACAGATATCATCTTGAACTGCAGAAAGCCTATTCTGATGCCAAAATTAATAATTTAGGCATCTTTTCTCCCCTTTGCCGTTCCCTTCAGCCGGAAAACGATTGTCTTATCAAAGGCAATATCAGAGGAGCGCAAAAAATTTACCACCTGCCCGGCTGTTTGAATTATGACCAGGTCATTATTGATCGAAGCTACGGCGACAGCTGGTTCTGCAGCGAAGAAGAGGCGCAGAATTCAGGTTTTACCCGCTCCGAAAACTGCACAGAATAGAAAACTTCCATTTTACGGTTTGGACTTCGCTTGACATATTAAGTCATATAGTCAAGAATGAAATTATGATCATCAAGAGGCTTTTTACGGCCTTGATTTTGCTGTTGATTGTTTTCAATTATTTATCCAAGGTTAAAGCTCAGGATACCTTCGGCCCGATCTGCGATGACATTACCGTCACTTGTGTACCTACGGCAACTCCGACTGTGACCCCAACCCTGGCTCCCGGAGCCCCTTCAAGCACACCGATCCCTACCGCTATTCCGGTTACCGTAACCGTTGCAGCCAGCCTGACTCCGGTCGGCCAGGGCGGAGTGGATGAACCTCCGCCCGAAGAGCTCCTGCGGGCAGGCATCAGCGACTATCAGAATCTCTTTATATTACTGGCCGCTCTTTTAGTCTCTGTAGGCTTATTCGGCAAGCTCCTGCCACAGGTAATCAGAAAATAATGATCGCGAAGCTTAAGAAAAACAGCAAAAAAATTTACCGCTTTCTGGACCATAAATCCATCGGCAGTCCCCTTATTTTCTTCCTGATGCTTCTCATTTTGCCCATAACTGTTTTAGGAGTACAGCAAACCGTAAAATACCTCTCCCGTGCCGCGGGTACGGCAGAGGTGGCTTTTGCTCCAACTACCATCAATCTGCCGCCGGACGCCGCCATCAAGATAAATATCAACGGCAATGGCGCAGCGGTTGCTTTTGCCCGGGTCGTTTTCACCTTCGACAAAAGCAAAGTGAAATTAACCAGCGAAATTACTCCATCCGCTAGCCTCTCGACCGTTGTCGAAAAAACGACTATGGCCTCTGCCAATACGACCGGCCAGGCTGTCATTGTCCTGGCCGCCAGCCCATCTGACACCCAACCTAGCGCTAACTTTGAATTGGCATCATTTAATATCGGCGCCCTTTCCGCCAATCCTGCCTCCGCTTTGCAATTTGTCCCCGCCGATATACAGATTGTTGAAGGCAGTGGTACTAAAATGACCATAAATCCCGTCAATGCCCAAATTAACGGTGGAGGTGGCGGCGGTACTAATCCCACTAATACACCGCCTGTTACCAGTGCACCGACAAACCCTCCTGTTTCGGGCGCTGTTTCTTTTGCCTTCAATCCTTCCTCCGCTAATTTGCCCCCTGACGGCACTTTTAAAATAATGCTCAACGCCGCTAGCAAAAAGATTGTTTTCGTCAGGACAGTTGTAACCTTTGATCAATCAAAAGTTAACTTAGCCTCGGAAATCACTCCCAATCCTGTCCTGGCCACCGTTGTCGAAAAAACTACTATGGCAGCCGCCAACGCGAGCGGCCGGGCAGTTATCGTTTTAGCTGCTGCTCCTTCAAGTACCTTACCCACAGGTAATTTCGAATTTGCCGCGCTTAGTTTTACCGCTCAAACCACTTCCCCTGGCAATGTAACGGTAAATTTTGATTCCAATGATATGCAGGTAGTCGATGATACGACAATTCCCCTGTCTTTCTCCGTTACCCCTTTGGTCTTAAGTATAAATGGCGCTTCTCCCCCTCCCGGCGGCGGGGGCGGCGGCAATCCGCAAGCCTGCCAAAACCGGGGTTCAATCGAGTGCTACAATCAGTGGAAAGAGGAATACTTGGGCACTTTAACTAGCAAAGTGGCTGACTTAAATTCAGATGGAATTGTCGATCTGGGCGATTTCGAATTCTGGCGGAGAAGCGCCTACCCCTGACCCGTACACTCCAGGAGTGTCCTAGCTTGACACACCTGGTATAATCAATTTATGCCTAAAAGAAAAATTCCTCTTGTCAATCAGGAAATTTACCACGTTTTTAATCGCAGCGTTGCCAAACAACCTATTTTTCATAATAAGAAAGAAAATGAGACTTTTTTGAGCCTTCTTGAATATTATAGATTTCCAAATCCGCCGTTACGCTTCTCACACTATCAACGGTTAAATACCCAGGACAAAACTAAATTATTAAGGGGATTATATAAAAAAAATAAGCACCTGGTAGAAATTTACTCATTTTCAATAATGCCAAACCATTATCACTTGCTTCTTAAACAGTCTTTAAATTCAGGCATAATGAACTTCATTCGTCTCATCCAAAATAGTTATGCAAGATTTCTAAACCTCAGATACAAAAGATCTGGCTCCCTTTTTCAATCCCCTTTTAAAGCGGTCAGATTGGAAACCGACGAACAGTTTATACATGTCGCCCGTTATATTCATCTCAATCCTTTGACATCATTTGTTATCCGTGACTTCAATGATCTGAAATCCTATCAATGGAATTCATACCTCGATTATCTTTCCTTTACCCCAAGAAAATTTATCAATACTTCTTTTCTTATGAATTATTTCAAAAATATAGAAAAATTCGAAGAATTCACCAAAGACAATCTCGATTATCAAAGAAAATTAGAAAAATTAAAACATCTCATAATAGAGTAAATCTCTACCAATCTCTGTCTGATTTTGCCTAATAAATGCTGTGTCTGCTTAACGTGATATACTTGAAATCAAAAGAATGGACAAATTTCAAAAAATTCTTGTCACCGGATTTAATAAATCCGGACTTGATAAAGACTCCTGGGACCAAATTAAAAAATTTACCAGAGGCCTTATCTTTGAACCTGCAGCCGACGTTGATTGCCTTTTCTCCCGATTTAACAGAATTGACAAAAAAATAATTGACAGTTTTCCCAAACTAAAATACATTGGACTTCTTGCAACCGGAACGGGAACAGTTGATTTGGAATATGCCAAAAAGAAAAAAGTAACTGTTTGTAACGTTCCCGGTTATGCTACGGAATCAGTTGCCGAATGGGTTTTTGCACTGATTCTTGAACATCTTCACGATCTGGAAAAAGCCAAACAAGTTGCTCATAAAGGAGATTTTTCTGGGGATGGTTTTACCACCAGCGAAATTCTCGGTAAAAAATTTGGAATCATCGGCCTGGGAAGAATTGGGTTCCGGGTGGCCCAAATTGCACAAGGGTTCGGTGCCCAAGTTACCTATTGGTCCAGACACCGAAAAGACAAAGCTGAGAAAACAGGACTTAAATATGAATCAATTGACAATTTGATCAGAACCAGCGACTTTATCTCTCTTCATACGTTAACCACCAAGGAAACTGAAAATATTCTCGATGAAAAAAAGATTAACTCGCTCAAAGCCGGTGCCATAATTATTAATGTATCGGGCATGGAGCAGGTTAATATCCAAGCCCTGATGAAACGGCTAAGCAAAGGTGATATCACTTTTATCTTTGACCATCCTGACGAAATGAAAAAAGAAAACGTAAAAAAATTAGCAAAATTTTCTAATTGTCTAATTTATCCTCCTATCGGTTTCGTCTCGGCAGAAGCACGGATCAATAAACAAGCTATTTTTGTATCCAACTTAGAAAATTTTCTCAAGGGGAAACCAACAAATAAAGTAAATTGATATATTTCTCCCTCCTCCCCAATCTTTGCCTCTTTAAGCCATAAAGAAAATCCTACAGGATTTAATTTTTCCTCTTGTATTTTGACTGCTGAATCTTTAGTATATTCATAAATGACCGATACAGCCCAGCCTCCAGTTGATGCCAAAAAAACAGCGCCGCCTGTCAAAATTCCTCAAAAGCATCCTCTTTATTTCTATTTGCTCTTAATAATCGTCCCCCTATTGCTGCTTGTGTCCTTCACCCCTCTCAAAAACCTCTTATCACCCAAAGCTTCAAACAATATTAAGTTGTCTTTTGATCCTGAAAAAATAGCCCTGAATGCAAATCAGCAGTCGATTGTTAAAATTATGGCTGACAGCGGTTCAAAAGAAGTAGCTTTTATCCGTCTCGCCTTAATCTTTGATCCAAAAACGGTAAATCTGAAAGACAAAATTGTCCCGAATCCGCTTTTAAATACGGTTATCGACAGCACGCCTGTCGATGAGGCTAATGCTTCAGGCAAAGCTCTCCTGGTTATCGCAGCCTCCCCGGAATCCAAAAGGCCGTCAGGCAAATTTGAAATTGCCGCTCTGACACTGACAGGCAAAACAGCCGGTAAATCCGCTTTGACTTTTGATGCTTCAGACATGCAGATTGCCTCCGGTGATGCCCTGGAGATGGAATTCCGGTCTACCCCAGCCAAAATTACAGTCAGTCTATAATCTTGTCTTTACAAACACTTCTTATCCTTTCTTGCTTTCTCTCCTCCCGTTCTGTCATACTCTATATAATTCATGAAAATAAAGTACTTTGTAATATTTGTAATAATTTTATTTTCAGTTTATCCAACTCCCAAAATTATCGCTGTCCTGCCCGGCGATGCCAACGGGGACGGCAAGGTTGACGGACCTGATTACGTCATCTGGCTCAACCATTATAATCAGTCAGCCACGGGAGCAGCCAACGGCGATTTTGACGGTAACGGGTTTGTGGACGGGCAGGATTACGTTATCTGGCTTAATAATTACGGGTCAACTGATCCCGCTAACAAAACACCAACCCCGACAAAACCTACGGGAAATCAGCCTTACCGTGCCTTCTCCGCTGACAGCTATTGGAACACTCCTTTCCCGCCCAATGCTCCAATTGATCCCAACAATACTAAATATATTGCTGACAGTCAGAATTCCTCACACACCCAAAACTTTTTGCAGTTTACCGCCGCTCCCGGAACCGGTCAGGCCTTCGGCCAGCCTATCTATTGGGCCAAGGCTTCCGATAAGCTCTATTCCATTACTGATGGCAGCAGAAATGTTTCTGTTCACATTCCGGCAAATGCCCGGCCGGCAACCGGCAGCGACGGGCAGATCACTATTTACGACCAATCAACTGATCAGGTCGTTGGCATGTCCGGAGCAAGTTACAACAGCTCCTCTGACTCATGGACAGTAGGCGGTTCCATTGACCGTTATATTTTGAGTTCCAACGGCCTTGATACCAAAGCCTCCGGCTCCAACGATTCCCGAAATACCGGTCACCGGGGAACAACATCCGCTGTTCGGGCAGTCCGCATTGACGAAGTGCAAAATGGCGTTATCAACCACCGTCTTGCCTGTTTCTGGTGGGCAACAGGAGTACAAACTGTCAATCATTATTGGCCGATGGTCGGCGATGAAGGAGCCAAAGGCGGTATTGTGCCCGAAGGCATTGTTATCAGAATTAAACCAAGCATTAATCTGGCCAGTAAGGGACTGAGCAAACCGGCTCTTGTTATTGCCAAAGCTCTTCAGGACTACGGCTGCCTGATTACTGACAATTCAGGTTCAGGTAACAGGCTTAAACTGGAAATAAACGAAGCCGAATGGCAAAAAATCGGCCTGACTTACAATGCTCTTTCTCCCCTGCCCTGGTCCGACTGGGAATTTGTCAAAGGCGGTTACCAGCCCTAATCTATGATAAAAATGTTCTTAACTCTTTTAATCTCTCCCATTCTTTTCCTCATAAACCCTACCCCTTCTCTTGCCCAATCCTATCCTCCTGATTTTTCTCTTAAATTTTGGCTACTGTCTGTTTAAAGATTTTACCTCGTGTTACTATTAAATTATTGAGATTATCTCAAGTCTGACATGACGGAACTTTCAGTTAGTGATATTCCAAGAAGAAAACCGATATTAGATATTGAATCTTCTGCCAATTTTCCTAAAGAAACTATTATTCATCAATGGCAATTAATGACCGAACTGATAAAGAGGGAAATCCAAGCTAATCCAGATTCGCGCCAAGCAGTTTTATCCTTTATAGCTGCTCCAGTTTCCGAATCTTTAGCAAATCAGGTAGTCACTGCTGCTGCCGATGTATCAGAACATGTAAGTAAACTGCAGGACAGATTCAAGCAATCTTTAGGCCGTTATTTATCCTTACCGGCAGTTCCGGATGAATTAATTACACCCGACATACGAAGTGCACCTGCCTATGGTGATCCGGAAAGCTATATAGCTTCACTGGAAAAATATTCACCTGAAAGTTTTCAAAAAGCAATCCGTCAGGCAATTAACTCAGGTCGATATTTACCAGGTATCACCGGTGAAGAGAGAAAATTGATAGCTACCCGTTATCAGATGGGGAGGGATTGTAAAATTTTATCTTTAGCAGCTGAACTTTTAGGTATTTCTCCTTTGGAATTAAAAGATACGGAAACACCATTACCCAGTGGCACCAGAATTTATATTGATTTACAGGCAACTTTGGATCACAAAATATTAATTAATCCTCTAAATTGGGTAAAAAGAAGAATGATTAAAGATAGGGTTTTTGAAGTTGATATTGCCGGGAAGCAGTTCATACTTAAAGAAATGAAAACTCCTAGACATACTGATACTCACGAATACGGTTTCAGACAGGGCTTGTCATCCGGTGAAGAATTCAAAACTGCCGCTTTTTTTCAAGAACACGGCAGATCTGATAAGGAAGGAATTGTCGTCAATTGGGAAAAACCATTAGCCTATGTCGTTTTCCCAGACGGTTATCAGTTCACTATTTTTGCCCATGAAAAAGGTTTAATGAATGATGAGGAAACAGGTAGACTGTTAACTCAAGCCCTGCATGCCAAAAAAGCGGACTTTCAGGAAGAATATAACAGAATAGCACAGAGAGTTAAAGATTTAAAACAGTTAGTCGGCAATTATTATCCTGAATTAGAAGAGAACTTATCATTTGAGGCATTTGCCCGAATTAAAGCAGATTATTGGATTCAACAAGCCAGAAATGCGCTTTCGGCAATGATTACTCAACAGAACTACGGTAATTATGATTTGGATGGTTATGCTTTTAAAATTCATAATGTTGAAACCGGTCTAAAAGTTGAGATTTTGGGAATAGATTTTGAAAATTTTTATAAAATTGACCCATCCCTAGCTCAAGAAATAACAAATAGAAGAATGGAATTTGAACTTGAGAAAATTCAGAAAAACTTATTATTGATGCCTGATTGGGATGATAATCAACCGGTAAGTAAAATAGAAAGGGCTGGACATCTGGCTCTATTTGAAGAACAATTTAAAATAAATCTATTATCTATTAATCTACCACCCAACAACTAACTTAAGTAACTTATTCTCTTCTTATTTCGTTTGACCTAGGCTACCTAGGCTATTTAAGTAACTTAATTGGCCTGCTTCTGCTATATTAGTTATATGCGCTTTATTTTCAATTTGCTCATTGTTCTTTTTGTTTCTTTCTCCCTGATTCTCCTTACTTCTCCTGCCTCCGCCATCCTGCCCGGAGACGCCAACGGAGACGGTTTGGTTGACGGACCTGATTACGTCATCTGGCTCAACCATTACAATCAGTCAGCCACAGGAGCAGCCAACGGAGATTTTGACAATTCCGGCAAAGTTGACGGTCTTGATTATGTTTTGTGGCTCAACAGTTACGGCAAGATAGAACCGAAAACTTCCTGTCTTTCCCGACCCGGTCCTATGGTTACCGTCTCAGGCAATCAGACAGTGCGCTATGACACACGGGGTAATCCCCTGGCCGCTGATACAAAAATTGATGCCCGGACCGCGGTTTGGACTGCCAATTGGCCGGTACAGGATAGTTTCAATTACCCGATACTTCTTGCCGGCGGTCCGAACTTGTGTTTTTCCGGTGGCCTTATTCAGGGCAGTTATCCTGATCAAATCAGTACCGATCCCAATACCACTTGGGAATATATGCATGGTACAACTGCTATAAAAAGCAATGGCAAAAACGCCGCTATCGAGAACACCCGTATCGATAATTACGGTGACGCTATCGACTTAAGTGTAAATAGCGAAAATTTTATTATTAAAAGTGTCTATTTAAGCACCATCCGCGACGACTGCGTGCAAAACGACTGGCTTTATAGCGGTCTTATAGAAGACTCCCTGTTCGACGGCTGTTACTCGGCATTCAGTGCCCGGACATATTCCGGTCAAAGTCCGCCGGCTGATGGTACCGATAATATTTGGACGATAAAAAATTCGCTTATCAGGCTCCAAGCTACCTGGGGTGTCTATAAAAACCGCGGTTTAATTCCCGGCCATGACGGCTTTTTTAAATGGGACAGCCTTGGCATTTCACCCCGGCTTGCACTTCACGATAACATCTTCCGGGTAGATCAGGAAGCCAACAATGTAGGTTTGGAACTGCCCCAGGGTAAATTGGCAAACTGTTCCAATAATACTCTGGTCTGGCTTGGATCTGGTCCGTTTCCGGCAACACTTCCCGAGATCTTCAACGGACAACCCTGTTTCACTATAACCAACGATAAATCCGTCTGGGACAAAGCAGTCTCTGACTGGAAATCCCGCCACAGCTATTGAATTATAGGGACGGTCCTTTGATTTCGCGTCCCAACGGTCCGCAGATTAAACAGTTTTTAAGCTCTTTCTTCTCAAATATTTCTTTTGGGAAAGCGTATTGAAAACAGAAGTTCCGGCAATATCCCTATCAAAAGCATAATCTTTCTTTAGATCATCAACTATCTTTACTCCTTGATACAAGAATTGATGATACTCGCTTTTATTCATACGACAAAAATTCAGCATTTCTTCTAGTTCTCTATCATCAATTACTCTTACTCTTGGCCTATTATAAAGCTCCATATAACTGCTCCAGGGATAATCGATAAGATTTTTCACCAATCCTGCCTCAATCGGATTAAGTAAAATATATCTGGAAGCGCCTAAAAAATATGTTTCTTTATCACACAATTTACTCTTAAATCTGTTTTGAAACAAAATCCCTATTCTCTCGTATTTTCGGTTAAAGTACATCGAATAGCTGGTTAAGAGAGACGTCATTATTTGTGATATGGAATTTTTCCTTGTCTGAATTAATAGATGGAAATGATTCGGCATTAATACATAAGCGTAAATTGAATGATCAAACTCTTTATCTTTTTTAAGTATTACCAATCTTTTTAGGAAAGTGACATAATCTTGATTGTCAATAAATATCTTCTGCTTATTTAAACCGCGGTTGAAAATATGAAAAAAGGCATTCTCAAAAGAAATTCTCGCTCCGCGGGGCATCTTGTAATAATCATACCATATTGGGGACGGTCCTTTGATTCATTGTCCCAACGCCCCGGAAATTAAATACTTTGAAGATTAAGGGGAAATTTCTGAAATCACATATCACCTCGTTTGGACTGTAGCAAGACTGAATATCTAATATATCCTAAAAAGCCTCTATCGAATGCATTCCTAGATAGAGGATTTGAGGGGTTATGTGATAAATATATCTGATAAAGTTTTCTAGGTCTAATCCCATAGAAAAAATAATCCCTGGCAATAATCATATAAGTCACCTTATCGATTCGTTTTTCTTTTCGCTTAGCGGAATAAAAATCATAAGCTTTTTTTATATATTCCATCCATTGGCCAAATGTTTTTTCATCATGAATTTTAAGGTGCGGCAGGCTGAACCGCTCTTTTTGCCGAAGTTCCAACTCAACTTTTTCTAAATATTCCGCTGTGCTTTTAAGAAAATCGGTCGATTGTGTCAACCGGCCATTAAACGGTAATCTGTCTTCATGAAAACAAATTTTACTTTCAGCAGAAATCCCTGTCAGAGGAGCATTCGGAGATGCTTCACGAGCTCCCGGATAATGAATGACTTGCATATTGGATTCCGTTTGCCAGCCTTGACCTAAGTTTACATAAACAGGAATTAACGATATTTTAGATCTGTCAATTTTCATAATCGCCGTAATACCTTCGACAACACTCGGAACGCCTATATAACCGCCTGATATATGAACTAATGAATACTGTCTTTTAAGAGTTGACAGGAGGCTGGTCATTGCTTTGACCTGATCCTCAGGCGATAAATGAGGAATTATGGAATTGGTTGCAATAGCTACCGTTGGTCGTATCAGTTCGATTTTGCTTATTGCCTCTTTTGGCAAAGGTTCGGAAATATCAGCCTGAATGTGATAGTCATTATAATTAGGATCTAATATTGAAGTTTCCAATCGCATTTCTTCAGAAGTTAATATTTTATGATTTTTTGAAAGAACTGATTTTCCATCGGTTGTAGTAGTAAACTGGTATAGTTCGTTATCTTTGGACAGTTCAGCTAATGACTGGGCATCAATACTTATATGTCCGTCACCTAAACGTACCTCGACTGTTAATTTTTCCCTAAGCCCGGCAACCAGTGCAGCGGTTTGAACCATTCCTGAACCGAAATTAATAATACTATTTTCAACATTATTTTCCCCAAAGCCAGGTTCAAGCAGCGGGGCCAATTCCGCTATTTGATCTATCAGATTGGCATTTCGGCCAAAACCGGTGGTCTGCACTTTATTAGTATAACGGCTGATTTTTTTCCCGATTTGCTCAATTTCCCATTGTTCCATCAAACCTTCCTCTCCTAGATTATGAAAAATATCCAGTAATCTGAAATAAGAAAAACCTTTAAATTGAGGAGAATAAATTTGGACCGGTGGAACATTATATGATGCCTTAATTAAGTTTATGGCACCCAGATAAAGCATTTCTTCGTAAAAAAATTTAGACTCTTTCATAAGCCTCAACCAACCGGCAGCTTTTGCAGGATCACCGTAGACCGGTAAATGAGCTTCATCAATATATATTAATGCTTGGCTTATCCACCGCTCGATATATCTTCTAAATTGTAAACGCCAGGACGGTTCTTCAATCCTGTTAAGGAAATAATTAGCTTTATTTAATTTTATTCGTCGGTCAATTTTGTGATACCTTTCCTCGGTATCTCTTTCACTTGCCATGACAGTTCTATCAATTACTGCTATTCGACGCTCGGGTTTTGCAATCAACTCATCCCGGAAAGAATCAGTATTTATATCGTGCTTCTTATAAAGTTCTTCTAGAAAAATCCCAGTCAATGGATGCAGGCGTTCTTCCCTGGTTATGCCAAAGAGTGTCGCCAACCGTTTTGCCTGCTGGTCGATTCTGGCCGGTTTTTTGAGTTCTTCAAGACCGGCGGTAACCACGGGACCGAAATCATCTATTTCCACTCCCTTATTACTTAACATTTCAACTATTATTGATATATCTATAGGTTTTATTTCAGGAACAATTAACCACATGTCAGCAGCTGTTGATGATTGATCAAATGAAGGAAATTCTCTTTCGTCCATACGATTATTATTCTAAATTTAAAGTATTATACTATAGGTATAATTATTATCAATAATAATCGGTATTGATAATTAAAAATATATTAGTATATTAGTATATTAGGGACGGTCCTTTGATATCGCATCATGAAGCCCCGCACCTGTGATAAGCTCCGTCGAATCAGAGTAAACAGTTTACATTTAGACTCATTTCTTGCTTTTTCCTTTCCCTCTCTGTCATACTCAATATTATTTATGATAAAAAAATATCTTATATTATTTATATTTATTCTTCTTTTTCATTTACTAACTGCCAAAGTATCTGCCATCCTGCCTGCCGATGCTAATGGAGACGGCATGGTTGACGGAGTAGATTATGTTATCTGGTTAAGAAATTACAATCAATCAACTACTAACGGCCAGTTTTCCGGTGATTTCGACGGTGACAATTTTGTCGACGGCCGGGACTATGTCATCTGGCTAAATGCTTACGGCTCGACCGAACCGGATATCCCCACTGCCACTTCCTCCCCTCCTCTGGAACCGACTTTGACTTCTACCCCCGTTACTCCGCCTGTCGGTCAGTCTTTAGGCATTTGGATCTCTCCAAACGAAATTGCCAAACTTCCCGCATCCGGCTCTGCCTGGAGTAATCTTCAGTCGGATGCCGATTCCAACTTCGGCTCCCCCAATCTGGCTGATCAGGATACCAGACACAACATCAGAACCATGGCTGCCGCCCTTGTTTATGCCCGTATGGGACAGGAAAGTTATCGCAGTAAAGCCGCCAATGCCATTAAATCAGCCATGGGGACAGAAACTGCTGCCCGTAGTCTGGCCATCGGCCGTAATTTAGCCGCTTATGTCATCGCTGCCGACCTTATTGATCTGAAAAACTACCGCCCCTCGGATGATGCACAATTCCGTTCCTGGCTGAGTTCTATGCGTACCCGGGATTTTGACGGCCGGACGCTTATAAGCTGTCATGAGGATAGACCCAATAATTGGGGCACAATGTGCGGCGCCAGCAGAATCGCCGCAGATCTTTACTTAAATGATAATGCGGATCTTCAAAAAGCAGTTCAGGTCTTCCAAGGCTACCTCGGCAACCGCTCGTCATATGCCGGCTTCAAATTTGCCACCGATGCCTTCAGTTTTATGTGCGATACCAGCAGTCCCAGGCCGATCAACCCTCCAGGCTGTATCAAAGATGGGCATGATCTTTCCGGAGCTCCGGTTGACGATATCCAAAGAGCCGGTCCTTATAAATGGCTGCCAGGTTTTACCGACTATGCCTGGGGTGGATTTTCAGCCGCTATCGCCCAGGCTGAAATGCTTCACCGGGCTGGCTATGATTCTTACAATTGGGAAAACCAGGCCGTTCTAAGAGGCATCCGCTTCCTCAATGAAGTCGTTAATTTTTCTCAATCAAACGCGACTACCTGGACTACCTGGGTAGTAAACCGGGCATACAACACCAATTATTCAACATCTTCCACCTCAATCTCTAACCGCCTGATCAGCTACACCGACTGGACGCACCAATAGTAATAACAGGGACGGTCCTTAGATTTCCTGTTATAATGCTCCGGAAATTAAACAGTTTTAGATCTCTTGCTTTATATAGTAAGAAAATCCTAATATTAAATAAATGGCCCAAAAAATCCTTATTTTTCTGATTTTATTTATCTCTTTTATCTTAAATTTCTCCACCTCCTCCCCAACCCTGGCCCAAAGCAATGTTTCTCCTTATTCAGCAACAAAAATCTATAAAAATTCAACAGCCAGTAATCAGGACGATATGGCCATTTGGATCCATCCGACTGATAAATCAAAATCAACACTAATCGGCTCTGACAAAGTCAACGGCAATGTTTATGTCTATGATCTGTCAGGTTCAACCATTCAGACGGTTACCGATACCGGCGGCCAACCCGGTAACATCGACGTCAGATATAACTTCCCTCTTTCCGGCCAATTGGTGGATATCGTTGCTTTTAATGACAGAGGCGGCGGAATCATCAGGGTTTTTAAGGTCGATCCCCAATCAAGAACTCTGACCAGAATAGACAACGGATCTATAACCACCTCCCCGGCTATCCCCAATTACGGATTCGCACTTTACTATAACAAAACAAGTCAAAAATTCTATGCTTTTGCTAGCAAAGATAACGGCGGACCGGTTGTTCAAATAGAATTGACAGATGCCGGCGGCGCTAAAATCGGCGGATCTGTTGTCAAATCCTGGACCGGCTGGACCCAAACCGAAGGTATTGTAGCGGACGATGACCACGGTTTTGTCTTCTTTGCCGTTGAAGCCAAACCCATCCATAAACTGAACTGTCAGACAGGCATCTGTGATCCCAATTCCTCTGTTGATATTGACGGTGGATTCTTAAATGCCGATGTCGAAGGTATCACTCTCTATCGGACTGCAAACCAATCCGGCTATTTACTCGTCTCCAGTCAGGGCGCCAGTGAATTCGAAATCTATGATCGGCTGCCTCCTCATGCTCACAAAGGTGTATTCAAAATATCCCTTTCCTCCTCAACCGACGGCATCGATGTCACCAGTGTCAATCTCGGTTCGGCATATCCCCAGGGAGTTTTTCTGGCTCATTCAGGTGGAGCCAGTTTTTTAGCAGTCCCCTGGCAGTATATTGCCCAACAGTTCAATTTGACAATTGATACCAATTGGAACCCCAGAGGAAACGGCGGCTCTCCTTGGCCGACCGGCACACTACCGACCCTTAGCAGTCCCCCACCGACTGGTGGGGGGAAACCCGGTGATGCTAACGGGGACGGTCTGGTTGACGGGCCGGATTATGTTATTTGGCTTAATCACTATAATCAGTCGGTCTCAAATGGCGTTGCCTCAGGTGATTTTGACGGCAACGGATTTGTGGATGGGCCGGATTATGTCATTTGGCTGAACAACTATGGAAAATAGTTAGGTTACCAGAGGCTACTTAAGTGACCTACCGTCCGTACAATCCTATCAGCTCCCCTTGATCGAGGATGTGTGGGGAAATGGCATTTAATAATTCCTGTTTTTCGCTTTTGGCAGGTATATCTAATGTCGTATCTAACGCATAGATTTTGAAAAAATAGCGGTGGGTCCCTCCCGGCGGGCAGGGACCGCCGTAACCGGTTTTCCCGAAATCATTTGTTCCGCTGACACTGCCCGCCAGCACGCCCCCTTCTCCGATCTCTTCAATTTGCAGATCAATATTCCAAACCAGCCAATGGCTAAAATCACCACCCGGAGCATCCGGATCATCAACAATTAAAACCAGGGATTTGGCAGTTGCCGGGACTTCGCCGATAGATAAAGGCGGACTAATATTTCCACCGTCGCAGGTATATTTGGAGGGAATATTCTGGTTATGACTAAAAGCACTGCTTGTTATTTTCATACTAGCAATAACCCAATCAGTCTAATTCCGACCTTTCTCACTTAAACCTATTTTATCATTAACTGTAAACTATTCACTACTCACTACTTATAAAACGGCTCGAAATAATCTCTGGAATATTCCCGCTCTTAAGTTAAAAAAAGAATCCTTGTCTTCTCACTCCGAACCCGTTTTCACCTAAATATCCCATAGTATTTGACTGTTGTGTTCCGATTTTGTACAATCTGCGGAATCAGAAATTATGAGAAATCATCTTGAATCAAATAGCTTGAGAGATAAAATTACCGGCCAGGCATTCCAGTCTCAATCTCCTTTAAAAGCCAGACTATCTTCTTATCACCAAAAAATCAGCAGCGGAAAAGTCTTTGGCCAGAGAACAGCTGATATGCTCCCCGATATCAATATTAATACCGAAAATTCAATTAATGAGTATTTTGACAGAATTGATAATGCTTTAAATTATCTTCAGTCAGTCTATAATTTAGGATCAATCTATAGTCAGAAAAGTCTTTCCGCGATTAAAAATGAAGCCTCAAGATTGATGTGGGTATTTGGAATAACCATAGATCTTTTTCATGACGATCAGAGAGGACTCCTGTTAATGGGTGCCGCCTCCTCGACTCTTTCATTAAAAGCTGTGCCTGTGTCAAAAGATGACGATGAACAAAGATTTTATGAAACTGAAAGAAAAAAAATTGGTTTTATCGTCCGCATGCTGGCTCAAACTTCTAAAGGAACTTATAGTGTAAATGTCGATAAATGGCTTGACAAATCTGTCAATAGGATGAATGATCCTCTAAATGAAAATAACACCCTTTTTTTACGAAGGGCTTTAAGTGAAGCACAATACACTGATCCGGCTAAATCAACTTTTATAGGTATGCAGGCAACAGACCTTGACTCTGGGAAAAAAAGCCCAGTCGTTAATTTACTTTATAAAAAATCCGCTCGGATTCAGAAAATAGCTCTAGATCACATTGACGAAGAATTAAGTGCTCAACTCGGACCTCATACTCCCTGGATTCAACAGATTGTCAACAAATTGGGTGTTGAAATTTCCCCCAATTTACAATGGATTGCCACCACTTTTAGTCCTCAGGAATTTGTACAACAATTTGAAGGTCAGGCTGTTATTACCAATAATTGCCTTATTTTCCCCAATGATATAGAAAGTCTTAACAATAAAAAAAACCAACAGCATGAATTCAATCATGCAATTATGAGGCATTCTCCCGCTCCCTATTTAGGTAGAGGATTGGGAAATGAATCAGATGCTGAATCAACAACATTTGCCCCCTCGACTTATCCCGAGCAACGGTTATTGACTTATCTTGTAGATGATGCAATAGATGCAGATAATAATATTAAGGTCGGTCAAGGCTGGTCAGAATATTTTCGTATCCGCTCAGCCATAAAAAGAGCCAAAGGCATTTTAAATAGTGCCGAGGAAAGAAAATGGAACAGATCATTGCTTAAATCATTCGGACTGGAAGGTTATTTGACCTTCTACCTGGTTCATGAAGAATCTGCTATTTTAGACCCTTTGGTAAAGGCAAATCTGTTAACTTCCAGGCAAGGCGCAGCACGCTTAAAATGCTACAGAGAGTCAATCAGAAACAAAACAAAAAAACCGGCTTATATTCCCTGGAATCTTGATAAAGTCAATCCTTATGGTCGGTTTGAAGAAATTAATAAGCTTTGGATAAATTCATTAGGATATTACATATCCGAAGAAATAAAATCACCTCGAGCCTCGGATAAACTTGAGAGATTGTCATTTGCACAAGCTTCTGCTTACTTAAACAGGTTGGAAGCTTGCCGCTCTTCCTATGATTATATACCTTATTCCAATCGTCCGTTGACTGATGAAATCGTTCTGATGAGAAAATATCTCTGGTTGAAAAAAGGCTTGCCGCTTCTCCCTGATCAATTCTATTCTCTGGTAACCTCTGTCATTGATTTTAGATTTCTTCTTAACAATCAAAAATCCATACTTATTTGGGATAAACAGGGAGGTGTCATTCAATTCACTGATTTTCCGCAAATAAAATATCGACCGTTGCAAAAGGATATTTTTAAAGGAAATCTCACTACCGTTGCCTGGATTGCTGATAAATTAATTTCCCATTTGCAGGTTTTTCCCGGTGAAAATAAATCTCAATTGTACCGGCAATTGATTGCTACTTTAGCCTTAGCTTTGGAAAAAGATTATGGTTGGAACCTTGAATATGTGCACAAATCTGCCGATTATCAAAATCGTTTATCGGTAAATTCAGGCAAAAAAATGTCAGAATTATACCGTCATCTGGCTGAAGCTGTGCTGTCGGAACATTACAGATTAATGTCTGAGGAAAATGGCAACTTCTCTAAAATTGCCGATAGAATGATAACGGAATTTCTCCAACCGCTAACATATTTCCAAGAATAAAAAAAACGCACTAAAACTATTCGGAAACTTACAACTGGCCACTCATCAACAAGATGAGAAAAAATCCTCGATCTTATCGGGAATGGTAATTGTAAATACTTCTTCCTGAAGTTGTAGTGCGTTCTTCTCCCGCAAAAAGCGGAAGGAAAATTGCTTCAGTCTCGGCGCGAGGTTCCGAGAACTGAATTAGGAGTTATTCACCCGGACCCGGAACTAACCAAGAATTTCCGTCGTGCTTAAACGGAAATCCCGTTCCGGAGTACATGTTTGAGACACTATCCTCATACACATATACTTCGACAATCCTTACTTTCCCCCAGGAACCGCCCGGTGTCAAGATTCGGGAGAGATCGCTTCCTAGATTATTGAAATCTTTGGAAGAATCAGGTTCCCAAGCTCGCTGGACTTCTAACGTGTTGTTTTCTCTATGATTTAGAAGTCGGGCGATTAGTTTTCCCGAATCTTTCCGAAATATCTCCAAGGTTTCCCCTATGACCTCAACGAAAATACAGTCCGCTTCCCAGCGGTCTGTTTCTTCCCAATTCCTGTCCCATTCGTTCTCCGAAAATACAATCCCAATAGGGATATTTGATCCCAAACGACAGACTTTGGGCTCGGGAGGCTGGGGGGTTGGCTCTGGGGCGACGGCTTCGTCAATCAACACTTCCAATGCAGGCGGATCATACGCCCAGAAATTATGTTGAGAAAATAGTATTGTAAAACATTGGGCGCTACCATCATAATCTATCCAATCTAACTCAACACAAACTTCAAAAAGCGCATTGCTGATATTTACTCCTGCCACTTGGTCCTTGAGCACAAAACGATCCTTGTACTCAAATTCACTTATAACGTTTCCCGATTTTGAGTATTTCACAACTAGATTATTTTCCTTCCCCTCTAGCGTGAAGCACTCATTCCAAATCTGAAAAGGCAATGGCCGGAAATACTCCTCCGGATATAACTTTGGATCCATTGCCTCCCTCACATTAGCAGAAGCGGCATCCGGACAATCCCCTTTGCCGTAGTGGGGGTTCATTGAAAACCCGGATTGTGCGGCGCCAGCGCAGGCGGCCAGGATCAGCAGGGCCAGCATGCCGAAGAAAAATTTTAGGTACTTATTTGCGTTCATTTTAGTACTCCTTGCCCCAGTCCATTTCCAAACGGAATTGTTTGGAAACTGCTTGTTTTTTACCAACCAATCCACCGGCAGGCCCGGTTTCATTTGCCTCGCAACGTTGGCTCAAAATCAGCAGTCTTATGGTATGGAGCGGGATGAACATTATCGGATAATGTCCATGCGGCTCCATACTATTCTTTTGGTCAACGAAGCGGATTAATATTATTAAGTATCAGGCAGAATTTTCTACCGCCATAGGCAGAAATTCCGCCTCCTCGCAATTGTCAAAGAGCTCCACGCCAAAGGCGCACGCCCAAAGCGCAGTCATTAATCTTTAGCAAAATACCCCTAGCTTTTAAAGGGTATAGTAAAAGATTATGGGATATTATAACATGAATTTACAATGGGGTGTGCCCTATGCCCACATAGGTGACACCTCGCAGTTTTTGCTAGCATATTTAGGCTCCCTAAGTGACTTGTCTTGACAAGAATCAGTTAAATTGTATAATTATATCAATTAATCAATTTAATTGAATTTATATGGCCAAAACAGTCTCAGCCTACGAAGCCAGAACCAAATTCGGAGAAATCCTCAATCTTGTTTATTACCAAAACATTGAGATTATTGTTGAAAAAATGGGTAAACCTTTGGTCAAAATCGTCAAAGTCTCTCCTTTGTCCTTCGAAGAAAAGATAGCCAAATATGCAGGAATTTGGAAAACGGATAAAGATATTAAAAAAATTGAATCTGCGATGAAAAAATTCAGAAAGAACTTCAAATTTACCCGTTTTTAACAAATGTCTTATTTAATTGATTCAGATGTAATAATAGATTTTCAAAAATCTAAAGAACCCGGTGCTTCATATTTTAAGATAGCAACAAAAAAACAATCGTTCATTAGTGTTATAACCTATTCTGAAGTTGTTTACGGAATTAAAAGTTATCCCGACTCCACAAAGAAGTTGCTGGTTATTAATAATTTATTAAATGATCTTGAAATAGAAATTATCGGAGTTAATAAAAAAGAAATTTTGGAATTTATAGATATTAAACTTTTTCTCAAAAAAAATTCTATCTTACTACCGGACTTTGATTTGATTATTGCTGCCACCGCAATTAGTGAAAATCTTACTCTGGTTACTAGAAACATAAAGCACTTCTCCCGAATACCCGGCCTTAACCTATATAAAACTTAAAAAACAAACCTTCAAATAACGGCCTGGTTCTTCCACTTGATTCTTGATTTTCGATTATTAATAATAGGTATAGATGTCCAAGAAATTATTGGTTTTATTTTTGAGCTTGCTCTCAATTTTCAGTCTCATCTATCCGAAAACCAGCCTGGCGGTTACCGGTGATGCCAACGGGGACGGTCTGGTTGACGGACCTGATTATGTCATTTGGCTCAATCACTACAATACTTCCGTTTCCAATGGTGCTGCCTCGGGGGATTTTGACGGTAATGGCTTTACCGACGGACTTGACTATGTTCAATGGCTGAATAATTACAATACGACCAGCAGCCCAAACCCTACCCTGACCAACCCTCCCCCTCAAGGCGGTGATCTTGATATTGCCGTCTGTGACCCTTCCGCCGGGCCTTTTACTTTAAATATCACTAATCCCTTTTATCCTTTGCCTGTAGGTTTAGTTCATATGATCGAAAGCTCGAATTTTAAAGTGCAATTCAGTGTCCTCAATCAGACGGAAGTTGTCGCCGGTGTGACAACGAGGGTGATTGAAGAAAGGGAATGGAAGAACGGCAATCTGATAGAAGTATCCCGCAACTTTTTTGTCCAGGCGCCTGACGGGACGGTCTGCTATTACGGAGAAGACGTTGATATGTACTCCAATGGCCAAATTACCGGACATGGCGGTGCCTGGAGGGCAGGAGTCGGGCAAAACAAACCGGGCATCATCATGCCGGCCAATCCTGCCGTCGGCCAGACTTATCAGCAGGAAGTCGCTCCGGGTGTGGCCATGGACAGGGCAGAACATACGGCCATCGGAGTTACCTTTACCACACCGGCCGGTACCTTTAGCGATGTTTTAGAAGTGTCCGAAACGCCTCCTTCGGATAAGAAATACCAAAGGGGCATCGGCATGATCTACGACGACGGCGCCGTCCTCACCCAGCTATAATTTATTGATCCATTTTGGAAAATTCTAAAAAAGAATTATTATTCTTCACTTATGATATACTTTCATTATGGATTCCCAACAAACAATTCTTAAAAAAATCTCTTCTCAAAAAGATACTCTTCGTGCTTTCGGTATCGTACGAATCGGATTATTTGGTTCTTACATCCGGGGAGAAGCAACAGAGAAAAGTGACATTGATCTGTTAATTGAATTTGATCCGGCCAAAAAAACTTATAGGAATTTGATGGGAACCGCCAATTACATGGAAGAACTAACGGGGAAATCAGTGGATATTATAACCCCCCAATCAATCAGTCCACATCTAAAGCCCCATATTTTAAAAGAAGTAAAATATGTCGAAATTGCCCGTTGAATATCTTCGTCATATCCTCGATGAAATTAATTATCTCCATGAAGAAATATATCAGTATGGTGAAAATCGCTTCATGTATGACCCAACCTTCCAACGGGCTGCTTCACGAAGTTTGGAAATTATCGGTGAAGCTGTAAAACAAATTCCAGCTGATTTTCGGAAAAGATACCCTAAAATAGATTGGAAAGGGCTTGCCGGGCTTAGGGACAAACTAATTCATCACTATTTTGGTGTAGATTATGCGATAGTCTGGGATATTATAAAAAACGAATTGCCTCTTTTTAAAAAACAAATCACCGAAATTATCCGAATCGATAGTACGAAATAGGTCTGAAATAAATTCCTCAGAGACATCAGCCATAAACTTCGACGATGTCGCTCTCCTCACCCAGTTATAAACTAACCCCCGTCTGTCTTTTTTAGAAATCCGCAGATTAACTGAAAGCTTCAGGGTTTGAATTGTCACTTCATTTTCTAACCCAGCTTCAGGAATAGCAGAACCTTCTTCAAATATTATCTTTGTTACCATCGGTATAATCTTTGCTTTTCTCTTTTAATGTGTCGTAGGAAAGAAATAATACATTACTGGTGAATAAAAAGAAATAATCTGAAAAAAAATTGAAGAAATTTATAGAGACTCTGGGCTGAAAGCCCCGACTTCCACAACCATGGAGGATGATCTGGTAATTGGGGTAAGTGAGGGAACTGATCCCTTAGCGGCAGCTTGATCGACATAAAAGTGATAGCGGACCAGCGGGACTTGAGGAGAAACTTCCAAAGCTACTTTCTCATCTACTTCAGCTTGAGGGATTAAACCAATAAACAGTTCTTCTGATTCGACCTTGTAGGCAGCCAGATTGAGTTCAAAGGCCAGTCTTTCAGTTTCATTTGCCGTTAAGCCTAATTGCCCACCGACTTTATTGGCAAAGGCGGCTAAACCTTTCTTGCTGACTGTCCAGCCTGTGGCGGGTTTGACAAATTTTAGCGGTTTATATTCATAATAGATTGAATCTACCTGCTTGTTATTGACATTCAGTTCATCCTGACCTACTACCACATTCCAGTGTCCCCCATTCTGTAAAGGATAGGCATAAGTCAGCAATCTTGAAACACTGACGTCATATGATTGGCCTTCTGTTCCATAAAGGAATAGTGTCGGTGAGCTTCCGGAAACTCTCAAAGGACAGAAGTTGTATTTGGCCCATTCTTTTTGCAGATTATCCATTTCCCTGACTCCTTTGTCTCCCCGGCCTAGAAAGCCGGTCGCATCAAAAGCAGCTACCACCGCATAGATATCCGGCAAAGGTTGTCCGGCAAGCGGAACCAGATACCATTGGCCTGATCTTTGATATCTCTGGCCGCTGGAATCGATAGTACCGATAGACCAAAGACCGATTATGCCGAATTCACCTAAGTTGAGGATGGGGCTCAGTTGGCTTTCAGCAGGTACGCAGGGTCCGGCTTGCGGCGGAGGCGTCTGGATTTCAATTCTCCTCTGCTCCGGATTGAAAGTACCCAGCTTCAATCCTTCATCATCAGGAGGGGTAACAGCAGCAGCCATCAATCCTGCCACTTCACCGCTTAGAGTTTGTTGGTTTCTGCCAGCCGGTACTGCCTGCAGGAATTTGACTTGATAACCTTCGGCTGTTTCCGCCGTACCCCTGGCCAAATACATCGGGGTCAGGGATTTGCCGCCAAAGGGATTCTCGATATAGGTCAGGACAAAATCCGTTACGTTTGCTTTGAGGTTATAGGCGGTATTTTCAGGAAAAACTGTATCCCAGGCTGCCTTCTGGTCAGCCGGCACCACCAGGGACAACGTGCTGCTGCCGCTTTTGAATAAATTTAAAGCTTCAGAAGGTGTATAAAGATCATTCTGAGCGAAATCCACAGAGGCTTCAATCATCCTTAAGTTTGAAGTGAGTCTCAATAGGTTTCCATTGCCGTCAACGACTGCCGTGACAGTATTGTAATCATTCGGTCTGGCTTTGCCGTCCTGTCCGGTTGAAACATTGACAATGTCAGTATCATCCATCGTGTATTCATCCACCATGCCGACTTTTACCTGTTCCAATGAGGATAGCTCCGGTATGTTCAAAAGCCCGATGAAATTATAGATGGGCAATCCGGCTTTATTCCAGTCCCTATGGCATTCAACAAAAGTAGCGTCAGAGATACTGGTTCTTTGATAGGTAATATCACAGCCGACTGTTTCATCGATTAAACCAAGACCCAACAGGTAATTCCTGACGCGGGTGTTGACTGCTGGCCCTTCAGGGAGAGCTAAACTTCCGTATGAATTATATTCATATTTGCCGTTGTCCAGATTGAATTGCAAATAGGCAGGATTATTTGATTCAGGACTGTTGTAAAGAAGGACGGTATTGGCTTCCTGCTTATTCTCCTTTAAACCCAGCTTCTGTCCGATGATGGAAACAAAAGGCAGGGAGAAGCCTGAATTAAAAGTATATGATTTGACTGTTGCAGGGACAGCTAAAGTGTCTGCCGCGGCTGCCTCATAGGCAGCAAAGGTCATGGCAGGCACTTCTGTAACGGGCAGTGAATTAGTTTCATCTAAAATTACCTTTTCTTCTTCTACTACTCCCTGGTCAACCGTAAATTCTGTTCCGGGTGCTGCTTTCTGCTTACTGAAGATAACAAAAAGGACGGCCAGGAAAACCATGACGATCGAGCCGAGGATAAGAAGTTTTTTCTGTGAAAAATGGGCAGGCAACATATTAGTCTTAATTTAAACCTAAAGAAAATATTATTGTTTGTCAA
>Ga0209541_10002496_pt1 | contig 34709 bp, 33 predicted proteins | sample RifCSPlowO2_01_FD_184027 | JGI IMG/M metagenome (GOLD analysis project Ga0209541, IMG submission 184027) | Groundwater microbial communities from Rifle, Colorado - Rifle CSP2_plank lowO2_0.1 (SPAdes) (version 2) | ecosystem: Environmental > Aquatic > Deep subsurface > Groundwater | place...
ACCTTCCTCCCCTTAAAGGTAGCTCCGATAGCAAGGGCGCAATCCTCAATAACCGACACGCCCAGCTTGCAGAATTCATCAATGTCTGCTGGAACCCCAAAGGTATGGGAAACAATGATTGCCTTTGTCTTGCGGCCAACCTTCTTTTTGGTTTCGGCAAGAGAAAGATTGAAGGTCGCCGGATCCACGTCCACCAGAATGGGTTTGGCCTGCGCGAGAAAGATTGCGTTGAGCAAAGAAGAGCCCACGTAGCTTGGTAGAATGACCTCGTCCCCTTTGCTGACGCCCACTGCAAGGAGCGCAAGATACAGGGAGCTCACGCCGTTTGAGAGAGCTACGCAGTGCCCGGGCCCAGAATGAAGATACCGGCACATCTCATTCTCAAACCCTTCCACCTCCTTGCCTTCTGCTATCCATCCTGATTGCAGTACCTTGGCAATGGCTTTTGCTTCCTTTGAGTCAAGACAGGGTTTATTGTGGGTAATCATTAATGTTTGTGGCGCGAAAGCGCGTATACCAAATAATAGTAGTAAAGGTAATGGAGGCCCGTGTTGTCATACCCTCCCCTGGGCAAGGAAAAGGAAAACTCCGCGGCGTAGCCCTTCTCTTGGAACATCTTTTCGTAAAAATCCAGGAGAAACGCTAGAGAAAGCTTGGAGGCGTCATCAATCCTGTAATACTCTCTTCTGCGTTTTTGCCATTCCGGGAACTTGTCAAAGTTATAGGGCTGGGTATTAACGTTAAATATGAGTATCCCCTGGTCCCCCAGGAGCTCGCATGCTTGCGGAATGACATCAAAATGCTCGCAGTATTGGTTGTTCAGACCGTAGCAGCCCTGGGGGTTGTCCGCCACGATGAACTCATACTTGCCGCGGTGAGCAGGGTTCTTTATCTCTTGAATGGAATCAACAATCTTAATTTCTGCCTGCGGGACGTTCCTGGCCAGCCCCTCTTTGAACGCAAGTTCTACCTCCCAGGCATCCAGGGACTTCACCCGGTCGGCATACGCTGTCGTGTGCCAGTCCCCTTCCCGGGCAAAGAGCTCCAGCGCATGAAAAGAAGAAAGGTTATATCCTTCTTTCTCCAAGCGGGCTATTACCTGTTCCATTGCATCTTTGTCCATGCTGCTATCCCTGCCGCTCAAGCTTCTCTTTCGTTATATTCCCTTCCATCAAGATTTCCAAGCTCCGGGGGCCGTGGTTAAACAAGAGGTCCACAATGCTCATGTGGGAAAGAAATTCTCCGTGAAGCTGTTGATACACAGGGTGCTGGTAATCCTGAAAGTAGAGTTTGATGCCAGCTTTTGCAAAATCCTCTTTTTTCGCGTAGTCCTTGCCCAACGCCCCAAAAATGTAGAGTTCAGCTCCCAGCTTCTTGCACATGTCCAAGACAAAGTCCGACTTTTTGCCTTCTACTCCCAGCTCCGAGGTCTTCCAAAACCCTCCCTTGATGCCCAGTTCCTGGAACAGCCAACGAAGGATATGCTCGTTTAGTTGCGCAATATACTGCCAGTCGCGCTTGTACACATCTTCAAAGAAATCCGCGTACCGAGAAAAGTAAGGGGCCTTGCCGTAATTAATCTGCAGGGCCTTCCAGTGCTTGCGCCTCCAATCCAGGACGTTGTTAATCTCTATTTCCCGCGTCTCCTTGTCCCGATACCCTTTCCTCTGCACGGGCACGGTGAGCCACATGGGGCCCTGGGGGGTCTTAATCCTGTTGCGATTCATGAACTCTTTTGGCAGGTACTGCACGCTGTCCACCAAACAGAATCCGTCAGCTAAAGCCGCCTTGTGAAACAGGCCCAACCAGGGAAGATACAGGGGCTGGTGGGCGGTGAGAATCATACCTTCTATCCTAAGAGAAATTTCTACTCTCGTCAATATAAACAAAAAGGCCCCTGCGTCATCGCAGAGGCCTCCCAGCTGTCAACTACAAGAGCAGGATTGCACTCACTCCCAGAAGCACTGCCACCACCCCTAAAAGCCGGCGCCGTTCCAGGCGCAAGCCCAGCAAGGGAACGGAAAGAAGAGTAAGGTACAATACGTTCGTGCTAAAGAGCGCTTCATGGTAGGCGGGGTTTGGAGCTAACTCAATCCCCATCACAATGAAATAGTTCGCCCCCATCGAGAAAAGCCCTCCAAGCCCCACAAATAAAAAGAGCGGCCCTAGATGTTCTCTGTTTTTGCGGACATCCTCTTGAATCGCGGCTCTGCTGAAGAGGGCGAATAACGCAAGCTGCGTGCCGAACCCTAAGAAGTTTATCTCATTTGGTCCAAAACCCCCAATTAATGTTGCTTCTTTCAGGCCCAATACGACAAATACCATGCCGGCGAGCGCAAGAAATGAGGGGAGCAGCCACCGTCTGCTGCTGGTGCCATCCGCCTTATCTTGATTTCGTTTCAAGACGAGGAGAACAACCCCCGCAAGCATGAACACCGTTCCTAGGAAGTTTCCCCATCCCAAGGGGCTCTGGAAGAAGAGGACAGAGAGAATCGCTAAGGGGATCGGGGAGCTGCTTATGATTGCTCGCGCATACCCGGGATTGGGAGCTCTCTGAACCGCAATGTAGTTTGCCAGATTCACCCCCATTGCCACGACTCCAACTGCCACCATCACTCCAAGAAAAAGTGGAAACGATTCTGCAAACCACATCGTGGTAAGCGTGCCCGAGAGAACATTGAGTACCGCAAATCCCAAGAAAATTACGGTGATGTTAAAAACCAGGACAAGCCGTGGAGAGAAACCCAGATCGGTAAGTCTCCGTACACACAGAAATGCCCCTGTAACCGCAGACGCGGCAATGAAGGAATAAATAAACCAAGGCATCGCTATCACCTCCTGCGAAATGATCTGTCTACCATATCATAGCCGATTCCACTAATCGGTCAAGATTTCCGTGCTAGGATAACATACTCTGCCCCTTCCATGAGGGCTCCGGTTTTATTGTACACCTCCCGAAGGGTAGAGTTCATGATGTTCTCTATGGAGAAAGCCCCAAACAACTCCAGGACGTCTTTGAGGTCCATATAATGCGTAAAACCCACAAACCTCCCGGTCTTCGTGTCTTTATACGTACGGGGCTCAACCTCTTGGCCGCTCTGAGCCATGCGAGGGTGCTCCGTGTTGTACATGAAACTCACAAACAGTCCACCGGGCTTGAGCATCCGATGCACCTGGACAACCGCTTCCTTGACGTTTTCCCACCGGTTTGCGTACAGGCTCGCTCGGTCAAGAACAAAGTCAAACTTCCCATCCTCGTAGGGGAGGTAAAGGAAGTCCCCAACAACAAATTCTCCCTTCAGGCCCTTTTCCCGGAAGCGCTCTTTGCATATCTCAATGCCGGAAGCGGAGCCGTCTATGCCGTATACGGTAAAGCCGTTCTCCGCCAGGAACATTGCGTTGTTCCCGGCTCCGCACCCAACATCAAGCATAACAATCTTGCTGCGCTCTTTTCTTGGGACGCCGAAAAACTTCTTTGCCACAATGCTCACCACTAGGTCGTAGGGATACCTGGGCGCTCCCTCATAGGGATAGCCCTCACGTTTGGCCTTGCCATAGTAGTCCTCTTCCCAGGCAGAATCAAAGCTCTGCTTCATATAATAGGATGCGTTACATGCCGGATAACGGGTTCTGCTCCCAGGCCCTCTTTAAAAGCAAGGAGCGAGGGGTTTAGTTCTCTGTTTTCCATGCATAGACCCATATTCAACCAGGAAGCCCCTTGGGAAGCCGCAAACTCCATACACACAAAGTAGAGAAAAGAGGACGCAGAAACTGCACTTGCGAGATCGCTCGCAAGGTAGTACACCTCCCAGACCCTGGGAGTGGTGCGCACAAGGTATGCCCCGGCAACAAGCGCACCTCCTGCTTCCCTAAGCAGAAGGAGGGCCTGTTCATCTCCCAGGAGGTCGCGCAGGCAGAGGAGTTCTGCGACAGAATGGCTCGGAACGGCATCGTGGCGCTTGAGGGTCGCTTCCAGGAGGGCGTAGAACCCTTGGTAGTGTTCGTCAGAAGATCCCTGTTCTACGCGCGCCCCTTTGCATTGCGCCTGGCGGATTTCGTTTCTCGCGCTGTGCTTACGCACCGTAGAAAGCAGGTCTTGGCCGCCAGGGGGAAGTTTCTTAAAGACACCCAGCTGCTCCTCCAGCCGGTAACTGCGGCCGAGAAAAAACACAAGGGCATCGCTGTATTCCTTCCACAGGGGGCGTTCTGCCAGGCGCATAACGATGTTCCCATTGTAAAAGCTGTGAACCGCTTCTACAAGACTCTCTAAGGCAACTGCGTGGTGGTACCCCTCCCGGATAACAGGGCCGCCGTAGGGGGACCCTAAATGGGAAACAAACCCTTTTCTTGTCTTGCATGAAGGCACCACGGCAACGAGTTTTGTCCCGTCCCGCACGAGAATGCTCGTGTCTTCAAACCGGCCCCGCGGATGGTAGCTCAAAAACTTCCTCGTATGATAAATCGTTCCATTTACAGAATCTTTGCGCACAAACTCATCCCATTCTTGTTCCATGCCCGGGTTGTAACGTTCAATAGAAATTTGCATATCAAGAAAAAAGAGAACGAAAGATTACAGCATTTCCCTCGTCTTCTTTCAGCGAATGAAGGTGTTCTCGGGGAGTTTCCAGGGTCACCAAGGCCTGGGGGACAGAACGGATGCACTCTGCAAAAAACGCAAGGTCAAACTCCCCAGCTTTGAGCCCAAGATGATTATCTAGCGTCTGGGAAAAATCCCCGTCTGATATATGGAACAAAACGGGTTTTAGGCTCAGCAACTCGTCAAAATATTCCTTTGGATTCCTTCCCAGGCTTCGGGCAGCGCGCATGGCATGATAAAGGTCCAGGCAGAAATTAAACTTGTCTTGCATCAGAAGCTCCAGCTGCTCTTTTGTATACCCCGCATGCTCAACCACCTGTCCATAGTCCAGCCCAAAACTTGCCATATTCTCAATGACAATGCGCTTGTCTGCAGGTTCGTCTTTGAGAAACTCCAGCACATTCTCCATGGCAGAAAATCCTGGCTTGCAAAATCCGGGATGGAACACAATGAACCGCGCTCCCAATAGGTCAGCCCACGCACGTGCGTCCTCCAGGCTTTTTCGCGTTACCTCAAGGCGCTCGGGATCCGCAGGGTTCGGACCCCACGTATCGTGAGCGGCATGGAGCACGTAGGGAAGCCCGCTCTTCTGGAAAGGCACCGGGTCGGTTCCCGGCACCACCATCAATTCCACATACTGAAACGTTCCCTTTGCTATCAAGGACTCTGCTTGCCCCAGGACGTCTCCGTTTGTGGACCAAAGCTTCAATCCGAGCTGCATAAAGGTGTTAGGAAATAAGATTCTTGCCTGTCTTGATAATGCGAGAAACGTCTTTTGCTCGCAAGGAAGGGTGCACGGGCAAAGAGAGCATGGTTTGAAAGGCGCATTCTGTATTCGGGAACTTTCCGGCCGAAAGCCCAAGACGCCGATGGAGCGGCTGCATCGCCCGGCTCAGAACGCGCGTCTCCGCCCCGGCTTCTTTGAACCTTTGCCGCAGCAATTCCGGGCGCTCCACCTTGACAAAAAAACGATAAAAGTTTGGCTGCCGTCCCGCAAGACAAGGCGGCCAGCAGCGCTCTGCCGGGAACGCCCGCAGGTAGGTCTCTGCCGTCTGCCTCCTTTTCTTGAGAAAGTCCGGGAGCTTGCGGAGCTGCGCCCTTCCCACTGCTGCCTGCAGGTCGGAGAGCTGAAAGTTGAAACGCTGGCGATAGGGACCCTGTTTTTCGTACTGCCGGAAACTCCTCGCCAGTCGGCCGAGTTTTCTCTTTTTGGAGAATACCATGCCCCCGTGCCCGCTCGTAAGCATCTTGGTTGCTCCAAATGAGAACACGGCAATATCGCCAAATACTCCTACTGGTTTCCCCGCATACCTTGCCCCTATCGCCTGCGCTGCATCCTCAATCACCGGGACGCCCAACCGCATAAGCGTTTTCATGTCAGCTGGCATGCCGTTCGTGTGCGTCACAATAATGGCCTTGGTCTTTCTCCCGATGCTGCGCTTTGTTTCCTCAAGAGAAAGGTTAAGATCCTCTTCCTCCACATCTACGAGCTTGGGCGTTGCCTGCGCAAGAAAAATGGCGTCCAGAAGAGCAGAACAAGCATAGGAAGGAACAATTACTTCGTCTCCCCTGCCGACTCCCAGCGCCTGCAAGGCAACGTAGAGCGCCGCGCTCCCAGAAGAAAGCGCCACGGCTGTCCCAGCGGGGACTTCCAAGAACTTGCAGAGCTCTTTTTCAAATTGCTCCACCTCTTTGCCTTCTGCAACCCAGTGGGAGCGCAGTACGCGCACTGCGGCCTCTTCCTCTTCCTTTCCTAATGTTGGAACGTTATGGGGAATCATTGAATGCTTTCCAAGCGAATGAACTCGTGCGCTTTAATATCCCTTGTTGCTTTCTTTCCGAGAAGATACAAAAGAAACTTTGGCGGAAGTCCAGTACCTGGCCTGCGCGGCGCTACGTTCTCCTTTGTGATTTTCTCTCCTTTGGTAATGTCCTTCACGGCCACCAGGGAACGCTGGCTTTCCTTGCGCTCTTTCAGCTCCCGCTCCCCAACCGGCTCTACCACGGAGCTTCCCAACGAGGCCTCCGCATTTCTCACTTCTCTGACGAGCTGCCGGAGCTCGTCTGATTCCAAGGCAAAACCATGGTCAGGTCCTTTCATGCCCCGGTCTAAGGTAAAATGCTTTTCCAGCACCTTTGCCCCCAGGGCTACAGCCACAAGGGGAGCCGTGATTCCCCGGGAGTGGTCAGAGAATCCCACCACAACATTGGGGTACGCGCTTTTCAGCGTCTCTATCCTTCGCAGGTTCAGCTCTTCAAACTCCGCGGGATATAAGGAGACGCAGTGGAGCACAGCAAGCTTGGGGTTGTGCGGGAGAATCGTGCGCACCGCTTCATCCACTTCAGAAAGGTACGCCATGCCCGTGGACACAATCATGGGGAGGCGGGTCTTGGCGTACTCTGCCAGCTGGGGAAGGCAGGTGAGGTCGTCAGACCCTACCTTAATGGCTGGAACCCCTATTTTCATGAGCATGCGGAGGTCCGGCATATTCTGGGGCGTGGAAAAGAATAGAATGTCTTTTGCCTTGGCGTAGGCAGCTAACTCGCGCCACTCTTTGTAAGCAAGCTCTACGCTCCGTAAAAGCCCCATAAAGGATTCCTTCACCAGCTTGCCTTGATGACGGTAGGCAATCATCTCCTCTTGTGTGTTCACAACTTCCTCTGCCTTGAATGTCTGGAACTTGATGGCGTCCGCACCGGCTTTTGCGGCAACATCCACCATTTTCTTGGCGATTTTCAAATCCCCGTTGTGGTTGATGCCGGCCTCCGCAATGATAAAGCACGGGTGTCCTTCCCCTAGGGTGCGTTTTCCTATTTTAAAAGTAGCCATATTATCCAATGTCTTCTTTGGTGATTGGCTCGTTCTCTTTCAAGGCGCGCTTGGCAATCTTTCCAAGAACAAGAGAGTAATACAAAGGATGCAACCCTCCCTCTTGAGGAAGTTTGCATTCAATGTTTTCTTCACAAAACGTTTCGCCCTCGGCGATGTCCCGGTTGGCGACAATCCTACGCAAAGACCATCTTCCCTCTTCAATATCCCCGGGACTCGGAAACATTCCATACCTTCCCACTGCCTTGGCAACTTTCTTTACCTTCTCCACATACTCTTTCATCTCCTCTGGCTCTAAGGCCTGGGCGTGGTGATGTTCCTTGTTTGTCTTATCAAAGGTGAGGCGTTTCTCTATCATCACGGGACCAAAGGCAATAGCCATAAAATCAACATCAAAGTTGCGGTCTGCAGCAGAAAGCCCGCAAAGCACGTCGAACGTATCCTTAATGTACGCAATGGAACGCATATTCATTTCCTCGGGCCTTGCCGTATGAAAACAGTGGAGCACGATAACCTGTTCGTTCCCTTCCTCTTTAAAAATTTTGAGCACACGGGCGAGGTCTTCTGTGTCTATGGGACCGGTATCCAGCACCACGGGCTTGCCTATTCTGGCAATGCGTCTGATGAAGGGATAATACGTCATATCCCAAGAACAGATTTTGTAGGCGGGCACCTGAAGTTCTTCTGCAATATCAATGGCTCCCGGATAGTCCACGGTGGCAAAAAATATGAGTCCTTTGGATTCCGCAAGCTCCTTTAACCGCTTCCACTCGGGGAGCGTGAACTTGTACTTCTTGAGCAGCTCCACCTCATTCTCCGTCTTGGTCTCCCCGTCATAGGTGGTATAGGTATAGGTTTTGGATTTGTCGCTATGAATCTCCTCGGGGCCGATAATCTGAAACTTCACCGCGTCCACACCAGCATAGGCGGCACCTTCAATGATTTTCACGGCCTTATCAAACTCTCCGTTGTGCGTTGTGCCAACCTCACAGCTCAAAAAAATATCGTGGCCGGGACCTATGGGTTTTCCCCCAATATGTATTTCTTTCTTCATAGGTATCGGTTACGCATTTTATTAATCTCCAAAAGTTCGGGACGCTTTTCAAATAAATCAGCAATATGGGGGAAATCTCGTTTTCCTTCGGGAAGCAGTTCATATACCTTTCTGATAACTTCGAGGTCTTCGGGGTAATCTAGGGTAATACGAATATGGGCGAGATTGGGTTCGTGGGTCATGTATTCCTTTCGAAATCTCGGGTCCTCCGTGATGGGATCGCCTGGATTTAGGTCCGCACTCTTAAACTTTTGCTCATCCGCAAAGCTGTCGCGCTGCGTTTTCCAGGCGCGTTCAAGCGCGTCCCTTCTCGTTATCTCAAACTGCATTCCGTGAGGATGACTAAAGGGATGCGTATTGCCAAGGAAATCAACTCTTTTCTCTTTAAACAAGCGAATCCCTTCGTCTATGAGTGTAGGATCAATCAAGGGACAGTCGCATGTTACTCGCACAACGGCATCCGGACCGAACTGCTGAGCTGCCCGATAAAACCTATCCAAGGTATTTTCTTCTGCCCCCCTGAACACCGGCACCCCCAGACGCTGTGCCTGTGTCGCCAACTGGTCGTTTTCTGGTTTCTCGCTCGTTACGAGAACAATCTTGCTCGCTCCTTTAACTTGCGACAACCGTTCAATGGTGCGTTCAAACACGCTCTTGCCTGTAATGTCTGCCAATACCTTTCCGGGAAATCGGGTTGACCCCATTCTCGCCTGTAAGAATATCTGCACATCCATTGTACAACATGTATAGCATATCTCAGCTCATGAGTCCACTTTGCGGCCGCTTCGTGGTATCATTTAACAAGTGTGCAACTAAATAAACATGCTGTTTAACTCGTTCCACTTCCTCATATTTTTCCCGGTTGTATTTTTCCTCTATTTCGCCCTGCCGCGTCAGCTTAAAAATTTGCTGCTTTTAGCAGCCAGTTTTTATTTCTACATGGCATGGAAACCCGAGTACATCGTACTAATCCTAGTATCTGCATTGACTAGTTACATCATTGCGATTTATCTTCAGAAAACTGAGCGGCAAGGAACAAGGCATGTCCTTCTCGGAATCAGCATTGCTACGAATTTACTCATTCTTTTTACATTCAAGTATTTCAATTTTTTTATCTCTACAGCAAATGATGTCTCAACGCTCTTTGGAGGCGGAACCAGTTCCATAATTCATAATCTTATTTTGCCGCTTGGTATTTCCTTTTATACGTTTCAGATAATAAGCTATGTCATTGACGTGCATCGCGCAAAACTTGGAGCGGAAAGAAATTTCTTCAAGTATCTTCTGTACATCATGTTCTTTCCGCAACTTGTAGCGGGTCCCATTGAGCGGGCTCCGCATCTTTTAGGTCAGTTCAACGGAACGCATACCTTTGACTACCAACAGATAACCGGCGGTCTGAAACTTGCCGCATGGGGCATGTTTAAAAAAGTAGTAATTGCGGACCGTTTAGCGGTTTTTGTTGACTATGTCTACCAAAGTCCGGAGTCCTTTACCGGCATGCCCCTTATTCTCGCAACCGTGTTTTTTGCGTTCCAAATCTATTGTGATTTTTCCGGATACTCAGACATTGCCATTGGCACCGCGCAAACCCTCGGCTTTAATCTAAGAGACAATTTTAGAAGGCCATACGCTGCAAAATCAATTGGGGAGTTTTGGTCGCGTTGGCACATATCTCTCTCTACATGGTTTCGGGACTATGTATACATTCCGCTTGGCGGCAACCGTGTTGGCACCGGGAAATTATACATAAATATTTTCCTTACGTTTCTCATAAGTGGGGTTTGGCATGGAGCCGCGTGGACATTTGTCGCGTGGGGAGCTCTGCATGGATTCTATCTTATCGCTTCCCGCCTAACAGAAGATATTCGCGCCCAAGGCGTTTGTTTATTTCGGCTTTATAAAGTACCCACCCTGCATGCGTATTTGCAGATTGTCACCACCTTCTTTCTTACATGTGTTGCCTGGGTTCTATTCCGGGCGCAAACTATGCGCGACGCGGTATATATCTTTACCCACAGCTTACAGGGGATAGGCGAATGGTTCTATAATATTGCCGTATGGAATACCGCCTATCTCAACGAGTTCGTTTTCTTAGGGCAGGATAAACGCGAACTGCTCATCGTCGTGCTTGCGCTTGCATTTATGGAATTTGTGCATATCATCCAGCCGCACACGCACATCCGCCACATGTTCTCTGCCTACCGCTGGTTTGTGAGGTGGCCCTTGTACGTGACGATAATCTTTTTCCTTTTGGTGTTCGGGAAATTCGGCGAACGCCAGTTTATATACTTTATTTTCTAGCACATGCGCCTTTTCATCGCAAAATCATGCTCGCTCGGCCTCATTGTTGCGGTATTGGCGCTGCTCTGGGCCAATATTCCCTTATGGATTCACGATTTTGACCAAAGCAGCTGGGAAGCTGCCACGCCCTTCATACCCAACGATGCGCACGTTGACGTGGTAATGCTTGGCACGTCTCATGGACGTATTTTTTCACGCGCGCAGAATCACTCGCGCGTTGAATCCTTGCTAGGCAAATCAGTCCTCAACCTGTCTCGCTCAGGCGGCAGAGGGGTTTGGGCGAGCGAACTCTACCTGCGCTATTTCTTTGAGCGGAACAATGAAACCGACACAATTGTTTATTTTATTGACCCTTGGGTGCTGTATTCTGATGCGTGGAACGTTGCCAACGACCTTTTTTACGACGAACCTTTAGATTTGAGTTTCTCCGCGTTTTTGCTTGAAAGAAAAGCGCCTATCGGCATGTTTGCAACCTACCTAAAATCCAAGCTCACGCTGAACTGGCTTCTTGAAAAGCCCAACGCACAAAGTATAGAAAGCCAGTCGTTGTGCCGTGTTGATGAAAAGGCGGTGCGCAAAAGAATCGAGTCCCTCTATCCAAACGGAACAGAGCAGTCGGTGTTTGGAAAGTATAAGGCTATACTTGAGGGTATTGCGCAATATGCGCGCTCGCGCGACACCCGCCTTATTTTTATTCTTCCCACCACCCTACTGGGTGACTTGCCGGGAGAAACGCAACTCAAGCAAACGCTCCAGGAACTCCAAACCGCGTACGGAACCGAATGGTATGACCTATCAGAAAGCATCGCTGATGCGTGTCTCTACCAAGATCATGACCACTTAAACACCGAGGGCATTGTCTTGTTTACCAACAAATACCTCAAGCCAATTCTCAACAAAGAATCGGCGAGTGATGGTACGCAGTGAGAGCACATCCTGAACAGCTATAGCTTCTTGAGCGACTCCACGTTGATGCCGCATTCTCCCCCCTGTGACTTTGTTCCTTTCCAGCGGCCCGCTCTCTCAGGTTCATTTTCATCTTCTTCCGGGGCAGAGCACTTACTACAAGATAAAGAACGATATCCCTGGGCATATTGGACGACCACGGGGATAGCGTTCGCTCCAATGTAGTGCCATATATCTTTTTCGGTAAAATCCAAGATGGGATTAACCTTTACCAAGCCATCCTTCTCTTCCACAAACGGCATATCCGTTCTTGTTATACCCTCATCCCTGCGCACCCCGGAAAACCAACAGTCAAGCTCCTGTACGGCTTTTTTGATTGCTTCCAGCTTGCCTGACTTGCAGCAATCCTCCAATCCTTTTGCAGGGTCATTTTTATACTGATACTCCGCATAATTCAAGCTCCATTCTTTCACAATCCGGTCTCTAAGCTGAAGAATCTCTGGAAACTCCGTATCGGACAAAACGGCAAACGCCTTAATGTCCGGCTTCACCTGTTTTGCTAAATGGAGAACCACGGTGCTGTCCTTGCCAAAGGAAACCGCAACCGCGCTCTTGGGATATTTTTCAGCGTATTCTGCTATAAGTTTTTTTGCGTTTTCAACTTTCTCAAGCAGAGTCATAAAAGATTTATTAATGCTTGTACCACATGCTTTTGCTGAAGATTGGTCATTGCGGGAAACAAAGGAATGCTCAAGGCCCTGTCGTAGTAGCGTTCTGCGTTAGGGAAATCTCCCCTTTTGTATCCAAACTTCCTTTTGTAAAACGGGTGCAGATGAAGGGGCATATAATGAACCTGCACTCCAATCCCCTGCTGTCTAAGTTTATCAAACACCTCTTTTCTCCTTGCCGCTCCCTTGGCAATCTGCACCGGGTACAAATGCCATGCTGATTGTGCTTCCCTCGCTACTGTTGGAAGAATAAGTCCCTTGACACCTTTCAGGAGTCCTCGGTACTGGCGCGCAAGCTCCCTTCTGCGTCTGAGAAAGCCGTTGAGTTTTTTTAACTGACTCAATCCCAAGGCGCATTGAATGTCCGTGATTCGGTAGTTGAGCCCGGGCTCTGCAATCTCATAGTACCAGCCCCTTTTCCCCGGTTTACGCTCAATGCCGTGATTGCGGAACCTACGAGCTTTCTCGGCAAACTTCCTGTTATTCGTCAAAACCATTCCCCCTTCCCCGGTGGTGATTGCCTTGACGGGATGAAAGCTTAATGTCGTTATATCAGCCAGCTGACCCACCTTCTTTCCTTTGTATGTTGCCCCCAAAGAATGCGCCGCGTCCGCCATGAGCACAAGCTTGTGCTTGCGGGCAATGCGGGAGAGCTCTTTATACTCGCAAGGCCTCCCGGCAAAGTCCACTGCCATAATAACCTTTGTCTTTTTGGTTATGCGTTTTTCTGCCTCCGCGGGGTCAATATTCAAAGTATCTTCTTTTATGTCCGCAAACACGGGTTTGGCCCCAAGAAAAACGGCGGTATTCGCGGTTGCCGCAAACGTCAGGGGGCTCATGATAACTTCGTCTCCCTTTTGAATACCGGCTGCAAAATACGCCACATGGAGCGCCGCTGTTCCCGAGGAAACGGCAAGTGCGTATCTTGCTCCGCAATACTTGGCAACTGCATTTTCAAACTCTTCCACCAGCGGACCCTGGGTAAGCCATTCTGACCTCAGTATTTTTACTACCGCCCGGACATCCTCTTGATCAATCCACTGATGACCATACGGCAAATATTTCTTTATACGAGAAACTCTTTGCATAGCTGGTGCATTTCTTCCCGACTAAGCCACCAATCGTTGGTGTGGCTTGCGTAAAAGAAGTCCCGGGAAACCTCCTTTCCTTCCTTGTGGTTGTCGCTCTCCCAAAAAGGAAAGGCGGGCGTGACCACAAAGTGGTCTGTAAACTGAAGCGTGCGGGTTGCTTCTTCTGGGGTAATGAGCGCTTCATGCAGTTTTTCCCCGGGCCTGATACCAATGATTCTGCGCTCCACGCCCGGAGCGATGACTTCCACTAAGTCCAACAGCTTCATGGAAGGAAGCCGGGGCACAAAGATTTCTCCACCCACCATCTGTTCTATGGAACGAATGACGAACTGAACCCCTTCTTGAAGCCCTACCCAGAACCTGGTCATGCGCTCGTCGGTAATGGTAATCTCCCCCCGGCGCTTCTGCTCAATAAAAAGAGGTATCACGCTTCCATTGCTTCCAATCACGTTCCCGTACCTGGCGCAGCTGAACTCCGTCTTGCCATGGCTTCCCGTGTACACGTTTGCCTGCACAAAGAGCTGTTCTGCAACCTTCTTAGTTGCCCCGTACAGGTTCACCGGATACACCGCCTTGTCCGTGCTCACTGCCATGACGCGCTCCACCCTCGCATCAAGGGCTGCATCAATAACATTACAAGCTCCATCAATATTGGTTTTGATAGCTTCAATGGGGTTGTATTCGCACACGGGCACATGCTTTAAGGCCGCGGCATGCACCACAATGTTCACCCTGTTCATTGCCCGGGTCAAGCGTCCTCTGTCTCGCACGTCTCCTACAAGAAAACGGAGGCGGGAATCTGGCATGGCCCGCTCCATCTCAACCAAACCAAGCTCGTTGTGGTCATAGATGCGGATACTCTGTGGATTGTGGTCGCGCAAAACAACCTCTGCAAACTTCTGACCAAAAGAACCGCATCCCCCCGTTACCAGTATGGTTTTGTCGTCAAAAAATGCCATAGTGCTTATTTCTGGAAATAAATAGCTCTGCCGTCAATAGAATGGAATTGCTCTTTTAGGCTGCGCTCTTTAAAAAACTCATCCACCGCTCTTTTGCAGCCCTCCCAATCGCCATAATCATCAACAATCACATATCCTCCCTGAGCCACCCGGTCATACAGCTCCTGGAGCACATACTTGGTAGATTCATACCAGTCAGCATCAAGCCGCAAAATCGCAATTTGCAAAAGTTCACACTTTGCGACAGGAACGGTATTTTGAAACCAGCCCTTGGCAATTCTTACATGTTCTCTCGGGATTTTCAAGATTGAAAAAAACAGCTTTTCTACGTCCTCAAGTTGCCCTACACACTTATCGATGGATTGAAGCTTCCCTGACGTGCGCTGCAAAGAAAAGGAGGCCGCAACCTCTCCATCTTTTTCTGTGGGCTCTGGAAGACCCTCAAAAGAGTCAAAGAGCCAAACTATTCTTTCAGAATCTGCCTGCTTTGCCACAACAGCCATACAGGCTGCAGCTCCCCCCTTCCATACCCCAAACTCCACAAACGCCCCTGGAACATTCTCTGCCTCTACCTTATGTGCCAGTTCATATACGTTAGAGAGGCGCTTTTGGCTCACCATCGTGTAGGGCCGAAGCTTCAAGAAAAGCCGAATCTTGCCGGGATTGAACAGATTGCCAAGCAACAACCCGCCTATCCACCTTCCCTTTCTGTACCAAGAAACAAATGCCGCGTTCTTGCGCAGAACCTCTTTCAACGGTTCAAGCATCTCCATGCTTCCTCGGTTTATACTGCAACACCAAGTCTAATGCCTTGCTTTTGAAAAACCCCTTGAGAATCTCGCTGTTTTGGATTACGCAATGACCTCCAATGCCCTTAGTAGGAGGAAAAAGCACCGGGCGCACCACGTTCTTCTTTCCAAGCTTTGTGTATCCTTCATTATATGTCTTGTTGAATTCAGAAACCGCTTCCTCAAAGTCCGCGCCGAGTTCTCTGCACATCTTTGCCATTTCCCCGTGCCAGGCAATCACTAAACCGTAATAGGTTGTATCCAAGAGCTTGCCGAGTTCCGTGGTGGAGGCCGGCGTAACAACACGGCATTTCATCCCCACGCTCTCTAAATGCTTCTTTGCCTTGTTCCCTACCTTTTGGTCTTCCGCTCCAATGTACTTCACAAAGGTCTTCACGCTCTTGTACAAATGCGGATGAATGCCCCGAATGGGGCTGTGCACAACAGATTTCAGGCCTGCTGGGAGTTTTTGAATAATGCGCTTTGCTGTGCCGGGAGCAACCGTAGAATGAATGATGGTGAGCTTAGGTTGAGCTTTGCGTATTTCTCTTCCCACCACGCCCTCAAAGCTGGAGCTCCATGGAATGCACACATGCAGTACGTCTACTCCAGAAAGTCCATCGTCTCGCTTGAGGTCTTTGATGCGCGGCTTTTTGTAGAACTTGGCAATTGCTTTTCCAACCTCTCCATTTCCTAAAATGCCTACCCTTTTAGTAGAACTTACCATGAGGCAATTTTGTCTTGCACTTTTTTCTTGAACCGCTGATACGTGCTCACCGCCTGGCGTTCAGCCTGCGGAGAAACAAGACGAAGAATCTCCCTGCCCAAAATCCGGTATCTCCCCCCAACCTTGTTGGCCCGAACAATACCGCGCTTGAGCCAACGCTTCATGGTACGCTCTGAAATGCGCAAAAAGTTCCTGGCCTCTTGGGTGGTATATACTTCGTTCCGCTGTATTTCTGTCATGAATATATTGTAGTTAAAGGAAGAAAGGTGTCAATAAGGGTCATCTCTTTCTCGTTTCAAGGCACCTGATCTATCGAACTTGACGCAGCGTCTCCCTGCACTTTTGCCCCAAAAATGCCGTATCAAAACAAAGCGCGATAAACGTATACCCCTTGTCAACCTTTTCCCGTACGGTCTGGGGGTCAGGCCATACCACGTGAGAACCCATCCATTTATCAAACTCTCTGGCTACTTTTTCGTACTGAGCCATGGCATCCTGAACATCCGGTTCGTTATACTCCCCGGGCTTGCCCAAGGACCCAGAAAGATCGTAGGGCCCAATAAAGCTTCCGTCCACTCCTTCAACCGCCAAAATCTCCCGGAGGTTGCGTATTGCCTCTATATGCTCAATGAGCACGACCAGCTTTATCTCTTTTGCTTTCTTGCTCTTGTACTCGTCAAACGAAAAGCCGTACCCCTGCGCCCGGGCCAGACCCACGCCCCGCTTTCCTTCGGGCGGGTACTTTACCGCCTCAACCGCCTTTTTTGCGTCCTCGGCCGAACAGACCATAGGGGTTATAATGCCGTCTGCGCCGGCATCCAAGACCCTCTTGATAATGCGGGCGTTGTTTTCTCCCACGCGAACGTACGCGGGTTTCCCTTTGGACTGGATGGCCGCAATGAGCAGCTGCGCTTCGGCATAGTCAATTGCGGAATGCTCCATGTCAATGCATACCCAGTCAAAGCCCGCCTCGGCCATTATTTCGCCAATGGACGGATGCCCCAGCGTTATCCACGTTCCGAACCTAACATTGTTCATTTTTTATTGCTGTCTTGATTATTTATTTACAGACCATTTTTCTCCTCTGTCGGCATGAGCGGCATAATCGTCAACCAAGCCGCAAATAATATGGTAGGCAAGTTCGTGGGCTTCCTGGATTCTGGCCGTAGCGGCAACGGGAATGTTAATATTCAAGTCGCTTAACTCTTTCAGCTTGCCCCCGTCTCTCCCCGTTAACGAGAGATTATAGGTGCCCATTTCACGGCCTTTTCGGAACGCCCGCACAACATTCTCGGAATTTCCCGACGTTGAAATCCCCCACAATACATCGTTTCGCTTCGCCAAGGACTGCACCTGGCGTTCAAAAATCGTTTCAAACCCCTCTTCGTAGTCATTGGCCCATGCGGTCAAAAAAGAAGTGTCTGTCGTCAGGGCGATGGCGGGCAGCCCTTTTCTTTCTTTCTTAAAGCGGCCAGTGAATTCTGCGGCAATGTGCTGGGCGTCCGCTGCGCTTCCCCCGTTTCCGCACGTGAGCAGCTTGCGGCCCTCCTGGAACCTTTTGAAGATTATCTCTGCCGCTCCAAGCAAGGAGTCCTCCTGTTCTTTGAGGTATTCTTTAGCTTCAATACTTTCTTCAATCGCGGATAAAATTTGCTCTTTCATGTTAGTTCGCTCGTTGTAGAGCGCCGTTGCTTGCAAAAATGTCAAACTGGTTTTTGCCGAGACCTTTCATTTCAAACTCTCCCCCGGACGCCTTGACCAAAGCCAGGCCAGCGGCAACATCCCACAGCATTATCCCCTCTTCATGATAGGCGTCCGCCTTGCCGGAAGCAACATACGCCAGAGACAGGGCCGCGGAACCCAAAAGCCGAACTTTTTTAAAGTCCTGAACTTTTTTCACAAAACCAAGCAAACGTTCCGTTGCATAATCTGCCTTTGAAGGAAACCCCATGCAAAGCACCGCATTGCCTTTCTCTGCGACATCGCTCACGGATATCTTTTCCCCGTTCCTAAAAGAGCCCTCTTTCACCGCTCCGTAATACATATCATCTCTGTTAAAGTCATACACAACGCCAAGACAAGGTTCTTGGCCGTCCCAGAGCGCTATGGAGACCGCCGCGTTGGGGATTTGGCGGTAAAAGTTCAAGCTTCCATCTAAGGGGTCAACTATCCACCTTGGCCCTTCCTTGTTCCTTTGCGGATTTTCCATGTGTTCGGAAATTACGGGATATGGTGTTGGTTTCAGATAATCAAGTATAATTTCCTGTGCTTCTCTGTCTGCTTTCAACTCTATGTCTTTACCCGAATTTGAAATGATGCCTGCGTCAGAAACGTTTCTCAGGTGTTCCCCTGCTCTTTGCGCCGCTTCCTTTGCCGAACGAAGCTCCTGTTCAAAGCTCATGTTCCAAAATACTCTCTGAGGTTGTTTATGGCGGTCATGCCCAAAGCCAAAGACGCTTCTTTTGACGTTCCTCCAATGTGAGGGGTGCAATAGATATTTTTCAGAGTCAATAATTCAGGATTGCTGGGCGGCTCTTGCGTGTACACGTCCAGCCCCGCTCCTGCAATAATGTTGTTTTTCAAAGCCCAAAGCAAATCTTCTTCCTTGGCAATCTCCCCCCTTGCCGTATTGATAAAGTAAGAGGCAGGTTTCATCATCAAGAACTGTTCTTTGGCAATCATGTTTCTGGTTAATTCCGTGAGGGGAGTGTGTATGGTGATAATATCTGCTTGCCGGTAGATTTCTTCTTTTGAGGACTCCTTAAGCTTGTGCTCTTGGTAAAATTGTTTTTGTTCTGAATCCTCTCGTATATCATTTACCAGGATGATGCAATGAAACTGCTCCAGCAAGGATACGAGGTCTTTGCCTATGTTCCCAACGCCAATGATTCCAATGGTTTTTTCGCTCAGGTTTCTTCCCGCATTATCATACTTGTTCCATACTCCATTTTTCAAGTCAAGAGAAGAGACAAAAGCACCCCGCATAAGGCCAAGCATAAAACCTAGGGTAAGCTCTGCAACGCTTCTTTTGTTTGTTCCGGGCTGTAGCTTTACTTCAATTCCATGATTTTTGCACGCTTCAAAATCAACCTTGTCCGTTCCTATGCCGTGTTTAGCGATAACCTTAAGTTGAGGGCAGTGGCGCAAAACCTCCTCATCAATCGTATCCAATCCAACAATTGCCGCATCTGCGTCTCGCAATGCCTCCGTGAACTCTTCTTTCGTGTATCTTCTTTCAAAGGTGTTGAGCTTATAATCCGGGAAATGCTTGGCGAGTTCTTCCACAAGCTCCTTATTTTTTGAAAACGTGACGACGCTAACGGCAACTTTCATTTTGCGTGGTGTTTAAAAATATTTTCTGACTGCTCTCCGCTCTCATACATGACAGCCTGGCCAGTTGTTCTCGCCCGCTCAAGAATGGCAAGGGTCAGCTCTTGAGCATCTAATTGTTTTTGGGAGAAATCTATGGTAAAGGGGCTCCCTCCGTCACAGTACTCCAAGCCCGTCCGGAGCACGGGATAATATTTGCTTCCTGGAGAGTTAATGAGTTCAATGCGGTCGATGAGCTTGCCTTTTTTATATATATGCATGCGATGTTCGTGCATGTCTAAATCAATTTCCCCCTTGGTCCCCTTTAAAACGAGGTTTTTGTGCGTTGGCACATCTGCCGTATACTTTCCTACCGATACGGTAATGGGAATCCCTTTCTCCGTTTGCAACTCTATTTCAGAATACGTTTCGGCAATGCACTCTTCCGGGATGCCGTACTTTGACCTGGAAAGATTGTAACATTCTCTGCATCTGGCGGTTCTCACTTGCCCCGCTGCAAATGATATATCAACTTTGCCAAGGTACTGATCAAGAATAAACAGGGGAAGCAGGGCATGGATTCCCATGTCCTGTATCATTCCACCGCCCCTTCTCACGTCAAAAACATACGAACCCCTATGGTCAAGCTGGCCGGAAAACCCTGCGCTCTCCAGCGTTCTCACCTTCAGAGAAACCGGCTCTCCCAAAATCTCTTCAAGTTTGCCGCTGTATGACTCCAGGCCGTTGGCACTTCCATCCCTTTGGAAAACCTCCTCTGTTTGAAGATAAAAACTATCTTTCCGTAATATACCGGCCAGCAGAAGCAGCGGTGCCATCTTCCTCATGAAATAGTACCCCATGAGAAAAACCCTTTGCGGATGTTCAGAAACGAGTTGTTTGAAAGAATCTAACTGGTCTTTCCCAATAACGTAGGGTTTCTCGAGCATAACCTGAAATCCGGAATCCACAAGGTCTTTTGTGTCCTGATAGTGCAGGTCATTGTCGTGCGCAAGAATAACGATTGGATTTTTGCCTTTCAAATCTTCCAGGAGAGCGCTCAAGGCCTCGTCAAAAGCCCTCATTCTATGTTCTATTCCTTCAGATAAGCATCCCATGGGTTCCCTTTCCCTAATGTCAACCGTTGCCAAAGCTCTGAGCAACCGCTGAGCTTCTAAAAGACCAAGGGACGGCGCCAAAAACCTGCGGAACACGTCTCCGGTGCCAACGACAATGATATCTTTCATAACACCCCCTATTGTAGAGGAAAGTCAAAAGGTGTCAATACGGGCCACTTATCGTCCAGTACACCCATCCAAGAACTTCTGAAGAAGCCGGGAGCTCGACTGGACCTTGCCCCCCCTTCCTACTCCAAAAACCATCTTGCATCCAATCTCCTTGCATACCTGCGTTTCGGGAATGTTTTTGTATGTTCTGTCTCCTCCGTTCGCAAAAATATTCGGCCTAATCTTCCTCAACTCGCTGCACACGCTCATATCCTTTGGGGACGCCTTGTGTGCCGTGAGCACAACCCTATCAACCCACTTGAGCGCCTCAAGAATTTCTTTACGCTCTTGCTGCGGCATAAATATAAACCTCTTCTTTTTTTTGAGCCAGTGGTCGTTATTCAGAATCACGACCAACTCATCGCCGAGCTTCTTTGCCGCCTCCATTAACCGGATATGGCCGATATGAATGGGGTCAAATCCCCCGCTCACCGCTACGATAATTTTGGACATACACGGAGAAACCAACTTGAATTACGAATAGCTATTCTGTATCATAAATCCATATGAACGGCAATACTTCGACGGAGTCTACCCCGAGCGTAGTCGAGGGGCTCAGTACAGGCTGGTACTGGACGTTCTTCTGGGGCTTCATTGCTATCCTCCTGCTTCCCCTGCTTAATATTCCTCCCTTGTTCTCTCCCCCTGCATGGGGGCAGACCGTGGCATTTCGCCTGCTCTTTGGTCTTCTCGTCTTGGGGTTTCTCTGGCAACTTACCAAAACCAGAAATCTTTCATTTCTCGTCCCCCACGGTCCAGCAAGAGTACCTTGGACCTTGCTGTACGCGCTCGGCGTAGTACTCTTGATTGCTGCCGTATTTTCCCTTGACCCGAAGAACAGCTTCTGGAGCGACCCGAGCCGCGCATGGGGCATTGTAAACTACCTTTTCTACATTGCCTTTGCGGTATCTCTCTTTCTCATACTCAAAACAAAAGAGTGGCAACGGCTCTGGTACGTACTGCTGGCTACGGGAACCGGGCTTTCCCTGTTGGCCGCGTTCCAAAACTTTGGCTGGTTTTCCGGAACTCTCATCACCTATGGAAGACCGGTGGCCACGCTGGGGAATCCCTTGTTCCTTGCCATGACCCTCATTCCCCTCACTCTCATGGGATTTGTGTGGCTCTTACAGGAACGTTCAACAAAGCGGCGTACAGCGATTGGAGCAGCGCTCCTTTTGTTTCTCTACGCCATATTCATAACCGTTAGCCGCTCCGCGTTTATAGGGCTGGGAGCTGGCGTTCTCTTTTTTGCGTTGGCAGCTCCCAAACAGGCAGCGTTCCTCAAGCTGGCCAGGATAGGAGTACTGGGTACTGTTCTTCTGGGCGTTCTCCTGCTTTGGTATGTCAACACCAACCCGGCACCGGACTTCCTTCGGAAAGTTCCCAACGCCGTTTCTCTATGGGGACGCTTTTCCGTGGAGCGTAGTATCGAGGATGCTCGCTTTGCCGCTTGGGAACTCGCCTTGAAGGCCGCGGTGGAAAAACCTATCCTTGGATACGGACCCTACAACGCCTTCCTTGCTTTAGACAAATTCTACGACTCAAGCGTAGCCACCCTGCGCGTTTCCATTGGATGGTGGGACACCACTCACAACATCTTTGTTGACTATCTGCTGGAGACCGGACTGGTCGGCCTGGCCGCATTCCTCGCCCTTCTTGCCTCTCTCTTTTGGAAACTCCAGGAGACACAGCGGAGAAAGCCGGAGCTCCGCCTCCAGATAATAGGCGCGCAGGCCGCTTTCTTGGCTTACCTTGTGCAGGGAATGTTCTCTTTTAACACCTTTGCCACCTACCTGGTGTTTTTCTTTCTTGTTGCCTACTCTTTGTTTCTTATTTCCACCGCATCTCCGCAAATTAGCCAATCGCCAATCGCCAATCACCAATATCCAAACTCCAATACCCGCCTCGCCCTCTTTGGTCTCTTGAGCGTTTTCCTCCTCTGGTTCCTCTGGCAGCACACGCTTGCGCCCTTATGGGTGAATAAAGAGATGAATGTCGCGGTGTTCCAGGCCCAACAGGGAAGATGCCAGCAAGCCATTGACAAGGCCGAGGAACTTTCTTCTCCCAGCCCCCAACTGGATTACTACCTACCTGCTCAATATACAAACGTTATCCGCGCCTGCCTGCCTTCAGGCTCTGAAGACCCGCAGACCAGGGTGCTTCTTTCCCTAAAAGCGGGCCAAGTCCTAGACAGGGCCGCAGCGGCGCGTCCCCAATACTCCAGAACCTATCTTACAAAAGCCGACTATCTCAACATTGTCCTGACCTATCTTCAAAAAGGAGAACAAAGGGAGGCCATTGCACGGCAAGCGCAAGAAGCTCTCCAGAAAGCCCAAGAGCTAAGCCCCAAGAGAGTGGAGCTATACGCAAAATGGGCGCAGACCGCCCGCCTGCAGGGAAAATACGGCGAGGCAGTAGAACGAGCGAATGAGTGTCTCTATTTAAACAACGAGTACAGCGACTGCATCTGGGAAAAAGTACTGGCGAACGTGTATCTGGGCGACCTGGAGGCAGTGGATGAAGACATGGAGGAACTGAACAGGCGGAGATCCTGGCCTATTCCATACCTCAACCAGCTCGCGCTCGCTTACCAAACAATTGGAGACAAGCAACGGATGGCCACAGCTTATGAACTCCTGGTGTTCAGGACAGAAAACCTCCAGTACGCGGCCTCCCTCGCACTCGCGCACAAGCAACTCGGGAACTGGAATGACGCGCACAAAGCAACCCTGCTCATGCTCCAGTGGCAGCCCGACTTACAAAGCCAGGTGGAAGAATTCCTTGAGCCCATAAGAGGTATTCTCCGGCAGGACTGCAGTGCAGGGAACACTTCATCCTGCTGGCGGCTCTCGCTTGTGGAACTTACCTTCCACAACGAACAGGGAGCTACACTCGCAAGGATCCGCGCGGAACAACTCGGGCTCTCAACCTCTTCTGAAGAAACGCTCAAGGACCTTGCGGAGGTCTATCTGGCAAACCAAGACACCCCGCAACTCATGGAAACCTATCAAAAGCTCGCCGAACTCGCAAAACAGCGTGGAGACGAAGACAACGCGCAAGAGTACATCCAGCGCGCCCAAGACCTGCTCAACAAACTCCCTCAATAGTATGCACGATACTCTCCGAAAGCTCACCCTTCTCCTCTTTGCCCTTGCGGCCCTGATTCCCCTCATGAACCTACCTCCCTGGTTTGCCCCCGCTCCCTGGGGCCAGGCCGTCCTGGTGCGTTTTCTCGTGCCGCTCCTGGGGATTCTCTTTTTAGCGCGCCTCCTCGGCACTCCTGGTTTTGTCCAACAGGCAAAAGAGCGCATACAGGCAGTCAGATGGCCCCTGGCGGCCTTTGCTCTGTTCCTTTCAGTGTACATGCTCGCCTTGCTGTTTTCTATGGACCCGCACTTTTCCTTTTGGGGAGACCCGGACCGCGGCTGGGGAGCTCTCAACTACTTTCTGTATGTCATTTTAGGGCTTCTTGCCTTTTTATCTCTCAAAAAAGAGGAGTGGAAAACGGTGTGGATTGCGGTTTTTGCAGGAGCTGTCTTTCTTGCTCTTGTCGCCTTTGCCCAACGATTTGCCTTACTCCCTAATCTTATTGATCCTACCGGGAAACCGCATGCCACTCTTGGCAACCCCATTCTCTTGGGCGCGTATCTTACCCCTTTGGTCTTTCTGCTTTTAGGATTCGCTCTGAAACGCATCTCAACATTATCTCAACCCCATCTCCACCGTATCTCAACCTTATCTCCCTATATCGTTCTCGCTCTTCTCTTGCTTCTCGCTATTTTCTTTGCTGGCAGCCGGTCCGCGTTCCTAGGGCTCGGAGCCGGCGTCTTCTTTTTCTTACTTTTTGCCCCAGTCCGGGCGCGCCTCTTGCGCGTACTTGGCATTGGTTTTGTGCTTGCAGGAGTTACCACCTTCACCTGGCTGTTCTTTTACCCAACCCCTCCATCATTTCTTGGAGAAGAACTCTCACGCTCCTGGAACAGAATCACACCTCAAGGACTCATGAAAACCGAGCGTCTGGCCGGCTGGTCAATTGAACTGAAAGGCGTAGCTGACCGGCCATTCCTTGGCTACGGGCCGTATAACTCTGCCATTGGGTTTAATAAACACTTTGAGGAAAGCTTTGTAACAGAATACAGATCCACGGGCTGGTGGGATACGGCCCACAGCATGTACCTGGACATTGCCGCTGGCACGGGATTCCTCGGACTTGGAACCTTCTTATTGTTCTTGGGGGCCCTCTTTTGGGGTCTCATGGCTGCAAGAAAACCGGCGCCTCCTCAAGAGAAACTTCTCATACACGGAACGCAAACAGCGCTTGTCGCCTTCCTCGCGGCAATGATCCCCGCCTTCACCTCCACGCCCCTCTACCTTATCTTTTTCTTGCTCTGCGCCTATGCCCTCTTTTTAACTACCAGCCACCGGCAAACGGAGGTTGTCACTCCCATGTTTCCAAGTTTCTGGAAACGCCTCCACCCCAACGTTCAGCTCGGCCTGTTTGGTCTTCTGGGTATCCTTGTACTTTTGTTTCTCTACACCGCCGCTTTAAAGCCCCTTGCGGTCAACAAAGACATAAACCTTGCGCAGACAAAAGCAGACAAGGAGCAGTGTGAAAAAGCGATTACCATCATGGAGGCCTCCTTCCCCGCCAATTCGCATTTTCAGCATTACCACCGCCAGCGCTACGTAGACATTATCGGGCAGTGCATCACAAACATGCCTTCACAAGTCAAAAAACTTTCGGAGGGCGCGGTGTTCATGCTCGAAGAATATCACCAAACGCGAGAGCGCGACCCCCGCTCCTATATTCTGCTCGGAGGCTATCTCAACAACCTTATTCTGCTTTCTTTAGACAAGGAAGAACGGCTGCGGCTCGCAGAACGCGCGGAAGCCGCTCTCAAGCGGGCTGAAGAGCTAAGCCCCCAGCGGCATGCCACATTTGCGAAACTCGCCCAGACCTACCGACTCACCGGCCAATACAAAAAAGGGCAGGAGGTCGTGGACAAATGCCTTGCCCTGCGGCCCAACCTCAAGGACTGCTGGCAGGAACGCGTACTCATGAGCATTGTGCAGGGAACAATGGACAGGGGTTTTGAGGCGCTTGCTGAAGAAGCGAAAAATCACGGAATCGCGGTCCAGGGCGACGCGCCCTTCCTCTTTCAGTTTATCCAGGCATACGGGGCGCAGCCGGAACGCTACAAAAAAGACCTGATGCGGGCCTATGAACAGCTCACGAGAGCCGTCCCAGACATCTTCCAGTACCACGCCGTGCTCGCCGGGCTCTACCGGGACATTGGAGAACGGGAAAAAGCAATAAAACAGCTTCAGGAGATGTGGCGCCTAAGCCCCACTCCCGAAACGCAGCAGCAAATCAACGCATTCCTTCAAACCCTTCCCTAGCCCCTGCTCTAACTACAACTGGGAGATAATCGCCTCTTTCAGCTTTCTATAGAGGGAAGGAGGAAGTATTGCTTTGAGGAATTTGAAAGGAAGACCCAGTACCGCCCTCTTGCCGGGAACTACAATCGTTCTGGTCTTTACAAATCCTTCCCTCCCAACCCGCCTGTTCTCTTGATAGATGCGCTCAATCTTGTTGAGCTCCTCTCTAATAGTGCCTTTCCCCTCCGTTCTCCGCGTCAGCAAACAGTGAATAATGGGCTGCCTCCAGGCGGGCTTGGACAAAACAACATTCCACTTCTCATCGTACGGATACTCCGATAGTTTAATAGGATAACCAACCGAGTCCTTGTAATACCTGTTGATGTTAAAGAAGAATCCGTTCGGCGAAACAGCGCCCTGGATGAAATCAAAATACTTCTTGATAGCTTCCATGTTCATCTCCATCATAGATCTGGTGTTGATAAACAAATCAATCGCAACCCCCTTGATTTCATACCAGGGAGGCACGATGACAAAATCATACTGGTCAATCTGTTCTTTATTCACTGCATTGCCGGCTACCTCGTCTGCCAAAAGAAACCGCATATCGGGAAAGTGCCTGCTCAAGTAGCAGCTTGACAGCACGTTCGCTTCTGGAAGATCAATCATAATATACCTGCACTTGATATTGGAGCGGATTTTCTGCGCCAGAGACCCATACCCGCCCCCAATTTCGCACATGTACTTGACATCCCTTTGAGAAAACACGTGGGCTACAAGGTCGTGGAGCCACTTGATGTGAAATGCCTGCCCCGCGTCTACAACCTTTTCTCCTATCATAAAAACTTGGCGCGAGTTGCCGATGTTTTTTGTAGATAGGTTTGAAAAAACAAACTCCTCACCGACTTCGGCAAGCAAATCACAAAAGATCTCTTTCGTCCCTTGCGGAGGGGCCTGGTCGTCTAAGCCCGCAGACAAGGTATTGTTCCGAAAGTTCTCTAAAAATTCCGCTTTATACAAGTGTTTGGTGCGGCCAAACCACCCCTCCCAGTGCTTGCTTTTCTGGGCAGGTTCGTACTCTGCCATTGACTTTTCAAACGCTTTGAGAATCCGCTCTGCCGTGAGCATAGAGATTGATTACAAGTGCAGTTTAAAATCAGGGAGCCCCTTGCTTTCGGTATTGTAAAACGGAAAACGTCCGGGGTGTCTTTGTCTTTCAGATAAAAGGCGTTCCTTCAGCAGCTTCCTTCGCTTTTTTTCCTCGGACTCAGTTCCGTCAACAAGCGCCGACCCGTAGCGGAGCGCTTCAATGGCTGTCTCCGCAAATTCGTGGCGGAACACGTCGTGCGAGGCAAAAAAACGTTCGCGTTCACCCGTAGGAGGAAAAGAGCGAACGACACGACGTTCCCGGTCTTTCATGAGCACATTCACCCCGTTCCACCACCCCTTCCTTGCCTTTTCTTTTACCCGGGGCGTCATGTTGGCAGGGTGCAGAGGCGTGTATGCTTCAAAGAGCAGAGCGAAGTCCAGCTCTGATGCCAAAAAATCCGCGTTGGCCTGCCTGACATGCGCATAGTTCGCGTCATCAACAACAATGACAGCGCTGTCTGCCAAAGAGCGCTTCGCCTTCAAAAGAGAGATGAGCTGGCTTCGGTAATCATGCGGTCCATCAACAAACAGAACGCCAATTTTTTTTTCTTGTATATGCTGCTCAAGGTTATCAAGAGCTTCCTCAAAATCCATATTGAGAATGTGCGCGTTTGTAATGCCGAGCTTACGCTGACGCTCGCGCACAATCTCAAAATTCTTCTTTCCTTCGTTGAACAATGAAAAATCATCTATCCCAAAACACGGAACATCTGGGTTCGCGAGGGCTATTGAAAGCAGCGTAAACCCTTGCAACACGCCAATCTCAAGATAGCATGAGTCATTTCGTGCCGACACAATCTTCGTAAGCCGCTGCAGACAGCCAACGATGCTGTCCCCAGAAAAGCCGTCTAGCACGTCATTTTTTGTCTCGGGCAGCTGTCCCGTTTCATGTGCTTGCTGGATTGCGCCCTTAACCTGTTTGACGAAATTGAAACTCTTTTCGTTTGACATAGCGTTATCTATCTTACTAAAACAAACCCCGCCCGTCTATAGATAGACGGGCGGGGCTATTCTCCCGCTCAACCTCCACAAGGAAAGAGGCGTGGGTTCGTTTCAGCAAATCGGACTAGCTCGGGTTAACTAACGAGCCAGCGAAGATATCTCCTCTAAAGATGATATCTGGGTGCTCGTATGCTCCCCCGTCGCCGTCAATGCTCCACTTCAGCTTGCCTGCTGCCAGGCCGTCGTCAAGCCATACCTGCAAAGAGTCGCCGTCGTCCTCAAACTCCAGGGTGTTGGCGTACACATACAAGGACGCGGTCTGGCCGGCAGCCACCGTAAAGGTTGCTGTGCTGAAGTCCCAGTCTACCGTAGGCGAGTTGGTGTTCTCCGCCACGGTAGCGTTGGAGTCCAGCGTGTTGCCTGCCACATCCTTCAGCGTCCAGGTGTTTGCCGTGGTATTTGAGTCGGTGATCTGCTGGGACACGTTCATCGTCAAGCTGTCTTTGAGCGTGGTAAACGTAATGTCTTCGCCTCCCACAGCAGTAACGTCAAAGATGGCTACCAGCGCCGCAGAACTCAGCGTAGTCAGGTCGCCCTTAGGCGTGCTGGCGTTCACGCTGAACTGCGGGTACGACTCAAAGGCAATGTGCGTGTTGGCGCTTGCAGTTCCGCTAATGGTAGCTCCACTCCCGGAAGCAAGTCCGGTGGCGTTCACATCAGCAATATTATCCAGGTTCACCGTAATGGAGGTGTCCTGATCGCTTGTCTGCGTGATAGAAGCAAGAACTCCCTTCACGGTCAGCTTTACGTTGCTGTTTGCCTTTGCTATCACTGCACCGTCCGCGAACACCGCCTTGGGACCGGTTCCGGAACCCGCTTCAGCTACCAGCGTACTACCAACATAGAACTTGTAGGAGAGCACGCGGCCTCCGTTCGTCACCTCAAAGAGAACGTCGTCCAGCTCAATGTTTTCCACATTGTTGGCAGCAAACCGGAATATGCCGAGCGTCTGCTCTGTAGTGCCGTTGGCAATCATGAGCTTGGCGCTAGGCTGGGAAGCGTCGTTCGTAATCGTCAGCGTGCCGGCTCCCGTCACGGTCATGGCCTGTCCTGCGCCGGTTGGCGTTACGGTCACAGAGGTTCCTGTGGAAGCTCCAGTCGCGGTTACGTCTCCAGAATCGGTGTCTAAACTAATGGTGTGGATGTCGCCCGTGGTAGCTCCTGCCGCAAGGTCTGCAACAAATGCCAGGCCCACGGTCTTGCCCTTGGGCACCACAACGGTCTGGGTCAGGGTAAAGCTCAAGGTCTCGTCAGTAGCTGCAGAGTCCGCGAACTGCTTGGTCTGGGAAACCTTGGTCTCATACGCGTCTCCGCGAGAGCTGCTGGCTGACGTCAGGTCTGCCCATATCTCCGCGTTGTCAATCATATCTGCTTCGTCCGCAGCGTCTCCCAGGGTGTCTTCAATCACGAGCGCAGTCACGTTGATGTTCTCGCCGGAATCCGTTGCGCTAAGCGAGAAGGTAGCCCAGATGTAATCTTGGGAGCCCTTTGAGATGCTCCGTGCAACCGGGGTGGTCAACGTAGTGGCATCCAAATCAGCTGCCGTCACGGTAAGCGTATTTCCTTCCACCTCGGTGGTTGGGGTCGGGGTAATGGTGTTGTTGGACGACATTCCCTTCACTGTCATGGCATTAGGCGTGCTGATGCCAACGTCCACTGTGTCTGTCCCGGACGTGCTCGTGGCAATGTTCGTCTTCACCGTGTACTTGGTCGTGCCAATAGGCACAATAAAGGTGTCGGTGAATGCGACGGTGCCGGCAGCAGCCGTATCCATGGGTCCTGCCACAATGTTGCCATTCGCATCATATATGCGCACGCTGGTCACCTCCGTATACACCATGCCGCTAAAGTCAAAGTCCAAGGTAAGAGCAGAAACCTGCATTTCCTCACCAAGGGCGATGAAGTCAAACACTGCGAGAACCTGGTCTGCAGCGGGCGCAATGTTGCCGGTGGCAGGGGTTGAAGAGGACTTGGCAACGGTCAGGGAACCTCCCTGAATGGTCTGGTCGCTTGAACCGCGTCCATCGTTGCTGTTGCTCCAGCTGTCTCCATCGGTCGGAGTAATGTAGAAGCCGTAGGTGTCTCCGGTCACGTCAACCAAAATGTCAGAGCCGTCCATGACATCTGCGTTAATGGTCAAGCTGCCTTCAGCTCCTCCAACAATGTCCAAACGAATCTGGAAGCGGTGGGAAACGCCCTTTGCAACCTTAATGTTCAGGTTGCTCCAGCTCGCCTTGCCGCCTGCTGTCCAGTTGGCAACCGTGCCGTAGGACTTGTTCTCGGTCACGGACCACAGTTCAATGTTGCTTGTGTCAGACAGGGAAGCGGTCCCCGCCTCCAATACCGTAATTTGGTGCACGGTAATGGCTTCTCCAGAACCTGCCTCTATCTTAAAGTCGTTCACTACAACATCGGCGTCTCCAACATCGGGCTGGGAATCAGAAACCGCAGACGCCTGGTCAACGGTGGCTGTTCCAATGGCCAGGGTCACCGTAGTAAAGGTGTTCCCATAGACCGGAGCTCCAGTCACCGTGCTTGCAGAAGACGTAATGTCGCTGTTTGCTTCAACGCCCAGCAGCACCGTCTTATTGGCCGCCGTAGTGTCTACAACACCAGCTCGAATGAAGAAGGTAGAACTGGACTTTGCAGACAATGACAGGTTAGGCGTAAAGGTTACCGTTGCCTTGTTGTTCACGTTAAAGCTGGCAACGCTTCCCAAGTTCACGCCATTGGCGTCCAGAATCTTCACGTTCTCCATGTCGGAGTTAGAAGTCAGCCCCTTGCGGGTCACAAATACCTTAGACACGGTTACCGCTTGGTCTCCCGTGGTCAGGATGAACTTGGTGAAGTTGGCACTTGCGTTGTCTGGAATTGTCACGCCAGCTGGCGTGTCTGAAGCCACGCGCGCATCAAGCGCGTTGCCGCTCAAACTCACTATTGGAGCGCCAGAGGTTGGCGTCTCCACTGCTCCCCCTGTTTCCTCTGCTGGAGGCGTTGTTGCGGGAGGAGTTACTACCGCAGTTCCCAAAATGGAGTTTGCCTTGCTCCTCGTGGAAGGACCAAAGTAGCCGGTTCCTGAAGTCAGACCCACTGGGGTCAGAATATCAGAAGCGTATTTGTCCTGGAACTTAATCACCGAGCTTTTGGTAATTGGCCCAAAGTAGGTGGTCTCGCTCCCGGGAGAACCGGCTCCAGAGTTCGCTAATTTTGTTGCGGAGTCAGAGTTCAGCAAAAGCTGGAGATATTTCACGTCATTTCCCGTGGACCCCACCGTCAGGTTTGAACTAAAGGTAAAGCCGGAAGGAATGCCGGTAATAGCTCCAGTAGAAGTGCCTCCCTCTACTGTTGTTAATTGCGACTGCAACTGTGCAATCTGTGCCAAGAGGGCGTCAATCTGCGCCTGCAGTTCGGTTGCCGTAATGGCAGAAGCAGGGGCGGGTACTGCCGCTACTCCCAGCATGGTCACAACGGTTACAGTAGCAAATATTTTCTTAAAACTACTCATGTAACTTTGTTTGTCTTTTTTTGGTTTGTATTCGACTGTCTTTTGAGTTTCGACCTTTAAAGATTTTTCAATCCCACAAGAAATTCGTGGGCTCCAACTATCAATATTAATCAGCGTTGTTAGCAATGAGCCAGACGTACTCCAGCGCCTGCTCATACCTTTGTTCCTTGTACGCGCTGACTGCCTGCTTGAATAATTCTTCCTGCTCTGCGCTCAAGGTTCTGGTTGTTAAATCGGCAAACTCCATTTCCACCAATATCCGCGTGGCGTTCTGCAATTCAGAGTTCTCTTCTTCTCCAAGAGAAGCACCCAAAGTCTGTTCTATTTCCGTCTTGCCTCTTTGCAATTGTACTAGTTCCCTGGAGACCTGTAAAGCCTTTTTGGGCTCGTTTTCCACAAGCGCCAGAAATCCCTTGGTAGCCGTCTCCACGCTCTGGTTAAACTCCTGGGTTGCCGAGGAAAGGTTTCTCACCTTGTTTCCTTCAACCACCTTTTTCAGGTCTTCCAGGCGCCTCTGGGCAATCTCCAAAGAGGCCAGAGGGTCAGAACCCATGGTTGCCCTCTCAATGGCCGAACGCAAAGAATACAAGGCATCTCCTGGCAAACTGTTTTGGGAAACCTGGTAGCCAACCCCTCCCAGCACTAAAAAGGTCATGGCAGAAAGCACAAAGGCAGGCTTTTCTAGGTATCGAAGATAGGATACAAGATGTCCTACCCTAGCATCCACGTAAATCCGCTCAGAATCTGCGAGAATCCGCGTCTTAGCAAAAAGCACCCAATTGCTCTTGGGCTGAATGTCTTTTAAGAGGGAAATTTTTTGTACGAGGTTCTTCTCCTGCTCCATATCGTGCTCCATATAAATTATGTCGTAAAATAAACCAAAATATTACACTAACAATAATAAGACGACCGTCACTTTTATGTTATCTTTTCCCGAAGCGCTTCAAGCGCCCTTGACACTCCAACCCGTATATTTCCTTCTGACTTTCCGATAATCTGGGCTATTTCTGGCACGGTGAGCTCATCTATGTACCGCCAGATAATCAGGTTCTGGTAGTCGTCCTGGAGCTGGCTCAGGGCCTGCCTGATTCGGTCCATCTCAAGGTTCACCTCTGCCTGGCCTTGTGTCGGGTCTCCGATATCCTCAATCTCAATGGTGGTCTTTTCAATGGATATCGTAGTCACTCTCCTGCCCCGGTAATGGTCTGCCACCACATTGCGGGCAATCTGGTACAAAAAAGCCTGGGGGTTCTGGATTTCACGGCCGGGCTCGCGAAGGCGCTTGTACAGGCGCAAAAACACCTCTGAAGACAGGTCTTCTGCCGTCTCAACAGAGCTGACCTTCAGGTAGACGAACCGGTAAATCCTGGTGATATACTGGTCGTAGAGCTGGCTGAAATATTGATTGGTCTCTTCCATTGGCATTAAAATGTCCTAGCTATAGGATAGGACAAATTAGGCGAAAGGTCAATGTCCTAGCTTTTTCCACAATTATTCCCCAATTCCTAGTGAATTTGGTAAAAAACCTCGTTCCATTCCCCCTGCCTGACGATAAGGTTGCGCTGAAGCAGGTCATCAAGGTCGCGGCGCAGGGTCCTTTTGGTTACCTCGGGAAGCACCTTTTTGAGCTCCCATACCTGCGTCTTGTCTTTATTGTGCAAAAGCTGCAAAATTCTGTTTTGCCGGGGGGAAAGTTCCCCTTCCTTTGCCCTTTGAGGAAACAAAGGAGAACTGTTCTCCTTTGTTTCTCGTCTGCCAGAAAGTATTCCTTGTGAAAGTATTCCTTGTTGTAATGTCGTATTTCCCTTTCCCTTAGGACTTCTTACATCTGGTATGTTAGACCTCCGAGGTCTAACATCTTGGTCAAGGCCCTGGTGGAGCTGGCGCAAAAACTCCCCCACCTTGTTGTACTCCCGCTCCAGCACCACAAAGTTCTTTGGATTCACTCTGCTCATGCGCCTCGCATAATTCAGATAGGCAATAAGCACGCCAAAGTCCTTAATGGCTTTGGGCACCGCTTGGTGCTTCTGTTCTGCTCCCATAGCAGTTTCTCCTGTAAGAAAAAGCAGGTCTGTCAAAAGCTTGCTTGCGGAGTCCCGGATCTGCTCTTCCAGGGGCTCTGTTTTAGGCAGAATGTTAGCTACTCGGTAGCAAGCTAAGGTCAAGCGAACAAAAAAATCAGGGGTCATTTCAACCCCTACTATATCAAAGACCCAGCCCCCGGTCAAAGACCGCCTCATTGACAAAAAACAAGAAAAGTGTATAATTGCACCCGTCCCTGAAAATGCCAAAGGGAGGAAAGATTATGGCGCAGACATGGATTCTAAGGGCCTCACGGAAAAGCTTCCAGGTTGGCAAAAAAGAAAACATTCTGCCCGTCGCGGAGAATGCCTTGGCCGAACCCCTCAATTTGGATTCCCCAAACGGAGGGGAACAATTTTGCAGGAACCGCCAGCAGTTTTTCGCTCTTATTGCCAGCATTCCCCATTTTTCAAATCCCGGGCGTAACTGAACTTATCATCTCTATCCCCGCGCCAACAAATAGGCCCTCGCAATGACAAACGCGGGGCTTTTCTTTTCCACCATTGATCCCCACACCATAACAAGCAGTATCTCTACACGAATTGTGCATGGATGGGACGCGCCTGGACAAAGTCCCTAGGCACTAATCTGTTTGTTTGGTGTAGGGATTGACAAAGCTTATGGGTTGGAATATAGGTAGATAAATCTACAAAGCAGGAGGTGCACCTTTGGAAACGAATCAAGAGCTCTTCCTGGGGCAACACATCAAGGTCAAGAGTACTGATCCTCGTCTTCAATGGGCGAATGACAAAAGGGCAACAGTCATTGGGGTTCACAACGGCCAAACCCAGGTACGCCCAGATGCCGCACCGAAAGAAATATTACTGCTGTATCCACACGAGATACGCGACACTGACCCGCCCCAGGAAGCTCCGCCCCTTATCAGGGTAACCATCCCAGAACTGGCCCAATAACCTCCAACAAAAGTCCCTCGCGGGACAACCATTCATGCCCCCGGCTCACCACCGAGGGCTCTTTTTTTTTCTACTCGATACCTTCTTGGCGAAACCAAGGAT
>Ga0209541_10002499_pt1 | contig 34680 bp, 48 predicted proteins | sample RifCSPlowO2_01_FD_184027 | JGI IMG/M metagenome (GOLD analysis project Ga0209541, IMG submission 184027) | Groundwater microbial communities from Rifle, Colorado - Rifle CSP2_plank lowO2_0.1 (SPAdes) (version 2) | ecosystem: Environmental > Aquatic > Deep subsurface > Groundwater | place...
AAAAAAACTTTCCGGAAAATCAATGTCGAGTCCAAAAAGATTCTGGTTTGAAAATCTTCTGATGCGCTTAAAAATTGAATTCGAAAAATTCTTTACCAATAATGAAGTTTTTTATTTCTTCAAAAAATTAAACTAAAAATAAATTAGCTCCTGTTGAAACTAAAAATGATGTAATCATCAGAATAAATGAATGTTTAATTCCCGCTTTCAAAGTTCCTTCAGTCAACTTGCCAACTACGAGCCCCACAAATAATCCTTGAGCCAGCAATAAATAAAGAAAAGGTCTGGTAAGTTCATCAGCAGACAATCTTCCTTCCTTAACCTGATTATTTTCTATGTCTTCTATATTGCCTGTAAAGCTGGAAAAGTCACCGACTCCTTCGGTAAGGGGAATTATCTTGAATTCCATAACTAAAACAATCCCTATAAATATAAAATAAATAATATATCCCTGAACCATTAAGCCGTAAATCGCTGACTTCCTTTCTTTCTTCAGTTTTTCAACTTCAGAAATTGACTTCGCTGTAGAGTCCAAAATATAATCTATTTCTCCTCCTGCCTTTTCAGCCTCGCTTATCAGGGCAATCGCTCTTTTTACAACCGGGCTTCCCACATCTTCTGCAAAATTCTTTAAGGACTTATCGACAGGAATGCCTAATTCAATTTGATTAGCCAACTTTTTTACATGGGGGTTCAAAACGCCGTAATTTTTCGCCCTCATATTTGCTATGCCTTTGCTTATAGGAGTTCCTATCGCCACACTCTCCGCCAGATTTCTCGTGAACTCCAAAAACATTTCATTCATTTTTTGTTCATTTTTTCCTTCAATAGTCAGACCAATAACAAAAGGCAGGGCTACAATTCCGGAGGAAAGTCCAAGCAGAAACAAAAACATTCTGCTGTCTCCAAAAAAGAAAACAAAGTCAAAAAGTATAACTACTACTGCGGAAATTATTCCAAACCAATGCATTTTTTTTAATCTCATTTAATATCCTGGTTGTTTTAATTGTAAAAACACTATGAAAAAGAAATTTAATATCCCTATTCCTAAAACACCTACAATGCTTAATTGTACTGAAGTAAATCCTACTTGTATTCCTGAAATAGTCATCATGACCAGCAAAAGAAGAAATATCATTGGCGCTGCAATAACGACGCTGATATAAATATCCAAAAATGTCTCTACAACCCTCGTATATTTTTCTCTTTCCAGCCTATATTCCAAAAGCAAGCTCTCCGCCCTTTTTTCAAAAAATCCCGGTAGGCTCGCCCCGGAATTTATGCTTGTCGCAAGCCCTGAAAAAAGCTCCGCCAGATTCTCACTCGGCGCAGTTTTAGCGGCATTAATTAACGCAGTGGTCAAATCATAACCATATAAATTAATTTGATTAAGGACCTTTCTTATTTCTCTTCTCAAATAAGGATATTCTTTACTCAATCCTATTATCCTGAAAATCTCGCTCGGTTCAATCCCACTCCCCGAAATAGCGCTCATATGGATAACTGCAAAAGGCAGCTCCTGATTTAGCCTGCTTCCTATAGCTTTCTTCTCCGTCGCAGGATAGTAATACAATGCAAGAAATGTTACAGCCGGCAGAGCTACAACAATCCATGAAACTTTCAAAAACCTAATCAGGCTATCTCCTTCATAAAAGCTAAAAAAAGGCCAGCTTGTTCCGACGCTAAAAAATAACAAAAATAAAATCAAAAAGACAGAAACAAAAAAAGATAAGAAAACAGAAAAATAAATAAGGGCTATATATGATTTAAACAAAACATCTACATTTGCTTTTCTCAGTTCAACAGATAAACTCTTAAATTTCTCTTTTTCAACAGCATTGTTTGCGGCATTCAAAAAAATCTTATTCGCTAGTTTAAGGTAGCCTCTTGAAGCTTTGAATTCCTCATAATCTTCTTTTTTATTAAATCCTTTTTTTTTCAGTTTCCTTATAAGTCCTTCACTTATACTCAGCTCTTTCAAAAATTCTTCCTTGCTTTTCGTGTTTAAAACAACACCCACTTTGGAGTCTACCCTTTTAATTTCAATTTTTTCAAAAATATCTTTCTCTTTCTTTAGCTTGCCTGAAGACGGCAGTTTATTGTTCGGAGAAATGTCCTTCAAAATTTCAGGAATAGAATTATTTATTATCTTAAGGCTTTCCTTCAAAGATTTAATTGCTCCGCCCAGAAGTTTCTTTTCGTAGTCGTCCGAAAATTCCATTCTTCTTGAGTAATTAGAAATTTCCCTGAGCATCTCAATCTCAGTTTCAATATTTCTCTTTAATCCGTCTATCATAATAGCTCCTTAATTTGTCTTTGAAAACTCAAAATTTCTTTTTTAGCTTCTGCAATATTTTCCAAATCTTTTTTTCTCTGCGCCTGCTCAAGCTTTTCAGCACTGTCTTTCATCGCAGTTAAAAGCTGGGCAATAACAGCAACTTCCTCTTTTTCCATGCCTATGAAAACCAAAGAAGATTTATATAGTTTTCAATGAGGTTAAATCCTGCCCATAATTTAACATTATAAAAAGAGATTACCCATATTTCTTTTAACCTAAAACTTTAATTTAAATAAATAGGATTATGTAAATATAGACTATAAACTATAGACGGCTTTGAATAACCTTGTTTTTGAAGAATTTATAAAAAATTAAGTTACCTCCTGATTTTAAGATATTAATTTTGTCGTAGGTAATTATTAAAAAATAAAAATATAGCTATTTTGAATTTGAGATAAGTTACAGAGAAATGGGGTTTTTCCAAGCCCTCTATATTGTATTTCACGATTTACTTCGTAAATGGCTACTCTACGATCCCGTATTTATTCAGAATCTCAACGGGGTTCTTATGATATTCATTAATTATTGCGCCTACCTCGTCAAATCCAAAAATCTTTTTCTTATATAGCTCGTAAAGTAATTTTGCCCTACTGGACATGTCTTGCTGAAGTTCCGCGACGGGGATTCCTGTTTTAGCTGAAATTCTCTCAAAAACCTTGCTTTGCTTTTTGAAATAAAATATGTCCTTGGCAGGGTCCCATTTGAATGGGGTATTAACCAAAGCAGTTCCGTCCTTGTTTACATTCACAATTTCAACTATTTCTCTTACTTTTCTTGTATCAGTTTTCTTTACAATAGCATGTGTTGTTATCGCAACACAATCAAGTGAATTAACTAATGTCGGAGATAAGCTAATAGGGGGGGTCTGTAGTCTTCTTATTAATGTGTCGACAGATTCCGAGTGTATTGTGCTTATTGAAGAATGCCCGGAAGCCATGCCCTGAAAAAGTACAAACGCTTCCTTGCCTCTGACCTCTCCAACAATTAAGTAATCCGGATTTTGCCTGAATGAGCTTTTTAATAATTCAAATAAATCAACCTCCCCAATTTTTCCAACGCCTATTGATGTCCTAGCAACAGAAGGAAGCCAATTTTCTCTTGGCAGATTAATTTCTCTCGTGTCTTCAATACTGACGACTCTCGCTTCAGGAGGAATAAAGAACGCAAGCGCATTAAGCAAAGTTGTTTTTCCTGAAGCAGTTTCTCCACTAATTAAGAGATTTGACTTATGCTCCAATAAAATCCAGAAAAAAGCGAGCATTTCCGGACTAAGAGTATTCATAGCAATTAATTGCGTGGGCGTCCACGGAACCTTCGTGAATTTTCTTATGCTGAACGTCGGACCTCTGGAAGAAACATCTTTTGTATAAGTCGCATTAACTCTTGAGCCATCCGGAAGAGTTCCGTCAAGCAAAGGTTGTGCATAGGAAACGTATCTTCCCGTCCTTTGCGCCAGTTTTTCGATAAAACTTGCCAGTTTATCCATATCTTTGTAAATTAGGTTGGTTCTCAAATTCCGGTAAACTCGGTGAATTATAAATACGGGCGTATCAGCTCCGTTGCACTCAACATCTTCTATAAAATAATCTCTCAACAAAGGGTCAACTTCATTCAGTCCAATAAAATCTCTAAAAAGGTAATAAAATATTTTATTGTAACTTTCCTGGGTTATTTTTATATTAAGTTCGTCAATAAGCAATCTTGCGGTTTTGTCTATGTAATTGCTCGTTGCTTCTAAAGTTTTCTCGACGGCAACATTAACATTGATTAATTCCAGCATAGCATCTTCTATCTTTTCTAAAGTTTCTTTTTCATAATCTCTCAGTATCGGCTCTTCAAGCTCATAAACCAATTCACCCAGTTTATTATTCCAATAAATATGCGCCGAAGCATAAGGAGGAATTAGCATATATCTGACATCAACTTTCTTTTTATCCTGCTGTTTGGGAATGGCTGGAATTGTAGGATTAAGATTTATATCATGTAACATTTAACTGGAAGTAAAATAATTTATTTAAAGTTATGTCTAACTAGCTTCTCCTGGAAGTTTCCTGAATGTCCACAACAAAAACACCACGGTCATTTCTTTCTCCAAGGTTTTGTATAGAAAATCTATAAGGTGTGCTTGAAGGCGTGAATTTTTTAAGCTCTTCAGCCTGGCCACCATAGATTAAATCTGTATCTCCTTCATATTTAATTTTCAATGTAACTTTGTTGTCTTTCTGCCCTTCTTCTGAAACAACTTCAACACGTCCGATGTTTATCGGAACCCCGACCTCAGAGTAAGGTTTTCTTAAATTACTGATAACAAAACTTATCTCGTCGCTGGAAGAATCAACAAACAACTCTCCTCTCTTTATGCTAAAAGAAGGAACAATTCTTATATTTCCAACACCTCTGTCCAATACATCATTAATCCTTTCATCCAGAACATTTAAAGAATCTATAGTTTGTTCAACAGAAATTCTGTCTCTCGCATCATTTATCTTCGGCGTTACAATAGCAAGCACAACCCCTATCAAAGCAAGACCTATCAAAGTATATAAAACAGTTTCAACCCAAATCTGTCCGTGCTTATTATATTTCATTTTCGCAAAGTTCCCCCGCTATAGATATTTTATCGCTCCTGTCACAAGTTTTGTCATTTTTCAAGACAGGATAAATTTCCAAAGAGCTGAATAAATCGTTTTCATCTCGCGTCACATAAATATAGGTTCTTACTTCTCCTATTCTTGGAAGTTCAAAATTTCCAGTTCCATCCTTCATTTTAATTTCTTCAGTAACTTCAGCACCATTTTCAATGTAAATAGATTTGGCGTTTCCTTGTCTTATCATGGAGACTCTAAAGCCTTTCACACCATTTTCCAATTCTTTTTTATTTCCTTTTGAGCCGACGGAAAAAGCGTAAGTCCGTTTATCAAATTCTCCCCCATTTTCCTGAGTAGTGTAACAATTCAAGCCAAATTCTTCTTCAAAATAAAAATAATCCGAGTAATCAACGCACTCGGTGCTTTCTTCTAAATTATTTTTTACAAAAGGAACCACAAACCCTGCCACAACTACAACAGCGACGACGCTAAGCAAGATAATCAATATTGTTGCAACAACCGTAGACACTCCTTTTTTATTTTCCATTATGCTTTTATTGTGGTTTCTACACCATACTCACTATCACAAATATACGCCTTCTTTTGAGTTTGAGTCTCCCCCAATAAAATAGGGACAACCAGAACACTATCTTCAACAGCCAAATCGCCTGATTTCTTTGTAAGATTTATCTCCCCGGTTGCCCCCGGCGAAACACTCCCATCAAAAGTGTCTACTAATTTTATTTCCCCGATTACCTGTTTCTTCCTTAATTCCGCGCCATAAAGTGGCACAGTTCCGGTGTTCTCAATAAACAAAGTTTTTTCATCGTCCGGTTCATCGCCCGTGAAAATAATTTCTGCTCTGAAACTCGTCTCAGCGCACGATTGATCTACGTCCCTTCCTTGTTTTTCAACGCTCTCACCAACGAAATTCCGCGCCCAAAGAAAGACTATCACTGCCAAGACAAGAACTATGGCAACAAGCAAAACCGTGGCAATAACAGGAGAAACCCCTTTTTTCCTCTTAACAATCATCCCCAAGAAAACCATTCGTTCTTTAAAAATTTATTCAATCGTGGTTAACTGGTTAATTTTATAAACAATAAAAATATAATTTCTCAATGAAGAAAAAGAACATAGTTTCCTTCCTGATGATTTATCTATTTTTCTTTATAATTCTAAACACGACACCCAATTTAGCGGAAGGAGAAACAATAGAAAAGCAACCAACTTTTTTGGATAAAATTTTAGAATTTTTTCAGATTGCCCAGTCATTCTCTTTAAGTCCAACTCTAAATGGTAAAGAGAAAATTAATAATTTAATAAGCGCGATTTCTATAAATGAGGTAGAACTAAATCCCGTGGGAAACGACTCCGGAAACGAATGGATAGAATTATATTCAGAAAATGTATTTGATTTAGGAGGATATTACCTTGAGAATAATCGTGGGGAAATACAAGAGCTGGAAGGAATTTTTTCCGGTTACTTTGTTGTGATTTTTTCATCACAATGGCTTGAAAATTCAGATGAAAAAATATATCTGAAAAAAGAAAATATAACCGAAGATGAAACTCCTCTCTTGGGGGATGTAGCAGATAATTATCTTTCATGGAATAACTGTCCAAGGAGATGGGAGTTTAATCCTTCAACACAGGAAGAAGAAAATATTTGTTCTGGAGGAGGAGGTGGTGGAGGAGGAGGAGAAAGAGGGAAAGCGCGGATCATAAATTTAGACACAATAGTTGATGGCAAAAGACATGAAAATATAAGCCACGAAGAAATAATATTGCCAAAAGTCGGTCCAGGTTCTGAGCTTGAATTTGAGCTTGAAATCAAGAACATATTTACAGAGGAAGAAAATATTTCCATTTATAATATAACTGTTGAAGTAAAAATTAAAAATATAGGCAATGGCGACGATATGATTGAAAAAAGCACGGCGTTTAATTTAGATGCTCAAGAATCCAAGAAAGATATTAATTTAGAATTTGAAATCCCTGTCTCAGTTCGGAATGGTAGATATGAGGTGGAAATCCGCGTTACAGGACAGGAAGAAAACGGAAAAAAACATTACGATTTCCAGGAGGTTTACATTGATGCAGAGTCCTTAATCTTGATTAATAGCTGTCAGATTTTAGATATTGAAGGAGCAACTTATGTTTTGCAGAATGACATCATAACCTCGGGAAATTGTTTTGAGATTTTAGCAGACAATATAATCTTAGATTTAAATAAAAAATCTATTTCTGGCGAAGGCAACGGGACTGCTATTTATCTCACGGGAAGCCATTCAATAATAAAAGACGGCAAGATTCAGAATTTTAATAAAGGGGTTGAGATTTCCAACTCAAGCAAAAATACTTTCACTGGAAATAGCATATTAGAAAATAGAGTTGGAATTTATTTTGGTTCGACAGTAAATAGTAATTTAATTTATAATAATTATTTTTCCAATGAGGAAGATGTGGAATTTGAATTTGAAAGAAATCAAAACTCTTGGAACGTCGAAATGAAAAAAGAACCCAATATTATCGAAGGTCAATTCATTGGAGGAAATTTCTGGGCAAAGTCGGACGGAACTGGATTTAGCCAAACCTGTGCTGACTCCGACGGCGACGGTTTCTGCGATGAATTTTACGAGTTGGAAGAAAACAATACCGATTTCCTGCCATTAGTAGACTTAAAGAGATTAACAACAGATGTTGCAGCCAAGAGTATTAAATTATCGCCAAGACATCCCGAACTTGGAAAATTAATAAAGACAAAAATGAAAATACAAAACTTGGGCGCAGTAGCAACCGATTTAAATGTAAGTTACGGACTTAATGGCCCAGGTTACGGAGGAGGCAATATACCCTACACTATTCGTCTTGAACCAATGGAAATTAAATTTATTTATGAAAACTTTTCAACGTCAAGAAGTGGCCATCATTTAATATGGGTTAAAGTAACCCCTGAAACCTATGACCCAAATTTAGATAATAATCAACTCTCAAAAGAATTTTATGTCTAATACTTAATTCTTTATTCAATACCCCTCAATTTTTCCTTTTGTGATATATTCGTACGCAGAATAAGCCGCAGTGCATCCTTCAGCAACACCTGTTATTGCCTGCTTGAATGGCTTGTCTGCAACATCTCCTGCCGCATAAACACCCTCAATATTTGTTTCTGAGGTTTTGTGGTCAATTATTATTTCCCCCTTTCCGTTTAATTTAACACCAAGGGGCTTTGCCAAATCGCTTAAGACTATATGCCCTATGGCAATAAAAATTCCATCCAATTCTAATTCCTTCTTGCCTTTATACATTCTATCTAAAACAACGCTCTTCACAATTTGTTCTCCTTTAACTTCTGCAACATTTGTGTTGTTAATGATTTCAATTTTTTTGTTTTGCTCAACTCTCTTCATGTTTATAGGCTCGGGATGTATCTTTTCTCCTCGGTAAATTATGTAAACTTTTTTTGCGTGTTCACTAAGTAGCATTGCATCTTTCGCGGCGCTATCAGAACCTCCGACAACTCCCACTATTTTGTTTCTGAATAACGGGCCGTCACATATTGCACAATAGTTAACTCCTTTATTTTCAAACTCCCTGCTTCCTTTCACGCTTTCAGGAAGTTTTTTCCACTTCGTTCCTGTTGCAAATAAGATTGTTTTGCCCACATAAATTTCTTTATCTGTTTTAATCTCAAAACCACCTTTACTTTTCTTAATTTCTGAGGCAGACTCTTCCTTAATTGTAACTAGCTCATAGCTTCTCGCGTGCTTCTCCAGATTCTCTGCCAGCTCAGTTCCCGTCACTTTAATAAATCCCGGATAATTCTCCACAATATTTGTCGTCGTTATAACGCCGCCAATCGGCAGTTCAGAGCCGCTTGATTTTCCCAGAACTAAAGTTTTCAAACCGAGTCTTGCCCCATACATTCCCGCAGCCAAGCCGGTAACTCCTGCTCCCAAAACTACAAAATCAAAATCATTTCCGGAATTTTTTCTCGCCGCCATTTTCTAATCCAATAAATTCTAACTATTAAAAGATTTGTCCTGTTACTATAACTTCTTTTTTAGCATTACTTAACTTTCAACGCCTTCTTCAACTTGGCTTCATCAAATCCAACGATAACTTCCTTTCCAATAACAGTAACCGGAACACCTTGCTGTCCGGACAATTTAATCATTTCCTCCGCTGCCTTTCGATTCTTCCCGACGTCTTTATTTGTGAACTTGATTTCCTTTGCATTAAGAAATTCTTTAATCTTGGCACACCAAGGACAGTTTTCTGTAGAATAAACGACGACATTCATCATCTGTAAAAAAATCAAAAGGATTTTATAAAACCTTTGTTTATTTTAATAATGGAAAAAAAGCTTTTGTCATATCTGAAAAAACATGATATTCAATTTAAAGAACATTTTCATCCAGCAGTTTTCACAGTCGAAGAATCAATAAATCTTAAAAAACAGATCCCAAAAATCTTCCATACAAAAAATCTCTTCCTGAAAGATGAAGCAAAAAAATTCTATCTTGTCTGCATGGATGCTCACGAAAAGCTCAATTTAAAAGCATTAAAAGAAAAGCTAAATGCAAAAAAGAAATTTTCATTTGCATCACCCAAACAATTAAAAGAACACTTAAATCTCACCCCCGGTTCCGTATCAATCTTTGGTATGATTAGCGCAACAAGTGTCTTTCTGATTATAGATAAAAAAATTTGGGACGCAGAGAGAGTGGGATTTCACCCCAACATAAACACTTCAACACTTGAGTTAACGCATGAAAACCTCGAAAAATTTTACAACTCTTTAAATTCCAAAAAATTAATTTTGGATTTGTGAAAATGAGAGCAAAACACGCATTAATCCTGGCCTTCCTCTTGGTAATCCTGATTGCTAACAACTTATATGTCTTTTCATTGCTAAATCAGAAGGCAAAAACAACAATAATCGTCAGAACAATCGACGGAGATACGATAGTGACTTCAGAAGGAGAAACTTTAAGGCTTTTAAACATAAATACTCCTGAGAAAAACAAAAAAGGATTTGAGGAAGCAAAGAACTTTCTTGCGCAATTCGAAAACAAAACTATTCGGATTGAAATCACAGAGAAGGATAAATATGGGCGCTCTTTGGCGAGAGTTTTCACACCCCAATATCTTAATTTGGAAATAGTCCGCCAGGGGTACGCAAATAAATACCTTGTGCAGGAATCTGAATTAAATGAATTTTCAGAGGCTGAAGAATCGGCAATAAAAAATACTCTGGGCATCTGGGAAATTTCGCCCGGTTCTGATTGCATAACTTCTAAAATCAACCCAGAAAAAGAAACTATAAAAATAATAAACTCATGCAGTGAACTAAAATTCAAAAACTGGATAGTAAAAGAGGAGGGAAGAAAAGAATATATATTTTCAGACATTGCGTTTTCCGAGATAAATCTTCACACAAAAAACGGAATGAACAATAAAACAGACATCTTCTGGAATTCGGCCCAAAATATTTGGAATGATGACCGGGACACTCTTTATATTTTCGATTCTGAAAGGAGGTTAGTCCATCACAATTCATATGGATATTAAATTCGCCGCATTTTTCGCAATTCTCCTGATTCCAATTTCATCAGCGGTTGAGTTTTCTTTGATTTCTCCTAAGGAGATAAATCTGGACGAGGAATTTTCAGTAACAATAGATTTCCAGTCAGAAGAAGCATACGATCTAAAAATTTACGTTCACGATGACGTGCAGGCATACTCTGAAATTTACAACGGTAACGAGTGGAAATCCACACATTATTATCTTCTTAGAGTTTTGCCTGCTCAAAAAGAATTTAAGTTAATATCCCATTATGCAGGCGAAACGAAAATCTGCGCAAAAATAAGAAAGCCAAATTCAACACCTTCTCCTGAAAAGTGTAACAATATAAAAGTAATCCAATCAGAAAGCCGGCAGGAAACAGAGGGCGAAAAGGAAATGCATGAAGAACCGGAAAATATCCCTGAAGAAACTCCGCAGGAACAACCGAAACAAAGCCTCCCCCCTCCTACGCAAAAAGAGGAAGAAAAACCATTCGAACAGGAAAGAATAATCTTAAATGCTCCTGCTCCCCCAGTAACAGAAGAAGCTCCTAAAATCTACAGAACAAAACAGGAAAAAATGCGTCTCGGAATAATTTATGGATTTTCAATTTTTACAGTAATTATTATAATACTTTTGGCATTAAAAAAACTCTGATTCTGTTAAGTCCATCCCCTAAGTTAACATCTCTTTAATCTCTATACTTGAAAAATTAATTTTGTTATTATTAGGAATTATTATTTACTTAAATTTGGGATTATCGTATGTAAATTATGTTAAGTTGGAAGATTTACTTTACAGATTCCAAATCTTTAAAAACCACTCTTCCCCTAACAAAATATGTCAAAACTGCAGACTTCAATGATTTTGGAAATTCTCGGCCGACCGGCAGAACATGTTAAGGAAGCCCTTGAAACATTAGTTGTTAAATTGGGGTCTGAAAAAGGCGTAAAGATTTTGAATAAACACCAGCACGAGCCGATTCCTGTGGAAAAATCAGCAGACTTATTCTCAACATTTGCCGAGGTGCAGTTAGAATTGGAAACTCTCCTTGACTATTTTAAGATAATGTTTGGCTACATGCCTTCAAACATAGAAATTATTTCTCCAGAAAAATTAACTCTTCAAAATATAGATCTGAATGAAATAGGAAACGGCCTGGTATCGAGACTCCACAATTACGATGCAATAGCAAAAAGACTTGTTGTAGAAAAGGAATTTCTCTTAAGCAAGATAAAAGAGCTATCTCCTGAAACCTACAAACAATTAACGGCTATTCCCGAAGACAAAAAAAATTCAAAGAAAAATTAAGGGACATTTCTTTCTATGCTAGAAACTCTCGATTGTAACGGCCCCCTAGATGCCCCGGTTCCCGCTTTTTTATATCTAAAATAAATCACTCCCAGAATTGTAATTATTATCGCCGCAATCAAAAGTCCAACCCATGTTTTCCCTCCGGCGCTGCCGGGATTCTGGCAGGAACTCAGGCAACACAATCCATCCAAGCTTGAAATCTCATCACCTCCGCAAATTTCTTCGCCGCTGCAAATAACTCCTGAAAGTTCGGAGCAGTAATAATTTGACGATTCTCCCGTATTTTCTCTTATATATTCGGTGGAAACTTCTCTTTCCTCATCTGTAAAACTGATGCTGACTAAAAGATATTTGCTTTCAAGTTCAGAATCCGCAATTATCACGCCGCGAACTCCCTCCTTGTCAGGATTTAAAACTTTTAATTCAAACTCCATGCTTTCATTGGCTTCAATATCAAAATCTTCTTCAGGAGTTATCAAAAACCTGTTTCGGTCATAATCAAAAATTAAATCGCTTATCGTCTCATTTCCGGAATTAAAAATTTTAAATTGGTAAATTATTTCTTCCTGCGAAAAAAGGACGGTGCTTCTGATTAATCCCGGGTCAATCCTGAATCTCTCTGAATTTCCATCGCCGCCCCCCTCACTTTCATCACTCTCCGAACGGTTATTTTCTGAACTTTCATTCCCGTCACTATCTCCTGTATTCTCTTCCCCAATCACACATTGTTCAGTGTTGAAACTTAAGCAATCCATAGAACAAGTCAAATTTCCACTCTCAAAATTTTTTATCACACAACTATTACCAAACAATTTATCGTCGCTATTTCCACAAATTCCATCAACACCACATTCACAAACCTCGTCATCCTCAATTATATTGTCTCCACAAACAGAACTGTCTTGACCTAAAATATATGCTGGAATTTTATAATCTCCAAGACTAATCATCTTAAATTGTGCACCGTTTACACTTTCAATTGAAAAGTCAACGCTATTAGTTCCCGGCTTCAAAATTAAACTTTTCGGTTCAGGAAAATCGACTGATATTTGTTTATCCGAACCGCTGAAAACCCTTGCTTCAATTTCAAAATCGCTCGCTGTAAAAATAAATCCCGGATTAATATTGTAATCAGCAAGTTCAGCGTTAATTAAAAAACTTTTTTGATAATCAACAATCTGGGGCCCATTCAGCGTATCTTCAAAAATGTCTTCTATAACTAACGTATAGTTGTTTTGGTTTTGAGGAGCTATCAACCAAATGTAATGGTCTCCACCTATATTTTTAATATCATATTCAAATGCAACAGGGACGTGGTCTCTTAAAAGTTTAACTTGCTCTTTTTTTATATTTTGCAAAATGCTCCCTGACAGCTTCCCAATAATAGTTTCCTTCTGGTTATAACTTTCTCCGATATCTAAACTGACAGCCAAGGCATTTTCGCTAAAAAAAACAAATACCGCAAAAACAAAAACTAATTTCCAATTCTTAATCATTATTCACTCATTTTTTTTAGTTTAGCAAGAGTTTCTTCCATGTCTTTATCTCTCTCACTCTGATTTCTCTTGGTAATAGACCTGTTGACCTGAGGAGTTCGGGGCATCATAGGCATTGGTCTACTAGGCACTCCCGGAGGCCCAAATCTTGGAGGCGGCCTTCTGCTGACTAGCATTCCAGAGGGCTCTTCACTTGGCCCTGTCTTCGAACTCTGAATTTTTCCTCGTCTCTTAAACCACCATATTCTTAATTTATTCCTATATAAAATTCCTAAAACAGCAAGGAGTATTAACACTGCTAAAATAACAATGAACCATGTCAAACCATTTCCGCTGCTATCTTCTTCTGCACCACCACCCCCATCTCCTCCGCCTCCGCCATCTTCACCACCTCCATCTCCTGAAAGTCTGCAGATTTCTAAACAACAGGAACCATCGCTCGCCTGAACAGGATTACTTGAGCAGGTTTCATCAGAACGACATACACTTCCCCCTAATTCAAAGCACGTTTTTGCGTTATTTTCATTTTCAACAGGAACTGTGCAACAAAATTCAACGTGGCTGACGCAGGCAAAATCTCCTTCGCTCAAAATTTGTCCTCCTTTATCAAGGCAAACCCATCTATCGCTAACACAATAGTTTCCTGAAATCTGACAACTCGTTGGAGTTTCAGGGTCAACAGGTCCGTCTCCGCCACCCGGTCCGCCTTCCCCAACACACAAGTCATAGTTAAATTCTTTACAATCAGCCCCACAGCTTAAATCTCCCTCATAACCAAAACTTCCGCAACTGTTATCAGACAATTCATCGTCTGCATTCCCACAAACTTTATCCTCGCCGCATTCACAAGCTTCATCTCCTGTTCTGTTTCCGTCGCCGCAAACCGGAGGCTCAGCATCCACAACTAATTTACATTCGGTAGTACATCCTTTTCCTTCGACACCATTATCAACCCCCAAATCACATTCCTCATTAAATCCATTAGCATTTGGTTTTTGCATTATCCCGTCGCCGCAACTGCCGGTTCCTCCCGAACCATCTCCACCACGCAGACCCCAACCCGCAGAATAAATAATAAATGCAGTGTCTCTTATATTGCCGTTATTCCAGCATCCGCTGTCGTCTTGGTTGTCAAAAAGATAAGCAAAAGCGCCGTCTCTGATTACTGAAGAATCCCTGCCGCTAAGAGCGAGCATCCCCAAACTGGTGTCATAAAATTTCCCATATTTGCTACTTGGCGCTTCCCAATAAAATCCTACAGGCCTTGTTTGCCTGTTTTCCATAATCTTTGTTAGTTGTTCATCGCCTCTCGCAGTCTCCTGCAATACATAATACAAGAAAGAGCTCGGAAATAATCTCTCATTGCTATTTGCTAATGCTCTGAGATAAGGTGCGAACTCGCTCGTCTCGCCGTCGACAGCGTAAAACGCAGCCGCTCCCCATAATGTTCCCTCATATTCACAATTTCCTCCCTGCTTGAAACATTTGGCGTTTATCTCCTGTGAAAGAAAGGCGCCTTTAGAACCCGACTGAGTTTCTGAGCTTACAAAAAGAACTTGTCCAGAAGAATCTTTATACAATAAATTAATTAAAAAATCTTCTTCACACTTAACACTAAAAGTCCGGTCTATGCAATTGCTATTTATCGCCAATTTGTATCCTGTGTCGTCAATCTCTAAGCAGTTTCCCGGACTTCCAGAAAGTTTCATTTCTTCATCTATAGTTATCTGATGGTCTATATCTCCGTCATAATTAACTGCGCATTGCGCCGGTCCGTTATTCGCAGTTGTTATCTGTAAAAACCAATTCAAATCTTGGCTCATTCCTATTTGCTGTCTCAACCAAGTCATAGTGCCGTTAGTGCTTTCTCCTAATTTCTTTTTTGCCAGAACAACTAACGCAGTATCCCTCACCGTGCATCCTGAACTCGGCCAGCATTCAGCAGAACCGCTTTTCTTTGAATTAATCTTTCCGCTCAAATCTTTGTCAGGCACGCCAGCCAAGACTGAGAAAACCATTTCCTCCAAAGTCAAAGAAGAACTGTTAACTGTTTTACTATCAAGGCAGACAATCGCGTCGTTAAACGCTTTGCTTTCGTCATCGCTTTGTGCCCCTGCAAAACCATATATAAAAATGCTAAACACAATCAAGCCCAAAGCAAAAAACACACCCTTTTTCATCACTCTTCTATGAATGAATTATTTAAAAAACCTTCTCATTTTCCTTTGCCCTTCCACAACGCCCTTTTCACATCAACTAAGGGGTTTTTAGTCTTCGGCTTTTCCTTGAATAATCCCAAATCTCTGTAAAAACTGTCATTGCTATAATTGGGGGGAAGTATTTTTTTGTTTTGTTTAAAATTCCACTCAATCTGGCTTCGGACATAGCCCTCTTTCAAAGGAGGTTTATTTTTTTCATTCCACGCTCTTATTCTGTTATTAATTTCTTCCGGTGAAAAACCGGCATTTCTTAAAAAAGTTAGAAGAACAAATAATCCTCTTTTTCTCCCGTCTTCTAAACCTTCCATCAATTTCTTTATCGGCGCTGGAAACATTTCGTCGCTGACTCCTTTTATTTCCTTGTCGTCAAATTTTCTCCCCCCATACTTCTTTTCTTCAATATTTTTTTCTTTGGAATCTCTTTCTATCTGCCAGTCAAGCGCAGCGGATAACAACCTCCTTCCCTCTTCCCCAAAATTATCAGGCATAAAATTTCTTATTTTAATATTCATAGGGTTTGCGTCTTGCGGAGTAAAATTTTCAATCTCCTTCTTTTCTAAAACAATGCTTGCCAATGCAGTTTTTTCATGCAAAGAATAAGGCATCCTGAATAAATGTCTCGAGGCAACCAAAACCAAATCCAGCGAAGCTACTTTCTCCGCACTCACTCCTTTCGTCTCTTCAAAAAATTCAGGATTTTTTAGCGAATCCATGGGATTCTTTTCATTTTCAAAATCATTGCAATTCTCGCAGAAATAATAATCTTTTTTTCCGGAGATTTCCAAAACACCCGCACAGGAATTATCAAGACACTTTAATCTTTTTTTTGTAATTTTTACATTCTTTCTTTCAACAATCATATTGCAAACCGGACAGGCAAACTCCACAATCTCTCCCTTAATAGCGCTCTTCCCACAATTTCTGCATCTGACTCCTTGCAAGTCTTCCTTAGTTAAATTGGTTCTCTTCTCCAAACTTTCCAGACTCATTATCTCTCCCGCTTTTTTATTATAGTCGCGTCTTATGTAATCCATCAAATATGAACAAATAATTCTCGGCCACTCAGGAAACATTAATTTTTTGTCGCGTCCGTTATACTCTTTCGGAAATGCCTTTCCAGAAACAATTATATGAAATCCTTTGCTTCCTGAAAATTTAATTCCGTAATTCTTAACTCCGTGTTGTTCCAAAGCCTCCAGAATCAGTCTTGCCGCAATTTTTGAGCAATCTAAAAAAGGAGAATCAATATCAATTAACAAATCCCAGTCTTTTCTCAGCTCGTCCAGCTCTTTTCTCAACAAGTCAGAATTTAATTTCAAAGCGTCATCCCACAGTTCTTCGGAAGCGTGAAATGAAGTAGCACCTTTTTTCACTAAGCCTATCACGTCAGAACCATATTGCAAAACATCCGGCCTCTTCCCGAAATCCTCAAAATATCTCGGCACGATTTCTCTGTCTTTCGCGAAATCTAAAATCACTTTCTGCACTTCCGGCTTAGAATAATAAAACTGAGTTATTACTCTTATTCTGTCTTCTTTAGAATCCATATTCTTCCAAATCGTGATTGGTATATATGATTTGTTGTTTTTCCACTACAATAATGTTTATAACGCTCTCAGCTCTCCCTAAAAAATGCGCTTAACTTTGCAAAACCCCAAGATATTTTCAGACATTGTAACTATAATTTCAGAGCTTGTTACCGAAGTAAGAATAAAAGTAAATAAGGAGGGAATAAGCCTTACAGCAATTGACCCGGCTAATGTAGCGATGATTTATTTCAAAATTCCTGCTGCTCTTTTCTCTGAATTCGAATTGGAAAAAGAAGAAGTCGAGCTTGGCGTAAATCTCAATAGTTTAAAGTCAGTTCTTAGAAGATGTAAGCCGGGAAGCGCCTTAGTTTTGGAAAAGCACGACAATCTCTTGAAAATGGGCATAAGAGACAGAATCAAAAGGGACTTTTCTCTGGCTCTGATTGACATAGACTCGGAAGAAAAAGACCTGCCTAAATGGGAATTTAATTCGGTTGTTCATATAAATTCTGATACCTTTGTCGAAGTAATTGAAGATTGCGCTGTAGTTTCTGATGCCTGCACATTCATAGCCGAGCCGAATAAATTTATAGTTGAAGCATCCGGATTAAACTCAGCAAGAGCCGAATTTTCATCAGACGAAGCAGAAATCCATTCGGGAAATTCACTCGCAAGATTTTCTCTTGAATACCTCTCAAAATTCATCAAGGGGGCAAAAATCTCAAACCGCGCTTCACTTTCATTTTCAGACAACCATCCAATGCGCCTTGATTTCCACACCGGCGACGTCGTTCTTTCTTTCGTTCTTGCACCCCGCGTCGAGCAGGACGATTAAGGATAAGTTTATCTAATCTTTTTCTTTATATAAATATGCCAATCGAATTGTCTATATTGTCAATTATTCTAATAGTTTTATTTTTATTTATAGGTCTTTGGATCGGAAGCAAATTCGGCGCTTTCAAAAGAGATAAATTCTGGGAAAGGGAATTGCCAGCCCACAGGAAAGATGCAATCATGAAATCAAGAGCAGTTTTAGGCGGGCAGTTTTCAGAACAGTTAGCCCCTTATCTGCCTGATTTTCCTTATCTGCCGACAGAGTGCAGATTCATTGGCAAACCGATTGATTTTCTCGTCTTCAAAGGAATGGACGACAAAAAAATTGATGAAGTTGTATTCGTTGAAATAAAGAGCGGAAATGCAAAGCTATCGCCTCAAGAAAAAAATCTCAAGGATGCAATCGAAAAGAAGCGAGTTAAGTTTTTTGAATACCATGTTCCTGAAGATTTGACTAAAAAGAAAGATTTTGATTTTCTTGATTCCGGGAAGGAGATTTAATAGATAAATAATCTATTGACAGCTTTGAATAACCTCGTTTTTTAAGAATTTGTAAACAAATTAAATTACTCCCTGATTTTAATTATTAATTTTGTCTTCTATAGTTGCATATAAATTTAAGGTCGGGCTATTTTTAATTCGTAATGGATTACAGAAATAGGGTTTTTCCAAACTCTTTATTTCATACTAACAATTTTCTCTCTTTGTCTCCCGAATATTTTCTTGCATTCTTCTGAACAACATCCGTGCAATTTACTTTCGCAATCCAAACAAGAAATATAAAAAAGATTGCAATTCACATTTTTGCAGTTTCTCTGGAAGTCGCATTTCTTATGACAAGTCAAACAATTACTAATCGACTCGCCTTCACTGTTCATCGGGCTGACCATTCTTTTGTCAAAAACAAAGCACTTCCCTTCCCATATATCTTTCTTTCCTTCTTTGCCGAACTGAATTATTCCCTGATTCAATTGGGAAATATCCTCAAAGCCTTGAGTTTTCAGATACGCTGAAGCCTTCTCACATCTCACTCCGCCTGTACAATACATAACTATTTTCTTTTCCTTCTCGCTTTTCAATTCCTCAACTTTCTCCCTAAAATCTTTGAAAACATTTATATCGAGATGAATCGCGCCCTTGAACCTTCCGACCTTATACTCATAGTCATTCCTCGCATCCAAAATCACGACGTTTTCTTTTAGCTTCCCACATTCATACAAATCTTCCAATTCATCAGGAGAAATATGTTTCCCTGCATTTTTCAGGTCAACATCGCACTTGAAAGCAACAATCTCATCTTTCACTTTAACTTTCATTTTCTTGAATGGATGCTCAAACGTTTTTTCTTCTTTGAAAAACAAATCCTCAAAACCTTTTATTTTTAGCAAATAACTCTTGAACTTCTCCATAGATTCTTTAGTCCCAGATACGGAGGCATTCACACCTTCTTCCGCTAAGAGAATACTTCCCCTCATCCCTAGTTTATCACACATCTCTTTCATTTCCATTTTCAGTTTCTCAACATTCTCCAGCTTAACGTATTTGTAAAATCCCAAAACAATGATTTTGCTTTCTTCTTCCATCGGGGAGGGGTGGCGGGAGAGGGTTATAAAGTTTTTGAGACAGTGTCAGAAGATTTAAAATATATTAATCAATTTTACTTGAGATGATAGATAAAGAAAAACTTAAAGAACTTGTTGAACAATTTTCTCAAGCCAGTAAAAATAAGGAATATATTAATTCTCAAAATGAAGCAAATACAAATTTGCAGTATATTGAGCCATTATTTATGGATATACTTGGCTGGCAAAGAATAAACATAGTTAAAGAACAAAGAATCTTGAAAGGCAGAGCAGACTATATTCTAAAAATAGGAAATGAAGAAGTTGCGGTAATCGAAACTAAAAAGCCAGCTGTATCTTTGACGGAAGAAGAAGGAAGACAAGCTGTTTCTTATGCTTATCATAGAAAGATAAAATTTGCTATTCTAACTAATTTTAAAGAGATTAAAGTTTATCATGCTTTAAGCAACATAAAAAATATAGACAGGAATTTATTAAAATTTGATGATAATTCCTACTTTAGAATAGGGTTTAATAATTTCTTATCTGATTTTGACAAATTATTTTTACTCTCTAAAGAAAGCTTTGAAAATAAAGAAATAAATAAACTTCTTTCAAAGAAAGATGAAAAACTTAGCAAGTCTATTGACGAACATATTTTGAATGACTTATTGAAAGTAAGAGACTGGCTTTCTAAGGAATTGAAATCAAAGAAAAATTATTTTTCGCAAGAAAAAATAGATGAAGTTGTTCAAGTTTTTATTAATCGTTTGATTTTCATTCGTTCAGTTGAAGACAGAGGTTTAGAACCGATGAATTATTTGAAAAGTTTGGAAGCAGACGTAAGACAACAAAATGTTAAGCTTCAATTGTTCCCTTATTTGCTTGAAGAGTTCAAAAAGTTTAATGATAAGTATGATTCAAAGCTTTTTGAGCCAGGAATTTTAGAGAAAGAGGGGGCTTTTTCAGACGAGGTTCTGAGAAAAGTTATTTTGGCTTTGTATTTTGGAGTGGAAGGCAATCAAGAGAGATATTTATTCGACCAAATCCCCGGAGATTTGCTCGGAAGTATTTATGAGCAATATTTAGGAACGGTTTTGCAGGGAACAGAGAAACGAGTAAAGCTTGAATCAGAAAGCGGAAAAAGAAAGAAAATGGGAATTTATTACACCCCTTCTTACATTGTAGATTATATTGTTAAAAACACAGTGGGCGAGTATATCAAAGACAAAACAATTGATGAAATTTTAGAAGTCAATATTTTAGACCCTGCTTGCGGCTCCGGAAGTTTCTTGACAAGAGCATTTCAGGAAGTCGCTGATGTAATTGAAGAAAAATTAAAGAAAGGAGAAAAAAGTAAAACTCTTACCTTTCAGAATTATAATGGAAGATTATCTTTAGGACAAAAAGCAAATATTTTATTGAATTGTATTTATGGCGTTGATTTAGATGAAAAAGCTGTTGAATTAGCTCAATTAAATTTACTTCTCAAATTATTAGAAGATGAAACTTCAGAAACAAAAAAAAGACTTTTGCCAAATATGAAGGACAATATAAAAAACGGAAATTCGTTAATTGACGACGCCAAAATCGCCGGCGATAAAGCTTTCAATTGGCATGCGCAGTTTCCAGATGTTTTTCGGCATGGAGGTTTTGATGTTGTCGTGGGGAATCCTCCCTATGTTAAAATACAAACTTTTTCTGACAATAATCAAAAACAATTTTTAGAAAAAAACTTCAAATCTGCAACTAGTAATTTTGACTTATATGTTCTATTTGTAGAAAAAGGATATAATTTATTGAAGAAAAAAGGAACGCTCGGTTTTATTTTACCCCATAAGTTCTTTCAAGCTGAATTTGGAATAGGTATTAGGGAGTTTTTACAAAGTAATGGGTCTTTGAAAAAAATTGTAGATTTCAGAGACAACCAAATTTTCGATGGAGCAACTACTTATACTTGTTTATTATTTCTGAATAAAGCTGAAAATAAAATACTCCGTTATTTAGAAATAAAATCTTTAGATAATATTCAAAAAAGAATAAATGAATCGCCGATTTTCTCAGAGATAGAGATTAATAAATTAGATTCTAAAAAATGGATATTTTCTTCTTCAAATGATGTTTTGAACAACTTGTCTAAAAATTCTGATTCTAACTTGGAAAACTTAACATCTGCTATTTTTCAGGGCATTGCAACTGGTGCAGATAAAATATTTTTTATGAAAAAAGTTAAAGACAATTCAAGATATATTTTAGTTTATTCAAAAGCTCTGGAGAGAGAAGTGCAAATAGAAAAGGATATCCTCAAACCTCTTATTAAAGGCAATATGCCAAAAAGATATGCATTAGCAGAAACCGATGAACTTATTTTATTTCCATATAGTTTAAATGAAAAAAATAAAGTTGAATTAATCTCTCAGAATATCTTGAAAGAAAAGTTTCCAAAAGCGCATGATTACTTAAAACATTTTGAGAAAGAATTAAGAAACCGAGAAAATGGAAAGTTTGATAACCCTCGGTGGTATTGTTACTCAAGAAACCAAGGCATGAGTTACATTGGCAAAAAGAAAATTCTTACTCCAGACATATGTAAAAGAGGGGAGTCTTCTGTTGATTTAGGGGGAATATTTTTAACAACTACAACAGTTTATGGAGTAATTCCTAAGGATGAGAAGAATTTTAATTTTTTACTCTCTATTCTAAATAGCAATATCTTAAGTTATTTTATAAAGAAGACAGGAACTATTTTAAGGGGCGGATTTTATCGCTATAAAACAAAATATCTCAAGCCTTTTCCAGTCAAACTCCCTTCTCCTGCACAAGAACAAAAAATCGTCTCGCTCGTGGACCAAATGCTCTCGCTCCAAAAACAACTTCACGAAGGAAAACCAACGGGAAACGAAAAAGAACGTTTAGAACAGCAAATAAAAAATATTGATTATGAAATTGACCAAGAAGTTTACAAATTATATGGATTGACTAAGAAAGAAATTAAAATTATCGAGGAGAGTTTGAAATAATACGTTTCAAAAACCAAAAACTTAATTACTTAATATCTTTAATTGTTATATGGAGCTAAAAGAAGAATTCTTTAGAATTTATGCAAACTTGCCGTTAGAAGAAAGGAACAACGTAGTTGTAATTATTAACCAACAGCCAATAAGCTGGAACATCGCTTATATCGAGATTAAGAACAGTACTAAATTAGGGCAACAAATATTAAAAACGTTAAAGGACTTAGACATACTATGAAAGAGAAAAAAGAAAATATAGATGAGTTGAAGAAAGAGATTGTTATAGAGAGACTTCGCCAAGCTCCTCCGACAGTAAAAATCGCTTTTGGTTCCTTAAATGAATTTATGAATAGAGATGAATTGATAGAACAAGTTGAGAAGGAAACAGATATAGGCAAAAGAATAGTAAAAATACAGTTAGAATATTTAAAATCCTTCAAGCGAGGAATGTTGCAAGGGGAATAATGTGGCATCCGTTTTGTTTTCTAGACCATCCGATGACGTAACTTTAAATTATTTGTATTATTATAGCAAAGAATTAGTTTCTGTTTCAAATAGTTTAGGTCATAAAACGATAAATAAAGAAAAGGAAGAAGCAAACAAAAAAATAATATTATCAGTAATAGAAAAACAAAAACCAGAGTTTATTATGTTCAATGGACATGGCTCATCAGAAGTAATTTGTGGTCATAAACAAGAAGTGATTGTTTCAGCAAAAGAAAATCCGGGAGTTTTAAAGAATGCGATAATTTATTCCCTCTCCTGTTCTTCTGCTTCAGTATTGGGCCCTGTAAGCATTGAAAATGGAGCTACATCCTTTATCGGATACAAATTTGATTTTGCTCTCGGAAAAGATACTGAAAGCGAAGCTTCTCCTAAACATGACAAAATTGCAAAAATGTTTCTCGAACCATCCAACATATTAGTTGATTCTCTATTGAAAGGAAAAAATGTCAAAAGATCTATTGAAAATGCTAAGAAAAAAATGGCTGAAAACATAGACTATCTTCACACAACAAGCAACTTTCCAGAAGCAGTTTATTACGCGCCATTTTTATTTAGCAACTACATGGGGCTTGTGGCACATGGAAACCAAGAAGCTTCAATTAATTAAAGAAGTTAAATTTTCACATAAAAAGAGATTATTTTTAGATAGGTTAGTAGACCTTCCAAACCTTAACCTCTAGTCCGTTTCGCAACCCCCTAGTAAACTTCTCAAACCTCAAAAACCGTCCCCCAAAACTTTAAATACCAACTTCTCTCAAAAATCTCGAATCTAATTGATGATTTGGGTCTCTTCAACCTGAATCTGAAATAAACAAGGTGGAGTTGCAACCTACAAAAATGGTAATAAAATATGCCTGCAGCAAAGAGACCACGTCGTGGTTCGTTACAGTATTATCCGCGAAAGCGCGCAAGTAAGCGCTTGCATAGAATTAACTTTGCGCCGATTTATTCTGAAGTTAAAGAAAAAGGATTGCTCGGTTTCATAGCTTACAAAGTCGGAATGTCCACGGCTCTTGTAAAGGACAACACCGACAAGGTTATGACATCAAAGAAGCAGGTAGCGACTCCAGTCACGATTCTCGAAGTTCCAAACATGAAAATTTTCTCGGTAAGATTCTGCAAAAACGGAATAGCAGTGAAAGACATCGTGGTAAGCAACGACAAAGAACTAAAGAGAAAACTAAAAGTCCCGAAAGCACCTCAAAAATTGGAGAATCTCCCGGCAGACTACGACGACATAAAAGTAATTGCATATTCAATTCCAAAACAAACCTCAATTAAAAAATCTCCAGACATAATTGAACTTTCAATAAACGCCGACGACAAGCTCGAATACGTAAAATCACTCATAAACAAAGAACTGACTATTGAAAACTTCGCGAAGTCAAACCTTGTTGATGTCAGGGGAATTACAACAGGAAAGGGATTTCAGGGACCTGTCAAAAGATTCGGAGTAAAGCTAAGATTTCACAAATCAGAAAAAGGAGTCAGAAAAGTCGGCTCGATTGGTCCCTGGCACCCGGCGAGAGTCACATTCAAAACCCCTATGGCTGGCCAGCTCGGTCTCTTCTCAAGAATTACTTACAATCTCCATCTTTTAAACTCAGGAAAAATAACTGAAAAAAATATTAATCCGAAAGAAGGCTGGAAAAACTATGGAGTTATCAAAAGCAACTACATAATTCTCAAAGGTTCGGTGCAAGGTCCAAGTAAAAGACAGCTCGTCATCACACCGGCATTCCGCCCAAGCAAATTACAATCTAAAAAGAAACTTGAATTTCTGGAGCTGTTAAAATGAGCCAAGCAATACAGACGAGAACGGTCTATAGTCTTGAAGAATTTAAAAAATTGCCTGAAAGAGCATTAGTAATGGTAAGAGAACTAGATTGGGATTTAACAGAACTGGCAGTTTATTTGCATACAGTTCAGAGAGAACATCAACGGCGAAGTATTTTTATTTATCAATCTCCTGAAAATAGGAATAATCTTCGTGAAACATGGGCAGTACCTGAAATATTAAAATTTAGAGGCGTAATTCGTTTGCCAGAACATACAGCTGACCTTTCCGGAATGATGGACATTTTCCCAAGCGATAAAGATTTGCATGGGGAATATATGAAATTACTAAGAGAAAAAGGAGCAATAAAATGAAAGCAACACTATACGATTCAAAAGGAAGCAAGAAATCACAAATAGAACTGCCAAAAATATTCTCTATGAAAGTTCGTGAAGATTTAGCGGCGAAGTATTTTGAAGCGGACAAATTCATCCAGCCTTATGCTCCTTTCAGGGAAGCTGGAATGAGGCAAAGCGCTTCGGGAACAATTTCGCATCAAAGGCACGACTGGAAAGGTCATTATGGAAAAGGAATTTCCCGTGTCCCTAGGAAGACAATGTCCCGTCGTGGAACTCAGTTCTTCTGGGTTGGGGCAAATATTCCCGGTTCAAGAGGCGGAAGAAAGGCGCACCCCCCTAAAGGAATAGGAAAAGAAAAGAAAATCAACAAGAAAGAAATCCAACTAGCAATAAACTCGGGATTTGCGGCAACAGCACAGGAAAAATTCTTAGTGCAAAGATATTCTTCCCTCGACAAAATAGAAAACACACCCCTAATTTTTGAGGCGCTTCCCGAAAAAACAAAAGAATTAGTAAGCTCAATAAAATCAATCCTGAAAGAAAATTCAGGAATTGCGTTCAGGAAAAAAACAGTAAGGGCAGGAAAGGGAAAGCTTCGCGGAAGGAAATACAAATCCAATGCAGGAATTTTAATTATAACTTCAAATAAAGAAAACCCAAAATTCAAAAGTTTCGACGTCAAAACTCTCAGCGAAGTAACAATCTCAGACCTCTACCCCCTCGGAAGGTTGACTATTTTCACAAAGCAGGCTCTTGAGCAACTCAATGAGGAGGAAAAGAAATGACAAATACTATAAGAAGAAATGTGTATAGTTCAGAAAATTCTAATCGCCTGCACTTTTATTACGCAAATGACGTTTTAGATTTATCAAAACGGGATGAAACAGTAATTTACGAAGGAGAATATGAAAATCCTCCTGCTATGTTATTTAAAGTTAAATCGCAGGAAGGAGAAACTGTTCTTACAATTTTTCTAACTTTTGAAGAAGCAAATGTCTGGATTGAAGGAAGCGATATAGCAGTAAGACAAACAGTAGGAAAGCTCGAATCTGCTTTACGCCTGAGATTATCATTATTAACAGGAGAAGAACTAAGATGATACTCAAACCAGTAACGTCAGAAAAAGCAGTAAAACTAATCGACATAGACAACACTTTATTGTTTAAGGTAGAAAGAAAATATAATAAAGAGCAAATAAAAACCGAAGTAGAGAAAATGTTTAACGTCAAAGTTGAAAAAGTCAGAACTCTCCTCCGCGATAACAAAAAATATGCTTACGTCAAACTAAACAAGAAAAATCCAGCAATTGACATCGCAACCAAGCTGGGGATGATATAAAATGGCACAAGAAAAAAATAGATTAGGAAGTAGCAGCCAAACCCTCATTAACCCGCAATATGCAGTTGTAACCATCAGATATAAAGGAACTGCTCAAAAAGCCCTGTATATTACAGAAGACGAGAGAATAATAGGAGATGAACGAAACCTTTATCATTTTTTAAGAAATAATGGGACTCCTGATAATCCCATTATCCAATTAATGCGCTTACCTATTGATAAATATTATTTTGAGAGAGGTCCGAAAGTTGTAGCAGTAATTTCAGAAGATTTAAACAGAGACCTTATTGAAAACGTTAGAAATGAAGGAGCAGACGAAGAAAAATTAAGATACGAACTTTGTTTAATGATGTTGAGGAGGCATAATCTATTAGTATAATGGGAAAGAGAATAATTCAACAGGCAAGAGGGAAGGGAAGTTTAACTTACAGAGTCAGAAAGAAAGCATTTCTACACACAATAGGATATCCTCGGGGAAATGGCGAAGCTGAAATAACAAAAATTTTCCATTCGGCAGGGCACTCAGCTCCTTTAATGAAACTTTCACTTGGAAAAGAAATAGCATTCATGCCCGCTTTCAACGGAGCATCAGAAGGGCAGAAAATTCATATCGGAGGAGAGCCAAAAGAAGGAAACGTTTCATATCTAAAAGATATTCCCGTAGGAAAACAAATTTATAATATAGAAAGAAATCCTGGTGATGGAGGAAAAATAATGAGAACAGCAGGCTCTGCCGCAGTCTTGTCTAAAAAAATGGATTACGGAAAAATATCTGTAACAATGCCAAACAGGAAAGAAATAATTTTGAGCGAAAATTGCAGGGCAACTCTCGGAAGAATTGCCGGCGACGGCCGTTTGCTAAAGCCCTTCATGAAGGCAGGGCCAAAATTTCACAAGATGAAAGCAAGGTCAAAACTCTATCCGAGAGTTTCCGCAGTCGCAATGAATGCGGTGGACCACCCATTCGGTTCGGGTAGGGGAAAAAGAATTAAATCCAAAACAGCAAAAAGAAACGCTCCTCCTGGAAGAAGAGTAGGCCACATTCGCCCAAGAAGAACAGGACATAAGAGATAAAATGGCAAAGAAAAAACAAAGACAGGCAAGAGCAGAAAAAAGGACACACATGTTTAGAGGAAAAACCCTCGAAGAACTAAAAACATTAAATGTAAGAGAATCTGCGAAGTTCATGAAATCAAGAAGCAGGCGTTCAGTTCTTAGAACTTTCGGAACAATAGAAAAATTCATCAAGCGCTGTGACAAAAAACTAGCTAAGAATAAAAAACTAAAAACTCACCAGAGAGATATAGTTATAGTCCCTCAGCTTGTCGGTCTGACAATCGGAGTTCACAACGGAAGAAACTTCCAGGAAGTCCCTATAACAGTTGAAATGATAGGCCATCGTCTTGGCGAATTCTCTCAGACAAGAGCAAAAGCAACGCACACAAGCATGGGAATCGGAGCAACTAAATCAAGCAAAGCAAAGAAGAAGTAAAATGACAACACAAACAAGACAAACAATTATTCCTTCAACAGAAAGAAGATTAGCAAGAGCCGGAGAAGGAGATATATTGGAAGAGCATTATAACATTAATTTTATCGGACATCCACATAATAAAGATATTTATGATGGGCACGTTCAGAAATTAAAACAAGCAGATTTATGGATGGACTAAAATGGCAGAAAAAGAACCAATTAAAATGAAAGAAGAAAAGAAAAAGATAGAGGCAAAACCTCTTCCGGTAGATAAAGAAAAGACAAAAGAAATAGAAGAAAAAATGAAAGAGTCAAAACCAACCGAAAAGATGGAAGAAAAAGAAAATCCTAAAGAAAAAACTCCGGAAAAATCAACTGGGAAGGCAAAGAAAAAAACAGAAACAAAACCCAAAGTTAAAAAAGAAGAAGCTGTCGCCAGAGGAAATAATTATCCGATTTCAAAGAAGCATTCAATGTACATTTCCGACTTTATCAAAAATAAATCAATAGACTCCGCTATTTCTGACCTCAACAACGTTATCAAATTTAAGAAAGCAGTTCCTTTCAAAGGAGAAATTCCTCACAGAAAAGGGCCAATGGCGTCGGGAAGATATCCTATAAAAGCTTCAAAATACTTCATCAACATTCTCAAGGGACTGAAAGGAAATGTGATTATGAACGGAATGGAACTGGAAAAAACAAGAATCTTTTCCTCTTCAGCTTCGTGGGCAGTAAGGCCAATGAGGCGCGGCGGACGCTCTGCGAAAAGGACAAACATAATAATTAAAGCTAAAGAATTCACTGGAGGAAAGAGATAAAATGGAAGAAAAAAAATTTGTAACATTTAAGAAAGAAGAGCTCGGAGTCAGAGAGTACATTAAAAACTCATTGGGAAAAGGAAGAATCAGTGAAGTAACAATAGAGTACACCCCCGTCGGAGAAAAAATCCTCGTCCACACAAACAAGCCGGGATTAGTAATCGGAAGAAAAGGAGAAAAAATTTCAGAATTAACTCGTGTTCTGAAAAAAAGATTTAACTTGGACAATCCGCATATAGAAATTGTTGAAATCACAAATTACCTTCTCGATGCACAATTAGTTGCGGACGAGATCGCTTTGCTTCTCGAGAGGCGCGGCTCCTTGAAGTTTAAAGTCATCGCATACAAAACACTTCAGAACATAATAAAAGCTGGAGCGATAGGAACAGAAATAGTCCTTTCAGGAAAACTTCCGAGCGACAGGGCGAAGAGATGGAGATTCACACACGGTTACTTGAAAAAAACGGGAGACCCAGCAAAACTGGTTGACAGGGCGCAGTCACAGGGAAAAACACAACAGGGAGTTGTAGGAGTTCAGGTAAGTATTCTTCGTCCTGACATAAATCTTTCTGATAAAATAAATGTCAATGAGGAGATGAGGCAAAAAATCAGAATGACTTCAGAAGAAATGAAATTACCCAAAGAAATTATTAAAAAACAAGCAAAGAAAAAATACGGAGGAAAAAATTAATGGCAATCCTAAGAACTAAAGATATAGAGAAAATGAGCGGAAAAGAAAGAATGGAAAAACTTAAGGACTTAAAAATGGAATTGGTCAGGGCAAATGTCTCGGCTAACAGGACAAGCTCAAAGACCAAAGAGCTTAAAAGGGCAATTTCGCGTCTCTTAACTATGAGAATCAACAAAACCTCGAAAGAGGGGGAGTTGAAAAAAACTAAATGATGGATTCAAACGAATTCAACTTACCGTCAAGCACGGACGTGTTTGAGGAAATCGCAAAGAGCGAACAGAACATAAAGGTAAGCACCCAGACGAGGAGATACGGAAAAAAAATAACACTCGTCGAGGGTTTTGACAGGCATGTAGATGTGAAAGAAATCGGAAAGCGCCTGAAAGAGCGGCTTGCATGCGGCGGCACATCTAAGAATGGCGTCGTGGAATTGCAGGGAGACCATAAGAAAAAGGTAAAACCTATTCTTGTGGAGATGGGATTTTCCGAGGACTCGATAAGCGATTGAATCAGACAGGAGAAAACATGGCGAAGAAAGAATTGAAAGAGAAAAAACAGGAGGAAGTAAAGTCGCAGCTGGAGCACTCGATGAAGCAAAGACCGGTTTCAAGCAGGGGAAGAATTTTCCAAGGGATTGTAATTGCGAAATTTCCCAAGAGAATAACCATTGAACTGGAGAGAACAATCTATATTCCAAAATATGAAAGATACATGAAAAAGCAGACAAGAATTCATGCTCGTTTGCCCGAAGAATTCAGAGATACTAAAATAGGCGACCTTGTTAAAGTCAGGGAATGTCGACCCCTTTCCAAGATAATACATTTCATCATGACTGAAATAGTCAAGAAATCTGAGGAAGGACAATGACGAGAAAAATACCTGTAGGATACTATTGGATAAGTAGAGAATTAGACCAGATGGTTAATTGTGCTGACAGAATAAGCTATAGTGCTTTAGAGAGAGATGATGCTATGCCCGTAGAAGAAGTTAAGTCGCAATTTGAATCTATGAGGGAAGCTGCAGCTTCTGCTATATCAAGATTACCTCCTGAGGTTTCAGAAACGACAACCCAAAGATTAGCTGAGAGTTTTAAATCAATAATCCAAATTTTTAATAGAAGATATAAGGAGGCAGTAGCATAAAATGGCAAAAGCAAAAAAAATCGGCGGAAAATCAATCAGCGCAAGAGGAACTCGCGGATTGAACATCGGAAGCAACGTCTTGGCATCTGATAACAGTGGAGCAAGGATTGTAAGAATAGTCGGAGTAAAAAGCGGAAAGACAAAGAAGAAAAGACAGCAGTATGCCAAAATTGCGGATCAAGTTAAAGTCTCGGTTCGCGCGGGAAAGCCGGACATGAAAGGGCAGGTTTTCGACGCTGTAATAATAAGGCAGAAAAAACCTTACAGAAGATTAACAGGAGAGCGTGTTTGCTTTGAAGACAATGCAGTCGCAATTCTTAAAGACGAAAAGGGAAATCCAAAAGGAACTCAGGTCAAAGGTCCAGTTGCAAAGGAGGTCCATGAGCGCTGGTCTTCAGTGTCAAAAATCGCTCAGTTTGTATTATGAAAGCAAAAAATAATAGAAGGATAAATGAATCATTGATAAAAGAAATTAGAGAATATGAAAGTGCAATTTTGGAATATCTCAATCAAGGAGATTCAAATTTAGCGGCAAGTGTTTTGGAAGATTCATTTAGAATTATTTCGAGAATAACACGTAATCTGAGAACACATAGTCCTTCTCCTCTACGAGATTCTCCAGCGCTATCCCCTGAAACCATGGAAGAATTATTAAGTAGATTATCTCAAACATACAGATCTATCTATGAAGGCCGTCCTTCATCAATCAACCATTTATCTTGTTCTTCAAACAACGGAGGGCGAGCAGCATAAAATGAAAAAAGAATTTTCGACTTCGTGGATATCGAGCAAGCAACCAAGAAAACAGAGAAAATACAGGGCTAATGCTCCTCTTCACACAAAGCATAAGTTTTTAAGTGCACATCTTTCAAAATCTCTTAGAGAGAAGTATGGCAAGAGAAGTTTCCCTCTTCGAAAGGGCGACGAAGTGCTTGTCATGCGGGGAGCTTTCAAAAAGAAAAAGGCAAAAGTCGTTTCAGTTGATTTAATAAGAAGCAGAATAGCTCTGGAAAATGTCCAGCGTTCAAAAAAAGACGGAACAAAAATAAATGTCTTCTTCAACCCAAGTTCTTTGAAAATAGAAGCACTCAATCTCGACGACAAAAACAGGGCAAAAGCTCTGGAGAAGGGAAAGTCAAAACACAAGGAGGAAAAAAATGCACCAAAGCAGAACACAGGTAAGTAGGAAAATACCAATACCAAGAAAAGGAACAAGATTTGTAGTTAGGGCTTTGATTAATCCTCAAAACTCTGTCCCCGTCCTGATAGCTGTAAGGGATATGCTAAAACTTGCAAGAACAAAGAAAGAAGCTAAAAAAATGATTTATAACAAGAACTTAAAAATAAACGGAAGAGAGGTAAAAGATTTCCGGGAAAGTATACAACTTTTCAACATTTTCACAGCGGGAAAATCCTACGTTTTAACGCTAATACCTACGGGAAGATTTGTATTGGAGGAATCAGATAAAAAAGAAAGACTCTGCAAGGTCGTCGACAAAAAACTGGTTAAGGACGGAAAAATACAGCTGAATCTTCATGATGGTACAAATATTTTGACAGATAAAAAAATAAGGGTTCAGGATTCCGTTTACGTTGACGCTAAATCAAAAATCGTAAAACATGTTCCGTTTGAAAAAGGGAAAAATTGTTTCATAATGGAAGGAAAATATATCGGAAATGAGGGAAAAATAGAGTCAACGGAAAAAAACAAGGCGCAGATTAAAATAGGAGAAACTGTCGCAACACTAAATAAATCAGGAGTAATCGCATTATGAAACAAGAGTTGAAACAGGAAAATCCAATGAGAGAAATAAAACTTGAGAAAGTAGTTCTCAGTTGCGGGGCTACAGGCCCTGAATTGGAAAAATCTCAGAAACTGTTGGAGATGCTGTCTGGAAGAAAAGCTCAAATTGTCAAAGCAGGTCCAAAAAAGAGAATTCCAAGTTTTGGAGTAAAGCCAAATCTTCCTCTCGGGACAATGGTTACTCTCCGAGGTGAAGAAGCTGAAAAAATATTAAGAAGGTTGCTCGGAGCAGTTGATAATTTCATAGATGAATCACAATTCGCAGATAACGCATTTTCATTTGGCATAAAAGAGTATATTGAAATTCCCGGAACAGAGTACAAGAGGGAAATCGGTATCAAAGGGCTTAATGTCACAGTGGTTTTTATAAGAGCAGGATTTAGAGTCAAGAAAAGAAAAATCAAGAGAGCAAAATTGCCTGAAAAACAAATAATTCGGTCGGAAGAAATAATAAAATTCATGCAGGAAAATTTCGAGACGGAGGTCGAATAAAATGACGGGACAAACAGAATTTCAAATTGGAAAAATCTATCAATTTTTAGATGTAGTTACTAAAGGAGATACAACATACCTGGGTACTAATGAAAATCAAAGATTCTGTGAAACCGCCTTTTCAGATGCACATGTTTTTGGAGGCATTCATCTTTTTCATACTTATCCTAAAGATGCAGTTTATCTTTTATTTGTAAGACCGAATAATTTAGAAATCTTAGAAGATGGTACAGTCACACGTAGAGATAGGAGTCCAAACGGAGAATTGGTATTTGAGACATCAAATCCTTCTAGATATAAAACACTTAAAGATTTAATAATAGGAGGTAAGCCAAGATGACAGCAAGCGATTGGAAAAAAATTACAAAGCAATTGAAAAGCAAGCCGGAAGTATTAAATAAATTCCTGAAGCACAACAAGCCGAAAGACAGAAAAATGGGAATTGCCGCAAGAAAATGTGAGCGCTGCGGAAGATTCGGAGCTCACCTCAACCAATATAATCTAAACATATGCCGACACTGCTTCAGAGAAATAGCAGAAGAAATCGGCTTCAATAAATACAGTTAAAATGTCCCAAGACACCGTCGCTGATGCGCTAAACCAAATAATGAATGCCAGAAGAGCAGGCAAGACAGAAGTAGAAGTAGAAAGACATTCAAAACTCTTGCTTTCGGTTTTGGCAATCGCTAAACTAAAAGGCTATGTAAAAAATTATAAAATTAAGGATACCTCCCTGAAAATAGAGATAGGAAATATTCATGGATGCAAGGCGGTCAAGCCAAGATTCACAGTCAAGACAGAATCAATTGAGAAATATGTCAAGCGTTATCTTCCTTCTACATATATTGGAATAATAATAATCTCGACCTCACAGGGACTAATGACTCATCAGACGGCTCTTGATAAAAATCTTGGAGGAAGCCTAATCGCTTACTTGTATTAATGAAAACAAAAATAACCAGAGAAATAGAAATACCGGAAGGAGTAAACTGCGCCTATACAAATGGAATTTTGAAATGTCAAAAAGATAACGTCGAAATTGAAAAAGAACTTTCATATCCTCAGATAGAAATAAGAACAGAAGGAAATAAAATAATAATCTCCTGCGAAAAAGCAAACAAAAAACATTACAAAATAATTATGTCTTTTATTGCACACATTAAAAATATTTTTTCCGGTTTGTCAGAGAAGTTTGTTTATGAATTAGAATCAGCGAATATACATTTTCCTATGAGCATTAAAACAGAAGGAAACAAGGTAACCATTTCAAATTTCTTCGGAGAAAAAATACCCAGACACGCAAAGATTTTGCCTAAAGTTAATGTCGAAATAAAAGGAAATAAAATCACAGTTTCATCACACGACAAGGAAGCGGCGGGGCAAACAGTTTCAAATTTGGAGAGAGCAACAAAGATTAAGAAAAGAGACAGGAGAATCTTTCAGGACGGAATTTACTTAATTTCTAAGCCGGGAGGGAAATATGAGTAAAAGATTTATAAGGCATGATTCAGCAAGGTACTCAAAGATAGGCAAGAAAAGAAAATCTCTGCAAAAATGGAGAAGGCCGAAAGGAAGAGACAATAAGATGAGGCTTAAAAGAAAATCTTATCCTTCTTCTCCGACGGTAGGGCACAAAACAGCCAGAAAAGATTTTGGGAAAATTAAAGGTCTGACTCCAGTCATTATTTACAACATCAACGACCTGAAAAAAATCAATAAAGGTTCAATTGCAATACTTGCAAAAATTGGGGCTAAGAAGAAAATGGAAATAATAAAATATGCAGAAGAAAATAAAATCAAAATCTTAAATAT
>Ga0209541_10002502_pt1 | contig 34672 bp, 38 predicted proteins | sample RifCSPlowO2_01_FD_184027 | JGI IMG/M metagenome (GOLD analysis project Ga0209541, IMG submission 184027) | Groundwater microbial communities from Rifle, Colorado - Rifle CSP2_plank lowO2_0.1 (SPAdes) (version 2) | ecosystem: Environmental > Aquatic > Deep subsurface > Groundwater | place...
GATATTTAATCAGATAAACTTTATGACAGGCATGCTCTAAACTTACCATGCAGAAGCGGATTTAAATTAGAATATATTGCTTCTGCTTCCACAGCAAGCTGTGGGGATAACCCCAGACTCTATTTTAAATAAGCAGAGTAAAGAAGGATACTGGCCGGGATTCCCTAAAACATCAAATCTGACAAACTTTATAGTTATTGATTCTATAAAAAAATACGAATGCAAAGAAGCACTTGAAAAAATAAAAGAATGGACGTTAAACCATAAAGCAAAAGATGGAATAGGTTGGGGTTTAAATGACGATGACAAGGATTCACAAGTAAGTTTTACAGTAAATGCCTTGCTTACATTGTTGCCTTGCAAAGAAAGTGCAAAAAGTAAAGACATAGAAAAAGCAATAGAATTCTTGGAATCAAAACAAATAAAAGACGGTGGCTGGCCTTCATCAAATTTAACATATCCAGCAGAGAGTACAACTTATGCAACTTCCCTAGTATGCTTAATACTACTAAGAACTAAAGACATAAATTCAAAAAACTTGGAGGCAAGTATAAAATTCCTAATAAATTCGCAGCTTCCAGATGGCAGCTGGCCGTTAAAAAAAGGTGAAGAAAAAGGAGTTCATTTTGCAACTTGCTTTGTTATAAAAACACTTAGATATTATCAGTATTTGAAGGAAAAATTAAAAGAACAAGATGTATATAACTTACTAAAAAATATAGAAAACAAAGAATTAATAATTAATTATTTAATAAATGAATTTGAATCAAGCATAAGAAAAGGATTTTTAATTATTAAGCCAGAAGAAATTTTAGACAAGATTCTTGCAACAACATCTAGTGCAGTAAAAAGAAGAAAAATAGTGCTTGAAATATTAGAGAATGAAGGTGAAAAAGATACAGCAGATATAATAGATGCTTTAAAAAGATTAGAAGGCTATAAAGGATTGCACAAAAAATCACATTTAGCGCAAATAAAAAATGATATGGATGCTTTACTAAACCTTGGATTTGTAGAAGAACATAACAGAAAATATTTTTTAGTTAAGAAAATTTGATAGAAAAAAATTTGAGAGGTATATAGAAAACGTTGAATTAAAAACTGAAATATATGAGTTATATGAAGACAGACTAGGTGATTAAAAATTATATTATTTATCTACAACAATTCCAGCTTTGTATTTAGTAAACATTATAAATAAAAGCAGAATAATAACAAAAATTCAATCCATAAATCTGCCCCAACCCCATCCTCTAACTTTTTTAAACAAAGCCCTGATTTTATGAGGATCAGCCCCGCAATGAACGCACTTCTTTGGTTCTTTATCAGCTTCCATTATAAATCTACATACAGTGCATTTCCATTTATCCATAGTAAAATAAAGTATTAGTGATTTATAACTACTACGTTTTAATAAAAATTTATTATTTTAATTTTTTTATAAGTTCAGAAACTGAAAGCATTTCCTCTTTTCCAGATTTCATATCTCTTAACTTAAATTTCTTCTTTTTAACCTCATCTTCACCAACAAAGACCACATAAGGAACACTCAATGTATTTGCATAATCTAGATTTTTAGAAATACTTCTATCCATTAAATCCATATCAGAATTAATATTATTGGATCTTAACTCTTCAAGAACTTCTAAAGATTTCTCAACTTGTTTTATAGGTATAACATAAACTTTTGTACTTGTTTTTTCATTTAATTTAACTGCTTTCTCTATTCTATCTAAACCAAATGAGATTCCAACAGCAGGATATTTCTGACCATTATTAAGAAAATCTCCAATGATATTATCATATCTTCCGCCACTTACAAGACTTGTTTTTATCTCAGCATTTTTTAAAAAAGTTTCATAAACAATACCAGTATAATATGCTAAACCTCTAGCTAAAGAAGGATCAAATTCTGCATCAGGAGCATAAGCTAAAACTTCTTCTATTTCTTTAATCCCTTCACTATTTTTTAAGAATTTCTTTATAAAATCTAATTTTTTCTTATTATTTCCTTCAATACAAATTAATTTAATTAATTTATCTATTTGATCACTTGTTAATTTCTTTTCTTTTAATTCTTTTTTTAGACCATCAGAACCTATTTTCTCTAATTTGTCTATTGTTAATGTAGCACTATTTCTTTTGTCTTTATCTATACTGCAATACTCCATTACTTCATCTAATATTTTCCTATTATTTACTTTAACAACAACAACTAAATTTAATTCTTTAAAAACATCCAAAATAATATTTATGTATTCAGCATCTGCTAATATAGAAGAAGTCCCAACAACGTCAACATCACATTGCCAAAATTCCCTAAACCTTTCAGAGGATATAGGCCCATCTCTAAATACCTTACCTACTTCATAACGCTTAAACGGAAGCTTAACTTGAGGATTTAATGATACATACAAACACATAGGAACAGTTAAATCATATCTTAAAGCTAGATCCCTATTACCTTGATCTTTTAATCTAAAAGTTTCTTTAAGTATTTCTGCACCACCAGCATATTTACTAGCTAAAACATCATACCTTTGTAAGGTTGGAGTTTCTAAAGGTAAATAACCATACAACTCAAAAACTTTTACTAATACATTCATAACTTTATTTCTAACTAACTTCTGTTCAGAATTTATATTCTTTGTCCCTTTTGCTAATTCTATTTCTGCCATTTTTTTAAAATAATGGAGCGAGTGAGGGGAATCGAACCCCTGTCACAGGATGACTGTTTCTACGGTAGAGTCCACACTCGAGAAGATCAAAGATCTTTGTCCCGTATTCTACCATTGAACTACACCCGCCATACTCATTTAAACCTCCTTATCTTGATTTATTAAACTTTCTTTAGTGCCCAGAATCAAAAAGTCACTATACATTATTTTATCATAAACTTGTAAACCATATCTAAATAAAGAATTGCCAGTGTAAACAATATCAATAATTAAATCTGCAATTCCCTCACTGCAACTCATCTCAACACAACCATTAACATAAATTTTCTTAAAAGTGAAACCTTGATCTTCTAATGATTTAAGATATTTGTTTGCGACATTCTTATATTTATATGGCAAACATACTATAAGATTCTTAGGTAAATCTTGTAGAGTATAATTTTTAGAACCAATTAGACACAAAGCTGGCTTTCCAAATAAAGCCATTTCATCATCCCATTCAATCCTTTTTAATATTTCTAATTTATAATCTGTTTCTAAATTAAACTCAGTGTATAAATCCTCTCCTGTGAAACCTATAGCTTTTTTACCCTGATCTTGGAATTGTTGAATCCAAAAAGGAACGTCCTCTCCCCTAACTTCAAATAAGTTTTTACAATTTATATTAAAAATAGATAATGCCAATTCCCTGTATTTCTTAAGTCCTGAATTCTTAGGAACAACAATGAATACAATCAGCGTAATTTACGCTTGTATCCTCTAAAGGCTGATTTTTAGACTTTAAATTATTAAAAGAAGTTCTTTCAATGTTGATGAATACAATCACTTGCCATTGTGTGACAATATTGAGAAGTTCAAGTTATTTATATATTTTTTCATGTACTATTTTTATTGATTCAGTATTATTTATTACCTAAGATTAGATATGTTCACTAAAAACAATTTTAATCGCGTTTAAAAGAACCGCCAACATTGAATAATTTAAAATTTACTTCGACATGAGCTAAATGATCTTCACTGCCATTGTGAGAGTGTCCACAGTCATCAAGATAACCAACAACTAAATTTTTTCCTAAACGCTTAGCTAGGGCTGCAGCTTCAACAATATGATGTCCATAGCGATGCCCGCCTGAAGGTAAGTCATGTATGTAATGATCACAAAGATGATAAGCCAGATAAACAATCAAATTTGAACTACTAGCTTCTGAACAAAGGTGATCTAAGTCAGATTGCAATGTTTCACTATGAATACGAGGAGACCTAGAAACCTTCACATTGTCAATATCAAATCTAGATTTTAGCGAGTTGCCTAAGTCAGGTGCAGTTTCCCTCAAATCATAAGAAGGAGAGATTAGTACATACATTTTGCCATTTATAGGTAAACTATTTGTAACACTATCTAAAAACAAATTTCTATTTTTAATCCTCTCATTATGTGGAAGCTTTCTCGCATTTTCTATATAAGTTAAATCCATACATTACTAATAAGTAGTAAAATATATAAAGCTTATGATTAATTTCAAAATAAACAACAATGGACTACAGCATAGATCTATATTTAGAATTTGAAGAGCATTTTTTTCATACAAGAAAAACAGACACAAAAAGCCCAGATAAAGAAACAGAGATAAGAGAAACTGCATCTAAGTATAGAAGATTACTTGAACAAAATAGAAGAACTGTAGATGCAATTTTAGTAAACAATTCTGAACCAGAAGGAATTAACAGAGAATTTTATCAAGAGCTTAATGAATTAACAAAGTCAGAGAAAAAACCTGCAAATATATTAATAAAAAAATTTAATGCTGAACAATTATTAGAACCATATGGTTTTAATTCATTGAATGAAAATCAAAAGAGATACATAAATGGAAGACCGTTAAGTCATTTAGTTAGGCTTATACTGCCAAAAGTATACTCAAATGAAACTATAGCAATGGACGAAAATATCAAGGATAAAGTATTCAAAAATGATTTCCTTTCAGAATTTGGACAGGAATTTATAAAATATATGGCAAGTATAGAAACACCAATATCAGAAGTAAAAGATATCCATAATTTGATAATAGGTTCAGAAGGAACAAATGCGCAAATATTCTGGACATTAACCCCATATATTTATCACGATTTAAAAGAGAGAAAAAATACTCCAGAGAAATGTATGAAAAAGATTTTCAACTGGATAAAAAACGATTTAGAAAGAGCAAGAGGAATTGAAGATATTGATGTTAGTTATATAACTTCACTTTCATATACTGATTTTTATTATTTCAGTACTGGAACATCAAGAACTTTAAATACCGAGAAATTTGGTATTGACGAATTGGAAGTACTAGGCTATGATGAAAGAATGCCTACTCACTTAAGAGCAAGATTAATCTCAAAAGTTATATCTAGAGAATTATAATATTAAACATTAATTATTAATAAAAACCGCAACATTGCTGTACCTCATATTCACAACAGCAAAATCATCATCTCCATCGTTATTAAAGTCTCCAACTGCAACGTCATAAGAATCAACAAAATTACCTGCTATATAATTTATAGCTGGATTAAATATACCGTTTCCTCTATTGATTAACACACTTGCAGTTCCGCCAGTTATATTCGCAGTTACTAAATCTAAATATCCATCGTTATTAAAATCACCTTTTCTTACATTTCTTGTCTGCCAGTCTGTTGAATAATTCCCATCATGCTGAAATACTCCGTTTCCTATATTTTTGAAAATACTTACACTGTTTCCATTATAATTCGCTGTTGCAATATCTTCTAAACTATCATTATTAATATCTACATTCAAAGCTGAAGCAACGCCATGACCAGCATGATATTTTACTAAATTGTTAAAACTGCCATTCCCATCACCAAATGCCACTATTAAATCATCCAAACCACCACTTGTTAATGCAATATCTAAATTACCATCATCATTCCAGTCACATGAAACTATAGCTCTCTCATCAATTCCTATTGGCATAAATCTATAATTAGAATAATTTAAACCATTGTGAAAGGCAATTCCATTGTCAAAACTAGCAACCGCTACAATATCCAATAAACCATCATTGTTAAAATCTCCTACTGTAACATCAAATGGGCTTCTTTGTGTTGGATAAATATTTATTGTACCAAATATTCCATTCTGGTTTCCTAAATGTGTCAGATTATTGTAATTTGCATTTGCAGTCAGAATATCATTGCCTAATAAAACAATCTTCCATGGCTGGTATCTTAAGTTATATTTTACCTGTGGCTTAAAAGTCCCATTTCCATTTCCCACTAATACGCTAACTGTTCTTTCTCCATTATTTGCAACAGCTAAATCTATATTACCATCATAGTCAAAATCACTTGCAACAATGCTTATTGGCAAATATCCTGTAGGATAGTTACCTAATAATTGAAATGTTGGATTTTTTGGAATTTTTGAAGGAATATATAATTCTGGGGGGATAGTTAAATCCAAAGGCAAGGATAAGTCTTCTACTGTTAAATCAGGAAAAAATAAATCTGTTGTTTTCAAATCATAAGTTATTAAATCAGGCAATTCTGTTAAATCTTCAATCTTTAAATCTGGTCTTTGTAAATCTCTTCTAACTGCTAAATCCTGCTTTTTAGATAAGTCTTCATTATAAAAAGTTCCTTCTCCTGCACTGGCACAACCAAGCAATAATGAAGTTAATAATATTTTATTCATTTATATCTCTACATAGTAATAATTAGTTATAACTATATAAAAGTAATAAAAATATAAATATTTCTGTTTTAAAATTTGTAATTTACAAGTTACAAAATGTTACAATTTATTAAAAAATCCTTCAAGTAAACTATGAAACCTTATCCCAAATTTCTGATAATTCCTAACTAAACTCAAATACTGTTTATAATTACCATAGGGTAGAACTTCCCACTCAAAAGACCTCATCTTGTTGTGTTTAATTAACTTAAATATTAGATAGTCTCTCTTAGTTTTGCCGAATTTATCAGCTTCCTTTAAATCCTCAAACATCATAGAACGTATTCTTTTTGAATTTTTAGCTAACCAAACTACTTTTATCGTCCCTCTTTCTATAATCATAATTATACAGTATTAACAAAGTTTATAAAAATTTCTCATTGCTTTTACAATGTGGATTTAGAAAATTTGCCAGATTTGAAAGGAAACTTTGGTCCATTTAGAGTAATAGAAATAGCCGAAGTTACATGGGCAGACGCAAATAGAATAGGTATTTATTATATATTTGGAAAATTAGATAATAATATTTTAGTTGCTGCAACAGAAGTTAAATTAAATGGGGGAAAAAGAACTGTTAATCAAAATCAACAATTTTATCTAGAAAAAGTAACAAACTACAGAATTATAGAAAGATTTTAGTTTACTTTTTCTCTGTCAAAGAAACAGTAGAACTTCTAGCAGTAACAGCTCTTCCTAAAAGTAAATATTTAGCCACAGTTGCAGGCAGTACTAACTTACCCATAGCATTTATTTTTCCTTCAATCCTATAAGAAATTATCTTTTCCTCTCCAGGTTTTACTGAAGGTAAATCCCATACCAAAATTGTGCCGTCTGGAACAGCTTTAACATGAGAAGGCCTTAGCATCCCATGTTGTGTGGGGGACTTAATTGCACTTGGTACTCTGTCAACAATTCTAAGATTATTTACAGTTAATCCGCCCCTATTTCTAACGTTTATTAAAACCTTCATAACTTTTACACTGCCAGTTTCTGTATGCATAGCAAAGACCCTTTTAACAACAACAACTGCATTTCTCTGCCTTACAACGTACCACACTAACAAAGCAATAATAATAATTAATAGAATAACTATTGGCAGTCTGTAATTAACAGCGTAATTTACACTCTTATTACTCTGAGCAGGAACATTCAAGTCCCATTTTACAACATAACCTTCATCTGTTTTCTCAACGCTACTAGGTTCAGGATTAAAAGAAGCAAATTTATACGAAAACCAACCAAATACCCTTGTAAGTGTTTGCGTCACAGGAGTGTTACCTGTGTTTTCAAAAGTTACTGTTTCTCCAGTCAATAAAAATCTTGTTTCAGGTAATGTCAATTGCTTAAGCTCTTGATATTCCTGAACAGAATAAGACAATAATTTATCTATCATTAAATTATTTCCAAGACTTATTTTTACATTAGTCTCATAATTTCCTCTAAGTGTATCTGGATCTAATTTAACTGGAAATTCCAAGATTGTATCTTCTGATCTGCCCAAACTTAAAGTCTTGGTAAACTTAAAATGTTCACTGCTTAATTCTAAATCAAGATTATTTAAATTAACAAGGTTTTTATTTTTAACATATAATTTTATAATAGTTCCTCTCCTAGGATCTATAACTGTATCTGTAGCAAAATTTACATCCAAAACTTCTCTATATCCTAGAACTTGTGCAGTCAAAAGTTTTTCAACATTAGTTAATTGTGTAGAAACAATAATCCTTACAATATAATTACCAGCCAAGATTTTATTGCCGCTTAAAGGTTTAAATGATATTGAATAATCTTTTGTCTGTCCTGGAGCAATAGTAAGTTTCATACCTTCTTGATCAAGTAGCCAGTTCAAGTCTGGAGATCTAAATTTCAGCTCTAAACTTGAATCCTCATTGTTTTTAAGGTGTAAAAGATAACTGATTTTATCGCCTGGAAGAGATTCAGATTGTACATTGTCATAAGTTACCTCTAAAGCAGATACTGAAGCTATTGTTAATAAAAAAGTAATTAAAACTAGTAAGCCTCTTTTCATATATGTTTAAATATAATAACCACTATATAAATATTTCTGAAACATAATTTACAAAAAAATATTTTGCTAATTTAATATTCAAAAATTTTAATTATTCCATCTTCTTCTGCTAGAACCTGAACGATTTCCAAAATGTTTCTTTTCTTCACCAAAGGACTTATCTCTTGAATCTCCTCTAAATCCAGTGTTCTTAGAGTGGTCTCTTGACACTCTAAAATTCCCATCGCCACGCTCTCTTTTCTCATGAAACCTCTGGAATTTTACCATTTCAAAATGTGGAGGAACTACTTTCTGTATTTGTATTGATCTGTCGCTTAAAACTCTCCTGAAATTTTCATGGTCTCTTTCAGTTAATAATGTAACAGCATCACCCTGCATGCCAGCACGAGCAGTTCTTCCAATTCTGTGAATATAGTCCTCTGAACTCTTTGGAACATCGTAATTATAAACATGAGATACATTTTTTATGTCTAAGCCTCTGGCAGCAACATCAGTAGCAACTAATACAGCATTATCGTTTCCCTTCAATACTTCAAGAGCTTTAAGCCTTCTATTTTGTGTTAATCCGCCATGTATAGGAACAGCTCTAATATCTTGCATGGATAAATTTCTACTTAAAACATCAACTTCTCTGCGAGTACCACAAAAAACTATAGCCAAACCTTTTAGATTTTTCTTAATTAGATGAACTAACAAAGAAAATTTTTCAGGTGTTTTAAGGTCATAATAAACTTGCTTTAATAAACACTTATCAACGTGTACATGGCCTTTTATAGTAACCGGAGATCTCAAATGCCTGTTAATTATATGCATAACTGTTGGAGGCAAAGTAGCGCTGAATAACAAAGTTTGTTTCTTACTAGGAATATATTTCATTATGTCTTCAACATCGTCAATAAAACCCATCTCAAACATTTTATCAGCTTCATCAAGAACAAAAAACTTGACATTGTTTAAATGAATTGTCTTTCTATTTATATGATCTAAAATCCTACCAGGTGTCCCAACAACAATGTCTGCTTTTTTTACAGCCTCAATTTGTGGTTCAATTCCTACACCGCCATAAACACTTGCAACTTTTGTATGTAAAAATTTTGCAAAACTACGTAAAGCTTCTGTAACTTGAACGCACAATTCTCTAGTAGGCGTCAATACCAAAGCCTGAATACCTTTACCACATTCTAACTTCTCAAATATAGGCAAACCAAAAGCTGCAGTTTTCCCAGACCCAGTACTGGAATGTCCAAAAATATCCTTGCCTTCTAAAATAACAGGAATACATTTCTCTTGTATTTGGGTAAATTCAGTAAATCCTAAATCATTTAAAGCCTTTAATAAATTAGGATTCAAATTTAATTCTTCTATTTTCATCTATATTCAAACTACTGATACAATACCTAGTTTATAAATAGTATGTTTTTTAGAAATGCATTTAAATTTTAACATTAATATAAAAATATTGGGAAAATTACTAATTGCAGGGATAGATCCTGGTACAGTTGGAGCATATGCATTATTGGATATTGAAGGTAATATAATACATATTGACTCTGGAAGAGAGTTTAATCTAAGTAAAATAGCACTGGAAATAACAAAACACGGCAAAGTGTTTATAATTGGATGTGATGTATATCAATGCCCCTCACTAACAAAAAAACTGGCAAGTATAATTGGCGCTAAAATAATAACTCCAGATCATGATTTAAGACACCTAGAAAAAATAAAAATAGTCAATGAGTTCTTAAAGACAAAAAAAGAATTTATAGAACTAAAAAATAAACATGAAAAAGATGCATTGGCAGCTGCTCTCTATGGACTAAAGAAAACAAAAACTTTAATCAAAAAAATTGACGATCACCTAAAGCAGAATAATAAAAAGCACTTGTTTGAGGAAGTAAAAAGAAGAGTTTTATTAGAAGGAACCCCAATAGCAAAAGCAGTGAAATCATTAAGCTGAAATTTTTAGTAATTCTTCTAAAACAATTGGAACTTTTTCAACGCCATCATTCTCAGTGTAATGGCCCTTATTCTTTTCAAATATAACTTTTGCATTTAGCTTTTCTTTAAATATTTTAGAATCAGTTAAAGGCACAAAAGGATCATTTTCAGAAAATATTGAAATAAATTTTTTGCAATGGCTCTTTGTCTTAGCTAAGTTTATTTTAGTTTTTAGCCAAGGCACGGCAATTCTCTCTGATTCTTTATCTTCAATATTAACTAGGTTAAACCAGCCTGCAACAAATATTGCACCGCCTATTTTAGTATTTATATTTTGCAAATACCTCATAATAGTCTGGCATCCAATGCTATGTCCTACAAAATAAGTATTTTCATCAGGCTTCACAACAATTTTGCTTAAATAACCAACCCAAGAATTAATTTTAGGTTCATCAGTATCTGGCATTGCAGGAACACTAATTTCAAATCTATTTTCAATTAACTCATTCTTCAACCAAGAAAGCCACTTTTCTTCAGGATGTCCTCCCCAGCCATGAATTATGAAAACCCTTTTTGTCATACAAACACAAGGATAATATAAATTATAAAACTAACTAATACTGCTTACATGTCCATCTTTTTTTATTCTAATAATATTATCAACAAAACTTTCAATTTTAGATTCATGACTTACAATAATAACTTGTCTCATATTTAATTCAGACAAAACACCCCTTATTTTATCCAACTGCTCAGAACTAAATCCATCTGTAGGTTCATCTAATATAATTAAATCCTTTGTATTCACTGATGACATAATAGTATTGATTACATGATTTAATGCAAGCCTATATGCTAAAGCGCAAGCTGTCTTTTCTCCACCGCTTAAATTTTCATATTCTATATCATGACTATTCTGTTCTATTAAAGGAGTAAATTCCTCATCAAGCTTAACTTTTATTATGTCATTGTCCATAAGCATAGAAAACCACTTCTGAAATAAAAGATTGAAATCATTGTGCAATTTCAACATAATTTTTCTTTCTATGAGATCAACAAGGTTGACAAAAAAACCATCTAGCCAGTCCTGCAATTTAATATAGTAATCCAGCTTTTCTTTAGCTTTTTCTTTGTATTCTATCTCAGATCTTATCTGTATTATATCTTTATTCAACAAATCATAGTCTTTATTGAATAAAGCAACACCAAGCTCTAATTTTTTCTGCTCATCTAACAAAATATCTAATTCATTCTTAGCTGACTTATAATTAATTTCTATATCTTTGAGTTTAAAAATATCATCTTCCAAATTAGTCTTCTTAAGTAATATTTCCCTAACAAGTAACTCAATATCTTCTTGCTCTTTTTTTAAACCCTTAATAATATCTTTCTTTGCCTCCAACTCAGCAAATCTAACTTTAGAAATCTCATATTCTTTCTCTTGACTACGATAATTTTGTAAATCTTCCTTTAATTGCTTAATTTTCAGAACCATATCATTTTCTTTCTTATAAAAAATATCTAAATCAGATTCAAATTTTTTAATTAATTCATCTTCTCTTTTACTAACTTCATGTTTGTGCTCCTGAAAAACGCCTTGTCTGCATAAAGGGCAAAAATCTAAATTTGTTATCTTTGATTTTATTTCTTCACTGTTTAATTTTTTGCTTTTTGTCTCTACTCTTTTATTTGTAATTTCTCTTAATTCCTTATCCAAAGTGTCTAGAAATTTCTCATTTTGAATTATTTTTTCTTTTAAACCTTCAAAACCTGATATCTTTATACTGCCTGACAAATCTAAGACTTGTTTTTCAAGAACATTTAATTGGTTTAAAATTCTTAATTTCAATTCATCTTTAGATTTTATACTATGATTTACAATCTCAAGTTCATTTCTAAATTCATTTAATTTAGCTATATTTTGCTCAAAATCTGTAATTACTTGCTTTTTAATAGCTATTAAGCTTGAACTAGCTTCTAATCTTTTTTTATTTATTTCAATTTTATCCTTAACTTTAATCAGCTCCAGTTCTATTTCTTTAATCTTTAATCTTTTAGACTCTAAATCAGAAACTAACAACAAATACTCTTTCTTCTTCTGCTTAACTTCGTTTAAAACAATCTTTGAATTTTCTTTTATTCTTTTATATCTGTCTATATTAAACACTCTTCTTAATGTTTCTATTCTATATTCCTTATCCCCAAGTAATATTAACTTCATCTCTTCCTGTGGGGTATAAACTGTATATCTATAAATCAATGATTTTTTAGTCAACATCTCTGGAGGATAATTAATTATGTCCAAAATCCTCTGCTTTAATTCAACAGGAGTTAACTCTTGAGTAATATCATTCAAAGTAATATAACCAGAATTCTGAACTATACCGTTAACAGTTTTCTTCAGTGTTCTCTTAATAATAACATCCTTTTCATCAATAGAGAAATTTAAAATAACAAACCCCTCATTCGCACCATTTCTAAGCAAGGCAGATCCAGACAATTCTCCTCTTCTTATTCCAAATAAAGCAAAGTCTACAGCCAATAAAATTGTACTTTTACCAGAACCTATGTCTCCAGAAAGCAAGGTTACTCCATCTGGAAAAACAAGTTCCTGTTCAATATAGCTCCTTATATTTTTTAATCTTATTTTTCTCAATAGCATTTTACAAACCTATCAAATCAGCAATATCCTTTACAACTCTATTATCAAAATCTGAATTTTTCTCTCCTTCAAATTTTTCTTTGTCCAAAACCTTGATAATATCTAATATTTTATATTCATCAAAAATAGATTGCTTAGAATGTTCTTTAATAACAGATATTTCTATGTCATCAACATTCCTCAGATCAACAGAAAGCTCATTAAATTCATTAGTAGTCAGCTTATTTGTATTTTTTAACACATAATAAGCATCTTTAAAGTTCTCCAATAAACCCTTAAAATTTATATCGCTTAATTTTCCAGATTTAATGCAGCCTTCAATTCTTAAAGTTAATATCTTACCTTTATAATTCTGCACTGTGTCTAAAATATCTTGCTCTACCTGTCTAGGAGTTTTATCATTAGCATCTATAAAATAAGATACAACTTCTAGAATATTTAACGGTATATGTTTTGCTTCAACTTTTCCTTCTTTTACATCCGCAATAAAAAATCCGCCATGCTTCAAACTCTCAAGCTCCTGAAAATTATTTGGATAAATTGGACCAGGGTAAGATATAAGGCCATAACTATTGTGGTATTTACTATAAACAAAATGAGGATGGCCGCCAGCATAATAATTAAAACCCATTGGCAATATTGACAAAGAACTAGCTTCAACCATTTCAAATTCTTTAGGTTTTAGCTCATTAATTAAAGTATGAAATAAAAATATCTTAAATCCATCCTCATTCTCAAGATGAACTTTATCTAATTTATCATAGTCTACTATTTCTAAACCTCCCTTTTTTCCATAAATACCTGTAAGTTTGACTCCTGTTTTGTCTGTAGTAAACTGCAATTTTCCCTCTTCAAATTTCATAACATTAGTTACTAAACCTGCATTCTCAAGAACATCCAGCATTGTCTTGCCAGAAGCAGAAAAATCATGCGAACCAGGAATTATATAAACAGGAATATCATAATCATTTAATTTGCTTAATATTTTTGCTGTTTGTTTTAAAATTTCAATAGAAGGCAAAGCAGTATCAAATAAATCACCAGCAATAATAACAAAGCCGACATGCTCTGTTATACAAATGTCAACTGCCTTTTCAAAACTTCTTAGATTAATATTCCTTAAAGTGTCTTCCCTCCATCCTCCTATATGGCAATCACTAAAATGAGCAAATTTCATAACTGTAAAAAATTCAAAACGTTTTTATAATTAATTATAGTAGAATAAATACTTCTGTTAATATTACTTAAGAACTTTGATAATTTTTACAGGACAATCCTTGGCAGCTTGCTCATTTTCAGCAACTTCAACCTGAGTTACATCACGAACATAAAAATCTTTTTTCTTCATTGAGCCTTTAAGTCTTGCTTTACCATCCAAATCAATAAACCAGCAGTCAGGCGTATGTTCTATACAAACACCACAACCAATACATTTGTTTCTATAGTGTATTATTTTTAACATTTCTATCTCTTAATAAAAATAATTTATCATTTTTTCTCACTTTTTCATTTGTATGAACAGTAGCTCTGTTTCCTTTAAAAACAGAATTTACAAACTCACCGTCTTTTATTATGCTTTCAACCTTAGACTGAACAACGCCTGTAGTAGGACCAGTAACAATAATTTCATCTCCAACACTTAAAGAACCAGATTGCAAAATAAATTCAGCAATTTTGGATTTAGCGAAATAATTAATAACACTACCAATTAAAAATTTCTCCTTTGTTGCCTGAGAACCATAAGCACCGCTCCATTCTCCTAATTTTTTTCCTAGATAATAACCACCATTCCAAAAACCCCTATTAAATACAGTTTCCAAGTGTTTTATCCATTCAATAACTTTGGCTTTTGTATAAGTCCCATCAAAATAAGAATCAATAGATTCCTTATAAGCCTTAGTTACTGCATAAACGTATTCAGGCCCTCTCCCTCTTCCTTCTATCTTGAAAACACTTGCGCCGGAACTTACTAGCTTGTCAATAAAGCTTATAGTACAAATATCCTTTGGAGACATAACATATTTATTATCTAAAACTAATTCATCTCCAGTCTCATCATCTATAACTCTGTAAGATCTTCTGCAATTTTGAAGACAAGCCCCCCTATTGGCAGAAGAATTGAACGTTGCCAAGCTCATATAACACTTTCCAGATATGGCAACGCACATAGCGCCATGAATAAAAATCTCTATCTTTACTAATTCTCCATTAGGTCCTTTAATTTTCTCTTTCTTAATTTCATTACAAATATCTGTTATCTGCTTCAAAGTTAGTTCTCTAGCCAGAACAATTATATCTGAAAACCTAGAATAAAATCTAACAGCTTCTATATTGCTGATATTTAATTGCGTTGAGCAATTTGCGCTTAATCCAACTGAATTAGCATAAACCAAGGCAGCCATATCACTGGCAATAACAGCACTAACTCCAGTTTCCTTGGCTGCGTCACATATCTTCTTCATTAATGGAATGTCATGATCATACAAAACAGTATTAAGAGTTAGATAAGAATTTAAATTATTTTTTTTGCATATTTTCACAATCTTCTTTAAGTCTTTTATAGTAAAATTATCAGCTGACTTTGCTCTCATATTCAGCTGTTCTACTCCAAAGTAAACAGAATCAGCTCCAGCCTTTATTGCAGCCATTAATGATTCATAAGATCCTACAGGCGCCAATAATTCTACATTATTTTTAACCATAGAAAGCTGATCTGAATAAATCTATTAAATCTTTTGTTTACTATTTTTAGATTCTAGCATTTATTTTAAGTATCAAGGTTAATAATCTTTAAGCGCAAATACAAAATCTCACTTTTTTTATCAAAATATGATTTGTGAATAAAAAAATTTATAAATTTTTCTATTTGTAACTACTACATAATAGAATATTACTACCACTATAAGTTCCTTCATAATATCAAAAGAAAATAAAAGTAACTGTATTTGTATCTTCATTAATTTCAAACTTCAAGACAAAACATTTCATGATATTAATTCATTTTTCTCCTACTAAATCAAAACTTCAATCTCTGTCCATCACTAACGATATGAATATTTTCTCCCAATTTGTAACCTAAACCTTCAGCCATTTTAGCAACTGAGCTTTCCATTGCCATGTTTCCCTGAGAAGGAATTATGTGCATCGGTTTTACCATTGTTATAAAATCTCTTATGTCTTCAAGAGAAGCATGGCCAGAACTATGGACGTTAGTAAATATCCTAACTTTAGCTGATTTCAAAGAATTTTCTAAATTATCTCTGTTGGCAATATTCATAGGCACAGGTATTGTCCTGCATGAAAAAACTATAATGTCTCCCTCTCTAAAATTAAAAGGAAGTTGCTTATTTACAATTTTATCTAAAACAGAACCAGGCTCACCTTGCGACCCAGTAGTTATCACCAGATATTTTTCCCTTTTCTCATCTATCTCTTTAAGTTTTCTTTTTCTCTGTCCGCCATAACCTATTATTTCTGCGTCTCTAGAAAATTTTACAAGGCTTAAATGCTCAGCAGATTCATTGTATTTAACCATGCTTCTCCCAAGTATAACAACCTTTCTCCCTAATTTCTTGCCAAATTCTATAGCACTTTTTATTCTGGCAATATTAGAAGCAAATGTTGTAACAAAAATTGCTTTACCCTTGCTGTCTGTCTCTAATAAAACTTCTTTTAATAATTCTCTAGCAACTTTCTCACTTGGAGTTTTGCCTTCCACTAAACCATTGATACACTCAACAACTAAGGCAATTAAATTTCCTTCTTTACCAATTTCTTGTAATCTTTTGTAATTTGGCTTATCACCTAACACAGGATCATTATCAAATTTAAAGTCATTGGCATACAAAACAATGCCATTAGGAGTATGGACTGCAATCATTGCACATTGTAATGTAGAGTGGGACATAGAAATTAATTCTATCTTTATGTTATCAGAGATTTTAATTGTGTCATCCAATTCAACAGAAACAAATTTATTTGATAATTTTATATTATCATCTTTTAGTATTGACTTTAAAACTTGTAGAGTATAAGGAGAACCCATTATGGGGCACTTATATTTTTCAGCTAAAAATTGTACAGCTGCAATATGGTCATAGTGTCCATGGCCTAAAATAATTGCTTTTACCATGTGCTTCCAGTCTTCTATTTTTCTGTCATCTGGAATAGCCCTTATATCCATTAATTCTTGGGCAGAAAGCATTTTTGTAGAGCCTTCCTCTTTCTCATAAGTTGAAATGGCCTGTATACTTACACCCATATCTAATATAACAACTTCGTCTCCAACTCTAACAGCAGTCATATTCCTTCCTACATCAGAATAGCCGCTTACAGCACAAACCTCAATATCCATATAAATTAAAAAGAAAAGTCCTTTATAAAATTAGCTAAAAAACCCAGCAGTCAAAATCTGTATACCATATCTAACTAAGAAAAAAACCAACAAAGACAAGCCCAAAAGTACAGGCAGTAATTTTATTCCTTCTTTTTCCTTTCCCTTGCTAATTAGTCCTATAATAAACGCACCCATTATTGAAGTCGTTATCAATATCAATAAAGCAAAATTAAATATAAAGGAAGGACTAATATTTATAGCCTTCACAGCTAACGGTGTATTAAAACTAGCTGCAACACTAGAGGAAAACTGAACATTTTTTAAAGTACTAACTAAAATATCTACTAAAAATGTGCTTAAGCCAAGCAAGACAGGAGAACCAAATACTATTGCTATGAAAATAAATATAGTGTACATATTAACGCTAGTTCTTATCTTCTTATCAACTAATTTCTGATTTTTTAGTTCATTAGAACTCTGCTGAAGCAGATCTGCTAATTTGCCTCCAGATTTTATTCCAGAAATAATCAGATTTATAGTTCTGGACAAAGTTTCTGACTGCACTCTTTTTGTCATATTAAACAAAGCTTCCTCAATTGGCTTACCAGCAGTAATTTCCTTTCCAACAATATTTATTTCATATTCCAAAGGTCCAAACTCGGGCCTGGCAGACAACAGCAAAGCCCTGTCTGTTGTAAAACCAGCTCTTAAATTTGTAGCCATCAACTGCAAAGCATCTGGCAGAATCTCATCTACTAATCTAGCTTTTTTATCTGCATAAACTAACAGCCACAGATATAAAACCAAGTACATCAAAACAAAAATAAAAATTCCAAAAATCCAAGTATTCACATCATACAACCTACCAAACAATATTCCTAAGATTGCAGCAATCAAGAAATTAAACAAGAATATAAAACCCAAAAAACCATCAGGATTGACATTTATGTTTGAGTAAATTAACAAATTTGTATAAAAATTCTTTAACTGCCTGGGATAAATTGAAGCAAATAGTTTATACATTTTAAAAACCTATAAGATTAGGCCTCCTGGTCTTTATCATTCCTAAAAACATTATCTGAAAGAATAATATAAAAACATAAATTCCAAAGAAAACCATCTTTATAGTAGAAGCTTCCTGATAAACAAAAGAAGACAAAATTATCAGCATAGTCATTGCCAAAGCAGGCATTATAACAGCAATTATCATATAAAACATAGCCAGTGGGCTAAGCTGTGAGCCATACTGCTCTATTTGTATTATCTGTTCTTTTGAAAGATTATTCAGTGTTTCTTCCAAAACAGAAGAAATATTACTGCCTGCCTTCATGCCATTAGAAATCTGCCAAAGTGCCCTTCTGTAGTACAAGGAAGGACTATTAGTTGCTGAGTCCTCTATAGCGTCAACTGCAGCTAATCCAGAACTAACTTTTTTTACTATATTTTTAAATTCATTAGAAACTCCACCATAATTCTGGTGCGATATGGCAACCATAGTATCAAATAAAGGAACTCCAGAATTTATATGTATTAATAAAGTTCTTAATGCTGGAAGTAAGTTTCTATCTATGTCTCTTATGCGTCTTGAAGCAATTAACTTAGGATAAAACATCTGCTGCATAAAAATAAAAAAAGATATAATAAAAGAAGCTAAAAATGAAATAAATAAGAAATTAGTTGACAGTAAAAAATAAATTAATAAAAAACTAATAAAAAATATTAAAACAAAATAAACAAAAGTCACAACAACGCACATTGAAATATACTCACGCGCATTAAATCCTGAATCAGCTTGCTTTAAGTCCATTTCTAAATAAGGAAAAAAAGGCTTAGGCAGTTCAGCTAAGCCCATAGCTGATTTTGAAATAGACCTTAATTTATTCTGAGGAATAATGGAAAAAGGTATTTTCATCTTAGTATTTCCTTTACGTTACCTTTGTTCATAAGCTTAATTAAATTGTCTTTGTTTAAATAAAATTCCCTCATAACTTTCCCTACAGCATCAATCTTTCTTATGCTGTGCTTGACCATAAAATCAAGTATCTTAATTTTCTCCTTAAGATCTTGGTTGATTTCCTGCTGACTCATTCCAGTATGCCTACCTAAACTATCAAAAAACTTAACGCTTTCAGAATGCTTGATAATTTCATCAGTAGCTGGCTTCCATCTATAAATTATATTTGGCCTTACAACATTTACTCCCTGCTCCTCTGTTACTAAAAACTCACCAACTTGGTACAGCCTTCTTATTCCTCTGCGTCTATCTCTAAACATAACAACATTCAAATGCACTGCTTCTAAAAGATTTGAAGGAACATTGATTGGAGGGTTTATCAATCTGCTAATAGTTTCAGCTACACTGTCTGCATGCAAAGTAGCATATACACTATGTCCTGTATGCATAGCCTCAAATAATACTTCAGCATCCCTCTGCCTTCTTATTTCTCCCAATATTATCCTATCTGGCCTCATCCTTAAGCTGTTAATTAAAAGATCGAGCATGGAAACTTCACCTTTGCCTTCAGGATTTGGAAGTCTAGTAACTAAAGGAGCCCAATACAAAAATTTTGGCAGAAGCAACTCTCTTGTGTCTTCTATGCTTAAAATTCTGTGATTTAATGGTATAAAAGGCATACAAACATTCAAAAAAGAAGTCTTGCCTGAAGCTGTTCCACCACTTATTATAATATTCATTTCATATTGCATAGCAAGCCATATTAAAGCAAACAATTGGGAAGTAGCTGTTTTATTTTTTATTAAGTCTGTTACAGTCCAAGGATCGCGTGCAAATTTCCTTATTGTTATTGTATTTCCCTTTGAGGATATTGGATACAAAACAGCATTTGCCCTATCTCCTGTAACTAAATGCGCATCTAATAAAGGATCTAAAGAAGTAATCTGTCTTCCTACACGCCTTGCTATAATTTCAGAATAGTTATTTATTTTGGCTTCAGAATCAATAACTACATTTGTAATAAGCCATCCATATCTTTTATGATAAACTCTTACAGGCTCTTGTGAAGAATTTACTACTATTTCCTCTAATCCTTCATCCAACAACAAAAATTCAATATCTCCTAAACCAACCATTTCATTCATTAATCTACCTATTAAAACATTTTTAGTTGATTCATCTATATTCGGAACTTCCTCTTTCAGCATTAAAGAAACTGCAGTCATAAATTTCTCTTTTATCTTGTCTATTGACTTAGGATCAAGAATTTCAGAAGAACTAAGTGTTATCTTGGTTACAATGCCTGTTTTTATAGAATCCAAAAGAGCTAATGTAGGAACAGAAAACTTTGGTATTGATAATTCATAATTAGTTGCTCTGTTTTTTAAACCCATTATCTTTACTTGAATACTAAATCCATAAGATTTTATTGTATATCCTTCTATTGCTTCCATCTTAATTCCGGTTCTCCAAATGTGGGATAATGCGTATATGCTAAACTATGAGATTCAAGTATCTTTCCCCACTGCTCTATCTTGGAATTGTCAATATTAAATAATTTAGAAACTTCAGAAAACTTAACAACATGATATTTCTCAATCAGCCTGTACAGCTTATCTAAATCTGTTTCATATTTGTTATGCTTCAGTGCGATAAATCTTCTCATAGAATGTAATTTAACATCTCCAGAAACAGGCTGCTTTACAGAAATAACTTTCTTATTAATATGTCTATTTTTGCTGCTGAATTTAATCACAAAAAATCCAACAATAGTAAACAAAGAAAACAATAATCCAATATACAATAACCATAAATTAGAAAGCACCACAGAAAATATAAGTAATGAAATACTTACAAAATAAAACATTAAAAAATCCAGACTTTGTCTTCTTTCAGAAGTATTTTTCACACTATGAGAAGAACGCTTGTACACCTTTTTCATTAACGATTTTTTACATTGCAACGTTATAAATATTTGTAATTATTTAAGAATAGTTACACAATCCTTGGCTTGGCAGCTTTTATAAGTCCAAACTCAGGAAATGAAATATTCACAATGTTATTCATATGAACTTTCAGATTAGTGGCATTGTTAAAAGTAATTGTAATATTATAAAAAACAGAAGCATTCTGAAAAGTTTTTACTTCAAACAGACCAGCGCCATTTTTATTTAATTTGAGTTCAGAAGGCCCACCAGAAACTAATCTATTAAATTCAACATCAACGTCACTGCTTAAGTCAACATCTTTCTCCATTTGCAATGTTGAAGTTTGATTTTTAAATACAACAGTAAAGCTTGTATTGCCACTGCTAAATTCCTTCCAGTCTATATTGTCAATCATAATATCTGACTTATAAACAGTAAATACAACGCTATCTATATCTTTAAAATTTGTCATGTAAATACTATCATTGCTAAAATAATAATCTATATTAACAGGAGTTAAATAAATTCTAGTATTGGCAGTAGAGCTATTGTCTATAAAAACATGAGTTTCTCTGCTCTCAACAAAAGACTTAAAACCATCATAAAGCAAAATATACTTGTTTAATTTCTCGCTGTCAACTAACTGACTTATTGAAAGCTGTCCGTCTGCTAAACCAACACTAACTCCAGAATTTCCTAAGAATAAATTCACCAATGCTCCACTTAAAGAATCAAAAAGGCTGTTTGCCTGATTAAACAAAGAAACATGAATAGCACTTTCACTAGTATACTGATTCAAATTAAATATTAAAAAAACTAATCCTAAAAAAATAATACTAAGCAAAAATGAAATTATTGTAAACATTACTCCTTTACCCATATCCAATACCTCGCTTCTCCATAGTCTGAACCAACTGCAAAATAACGTTTTCCTGCACCAACAAATCTATCTGACAACTGAATATTCCCAGTATCAAAACTAAACCCGTCAGCAGTATATGCAGTTATCCTCATATCATAGCCTGCAGGAAGCAATTCTCTTGTCTTGTTATAAGTCAAATTAGCATTCAAACTGCCTAAAACCCCTGTATGGTCTAATAATGCTAATATATCGCTGCCAAGTGCAGTCATCTGAAGCTGGCTAAATCCATTATCAGAAGCTTTTGACACATAATAGACAGAAACAAAATATACCAACGCAAAAATAGTAATAGCAATCAATACGTCCAGAGTAAAGACAACTGCCTTACTTCCATAATGATATTTCAACATTTGCTACTCCATCTTTGTATATAACATTCCTTCTTAAGTTGACAGCCTGGCCAGAAGAATAGTTGCCTATTTCCACTATGCTCACATTATCCTTAACTAATAAAAAATAAAAATTATACAAACCAACATTAGTAGAATTAACTATGTTTGCATATCCTAAATTCTTAAAGGCCTCAAGTTTTTTATCAGAAATAATAATACTTTTGCTTGACAAACCTATTAAATCAGGCGTGGAATTAAAATCCTCCCAGTTTTCAGGAACTCCAGGACTTTTTAGTAATTGGTCTGCAAGCTGAAGAGTATAAAGCTCAACTTCATTACGCATCAAAGCGTCACTAAATCTTAACTGATATACATTCCAGCTAACAAAAAAAGATACCAAAAGTACAATAAACAAAAATACTGCAAAAAATAAATCCATAATTACTATTTGAGCTTTAAGCATTTTTTATAGTTACAAAACCATTATTGTTTATTATATTTACCCTCCCAGTAAAAGTTGAATTTATAATGTCGCCTCTATAGCTACAGACACTGCTAGTATTAAAACCTTCAACAATTATAGAACCACTATTGATAAAAACTCTGGAAGACACATTAAAATCTATAACAGCTCCGTCCCCTAATTCCACTGCGCTGCTTAAAGCATTAGAAACCCTAAAGCATTCTCTTTTTAATTTAATAACTTTATCTGAAACTCTAATGCTTGCATTTTTTTCTAGGTAAAAAGAAAAAAATATAAGAAAAATAAAAATCACTAAAGAAATAGCTATAATAAATTCTAGACTTATCTGGCCAGTTTTCATATAACAACACCTATGTCTGCCTCACTAATATGTGCAACCTTGCCATTCATTGTATTTTGCGGTGCGATCCTTAGTTTCACAAAGTTGCTCTTGCCTGTGAGCACCGTTTTTGTCACATTGATCTCATTAAAACCACGATTTATACCTGAAACAGCAATATTGTTCATAGCAAATGTTGTTGCATTATCAAGAATAATATTTTGTTCATCTGAAGAATAAGCATAAACAATCAATGTATAAGGCAAAACCTCTGAATCTACAGTCTTGACTCTAATAGCATATTCTCTAAATTCATTCCTAGTTTTATTTAACTGCAATATATAACCTTCATACCGATCTCCAACAGATGTATAATAAAACCTAGCAGAACTTGGCGGCGTATTCTTATCATCATCGCTTAAATCTAAAGTATATAACGTCAATGTTGACTGGTTATCTCTAGCAGTAATTCCCAAACCTGAAGAGATCTTAAAATTCCATGCAAGATCTGGAACTCTATAATCAAAAGCATTGCCGACAATGCCGCTAGATGAATACACATTAACCAGTGAATTTGGATAAGGACTTTGATATCCTGTATTTCCAGAAATATCACTAGCAAAGCTTGTATTAATGTACCAAGAACCAACACTTTGTAAACTTATGGAAGTGCCATAAATTCCATCTCCGGCAACACCAGCGCATGTTCCAACATCACTTAAAGTATAATTTAGCTCTTCCGGCAGAGGGTAATTAAAAGGTGTATTTATAACAACCCAAGCGCCATCTATAGCATCATTATCAGTAATAGTTGCATTTACACAAATAGAACTTCCTGCTGTTAAATTAATAGGACTAACCTTTGTATCGCTTACTGAAGGAGGACTTAAATCTAAATTAACCTTGAAATCAATCAATGAAGAAGAAATCATAACGTTGCCAAAATTGTCAACGCATCTTATATAATATTTATAATCTCCATTAGTCAATCCGCTTAAAGAATTAGTATGACTTATGCCAGAACCATCAAAAAAATTTAACATTGAGCTATAGCTCTTGTCAGTAATATCATATTTACATTTGGCAGGCTCATCAGTTGTTACAGACAAAGTAATATCACTAACCCTAACTGTACCAGAAGGAGAAACACTAATTACTACAGGCGCTGTTGTGTCATTAGCCAGGCCTACAACAACATTGTTGTCTTTTGCTTCAATAACTAATCTATAAACTCCAGCAACAACAGGTATTCTACCTGTTACATTAACACTACTGAAAGCAACTGCATCTCCAAGACTGTAAAATGAAAGTTTTATTGTTTTATTATATATAGAATAATCTTTGATTCCTTGTGGCACATTAATCCAAACATAATCCCTAGAGCCAGACCCCAAAGCATAAACTGCTTCTGATTTTCTAGCTAATATATTTACTATGTCACTTGCCTGATTTAATCTTGTTGTTCTGTTTGACTCAGACAGAGAATAATAAAAAATAGGTATTAAAACTAACAAAACAATGCCTAAAATTATAACATACTCTACTGCTGCTTGTGCCCTCATTCTAATTTTTTTTTATTCAGCAATTAAAAAGATTTGTTTTGACTATACAATAGTAAGACAAAGCTTAAATACGGCAATAAAACAAAGTATAGTGAGGCATTATAATTAATAAGAGGTGATCAAATGAAACAGAAAAAAGCTCAAGCAGCAATGGAATTTCTCATGACATATGGCTGGGCAATATTAGTAGTTCTAATTGCGATAGGTGCATTAGTCTATTTTGGCGTATTAAGCCCAGAAAGATTTGTGCAAGACAATTGTACATTAACGCCACCGCTAAGTTGTTCTCAGCTTGGTGACTTTGTTGCAACAGCATCTGCTGCTAGCAATGTTAAATTCCAAGTCCAAAATGGAGCAGGCAGTACTCTAAATATAGCATCTGCTTCTCTCATAGAAACTGATGGAAATATATGTACTAGAGTAGACATTACATCAAGCATTGGTGACGGTGGTAAATCAGAATTCGTATTTACTTGTAATGATATAAGTGCACAAACACCAAAAGGAACAAAGTTCAAAGGTGATATAAGCATTACTTATTCATTGACAGGTGGAACATACAACCAGACAAGTACTGGAAAAATTGCTGTAAGAATACAGTAATTTTTTTCTTTTTTTTTAATTAACTGCTATAGAAATATCAGGAATTTCTGCATGATATCCAACAAAAGATGCTTCATAGGATATATCAGAAAGACCATTTAATCCGAATTTACTAATAGATCCAAGGTACAAAAAACGAGCTTGTGATTTTTCAGGATTAAAAGCTGCAAGATTGAAAGGATGCCAAACTCCTAATGTTGACCATTTTATATGTACTGTTTTATCTATAAACCTCTGAGCTTCTTTTTTGCCTCCAGTATAAACTATAACTTGGGAATCTCTTACTTCGCCAGAATGATCTAGCAATCTTTCAACAGATTCATTACCGCTAATTGTTTCTCTAGCTAAACTCAATGGCCTTACTACAGCAAAAGGACTTGTATAGCCTCTTATTATCTTTTCTTCTAAAAACTGATCATAAGCTACCACATCTACATAAGTATTGTCAAGAAGCCTGCAATCATTTAACAACACCTTTAAAGGATCTTCATCAAATAAATCAGTAAGTACAAAAGATCTAACGTCACTAACTCCTCCAGTTTTTCTTTTATGCATTTCCATGGCTAGTTGTAATTTTTCAGGAGGCAAAAGCTTTATCATACCTCCATGCAAAGTAATTACAACATGATCTTCATTGCAATACTTATGTGATTTGTCTATTCCTGAAATATCTCCCGAATCTGTAGTACACCAGTTTGAATGTGGGAAATTTCTAATAAGTAATGGCATAATTGCAGGAATTAAATCTTTGTCTAAAACCTCTCTCTCAGCGTTAAAAATATTATTAACAGGAAGAAGTTTTCCCTTTAGGTCTTTATCAGTCAAGTAATCTTCATCATCTTTAGCTATTAAATCAAAGTAAATATCCATTGTAAAATCAGAAAAAATACTAAAAATTATAAGGCTTACTAAATAACATTCTCTTCTGGATAAAGAACTATTCCTTTGTCTTTTATCCTAAAAGGTATTATCTTCTCCTCAAACTTGGTTCCTCTCATCTTTATAATTTCAAAAACTCTTCTTCTGACGTTCCCCTTAGTAGTATTTAAAAGAATCATAACACTATCAACTTCAAAATCAACAAAACTAGCCTTTCGTTTATCAGGCTCAGCTTCCTGTTCAAGCGTTAAAAGTGTTGTGCACCCATATTTTGATATTAAGGAAAACAACTCAAGCAAAGCTTCTCTGCCAGCGAGCTCATTAGGAAACAACAAAGTAAAACCATTTATTGAATCAATCACTAAACGTTTTGCTTTTATTCCCTGCATAGCTCTCTCAATTTCCCCTCCGCCCTCCTGAAGCAATGCCTTAACCTGCTCAGGACTGTATCTTAAAAATATAAACTTCTTGGCCTTCTCCAAATCCATTAAATTCCAGCCAAATTTTGACATATACTTATAAAAATTTTCCTTTGTTTCCTCAAAAGAAACATACACACCATTTTCCCCAACTTCAATGCCTTTAAGCAAAAATTGCAGTGCAAATATAGTTTTGCCAGAACCAGGGCCGCCAGAAACTAAATTAGTGGACCCATCAACAAAACCACCTTGTACTAAATTATCTAACCCAACTATTCCAGTAGAAATACGTTTAAAAGCTAAATTCTTCTTTGATTTTTTATTCAGCTTGCTATCTTGCTTCTTTTTCTTTAGATTTCTTTTTTTCATGGTTCAACAAAGTAATTTCCCTTTCCATCAGAAAGATCTACTACACTATCACAATAACCGCTTAATTTTTTTATAAATGATTCATCTAACTCCTCTTTTATAGCCAGTAAGATAGTTGCTGCCTTTGACTTTTTATTCTTCTGGGACAGCAAATGAACAAACTTAACTAAATCATTAGTACTATTATACAAAGAAAGCGTTGATAATGAATCTATAACTACAAAATTATTTTTAGTGCTTTTCAAACAACCTGCAATATTAATTGAAATTTCAGTTAGGTCAGAAGGGTGATTAACATAAATAACCTTTGATTTGGCATTGATTGTATCGCCACCAAGTTTGCTTATTGTATCAATAAAACACAGATTGTTATAATCTACTTTATACTTTTTCAATAAATCAACAAAGTAAGAATGACTTTTAGTTGCAGAAACAAAAACCAGTTTCCTTGAACCGCTTGAATGTTCTTTAAAAAGCTTCAAAACAAAACCAACATAGTTTTTTGAATTTATTATAGCTATAACTATATCTCCATATTTAAATTTTAAAATATCATTAAATTTATTCATAGGCAATCACTTTATATCATGAATAACTATTCCGTCTTTGCTTATCTCAAGAGGATGTATATCTTCTTCATTTCTCGTTCTTCTCATTTTCTTGACTATTAAACTTCTGGAGTATTTACCACCCATTGGTTCAAAAGAAATTTTAATAACACCATCACACATAAATTCTGCCAGATCACTTTTATCAACTAGGTTTTCAGAAGATTGCTGAGTGAGTAAAGTAGTAATGCCATTAATATCTTTAAGCTTGTCAGTAAATTCATATATAAATCTCCTGATAGCAAAATCATTAACTTCATTCAATTTCATATAAGCTGTTGGGATTTTTATAGATAAACTAGACAAAGAATCTATAACTAATCTTTTTGCGCCAAATTTTTCAACTTTACTAAATAACTGCTCCATATAACCTTTTTTCAGTTCAAAAGTACGAATTGTTATTAACTGCAATAAACCATCCCTCTCTAACTTAGCTAAATCCCATCCAAACTGCTTTGCCTGTTCCAACAAACTGTTCCTATCTTCCTCCAAAGTTATAAAAACGCCTCTTTCATTAAACTTTTTCGCACCATTGAATAAATAATTTAATCCAAATATTGTTTTGCCTGTACCTGGCTGGCCAGAAAGCAACACTATAGAACCCAATGGAAAACCACCATCAACAAGTTTATCAAATCCCTTGATACCTGTAATCACCCTTCCCATAATGTAGTTTTCCATATCTAACTTAAAAATCATTTGGAATAACTCAATAGTAGTTAACTAATTTATTAAAAAGATAAAAAACATCCAAACCAATCATTAAAAAATTATAAGTTTAATATCTATATGAAAATAAAAAGAGTGACAAATAGAGGAGATTTGCTTGGGCACTTAAAAGCAAGATATAGTGCATATACTTTTAATAATTATTTAAAAAAAAACACTGATGGCTTAGATATAGATATTTATGATTTTTTTTCTGAACACCTGGTAGTTGTAGAAAATAATATGGTAATAGGGACTATGAGAATGATTACTACAAACAAAAGAACAGCACTGCAAAAAGAATTGGAAGATATTGTGTGGAGAACAAGTGATAGTTGCTTTGATAAAATTAAATATGCCTTATATAAAAATAGACTAGAAGAAATAAGAGTTAATCTACTTCCAACTCTAGCTTATTTTGACCTATTAAGTAATATAAAAAGTCTTGGTTATAGAATTGAAGAAACAGTAGAATTCAGCAGAAATAGTGTACATCCAGAATACCGTGGCAATGGGGTATCAAGAACTTCTCTTACAGCAATTTATGCACTAGCAAGAAACTATAATCCAAAATGTGTTATAGGGTCATGCAAACAAGGCGAAGAGCCATTTTATAAAAAACACGGCTATAGTGTAATTGATCATGATATAAAGCCAAATCCAATGAATGGTGTGCCATCTGTAGCATTAATTCTAGACTTCAAAAATCTGCCTAGAGAAATTAATGAAAAAGTAGACAGAATAAAATTTGATAGAGAAATAGAATTTATTTAGTAATAATCTTCCATTTTGTAGCTAACTGATTTTCATAATTTTTATTTAAAAATTTCTCAAATCCATTAATTTGTTTTTTATTCCATTTGTCTATCGGCTTGATAATAAACTCACAAAAAACATCTCCTTTGGCAATACACCTTGTTTCTAAACAAAACATTTGTTTTCCGCAAACACCTTCTAAGCAGCCAGCTGCCAAACCAGCCATAGTAAAATCAACAGGAAATTTTTGTAGGCCTACTAAAGATTTATACTCCTGAGCATATGTAGAACTTGTCTTGAAAATAAATTCAAGGCTTTCAAAATCTAATTTTATAATGTCAACTTTACCATGACCTAATAATTCAAACTGACCAACATTAAAATCAAGCAGCCTCTTTTTATCCAATAATGTGTCTGCATAACCAAACTTCTCATTTACTATTTTTACTCCAGTTTTGGCCTGCAATTTTGCTATAAGATACTGCAAAGGCCTGCATTTACTGCCAAATTCCTTAAGCAAAATAAAATTTTTATAAACTTCCATCTGAATTGGAGTAAGTATACAAGGAGTATCCCAAAGAACCAGGTCACTGCCTTTATATTGCAATGCTCTTAGTCTTGCTACTTTCTGTATTATTGGTGGTGGTAAACTAAGTGCCATTTTAGTTATTATCAAGTATTAATTAATATTTAAATTTAAGCAACTGTTATGCCTGAAACAGTTAATGACGTTCCAGTAACAGTAACACTTGTCTTGTCTTTCAACTGTGCCTTGAATGCATCAGGATTCTTTACAACAAGTGCTGCTCTTCTTGTGTCGTCTGCTTCCCAACCGTATACAAGCAATGCTTTCTTGCCGCCTGTAAGGTCTTTCATTTCAAGCATAGCTTTTCCTTCGCTTAAGCCTGCTACTCCACTTCCATATGTTGGGAAAGTCAGTCCTAGCAACTGAGCAGTTACTTTGTTAACTGCAGGACCACCTACAGCAACAACGTTCTTTCCTAATGCTGCAGCATCAGTTGTTAGCTCTGTATCCTTCATTGATAGTGAAGCAGCTTTTGCAGTTCCACCGCTTGCAACTACTGATGCAGCTCCTGTCTTTGGTTTTGCAATTCTTACCCAGTATTTGTATTCATCGTCGTTAGGCACTGATAAACTTATTTTATCATTGTCTATGTTACCTTCTGGGTCTTTTACAACTACTCCATCTTTCTTTCTTACGTCGTCCTCAAAGCCTGTTATATCCAAGCCGCCGTAAGTAAAGTCTGAAGAGTCTGCGTCTCCATCTGCGTCTCCTATGAAAGGAAATCCACTTGTCAAGTTAGTTGCTAGATTGTAGTCAAATGTCAAGTTGCTTGCACCAGCTAATCCACCAATCATAATGAAAACAATTGGTGTAGTCTGCACAGTTGTACCTAAAGTCGCTGAAGCTGTAATGTTCAAGAACATTCTTGCATTATAGTCTCCGTTGTCAAATCTCGCAAAGTAAACAGTACCGTTATTTCCATATACTGTGTCTCCATGATCTACAAGAGTACCATCGCTTACTAAGTCTGCTCTTACTGGATTAGACGTGTCATCATCTTCATAGAATACTGCCACGTTTGTACCATTGTTCTGAAGTACGTTTGCATCAACAGCTCTTGATCCGTTTACATAAAGCCAGATTGTGTCTGTGTCAGATAGATCTTCATTTGCTCCTTCTAAAGCATCAACAACAGTAAATCCTTTGTCGTCTCCGACTCCGCTTGCAGTCATCTTAAGCACTCTTGCATTGTCTACGTCTGTAGTAAAAGTGCCTGACCCTGAGAAGTCTAGATCTAAGTCTTCAGTTTTTCCAGCTTCAAAGCTGTAGTCATTCCAAGTTAGATCTCCATTTAAGCCTTCTAAAACCATGCATGCATATCTATATGGAAGACATAAATAATCTCCATCCATCAAGTAGGCTCTATTCGATTTTAGCAATCCTAGATCCATAATATCCTTATGGAAAGTGTCTGAAGGATCGTCTAAATCCTCATGCACTGCAATTCCTAAAGTAATATTTCCTTTTCCTGTAGAATCAAGTCCAGCTAAATTCCATTCCCACAAATAATGGTCTTCATTCTCATCTACAAACTCATCCCCATCATTGTAAGTTTCAATAGCCTGACCGCTTGCTCCTTGTACTATTATTAAAGCTTGATCATTCGCGTCATCATCACTATTAAATACATCGTCAACGTACAATTCTACTCCGTTTACTCTTTCTCTGTCTGCTTCGTTTATAGACTCGCCTTCTCCATCAACAGTAACCAAAGCTCCATTGTCGTCTACACCTTCAAGTCTTACAGTCTTGTCGCCTGCTTTTACTGTGTCGCCAACCTTTAGTTTGACTTTATCGCCAGCATAGGCAGTAATACTTGTAGCTGTAGCGCCTGTAAGTATCAAACTCTTTCCTAAAAAAGGAACAGTTATAGTATCAGTTGCACTTACACTTGTTATGTTATTATTTGTGTCTAAGTTCTCTTCAAACTGAACTTGGTATCCAAAAGACTCAGATGGAACTATTAAAAAAGTCTTATCTTTAAAGTCCTCGTCTCCTGAATCCAAAGCAGTTGTTATATTCGTAGATCCTACAACAAGAGTAATTATTTCATGTGCGTCGTAGTCTTTATCAGTAGCTAAATCGATAGGAACATTGAATTCTGTTAAGCCAACGTTGTCTGTCTCGTCTAGCTGTGCACTTAACTGTGAATCTACAGCAGTTCCAACAGTAATATCGTCTCTCTCTCCAGTTTGAAAATCATCTACAGTCATATCTGCTGTGCTATAGCCCATCAAAGTGTAAGTAGTTCCTCCACTTACAGGAGTTCCGCCTAAACCAGCAACTACGTCATTAACTGCTGCCATATCTGTTCCTGCAGCGCCATAAACTACAACGTTTGTTGCAGGACTACTTCCAAATGGGGCAGGTAAAACTTCTAAACCAGCTGCCAAAGCACCTGTAACTGTCACGCCAGCCAAAGCCAAACTTGTGCTTACAGCTGCAACCTTTTTTAATGTCTTCTTTAATGCAATTTGCATATTTGAACACCTCCAAGTGTTATTGTTTAATTTATGCGTACGCATACTTTTAATTGTATGCCTAAAAGCAACAGGATAGCCACCGTTTATAAAGATATCTATACTTAAGAAGATATAACTAGCCTGCTTTAACGAAATTCAAAGGCTACAAGCCTTAACTCCCCAAAACAAGCAAAAAATCGCCTTGTTATTGTTGCCACTGAACAATAATAACTTTAACAAACCCTAAAATATGCTGTATAATGCTCTTTGTCAGGCGTTACAACCGTGGTGTAAGTTAGCACTCCAGTTTTGCACTCAGTCATAATGGTTCTGTTTTCACTGCCCTTAGTTACCCAAATTGAATAGTTTTTATACTTTTTTAAATTAATATCGCCTATTATTTCTTTTATTTGGTCTTTAAGATAGCGGCAAGCCTCTTCTCCACATATTTGCATACCATTAAAACAATTTATAATGCCTTCTTCAACCTTTATTGGATCACTGGAACAAATCTTCACATTAAAAACTGCTCCCATTAAATTTGTTAAATAAGCATTCTCCACAGAAACATCTTGCTTTGCAGCGCCTTCTTTGAAAACAACAAGTTTCACGTAAAGCAATAGTCCTATAGCTAAAAGTACTACAACTATCACCAAGCCAATCATTTCAATCTGTCCTTTTCTAAGTTTCATAGTCCTCCACAACCAAAATACCTATTGCATAACTGTCGTCCTTAGGATAGTACAAAGAAACAGGGGTATCTCTAATAATTTTACTGCCAACTTTACCTGTAGGTTTCCTGGCGTAAAGCTCCCAAACCCCACAATCTTCGATCCTGCTATATGAACATTTATTGCTGTTCTTATTAGGGTAAACTTGGTTTATAGTGATGCTTTTGTATCCAAACCTATCAAAATAATAATTTCTGCTGTCCTTTGTATTATTCGACGACATAAATACAGCAAGTTTTGCAGTGTCTATACAGCTCTCTTTTATTCCAGCCCTGCTGCAAGAGAGCTCAGGCAGATCTCCCAAAGTAATAAAATCAATAGACAATTTATCTAACTCAAAATTCTTAAAGTCTCCTTCTATAGAACTGCTCTGAACTCTATAGAAAAATATCATTCCAAGCATTATTAAAACTATAAAAATAAACACAGTAAGTATAGTTTCCTGTATCTGAAGTTGCCCTTTTCTTCCTATGTTTAATTTTCTCTTTAAAATACCCATATGCAACCAGCACCTGCTAAATTCTCGCTGCTTATTGTTTCAATTAAATCAAAATTGCCCCTAGCATACTTACTAAGGCTGCCAGCAATTTCACTATAATGGCACCCAGGTCTTCTGTCTAATTGGGATAGCAAAATAGCACGCCTGCTGTAAACCTCAGCAATAACTTTAGCTCTATCTAAAGATTTTTTCACATTGCATTCAAAATTTTCAGCGCTGTCAGAAAATATAGTCCCAAAAATCTGTCCATAGTTATCTTTGCTAATATAAAACTTAACAGGATCACTCCAACTTCCTTGTTTTAAGTCATAAAAACTTGCTTCTCTCCTGGCTATGCTTACGTAAACAAAACCAACATCTGTTATATTTTTCTTCAGTGCTAAAATATCTTGCTTGCTTGGTTTGCTTTCTGAAAAAAACACAACCTTGCTGTTCTGCTTAAGGCTTAATTGGTTCCTGCTAATTTTTTCTATCTTAAAAGCACTTGTTACGTCTAAGTTCTCAACAAATTCCTTGGTTGATCCATCCCAAACTAAATAAAAAGTAGTTTTAGGATCTCCCAAGTAAATAAAATTAGTAACAAAAAATGGATAATTCCAAGGCAGTATCCATAAATCTAAAGAATTAACTTTCATTGAACTGTCCATAAAAACAACTTCATCTTTTAATTTGTACCAAGCATTGTCTCCTTTGTTTATTATAATTGCAGATTCATTAACACTACATCTGTAACCTAAGTTGACATTATAACCAAATCTCAATCCTTCTTGCTCATTGCTGTCAATTGCAGCTCCTCCGCTTCCAACTTGCAACCTGGAGCTGGCTGCTATAACTTTTCCTCCAAAAAATCTAACTGTATCAACGTCCTGTCTCTTTTCTTGTAATTCTACGTACTTAAATGTAAACATTATAAAAAAGCCAAGAATTATAGAACCCGCAACTATAACAAATATCCAATTAAACTGTTCACCTTCCCCTTTTTTATTCATTAGTATCTTTAAACAGAAAGCTATGATTTAAAACTTTCCAAATAATTTTTTAATCACTTAAAAATTTTTGCGCGACGTACCCACAACCCCGAGCCCGAGCCCTGAGGAACCCCGTCACAGCCCAAGTAGACCCCGTCAGAATAGACCCCGAACCTAACGACAGCTGTATCTATTGGA
>Ga0209541_10002504_pt1 | contig 34665 bp, 41 predicted proteins | sample RifCSPlowO2_01_FD_184027 | JGI IMG/M metagenome (GOLD analysis project Ga0209541, IMG submission 184027) | Groundwater microbial communities from Rifle, Colorado - Rifle CSP2_plank lowO2_0.1 (SPAdes) (version 2) | ecosystem: Environmental > Aquatic > Deep subsurface > Groundwater | place...
AATACTCCTCAGGGATTCAACACGCTCTATTTTGACTGGTCGTTTAATGACGGAGATACAGGTAGCGGCATGGATGGTTTGGATAGAGTGTCTATTGTGAAAAGATTTGGGGGCGCATCTGCCAGCTCATTTGATAAGCAAATTAATTTGCAGCTTAATTACACTGACGCTTCTGGGGGAATTATTAATTTATTAAGTTCGACGAGCCGCGTTTTCACTCTGCTTGGGGGCGACCAATGCATTGACAACGGACGTACATTTGTTGAATATGATCCGAACACAGGTCAGGAAATTGGGCGTCATTCTACCATGAACTCCGAACGATGTGCCGGTGCAGATGGGATTGCGGGAAACGCGGGGGACTGCTGTCCGACAGGATATGCGTGCTCGATAGGCGCAAATCCAGGATGCAGACAAACGAACATGACGCAATGCAGCGATTATACCAACCGTACGATGTGCACGAATGACCCGTATCGGCTGTCAAACAGCTCGGCTAATGCCGGACGGAATATAGACCCTGCATGCGGAATTTATTATAACGGAGCTGTTGTTTCTTGCAGCTGCGCATGGAACGGTACAAGTGAAACGAGTGGTGCATGCCTGTTTAGAAAAGAGTTTCAAGGAACCGTGCCTGGCGGGGGGAATTGTGAGCCTGCTTCCTGCACCTATGGGTCGAGCACACCCACACAGTGTATTGATGGATTTGCTACTGTATTTGTGACTGCGGTCTATTCTGCTAGTACGTGCTCAATACAAGGAATCAGCGAGCAAGAATGCACTTCGGCTAATGGACAGCAGGCAATCCTTTGCGGACAACCGAGCGTGGCTCTTGGCTTCTTTGATTATCAACAATTTATCCTGAGCATTATCGCGATTGCGGGAATTTATTTCCTGATGTATCGCAGGCGAACATGAAACGCACATCTGTTCTTATTTTGATGAGTATGCTCGCGATATATTTTGCTTCATACGTGGCTGCGCAGACAACGCTCAGAAATGAAACACTGCCAACGCAACTTAGTGTTGGCTCGCGCCTGGGGGGTACGATAACTGTAATTTTTAATGATGAGAATCTGGATGCGCTGCTGAGAACAAATTTTGGACAGTCTATATCGCTTCGAACTTTGCTTGAGCTAAACCAGAAAACAGCAGGAACTCATTATAACTGCAGCAGCTTGAATTGCATGCCTTATTATGATAGTGCATCTGCGGTTGAGCAAATAGCGTTAACGAGTGAAGGAACAGATGTTGGTTTTGTTTTGGAAGGGGCTTCGGTTCGTAATGTGCGCGATGTGCGTCTCGACATAAGAGGAAGCAGTGCGCCTTCGTGTTTTCCTGATTTAAGTTATGATATGTTCAATGAAGGCACACGCATTGTGACAAGCACGCGCTACACTGACCAGGGATGCTATGTTCCGCGCTACGGATGCTTTGAAAGCGACCGAACAAATTACCAGAGTGTTAATGTGCCTGCTGGAAGCGCTTCCTACTGTGAAAAGATTACACTTCCTGCTGCCCCGGCATTTCGCGTTGGTGCGAGACTGACGAATAGCAGTTCAGGCAGCGCTGCCCTGACGATGAAACTTTATCAACTTTCAGGGACGCTCCTCGGACAATGTACGCTGCCTTTGTTTGCGCAGAACGAGGAAGAGTTGAACTGCATTGTTCCGCGAGGGGCAGCTGCGCAGGAAGATTATCTTGTTTGCATTAGTGCGGGAAGCGCATCGAGTTATCGCATACGTGCAGAGTCTAACGAGCCTTGCGGCACAACTGATAGAGGCGTGAGCTACATGGCAGATTACGAGATATTTGCCCAGAATTTGCGGTTTGACAGTCCGAATATTGAACTAAGTGACGGAGCATTCAGAAATGCTACGGGACAAGCGCTGTTGCCACTAATACAATCCTACCTAACAGACCGTTATAACAATCAGTGCCAGCCTAACTGCATTGTTCCATTGCGCATATTCGGAGCAGCACAGGAAGTTAGATTTTCTAATGCATTCATACGATATGACTCGGCAATTGGAACAGGCGTGGAATCAAGTTCAGTATATTCACTTACCGGGAAGAATGCAGCTATTGACTCGGGGGTGCTTATGCTTGACTTGAGCATGGCTAATTTTACGATACCGCAGGAATTCTCTGGAAGAACGCTGGAATTATTTATTGACAACCGAAGCTTAGTCAGAAAAAATGTAAATGTCTCTGCTGGTTTCTCCTTTGATTTACAACCTAAGTTTGCTGCGTTTGCAAGAGATACAGTGTTCACCATTATGCCTTCAAACAATATTAGCAGAACAACGTGGAGCTTTGGTGATGGAAGTCTGGTGCAGAGTTCACAGGGCGCTACGGCGCGCCATCGCTACAACACGCAGGGTTTATTTACAATTATGGTGGATGCAACAAATACAATTGGTCAGACGAGCAGGCGAGCATTTAATGTTCAAGTGAGCGACCCTAGAAGTGCAGTTGAGGAAACGCTTGCACTTTATGAACGCGACTTGAAATCTATTTTTAACAATATTAGTCTTTATCCTAACTGGCTCCAGCAAGAGCTGCTAACACGGCTTGAACTTGCTGCAATCAACCAAACCGTGGCTGCGGCACGAACGGCTCAAACAAGTGCAGTCAATGAATCCGATTTTGTAGAGATTGTGAACGGTCTTATTGATGTTCGCGTCCCTGCCGGAATTTCCATTACTGTCCGAGGAACTTTGCCGCTTTCGGTTGGAAGTGAAAACATGGACATCTCGCTGCTAAAAGAGATGAGCGATATCACTATCAGCGACGAGAGCTTGCGTAATAGTGTTCTACTCTGGATGGGAGAGCATTACGCGCCGCAGGTGCGGTTCGAGACATACAGCGCACATTATGGGGACGTGAGCGAGCCAGTTATCACTAAGTTTACGATTGACCTTAATGCACGAGGGCAGCGTGTGCCAACACAGTTGGTAGTCGGGTATCCTGCAGATAGTGTTCGTGTTGTTTCAAGTTCAAGCGGCAACGACTCTCTCAGTCGCGGCGTGAGTATCGGCGTGCCAGAAGGAGCCAATAGTGCTGAGTTCTCGGTCGTTGGAATGATTTCACCTCTGGAGCTTGGGGCTTATCTTGTGCCTGCACAGATTGATAGACTTGGAGATTTGCAGTTGCCCGCGGATAACGCGTGCAATTTTGATGGTTTGTGTTCGGATGAAGAAACCCGTGCCAACTGCCCAAGCGATTGCAGGCCTTGGGGAGCAGCCATAACGCTTATTGTTTTCATTTTGATTATTGGTGCGCTTGCGTATTTTGGGTTGAGGTGGTGGTATGCGCATCGATATGAAAACCATTTGTTCAAGAATAAGCAAGACTTGTATAATCTCCTTAATTTCATCGGCAATGCGCAGCGTACGGGAATGCCTAGAAAAGATATACAAAAGAAGCTAAAAGCCGCTGGCTGGACCTCTGAACAGGCCAGTTACGCCTTGTCAAAATATGCTGGAGATGCAAATTCTGCAGAGAGAAAAAACACCCGTAAAGTTTATTAAAAGCTCAAACTAGAACCTATCATGTTGACCTTCCTCAAGCGAGTTTTGAATTCTATCTTTAAGCGGCGCAGCAATATAAAAATCGGGTTTTATGGACCTCCGAACGCTGGCAAAACCTCGCTCGCGAATACATTATGTGAAGACTGGGTTGGTGAGTCTCTTGGTGCGGTCAGTGAAGTGCCGCATGAGACGCGTGAAGTGCAATTCAAGGAGAAAGTAGAGATTACGCACAAAGGCAAGAGTTTGACTTTCAAAATTGTAGACACTCCCGGCATTGCGACGAAGATTGATTACGAAGACTTCCTTAAGTACGGTCTGAAGAAAGGAGAGGCGAAAAAGCGCGCCAAGGAAGCGACGCAGGGCATTATTGAAAGCATCCGCTGGCTCGAAGATATGGATGCAGTCGTGGTTGTGCTGGATGCGACGCAGAATCCCTATTCGCAAGTTAACCTAACTATTGTAGGCAATCTTGTGGCGCGCAAGATTCCGATATTGATTGTGGCTAATAAGATTGACCTGAAGAATGCGCAGACCAAGAAGATTGAAGCGGCGTTTCCAGAATATGAGGTTGTGGGCATTTCAGCAAAGAAGCGCCTTAACATTGAGGCTTTTTACGAAGCCTTATTTAAACTTGCCAAAAAGGTGTAATCATGCCAAAAACTATCAAAAAAATAAAAGGATTGAGCCTGCATATCATACCTTATTCAGAGATTCGTGAATTGTCCATTACTGAGCGCATCAAAAAAATATTACACCTTGTGCTGAATAACAAGGTGCTTATTATACAAGGCAGGCTGCGGCCTGAAGAAGAGATTCGTCTTATTGAGGACACTATGGCCATGGTCGACCATGTTAAATCATTCAAGGGCATTGAACTTGCAGTCATTGAGCCTGATATGGGCAATGAATCGTTTTTCATGAAAGTCAAAAAGGGCCTTGCCAAGACTCTTGTTGGGTATCATAACGCACTTACGATTGTCGGACCTGCTTCTATTGTTAAAGAAATCAGGAAAGACCCAAAGAAGCTGGAAGTTCTGCTCGGGTAGTTTTATTAATCTCTGTCCCCTGTTACATCTATGGGCAATGAATATTACCTAGATACATGTATCTGGCTCAATTTGTTCAAAAAAGAAGGAGACGAAAAGAAAGGCATTCCTTATTGGAAATTAGCCAAATATTTTATTGAAAGGGTTGAAGAAAACAATGAAAAAATAATTGTCTCTACAATTGTCCTTAAAGAAATCTATTTTGTAGCGCGGGATAAGTTTGAGTTCATCAGAAACTTTTTCAAAGAAACAGAGTTTATTGAAATTGTTAGAACAAACACCGGAGATTACGATTTAGCAAGAGAATGGGAAAGTAAAGACAAAAAATTAAGTTTCTATGATTATCTGCATATTGCAATAACCAAAAGGCTAAACGCCGATTTAATTACGAGGGATGAAGAACTTATTAGATTTGCAAAGAGTTGCGTAAGCGCGTTTAAACCTGAAGATTTAATCAGCTAATTGGTTTATTGCCTCTATATCAAATTTTTCTTTAGATGCCGACTTGCGCATTTTTTTAATTTGATTTACAGAATCTTCCTTTTCTGAAATAATTCCTATAATTTTGCCTAACACAAGCCTCCTGACAGCATCTCTCAACACATCTGACCTGCTTGAATAAATTCCAGTATCCACTAATTCGTCTATCTTTTTTACAAGACCTGAACCTAATCTTACTTGAATTGTATCCATTACCATAGTATTGCTATTGTAATTGCCCATATTTAAGCTTTAGGGGAAGTAAGAATGACGCTTTTTTCTTGAGAATGGTTCTGGGCGCATTTTTATAGTTGCAGATAAAAAAAGAGCTTCTTGTATCTCCCGGCTATGTGTAAATTCTAGTGCTCAATATTCAATTTATTAAGCAACGTATCGGCTGTGCCGATATAGTAAATAACTTTTTGTTTTACCTTCCCTTTAATTAATTTACTTTCAACTACATAGTAATATTGTTTGCCTCTTACCAGTTTTTTTCTAATGAAAGCCACCTTTTAATTAACCAGCTTTAAGTTATAAATATATGTTAGGCACTATAATATATAAATTTAATGTATTTATCTTTAATAAAGTATATTAGCTAATTAGGCATTAATAAATGGAATGGTCACAAAGAAAAAGAGGCATCTAAGGGATGAATCGCTATACAACAGAATTCAAGAGACTGAATTCTTGAATTTCTTTGAATTTGTCAGGTATCTGACAAATTATGTTTGCAAGGGAAAGAAAATGAAAAATATGATTCAATGCTTGTTGATATGGAGAAAGTTTCCCAGTTTATCTACGAGGAGAGCAAGAGGATTCCTCTTAGTGCTCAAGAAGTTTGGAATAATCACATTTGAGATTCCTTGTTTTAAAACGCTATCAAATTACAATGAAAATAATTCTTTGCAAATAATTTTGGAAAAATTGATAGAAGAAAGTTCTAAACCTCTATCGCTAATTGAACATGATTTTGCGACGGACGCAACAGGAATCAAAACAAAATTATTTTCTTCGTGGTACAGCTTACGATGCAAAAAGAGAATAAGAAAAAGAGACCATGTAACTGTGCACATTACAACGGGGGTTAAGAGCAACATTGTGACTGCTCTTAACGTTGAGATGAAATCAGGGAAAGATAATGAAATTTTCAGAGAGCACGTCGATAAAACTGTTAAAAATTTTAAAGCGAATGAATTTTCAGGAGATGGAAGATACTGGTGCAAGGAAAATTGTAAGAAAGTTAATGAAGTAGATGCAAAGCCTTACTTCAATGTTTGGAAAAATTGGGCAGGAAAATCAAGAGGATGTATGCCTTGGAAATTAATGAATCTGGAGTTCAAAAATAATCCGAAAGAATATGGAAAACATTACCACAAAAGAAGCAATGTTGAATCTACAAATCATAGTAAGAAAGTATTGCATGGAAATTCAGTTTATTCTCGTCTGTCTTCAGCGAGAATAAACGAAGAAACATTAAGGTGGGTTAATCATAACATAAACGTGCTAAACCGAGCAAAACACGAATGGAACATTACGCCGAGATTTATGGTTTAAGATTTACACATAGCCGGTGATGTCAAGAATGCGGTTCAAACCACGTCATTTAGGCGCATTTAAACTCAAGGATTTTTGATTTACACTAATCGCCATCTTTTTATATTGTGGATTCATTGATTGCTTATGCGCTACTATGGGCTTGTCCTCACGTTGGTTATACTTGCTTTCTTAGGCAATATTTCTACGTTCTTTCTTTTTTTTGTCTCTGACTTTTGGGAGCGCCCCCTCTCTGCGCAGGCAACGTCCGAAGCTTCACTTTCTCTTGTTATTATTTCCAATACTTCAAGTTCAAGCACTACAAGCACGACTACAACCACAGGAGGCACTGGCGGCGGCGGAGGCGGCGGGGGAGGAGGAGTTGTGGCCCCTTCTGTTTCGTTTGTGGTAGACCCTGAAGAGCTAAATCTTTTTCTTGTTGCCGGAGCTTTTGAAGAAAAGAAAATTACTGTTGCGAATACAGGGCGCTCTGCTATTAGAGTTATTCTTAATGTAACTGGTGTTTCTTCGTTCGTTGCTGTTGATGCAACTGAACTTACGCTTAGTCCTGGCGAGTCAAAAAACGTTATTATCCGCGTAAAAGCACCAGACAGTGGAATTTATGGGGGGCGCGTGAGCTTTACGTCAGGCGGTGTGCGCAAGGATGTTATTCTTCTTATTAATGTGCGGAGCGCCAACGCGCTGTTTGACGTTTCGCTTACAATTCCTGAATCTTTCAAGAATCTGGGACTTGGCCGCTTGTTGAAAACATTTATTTCATTGCTTCAGGTTGGACCTGCTGAAGATACAGATGTTGTTGTTAATTATCTAATAAAAGATTTTGACGGCGCGACTCTTTTAACTGAAACAGAAACATTCCGCGTCTTTAGAAGCAAGACTTATGTCAAGGAATTTGATACGCGCTCGCTGCCAGAAGGGGATTATCTTGCGGGAATTGAAGTCACATATCCGCAGGGATTTGCCACTTCAAGCAGCCATTTTAGTGTTTCAAAGAAGGCTTTTAATTATTTGATACTTGTGCTGATTCTTGTTTTGGTTATTTCTCTTGTTATTTTGTTTTATTCTTTTAGAACTTATCGAAGAGCGAAACAATTAAGAGCGCGCCCTGCTTTAAGTTCGCGGAGAAGAGCATGAATTCCATTATTTGTTTTTGCATTTTTTCGCTTCTAATTTCCGCTTTTGCGGGGAATGTTATTGCCGAATCTGCTGACCTGCCTGATTTTGAAGTTAGCGAGCCGATTATTTATGCGACTGTTGAAGCAGGTCAATCTACTTCGTTATCTTTCACGCTTTTGAATCGCGGAGCGACGCAGTCATTTTTACTTAAGTCTGTTTCCCAATCTCCTTTTTTTAGCCTTGGCTCCTCACCATTCTCTCTTTCTGAAGGCGGGAGCCGTTCTATTTCAGTTGCTATTGGCTCTGCCTCGCTTTCTCCTGGAGTTTATGTCGGGGCTATTCGCGTGGAAGGAAAATCCGACGAGATTGACATTCCTGTTATCTTGGAAGTGCAAAGTTCTGTTTTGCTATTTGACGCTTCTATCCGTGAGCTTCCTTCATATTCTGAATTGCTTCCTGGCACAACTTTCAGCCCGCAGGTTGTAGTTTATAATCTTCGTTCGCTTGAACCTCGCGCTTTGCTTCAGGCTTCTGTTTATGCTCTTGACGGCACACGCGTCGCCAGCGTATCGCAGAGCATAGAGGCGCGGAACACACTTGAACTCGCGCTTTCCCTGTCTCTTCCCGAAGATATCTCTGACGGGCATTATGTTCTTGCGCTGGATATTATTGCAGGAGATTCCCATGCAACTGCCACTACTTCGCTCGGCGTTTCTTCTGTTGCTCTTTCACCTGCTGGAAGTGCTTCAAACAAATTGTTTTATTACGCGCTTTGGCTCATCGGGCTTCTTCTTGGCGCATTTATTCTTATTAATTATCTCTGGCGCCGCCACATGCTCGCAAGCACGCGCTATTGGGATAAGCAGATTCACAAGGCGCGCTCGGGCGGGGATGCGCAGAAGGCGTATAGGAAGCTCGTTTATCAACGCAAACTTCTTGAAGAAGCGCATTCAAGGGGATATATCGCGAAGGCAACTTATTCTAAGACACTTTCCCATATAAAATCTCTTGAACTTTCGTTAAAGAAACGTTTATAAATACCATCGTCGTCAGTTTAGCAATGAAGTCAAAAAAGGGTGGGCATGCTCCTTCATCATCTTCGCTTCTTGCAACAGCTATCAAAGATTTGGAAGTGCAAATGGGTGCGCTTAAGCGCGACAAGACACAGTTTCAGGGCGAGCTTAAAAAAACATCCTCTGCGATTGATGTTGACAGGGATCTTGAGAAATCGCTTCAGGAAAGAATTGCGCGGCTTCTTGAAAAAGAGGCAAGACTCAACGAAAAAAAGAAAAAATTAGTAACGCAGATTGACCAGGTTTCTGACAAGCTGAATAAGGTTTCTAAAATCAAGTCTGAAATGTCAGATATTTAGCTGATGGAGCGCAAATTTTTCCCATACGTCTGGGGCGCGGTTTTTATCGCATTCATCTTTACAGTGTTATTTTTTATTTCACCAGAGCCAAATATTACCGGGAGAGTGAGCTTTGATGTGGCGCTTAAATATAACCCCGGCGAAAAAATTTTGGGAGAGCTGAAATTTAATATTAAAGAAGGAGAACTCGTACCAAGGGACTCTGTAGTATTTATTGATTATATGGGACAATCAAAATCTTTTCTTCTTTCTGAATTAGTGCGTGATAAACCCATTGAAGGGAATTTTTATGCAGAAGGAACGAGTTTGACCGGCAGGGGGCTTGGCTATGGCGTCAAGGGCAGAAATATCGCTTATCCTTCAATTGATTTTATTCTTAAGATATCGGATTCTGACGCACTAAGTTCTTCTAAAAACAGCCAATCAAAAAGCGGCGCTCCTGTTGGCTCTTCAGGTTCTGGCGGAGGTTCATCGCCTTCTCCTGGGTTGAGTCCTGCTGAAGCAGAGCCGAGCGCACCGAGTGCTGAATCTGAAAGTTCTCCTGCTTCATCTGATGATGCGCCCAGCCCTGGCTTGACTGGCGCATTTGTAAATGAAAATTCTTATGAAATTAAAGGCACGGTTTCTTACGAATCTCCTTTTAAGTATGCACTTAAATCAGGGCAGACAGCACAACTTGTTGAAGGAAGTGTTTCCTTAAATGGCAAACCTTTGCCCGACAGCAGTATTTCCGCTTATGTTAAAGGCGCAAAAGCTATTGTCTCAACGAGTTATTTTGTCAACGAAGAACAGTTTGGAAAATATTTTCTTGGAGATTATGCTCTTACTCTCACGATTGATGTAGATTCACTTAACTTGTATGCTAAGGAGGGAGTTATAAAAATCAGATTAGTATATGGTGGCGCAACGATTGCGAGCCACTCGCAGATTGTTAGCGTGGCTTCTCCTGCAGATAAAACTATCAATCTGCTCCGTGAGATACCAACTATCCGCATCTCACCTGATGGCGAAGCAGTCCTTAATCTTTCACAGTATTTTGAAGGAGCAGAATCTTACGCGATTGAGCTTCCGAATATTGCCACTGCAATCAGCAATCATGAAATTGTTTTTAAGCCTGAATCTGGCTTTAAAGGAGCACGGCGTGTTAGGGTGATCGCATATGCCGGCGAAAACAAGCTTGAAAGCAATGAATTTGTTATTCTTGTTTCTTCAGGAGCAGTTGATATTAAGACCATAAAGGATAGAATTGAAGTTGGAAAACTTGTGCATTGGACTAAGAATGTCAAATTTGATTCTCCTGATGCTCTTGTAATTGACATTCCTGACGAGGCATCTGATATTTCAGTTACTAAATTGGCTGAAGCATCTTCTGAATCAGGGTCTGCGTCTGTTGGCTCTGGTTTGCTCACTGGGCAGGTCAGCATTGAGCTTGATATTAATAAGCGAGCTGGTTTTGTGCGATGGGTTAAACGAATTGTCAATCGTTTTACAGGCAGGATTACAGAAAATACTTTTGAAGATATTAGTGTTGATAGCGCACTTAACGATGTAACACTTCTGCCTGATTCCTCTGGATATAATATTGAATATTATACTCCAAGCCCTGAAGCTTTTGAAGAAGAAACAGAGCAAGGGAAGCGCGTGACAATCAGCGGACCTGATAATATCATATATGAAGATGTTATTGCTTCTGTTTCGCTTGATGAGTCGCGCGGCATTCGCGATGCTTCCCGCATTCGGTTATACTGGCTCACAGCAGAGCCTGTTATTTCTGAAGAGCTTAAAGAGGTTGATGAAGTTCTTGAGCAGGAAGTTGTTGAAGAGCTATCTGTCGAGGAAGCTGTCTTAAATCCTGTTGCTTCTTCATCTGAATCTGCTGCATCTGCCACGAGCGAACCGCAGCAGCTTCGGAATGTTGCGGTGCCCTTTGATGCTTATGATTTGGATGGAGACAGCGTACTTGATTTGATTGAATGGGTTGTTCCGCATTTAAGCAATCAAACATATGAAATCATTCTGGTCATAAGAGCAGAGCACCTTGATGAGAACCGCACTTTTATTTCAGATATTTATGAAAGTGTTAAATCTTTGGATGGAAATTGGTCTGAAACAATACTTTCAGGGCATCATGTTAGGGCTACATTTGAGATTAACCTTACATCTGATAGAGATATAACAATTTATCCGCGCACGAGCGCAGGAACGCCGCAAATTGAAGTTTACGAAGCTAACGGAAATGAAATTCTCGCGCGTTTTGATAATCTTGTCGATAACTCCTACAACAAAGTTTATTTGACTAATTTGACGCATTCGCAGGACACATTTGATTTGCGCGTTTTAGATGGAGATGTGCAGTTTGAGCATATTATTGACCCTGCTGTAGATGTTACGCCCCCAAATATAGATTTTGTTTCTCCAACACCTGCTGATGCTTCAACACAATCATCTAATGCTATTTATGTGAATGTTTCTTCTTCTGATAGTTCGCAGCATTATACTTTTGCTGATTTTGACAGGTCGCTTTTGCTCTGGATGCGCATGGATGACGTGAATGCAAGCAGTGACCCTACTGACTTGAGTTCTTGGAGCAACAATGGAAGCAAGAAAGGCGGTGCTGTGCAAAACACTTCTGGTTACTTTAATTCTTCATTCAGCTTTGACGGGGACGCAGATTTTTTTGAGGGAAATTACATTAACGGAGATTACATCGATATTACGCCCTTGCCTGATTTTAACGCTTCAGGGAATTATACTTATGCGGCATGGATTTATCCGATTCAATCAGTAAGGCAGGGAATTATTTCTCAGGCGCGTTGCCAAACTGGGGGTTCTGGAATTAATCTTTACTTGAATGCCAGCAATACTTTTTATATCAGTAAGTGCAGCGTCAGTTCGGAAGATATAGTGGTTAGTTCCAGCGAAACCGTGTCATTATCGCAGTGGTCTTTCGTTACTGCTACTTATTCAGGAGGCAACGTGACAGTTTATATTAATGGCGTATCTAATGGCAATGGCGCCGCGACATTTACGAGTGGAAACGAGCTTGAAAATATCGGGCGAGCTGCTTCTACATCAACATATTATTTCAACGGTTCAATTGACGAAGTTCTCATCTTTAACCGAACGCTCGCGCAGGCAGAAATATCTGCGCTCTATAATGCTTCTGCGAATAAGTATTACAATAACTTTACGAATCTTGCTAGTGGGGCACATACGTTTACTGGTTATGCTGTGGATACTAGAGGAAACAAGAACCAAACTGACCAGCACACAGTAACGATAGACACGACCGCGCCTGTTGTCAATTTACAGGCGCCTGCAAATGGCTCTACTGTAACTACTGCTTCTTGGAGTTTCAATGCTACCTTTACTGATAATAACGCTCTGGCAAACGCTACGTTTTATTTATGGAACTCAACCCTCACGCTGATAAACACAACTACTAATTCTTTAAGTGGAACTACAGGGAGTGTTAATCTTACAGTTGTTCTGCCTTCTTATGGTGGAGTTTTCACTTGGAACTATTATGCTTCTGACAGCGTGAGCAATTCTGCTTTTAACAGCACAAATTATACTATAACTTACAATGCTGATTCAGCTTCTCCCGCTATTAATTTTGTTTCTCCGACAGAAACTGACAAGACGTATATTTCAAGAAATTATATTCTTGTTAATGTGACTGCAAGCGATGCAAACTTGCAGGCAATTGTTGTCAGATTGCATAACAGCAGCCTCGCGCAAATAAATAGCTCAACTGCTTCATCAAGCCCTAACTTTGTTAATTTTAGCGGGCTGGCAGACGGGGTTTATTATTTCAACGCAAGTGCTAATGATACGTTCGGCAACAGCAACGCGACAGCAACACGGGAAGTGACGATTGACACGACGCGGGCTCTTATTAGTTATGGGGCAGTGACTGAAAACTCCGGCGAGGCGCTTGCGAATGCGAGCTTGTTTGTTAATATCAGCTTAACTGAAGCAAATTTTGCGAATATTAGTTTTAGCTTATATAACAGCTCTGGAGTTTTCAATAGAACTATCTTTGAAACAGAGACTTTGACGTTCAATTGGACTGATATTCCTGCAGGAACTTATACTTATGAGGTTAATGCAACTGACCTTGCGAACAATAAAAACGGGACAGGAAGCCGCATAATCACGCTTGTTAATTCCTGTCTTGCCGTCTGTGCTGAAGGAAGCGCCTGCGCGCTTACGAACGCGCAATGCTACTTATATTCTGACATGTGTTCAGGAAGCGTGTGCGACTTTGCTAATTTGACTTTGCAAAACAGCACAATTTATACTTTGTATAATTCAAGCAATGATGCTAATAATCTCGCGATTAATATTTCGTCCAATTCTTCCGCTTCTGTGCGCTTTCCTTCAACTTCAAGCTTTATTTTCTGGGGCAAGAACGGCACGACGCTAACTGGAGGTTCGCAGGGGGGCTATGCTGGCGTTGTTAATATTACGACTGTTGGATTGTTTAACAGGACGAACTCGCGCTTCTACGGCATGGGAGGATACAGCACAATTGCAGGCGCGGGAGGCAATGGCGGTGTGTTGCAGTTGAATTATCACGGGTTGATAGGCACAACTTCTTCTTGGTCAACTTCCTTTGTTGCGGGAAATTCCACGAACAGCACTGTGGGGACTGCAGGGACGAGATTGCTTGTCAAGGATAGTGTTTGCCCATTGGATGCGGAGATAACTAATAACGGAGTTGTTGATATTAATGATGTTAGCGCCATAACCGAAGAACTTTATGGAGTAGCTTCAACTAATTCCTCTTTTGTAGATAGCTATAATATTAATTGCGATGAAATACTTAATGTGATTGATTTAAGCCGGATAGGATTCCAGTACTTGAGAAGATAAAATTACCTCTGTAAAATCAAAAAGTCCTTGAGTTTACCACACCTTAAAAGGCGTGGTTTGTGTGGGACTTTTGGATGCAGGAAAAATCTATGATTTTCTCCTGAACAGAAAATCCCTTGGATTTTCTTGTGCTCACGAACGCCACACCCTTTAGAAGCGAGCCAGCGCAAGAACCCTCGCTCGCTTCAGCGTGCAGTTGAATTGCGCGGTTAGGCGAGCAGAGCCTTTTTATTTTTGAAATGAGTATAAACAGCGAGAGAATATAGCTCGCTGTTGGCGTTTGCATTCAACAGCCATAGTGACTACTTTCTCTCGCTAATTAAACTTTACGGGAGGTAAAACATGAAATACGAAGTAGTCAAAGAGCATCACGCGGTTGGGGAAAGCAATTTTCACTACCAACTGACACCTGCTTATCGCCAGCCGATTTTTGCAGACGAGCGCGTGCGAAAATTGACTGAAGCATATTTGCGCGCAAAAGCGGAAGAATTGTGCGTGGCAATCATATCAGTCAATTTCGGACCAGACCATATGCACGTCTTTGTTGGGCAATGCAAGAACTTTAGCGCGGCAACATTGGTGCAAAGATTCAAGGGATATATTGCGCGCGTGATGCGCAAGAATCATCGCGCGTTGTTCTCTAACTTGTTGTGGGGCAAGAAGTTCTGGACGAGCGGATACTTCTATCGCAGCGTCGGGCAAGCAACCAACGAAGCGATAAGGTATTACATCGAACACAGCCAAGCAAAACATTGGGAAGTAGTCGATTATGAAGTCGTTGCTGCGCGAGCAGAAAAACAGAGCACACTTTAGTCGTCAAACGCTCCCCACTTCAGTGGGGAGTAGTTTACAGTGTGGTTTTAACGTTCGTGACATAATAACCTCATAATGACTTATTAGTAGTTACAATAGAAAGGTTTAAATAGTTTCGTGTGATTCATAAGGCATGAGCAGGCTTAATAAATCGAGAAGATTATTTATTCCAATAGTTGTTGTGCTGTCAATTTTTATTTTCTTGTTGGGAGTTCAGGAGAGCTATGCGAAGACGCCTGTTTTAAAGGCAGTTCAGGGACAACCTGTTTGGATAGACGACGGCGACCCGCCTATTCTAAAAGCAGTTCCTGAACAATCTAACTGGATAGCTGACGGAACTACTTTATATAAAATTACAATTATTGGCGACTCTCGTCCTATGAACCCGAGCGGAACTCGGGGAATTCAGTTCGAATATTTTCTGCCTGAAGCGCAAGGATATACTTTCAATCTTGTAAACATGATTATGCGACCCCAAAATGATTTTTTTGCAGGATGGTCTACAATTGATCTTAACAATGGCGGAGTTATTGGCAGAGTGCTTGGCGGTTCAGGAACAGGACCAATAAATCGTGAAGGCAATGTAGTTGATATGTGGTTTAGTGTTAGCAAATCAGGCAACGGTCCTGGATATTTCCAGACCAGATTAGGATTTAACCCAGACCCCGAAATAACTTATTTTCTAAGACCTACTTCTCAGGGAGGAGCAATATCTCCTGTAATAGAAAGCATTCCATTTTATGTTATGTCAGAAGAGTATGCTTTGGGTAATTCATGCAGAAGCTCTTGGAGCCAGGCTGCAGCGTGCTGAACGTTTAGCGAACTGACTTAAAGGTTTAAAAACTTAGGCATCCTGAACACAATATGAGAAAAAACAATTTTCTAAAAGAAATACGAAAGAAAATAGTTCCACTCTTGAAAGAGCATAATGTTACAAGGGCAGGTATATTTGGCAGTTATGCTCGCGGAGAGCAAAATAAGAAAAGCGACGTAGATATTCTAGTAGAAATTGGAGACGGAACGGACTTAATAGAACTTATTAGACTAAGAACTAAACTTCAAAACATAATTAAAAGAAAAGTAGATTTGGTTGAGTATGGAGGCATACGAAGAGAAATAAGAGATTCTATCTTGCGTGACGAAGTTAGGATACTATGAAACGGGATTATAAATTGTATCTTAATGATATTAAAGAGAGTATACTACAAATAGAGGAATACATGCATAATGTTTCTGAAGAAAATTTTAAGAAGGATAAAAAGTTACAAGACGCCGTCATAAGAAGATTGGAAATAATGGGGGAAGCCGGTAGAAATATTCCCCGCGCACTGAAAGAAAAAAATAAACACGTTTCTTGGTTTGATATTTCCCAATTCAGAGATTTCATTGCCCACTCATATTTTAACATTAGTTTAGCAACAATATGGAAAACGGTGAAAGATAAACTTCCCAGTATCAAACAAAGCCTCTATAATATAAAACTTGTGTGACTGATGCGTATTAACGTGAAATTTTATCGTTCAGATGCTCTTTTTATGCCCTATCGCATTGAGAATAATCCTTTTGTTGTGATGAATGCACCGCACAAATTGGCAAGTGAATGCAAAGGCTCATTCAGCTAAGTTGTAGCGTGCTGAGCTTAGAAAGTTCGCTTTGAAGTGTGCCGACTTCAAGCTGGTTTTTATGGCTTTAAGGAGCAATGTTTAAAAAAGTATGAATCTTTGGCAATATATGCTTGGCAAAAGTCTTTGAAGAGTTTCAGCAGCACTCTGCCTTCTGTCTCAGCTAAGGTTCTCATATTGATGTGAACTATAAGTTCCGATATAGGAACTAAAGGTTCATATTTAAGCTTTTTTAGTCCGTAAATGCCTCAATCACCTAGCTTTTAATCGGAAAGAAATCCCCCCATCTTGCTGTGGCTGGGAGTTTCACTAACGGGCAATAGTTAGTTAATAAGTTTTGCGCATTTCTAATTCTGATTCGAGCTTGCTTTTGATTTGCAGATATTTTTCTGACGGGTGAATTTCTGTAATTATGCGTTCCTTATTTATGGTACGAAGATATTCGTTTTTGATTGCTGACGATAGGGGCGCGCGCATTTCAGCTTCTATGCTTTCCGCTATTCGTTGCTGTGGCACATTTGCCCAGCATGATTGGCAGAGCAGAAGATATACAAGGAGATTGGTCATAATAATGAGTTTTCTGCATAGCATATAAGGATTGCGGCGTTTTTTGTTGCTTGATTTTTAGTTTTCCTTGCCATGCCTTGCATGCAATGGATATCCTTGATGGTCTTGGCGTCGGGCAATGTTTAAAAACTTAACTTGGCTTTGAGAATAATGTTATCGAGAGGGGTGCATTTCTTTGCAGTGAGCTTAGGAGCTTTGGTGTGCGTCTTTATGCTTGCTGCGACAGCGTCTGCTATTTCAGTATCTGAAACTGAAGTTAGCTCGACGCTTTCCACGATTTCTGTTTCAAGCGCCGTAGATTTATATGCTTACGAAGTCAATTTGAGTTATACGGGCAGCGTAAGCGCGGCGAATTTCGCTGGTTTTCTCGGAGATAGCACGAGTTCGGGCTATAATACGCGCGGAAGTTATGTTTATGTTTATGAAACAAAACTTGATCCAACGCAGACAGGAGTTTCAAGCTCCGGCGCTCTTTTTAATTTGACTCATTCAGGAGATTTGACTGTTTGTAGTTTGCTTGCTATTGATTCAACAGGAAGCGAAGAGCGGGTTTCAACAGGAAACTGCGATAGTGAAAGCGGAGGCACAGGGAGCACTACTGGCGGAAGCACTGGTGGCGGCGGGGGCGGAGGCACAACGAAAACTGTTAACGCATCTACGGCTATCTTATCTGAAGCAGGCAAGTTGATTGATTTTTCTGCTGAAGAAATTATTGTAACTGCCATCCTCGGACGCGAGACAACACGTACTCTGACGGTGGGGAATACCGCGAATAAGCCGGTTGTTATTGAATTGTCTCAGGAGGGATTTGGGAATGCTCTGGTGCTGCCTGAGAAGCTTGAACTTGCCGCGAACGAAGAAAAGACCATAACCCTGCTTTTTATGCCGTCTGAGCAGAAATTGCTGATGGGCAAGATTATTTTTGAGGTTGCTGGCGAGCGCATAAAGGAAGTGCTTGCGATTGTGAATGTGCGCTCGGAGAATTTCTTGTTTGACAGTATTCTTACACTTGGAAGAAAACATCGTGTGATTACGCCTGGAGAACCGATTGTCGCACAAATTAATCTTGAACAAGTCGGTGTTTCTGGCATGAAAATTGATGTAATAGCTAATTATTTTATTAGGGATTTTGCAGGGAACAGTTATCTTGAGGATTCTGAGACGTTCTTTGTTGATGGATCCAAAGAATATGTTAAAGTGTTTCCAACCGATAACCTGCCGATTGGCAAGTATGCGCTAAGTTTGGAAATTGTTTATCTTGGTGCGTTTGCTACGTCTTCAGCGCAGTTTGAGGTGCGAGATAAAGAATCTCAGTTTATTATGAGCTTCATTGGCGGGGCTATCTTGGTTATAGCTGTTGGTCTTGTGTTCTTCTGGGCTATTCGTCATAAGCCTTTGATGAGTCATAAGCATAATACGTGGAGATCGTACAGGAGTTGATATGATGCCTTGTTTTGATGGAAGGTTTGGCCTTTTTGTGTTTGTGGTTGTCCTGTTTGCTTCTGGTGTGTATGCTCAGGATGTTGAGGTAAATAATGTTCTGCTGAGGTTATCGTTGCACCAAGGCGAGATTATTGATAAGGTTATTTCGGTGTCGAGTCGTGTTGGAGGCTCTTTCACGCTTGAATTCAGCGGGATGACGGGAGTTTCGGTAAATCAGACCTCTTTCTTGCTGGAGGCTGAGGAAAGCAAGGATGTGGCTGTGCATTTTGATGCGCGAAATCTTCAGCCAGGCATTCGAATTGGCGTGATGAATGTACGCAGCGAACTTGAAGTTACAACGATTCCTATTATCTTTGAGGTTGAATCTCCGGATACACTTTTCGATGTTAATTTGGATATTCCTCCACAGTACAAAGAAGTTAGCACAAAGGATAAACTTCTCGCGCAAGTAAAATTGTTTGATTTGACTTCTGGGGGGACAAGCCCTGGACTAGGTCCGACACGTGTCGATATAGACTACTATATTTATGACTCTACTGGCAAAATTGTAAGTTCGCAGTCTGAGAATTCAGTTGTTGACGGTCAAAGCCAGGTTACTAAAACGTTTTCTTTTCCTCTCGATTTGGCGCTTGGGGAATACGTTCTTGGAGTAAGCGTTAGGTATCGCAGTTCTTTGGGCATTGCTAGTTCAATGTTTAGCATAATACCGCCTAAGAGTTCGCTCTTTTCATTTGATTTTGGCGGTTCGTTCGTATTTTATTTTGTTATAGTGCTGCTTGTTTTTGTTCTGGTTTTTCTGCTTCTTTTTGTTTATATTGTCAGGGATAGGGACAGGCTTTTAATTGAGATGCGCAAATATCATTCGCTTGAGGTTAATCGACTGCGACGGCTTTTGCTTGCACAGAAGCGCGTTTTAAGCAGCCGCAAGCAGCATTCAGATGCTTCTGTAAAACGCGAGGTTCGCGAGAAGATTGCTCTTCTGCGAAAAAAACATTTGAATCATAAGCGCACGCTTGAAAAACTTCGGAATCAGGGCAACGTAAGGGCTATGCGTCGCAAGATAAAAGAATGGAAACAGGAAGGGTATAATGCGGCGTTGCTCAAGTATCGTCTCAAGGGGTTTAGTGCTGATGAAATGAAGTATCTATTGCGTCAATGGAAGAAGAATCGTGGCGAATGATATAAAAATGGTCGCTAATGACCGGTCTTTCAGGTGATTGACATGTCAAAAAGTAATTTTGGAATTAAGCGTGAATTTGATGTTTTTGCCTTTGGGATTGTGCGGCTTAATCTGCTTGTACTAGAAGAAGCAGAACCGCATGTAATGAGCCTTCTCTGGAAGGGGCTACCTTGAGCATGCATTACTCTTTTTTTTTAGGGAAGAAACAATTATTCTCGAATGTAGTTGAAACAGGCTTTTTCCGTCGAGGTTTGGGTCTGATGTTCCGCACGCGCAACACTGAAAATCTATTATTTGCCTTCAAAACTCGGGGAAATAGTGGTCGTGCGCTGACTGCCGTCTTTGTTTTCTTTCCTTTTGTCGTGGTTTGGCTTGATAAACGACGGAAAGTAGTCGATATGCGCTATGTTTTGCCATGGGAACTGTATATCCACACCAAACGGCGTTTTAGCACTATCCTTGAGTTTCCTGTAAATCCTCTCAATCAAGGCATTATTTCATTTCTCCGTCGGAAAATAAGAAAGGTTTAAATATATCCCCTGACTATTGTTTGTATCTGAGGTAAAAAGGAGGTGCACAATGGGAAAAGTAATCCTTAAACACGCGATAAAACGCAAACCAGGTCATCTTTATTACGTTGACGGAAGCGGCAGCGTATGTGAAGCTGTGATGGCTCGCGGCGGTCGCAAGAAAAAGAAGAGATAATTCTTCTTGGTTCTTTATTTTTTATTTTTTTATCATTCTGAATACTTTATAAACTACTGACGCGCGTTATTGCATGCGCATTCAGTTAGGCGTTTGGGTTTTAGCGTTTGTTCTTGTTATGTCGAGCGCGCGGGCTCTTGGTTATCTGAATCTTGAGGAAAAAAGCAGTTCTATCGCCGTTGAAATGCGGCAGAATTTTTCTATTTCGAAAACTGAAAAAATTACCATTTTTCTGGCTTCGGTGGCAAATGGCGCTGCAGAGGCGAGAAGATACCCCATCAGAGGAGCAGTTATCAAATTAGACGGGATTGAACTTAGTAATATTTCCGATGATGAACTTGCCGGACTAATGGCACACGAACTCGCGCATCTTGAGACGTATTGGGGAATGAATTGGCTTCAGCTCGCATTTTATGGACTGCGCTATGAGTTTTCTGGCGATTTTAGGCGGGAAACGGAACGGGAAACTGATATGGTTGCTATTCAACGAGGCTTTGGGAGAGAACTTGCGTCTTTTAGAGAATATCGCTTGAGAACAGCCAGCGATGCGGATAAAAAGATTATTGAGGAATATTATCTTTCTCCGGAAGAAATTAAAACTTTTACTAATAAGTCATTATCTTAATTTTGGATTAATCAATAATGCCACATATCGCATTGCTACTGCGCCAGATAAAAATCCAGTTATTGTTCCTAAATTGTGCTCCTGAAAGTCTCCGCGCTTGTTTAAATCAAGCCCTCCTTGCATTCCAACCCCTATATTTGATAGACCTCTAACATCGTCCCATTTAAGTCTTATTGCGTGAGCGTTAAAACCGCTTGCAAGCGAAGATTCTAATGTTTTAGCGTATTCTTCTACTTTTTCTCTGCCTCCCGCGGCATAGAAAGCAGGAACTAAATCTTTATAATTTCTAGGAAGCGGAACATCAGGAATAAAGACTCCTCTGTGCTCAATCCAACGAAAAACAGGATATAGAGAATTTCTAAACGACGTAGCCGGATTACAGAAATTATCCATACAATTCATCGTCCATTGCTTTTTGATTATTGAATGATTTATATATTCGTGTATTGTTTAATGCATATGATTATTGGCATTGAGACAACAGCGCATACGTTTGGCGTTGGCGTTTGCCATAAGAGCAAGATAATTGCTAACGTGAAGGATATGTATAAGCCCTTGCATGGAGGAATTGTGCCGATGGATAGTGCTAAGCATCATAGAGAAGTTGCTTATGCTATATTTAATGAAGCGCTTGAGAAAGCCGGAGCGAGCGATAAGGATATTGAGGCGATTGCTGTTTCTAACGCTCCTGGACTTGCGCCCTGCCTGCTTGCTGGAATGGAATTTGCAAAAGTTAAAGCTAGAGAGTTGAACGTGCCTCTTGTTTCTGTTAATCATTGCATTGCTCATCTTGAGATTGGGAGACGCGAAAGCGCACGCGACCCTGTTTTGTTGTATGCTTCTGGAGCTAACACGCAGATAATTGCGTTTGTTGCAGGCAAGTATCGGGTTTTTGGGGAAACGCTCGATATGGGCGTGGGAAATTTTATTGACAGCTTTGCGCGTCATTGCGGAATAGCTTTTCCCGGAGGTCCTGAAATTGAGAAGAAAGCCAAGCAAAGCACGAACTATATTGAGCTGCCTTATTCGATTAAGGGAATGGATGTTAGTTTTTCAGGCATGCTGACTAAAATTAAACAGTTATATGATAAGGGGATTAAGATTGAAGATTTATCTTTTTCTTTGCAGGAAACTTGTTTTGCAATGCTTGTTGAGGCTGCTGAAAGGGCACTTGCGCATACAGGAAAGAAAGAATTAGTTTTGGGTGGGGGCGTTGCGTGCAACTCTCGTTTGCAGGAGATGGCGCGCATAATGTGCGAAGAACGCGGCGCGAAATTTTACTGTCCTGCGCGCGAATTTCTCGTTGATAACGGGGCGATGATTGCTTTTACAGGAGAATTGATGTTTAATTCTGGAATAAAAGAAAAACCAGAAAACGTGGATATTAAGCCGAGGGAGAGGACTGATGAGGTCGAGGTTAGATGGAGATAGATTTAAATAATCTTGTATATACGGTATAAACATGGCTGAACTTACAACTAAGATAAGACGATGGGGAAACTCATTTGGTATAATGATTCCTTTAGAAGTTTTAAGAATAAAGGGATTTAAAGAAGGAGAAGAGATAGACGCGATTTTAATTAAAAAAGGCAATGTTTTGCGGGAGACATTTGGAACACATAAGTTTTCGAAATCAGTTAAGCGGTTGATGAAGGAGACTGATAGAGATTTATATGACGTCTAAATATGTTTTTGATACTTATGCGATTATGGAAATAATAGACGGTAATGAGAATTATGATTTTTATTTGGACTCTGAAATTATAATAAACAATTTTATTTTTGCTGAATTATGCTACAACCTGCATAGAGACAAAGATAAAAAAGTTAGGGAAACTCTTGATAAATACTCGAAATTTATTAATTCGGTAAAACCTGAATGGATAGAAGAAGCTATGCAATTTAGGATTAGGTGGAAAGACAGAAGCGTTTCGATGACTGATTGTATTTCTTACATTATGGCTAGAAAAATAGGAATTAAGTTTCTTACTGGCGACAAGGAATTTGAAAAACTGGACGATGTTGAATTTGTGAAATGATTCATTTTTTCCATGAAAAAATTGCCTTAATTAAAGGTGAGGCGCGAAGCGCCGAACGCGCCGTAAGACACCTACGGTTTCTTGCTGACAACTTCCCTTATCGTCGGCAAACGGGCGGTTAATGGTGATTAAACGAAATTTCTAAGCAATAAATTGTTGAAATTTGCAGCCCCCGACCACCCACTCCTAAAGAGGAGGGGGCACTTTTGTCCTTCGGACAGATAGCTGAGAACGAAATTCTCAGAAGATACTATTTTTTAGCGATTTTCCATAACATATTAAATACTTGTCCGTAAGATTCAGCTAAATGGGAATTGTTTATTATTGTAACCACTGGAATGTCTAACCAAATAACAAATGCTACTTTTGAGCCGTAGATTGTTGTTTCTGTAAGGGGCTCAAATTTTTCATCAAAGAATCTTAGACTTATTATATTGGGATCTATTTTATCTTTCCAATTTCTCAATGATTTATGAAAGATGGCCTTGGCTTTTATCTGGTGTTCCCTTTGTTTTAAGTGAAGATTCTGCCAATAGTAATCTCCAATCAATTCGTCCGATTCTTTTGGACTACCAAAAACAAAATAATCTAGTTTTTCATTAATGATCTCCGAATATATTTGCTTGACTCCCGATATTCCTCTAAAAACAGATGCAGTTTCTACATTAGTAATAATTTTCTTCATATTTTCTACATTTTTTGCTAATTCTTTAGCGATTTTACTCTGCTCTTCTAATTCATGCTTCTTCTTTTCAATAAATTCAATGAATGACTCTGGTTTTTGAATTTGATATATCCTTTTTCCACCTTCAACAATCTTTGATATAAGTCCTTTCTCACATAATCTCTCAAGGGCGTCATAGGTGTTTGCCTTGTAGAAACCTGTAGACTCAACTAGAGTTTTAACGTCTGATGCTCCGTTCTTTAGCAATCTTAAATATAGACTAGCTTCTGTATGAGAAAGTCCTATTTTCTTTAGTACTTCTATATTCATAGTAGTAGTATAGAAGTACTACCTATATAAATATACGCTATTTTGCAGAATATTAAGATGCCACCAAGCGGATTTAGTCAAGATGCGATAAATGGACTACTTACTTTTGTAAGAGCCACTTACGAGAACACCTTAGAAAGATATAAAGTTAAAGGTCTTTCTGAAAAAGAACATTTACAAGAAAGCAGAGGATATTTAGAAGGAGTTGTTAGATCAACTGCTCTTTTAGCCTTGAATGGAACAGTTTCTCGTGAGGGCATAGAAGGATTAGTAACTTTTGTTTCTACTAATTATAGAGATCTCATAGCCGAAATTAATCAAGGCAAAAAGAAAGGAGGAGAAGCTATTAGCTTGGAATTAGATCATATTGGAAGACATCTTGCTAAATTTAAAATAGAGGAACATTAAGTATTTATAAAACTAACTTTCTTTTTGTAAAAAGAAACAATAAATACTATAGCTTGGCACAAAATATAAACTATTAAATTAGATTAAGGGCTTCTTCGGGCTTTAGAATTTTTATCCCTTGATATTCTTTGAGATTAAGAAGATGCTTATCTTGACTTATAATAAAGTCTGCTTTTCCATCAACTGCAGCTTCAAGAAACTTATTGTCTTCTGGATCTTCTTTTATTACATCTATTTTTGTTGAAGGTTGAATTAGTATGGAATTATTAAGAATGAGATTCTTCCATTCTTCAATCATGCTTTGTGGTATGGAAATCTTGAAATTCCTCAAGGTTTTAACTAATTCTTCAACTATTTCAAGCGAACTCAATAACTCAATTTCTTTGTTTTTCCATTTATCTATTAATTGAGAGCAAAAATTGCCTTCCCAAAATATTCCAGAGACAAATACATTAGTGTCTAAAATAAGTCTCATTTTTCACGAGCCTTTTTTACTGCTTGTTCAACATTTGCTTCTTTTAATTCGTTCTTTTTTGCAAACTCTCTGGTTTTTGCAAGTAATTTATCAAATCCTTTAAATGAAGGCATCTCGAGTTTTTTCAAGACAATAGTATTATCTTCTCCGATTACAACAAACTTTTCTCCTTCGCGTATCTTTAGCTTGTCTCTTAAGCTTTGAGGAATTACTACCTGCCCACGCGAGCTTATACTTGTTATTTCTATGTTTTCCATTTTTGACCTCCTATAAGTCTATCTTATTGGTAAGATTATCTTATTTATAAACCTTTTGCTTTTGGCTCTTTGGATTGTGTCTTCTTTTTCAAAAAACCTCAAGAACAAAGTTCTTGATGGCTCAGAAAATCAGGGATTTTCTGCGAGAAACAAAAACAACTGCCCCCAACGAGAAAACCAAAGTGCCCCCTCAAATTTTCCCACCATCCGCAAATCATAAACAATTACGAAAAATAGTCCGTCAATTCCACTCAAAGAGAGATTCACGAACAAATATTCAAGACACGAGGAGATTTTGTATCTCACTCGTGCATATTCAGGTCTCTTAATCTCCAGTAAACAGAATATTATTTGATTTATCCTAAATCATTTTTTGCGTAAAAACCAGAATATTCTGTAACTTTCATCTTGTTATATAACTTAATTAGTGGCTGAAAGTTCGTTTACCCTGAACGATTAGACGAAGTTGAACTTTGCCCTTCGAGTAAACACAAAAATCTTTGTTCCAGAGTTCCGCTTAAGCCACTCTGAAAAACAATACGCCTTCAGCGTCTAATCCAGCTTAAACGCAATTTCTAAGAGATACACAGAAGTTGTTCTTCCCACCCAATTAGGCGCGCATACGAGGGGGCTGACGACAAACGACTAAACAGGAAACAAAACATTTATATAGCACCATATATCATGGTATTATATGGGGATATAAAATGAACAATGACAAAAATCCAAATAGACTTAGATGCAGAAGAAGACAAGATTGTAGAAATATACAAACTTGTAAACGACTTAAAGACAAAGGAGCAAGCAATTAAGAAAATGGTAAAGTATTTTAAAGCAGAAGTCAAACCAAAGTATATGGATGATTCAGAATACAAAAAAGCTCTTAAATTTGGAGATAGTAAAAAATGAATTGGAGTTTAATATTAAGCATAGGTATTCCAATAATTTTGGTAATTTGGATAGCAAGCTATGTTCTAAAAACATATAATAGACTAGTAAACTTACGTATGGATGCAGATAGGCAAACAAGCCACGTGCAAGTTCACTTAAAAAAGAAATTCGATTTAATTCCTGCCTTATCTGAAGTTGTAAAAGGATATGCCGGACATGAAAAAGGCACATTTGAAGAAGTTGCAAGGCTTCGTTCTCAATGGGGCGAATCTAAGAATGTTGATGAAAAAATGAAAACTGCTAATCAACTTGAAGGAATGTTATCGAAACTGCTTGTTGTACAAGAAAGGTATCCTAAACTTAAAGCAGATAGAAGTTTTCAAAACATAATGAAAAGTATCGGCTGGGTTGAAAGAGAACTTGTAAGAGAAAGAAAACTATACAATCGAAGGGTTAGCTTCTATAATGTAAAACTTCAAGAATTTCCGTCAAATATTGTAGCTTCAATATTTGGATTTAAGCAGAAGGAATTCTTTGGAAAACCCGAAGAAGGGCTGGAATAGGGGAAAACATGGGAGATAAAAGCGAATTACATTCTTTTCTAAAAGATAAAGTTTACCATCTTACTGCACTCGGTGTTTTTATGCTTATTAGCGTTTCTCTTTCAGTCGAAGTAAGCACAATGAATAAAGCATTTGTTATTTTAACTTCTGGGATATCTTTCTTTATCTTGTTAGATTTAGTTATTAACTTGGAACAACCTCGAGGAATGATTGCTAATCTCTTTGGAACATTTTTAGATATTTTAGTTATCTTTTTTCCAGTATGGGTAATTCTTTCTGTAATCGTAAAGAATTTTACTAATTTGGACATTATTCCATTAATTCTGTTTTTAATATTTATGATTTCTGTGCCAATATTTAAGATTTATAAAACTCGCAAGAAAAGCAAATAAATTCTCACTCAGCCCGTCCCTTCTTTTAAAAAAGAAGCAAAAAATCAGTCAGCCCCTCTACGAAAAAACCTCGCGCCCCGTGAATATTTCCCACCCAACAACTTCTAAATATAAACAATAGCTTAGAAATTACACTCAGGAAAAGATTTCGCACAGATTTTGTAACTCTTGGCTCTGAGTTCGCACTCGCGCTCTTATCAGAGTCGCTTAATAACTACTAGGCTATAAATGCCTCACTTTTCCAAAATCGTTCTCTTAGTTCGAAACGATAGATATAGTGAAAGACCTAAATAATTACTCAGAAATTGTACGTCTTTCACCGATAGCAAAGGCGCACGTGAGGAAATTTAAGCATCCTTTGCTATACTGTAAGTTTCAGCTTTATGGTGGAAGAAATTAATTCGACTCTATTTTTATAGAAACAGGAAGTTTGCTGAGCACGTCTTTTAAATCAGATGCTCTTTTCTTGAAATTAAAGATACCCACTCCATACAATTGTCCATTATCTTCATACTTAAAGATAACAATGTCTTTTGAGATATGTTCCCCGTAATCCTCTCGAGGCTCACCTACAAAAATCTCCAAGTAGTCCGCTTCTTCATCGTAGCGCATTTCCATATTTTTTGTCATATCATCACATATGCCTCACAAAGTAGGCTGTTAGTACAAAACCCCGCCCGTTTAAATATTTAACTACGACTTGAAGATATTTTGATTTTTGCTTCCTATTTTTGTAGTAATTGTAATAGTCATATAAATCTCCCGCTTCGTGAGAGACAATCTTTAAGGGATTTTTCAGAGTATCTTTAATTTCTTCTATATAATTTTCCATTCCTTTATGACAAATGACGTGCTCAAATTGTCTGTTTGTCAATCTAACTTTTCTTCCTGTCTTGTCCGTGGTTTCAAAAATATGGCTCATTAATTTCTTCCGGCTTCACTTCTTAATAAAGTTATTGTGCTGGAACTTCGTTCAACTTGTAAGATTAAATGACCGTTTAATGAATTGTTCTTTCTGTTTGTTGCGGAGCGTAGCTTGGCTTATCCAATTTTTCGTGAAAACATTTATAAAGCCCTTTTTCAGTTTGATTTAAACCAATGACGTGTTGGATACGGAGGTCACATGGACTTCTATAAAATCATCGAAAAAGCAAAGAAAACAGGAAAGGTTGACAAAGGCACGAATGAAGTGACTAAAGCGATAGAGAGAGGTGTGGCAAAGCTCGTGGTGTATGCTACAGATGTTAATCCAAAGGAGATTGTTGCGCATTTGCCTCTGATTTGCAAGGAAAAAAACGTGCCTTGCCACGAAGTTGATTCTAAACAAAAACTTGGCTTGGCAATTGGCATTCCTGTTGCAGCTTCCGCCGTTGCAGTTATTGATGCGGGTGAAGCGGACAAAGAGATTGCCTCGCTGAAGAAGGCAAAGTAATCCGATGGGAAACAAGACTCCACGTGCGAAAGATGCTCCTACGCAGCAAGATAACGCGGCTAAACCCCGAATTTCCAACGAGCCTCCTGTTCATGCCTTGGTTGAAGAACTTCTCGGACGAACTGGCGCACGTGGTGAGGTTACACAGGTGCGCGTGAAGGTGCTTGCAGGTTCAAATAGGGACCGTACGATGCGACGCAACGTAAAAGGTCCAGTGCGTATTGGAGATTTGCTTGTCCTGAGGGAAACTGAAATTGAGGCGCGCAAGATTCGCAAAAATATTACAAAGGGGGCACAGAGCTAAGATGCCTGCCCGACATGATTCCGCGCGACGTCCATCCAGAGATGATTCGCAGAACGTTGCAGGAATGCTACGAGACAATTTGGGTGGACTTGCTCTTCTTGATATGGCGCGCGAACTTTTTCCCGAACCTTTTCTATGTACTTTAGATGGCTTAGAATCGCGTAACGAGTATGTTGTTTTTAGCAGAGGTTCGGGATGTTATGTTCTTGTGCCTCGAGTTTTGGTTGGTAAGGGCTATAAAGACAACGCAGAGAATATTCGAAAGGGTTTTTCCGATTTGGGCATTACGACAAAGGGCGTTGTATCGAATAGTCGGGCTGCAGGCTTTATGTATTCTTTGGGGTTGGAGGAACAGACTCATGGCTCTTGCTAAATGCGTTTTTTGTGGTCGTGAGGGCGAAGACTTTAGGGGAACTTACCTGATTAAAAATGACGGAACTATGAGCTACTATTGTTCAAGCAAGTGCCGCAAGAATCACTTGAAGTTAGGACGTGACAAAAGAAAGCTGAAGTGGACTTCTGCATTTTATGAATCTCGTGAGCGACGTTATGTGGCTGAGAAGAAAGCGCATGAAAAAGCTAAGGCAGAGCATAAAGAAGAAAAGCCTGAGAAAAAAGACGAGAAAAAACGGTAAATAGCCTGCTAAACAAGTACTTAAATAGAGATTTTTGATTTAGTTTTTGGGAAATTTTCTAATTTTTAATAATCTTATTAAAAATTCCCCCTAAGGCTTTCTTTGCCAATTTATCGTCGATAAACGTCTTTTTAAAGGGTAAAGGTTTATAAAGCATGTTTGGCTTTTTGGCTTATAAATCCTGAAAATAAAATGACTGACCAGAAAAAATATTCAGCAGAAAACATAAAAGTTCTTGAAGGCTTGGAAGGAGTGAGGCTTCGCCCAGCAATGTATATTGGCAATACTTCCAAGAGCGGTTTGCATCACCTTGTCTATGAAGTTGTTGACAACTCTGTTGATGAAGCTATGGGCGGGTATTGTGATACTATCAAAGTAACTGTCAATAAAGATGGAAGTGTTACGGTTATTGATAATGGACGGGGCATACCTGTTGAACCTCATCCTGTCTATAAAGTTCCTGCCTTGGAGATTGTTGTGACTAAACTGCATGCCGGGGGCAAGTTTGACAAAGACAGCTATAAAGTTTCTGGAGGGCTTCACGGGGTCGGCATTTCTGTTGTGGCTGCTCTTTCCAAGCTGATGAAAGTGACTGTCAAGCGCGACGGCAAGGTTTACAGGCAGGAATACAAGGTTGGCAAGCCATTGTATCCTGTAAAGGTCGTTGGAGATTGCGAGAAAAAAGATACTGGAACAGAAGTCACGTTTTGGCCTGACGATACGATATTTTCAACTTTGAAATTTGACTTTTCTGTTTTAGAGACACGATTAAGAGAAATAGCCTTTCTTAACAAGGGGCTTAAGATTGCGTTGCATGACGAAACCAGCGATAAAAAAGAAACGTTTCATTATGAAGGCGGGCTTATTGAGTTTGTTAAGTGGGTTAATGAGACGAAAGAGCCTTTGCACAAGCCTGTTTATTTTATGAAAGAAGACGAAAAAATTGTTGTTGAATGTTCTGTTCAGTACAATAATGGATATCAGGAAAATGTTTTGAGTTTTGTAAATACTATTAACACTGTTGAGGGCGGAACGCACGTTGCCGGCTTCCGCACAGCTTTGACGAGGTCGATTAATGATTATGCCAAGAAGAGCAAGATGACTAAAGACAATGGCGATACCCTCACAGGAGACGATGTGCGCGAGGGGTTGACTGCAATTTTATCTGTAAAAGTTCCTGAACCGCAGTTTGAGGGACAGACGAAAACCAAGCTCGGCAACAGCGAAGTCAAGAGCGTTGTTGAAAAAGTTGCTTATGCCGCACTTGTTATGTTTTTTGAGGAAAATCCGGCAATAGCAAAACGCGTTGTTGCCAAGGCAATGGAAGCGCAGAAGGCGCGTGAGGCAGCCAAGAAAGCGAAAGACTTAGTGAGAAGAAAGAGCGCGTTTAGTGTTGGCGGACTGCCTGGTAAATTGAAAGATTGCGCGAGCAAGAAAGCAGAAGATAGCGAGTTATTTATAGTTGAAGGGGATTCTGCCGGAGGCAGCAGTGCCCAGGCGCGCAATAAGGAATTTCAGGCTATACTCCCGATAAAAGGAAAAATTTTGAATGTTGAAAAGGCAAATATTGCCAAGGTATTTTCAAGCGAAGAAATTGCAAACTTGATTACTGCAATTGGCACAGGAGTCGGAGAGCAGTTTAATCTTGAAAAATTGCGATATGCGAAGATAATTCTTATGGCAGATGCAGATGTTGACGGAGCCCACATTCGCACTCTACTGTTAACTTTCTTTTACAGATTTATGAAGCCAATTATTGAGAATGGCAACTTGTATATTGCTGTTTCGCCTCTTTATCGAGTGAGAAAAAAGAAAGACCATTATATTTATTCTGAAGCTGAGCTGAAAAGCATCCTGAAAGAAGTTGGCTCAAATGCCAATGTTCAGAGATTTAAGGGATTGGGGGAGATGAATCCTGAACAGCTTTGGGAGACTACTATGGACCCGAAGGAAAGGCTTCTTAAGAAAGTGGTTGTAGACGACGCTGTTGAAGCAGACCGCACTTTCTCAATCCTTATGGGTTCTGATGTTGAGCCTCGCAAGCAGTTCATCATTGAAAAGGCGGCGGAGGCGCAGATTGATATTTGACCATGAAATTATTTATCGCGCATAAAGTGTCTGGAGAAGATTATGCCAAGTTAAAACGTGACGTGATTAAAGTATGTACTGCTTTGCGTGAAGTCGGACATAAATGTTATTGTTCTTTCCTTGATGGTAAAATGAGAAAAGAAGCTAATAAGAAGATTAAAATTGAAAATGCTTTTAGTAAGATAAATGAATCAGATGGCATTTTAGCGATTGTTAAATCAGATGAAAAGAGTGAAGGAATGCTGATTGAAGTTGGCTATGCAAAAGCAAAGGGAAAAAAGATTGTCTTATTGATTAATAAGGACATTAATGATAATTATATTGGAGCTATTGCAACTAAAATTATAGAATTTGACGAGCTTAATGATGTTTATGATAAAATGGGGGCTGAGGTAAGATGATAAGCAAAAAAACGTGTCCTGAATGCGGAAGTGACAATATTAGTTTTGTTTCTGGAGATGGCGAGCATGGAGCTTTCATGTGCAGAGCGTGCGGGAATACAGGAACATTTGATGAAGAGCCCATTATCGGGAGAGGCAGTTCTTTGAGGATAAAGACTAAATCAACTGCGGCGAGAAAAAGGAGAGGGTTATGATTTCTGACGATAAGCCTGAAAACGGAAATGGTGAAGAAGCTGCTGAAGAAAAGCTTGAGAAGATAGAAGAAGCTAGAAGGGCCAAGGCGCAGATTGGCGACGAGAAGGGAGTTGCCGGCGTAGAGATTGTTGAGGAAATGGAGCAGTCTTTCATTGATTATGCTATGTCTGTCATTGTTGACAGGGCATTGCCTGCTGTTGAAGACGGATTGAAGCCTGTTCATAGGCGACTGCTGTATGCGATGCATGTGCTTGGGCTTGATTCTTCAAAACCGACGATGAAGTCGGCGCGTATTGTGGGAGAGACTATGGGTAAATTCCATCCGCATGGGAATCTTGCGTTGTATGATGCTTTAGTAAGAATGGCGCAGGATTTCTCTTTAAGATACCCTCTTATTCATGGGCAGGGAAATTTTGGAAGCCGAGACGGGGATTCGCCTGCGGCCGATCGTTATACCGAAGCTAAGCTAAGCAGGATTTCTGAGGAATTGCTGGCTGATATTGAAAAAGAAACAGTGAAGATGCTTCCCAATTATGATAACTCAACTGAAGAGCCGCAAACTTTGCCCGGTTTGCTGCCTAACTTATTGATTAATGGGGCTACAGGAATTGCTGTCGGCATGGCAACGAATATGCCTCCACACAACCTAACTGAAGTTTGCGATGCTATTGTGCAATGCATTAACAAGCCTGCTGTAAGCGTGGACGAGCTGAGCGAGATTGTTACAGGTCCTGACTTCCCGACAGGGGGCACTGTAAGCGGAGAGGGAATTAAAGAGATGTATAAAACAGGCAAGGGGAAATTAATTATCAGAGGAAGGGTCAGTCAGGAAGAGCATAAAGGGCGCACGCACATTATTATTACAGAAATTCCTTATATGGTTAACAAGGCTGACCTTGTAACAAGCATTGCGAAACTTGCCACAGAAAAAAAGCTGCCCGATGTAAGCGATTTGAGAGATGAATCAAGCAAAGGCAAGGTAAGAATTGTCATAGAATTAAAGAAAGACGCAAGCCCTAAATTCACAATCAACAAGCTTTACACCTTAACTAGATTACAGGACAGCTTTGATGCGAACATGCTTGCTCTTATAGAAGGCAAGCCCAAAGTTTTAAACTTGAAGGAAATAGTTGAGGCGTATGTTAATTACAGAAAGAAAGTTGTTATTGCGAGAAGCAAGTTTGATCTTAAGAAAGCTGAAGACAGGCTTGAGATTGTTGTTGGCTTGCTAATTGCGCTGAAGAAGATTGATGAAATTGTTGAATTCATCAAAAAGTCCGAGAATGCGCAGGCGGCTCATGACGGATTGATGAAGAAATTTGACCTGACAACAAGGCAGGCTAAAGCTGTTCTTGAAACTAGATTGCAGCAGTTAACAAGGTTAGAAGACGGCAAGCTGAAAGAAGAGGAAAAAGAACTGAAGGGAACTATTTCTTATTTGAAGAAATTGCTTGGGGATATAGAAGAAATTCTTTCAGTAATCAAAAAAGAAGTTCAGGATCTCAAGAAAAAGTATGGGGATGAGCGAAGAACGCAGGTTTTGAAACGCGTAGCTGAAATATCTGAAAAAGATTTGATTGAGAAAAAAGATGTTGTGGTTATGCTTAGCGAGGGCGCATACATAAAGCGTGTTGATGTTAAAACTTATCGCGAACAGAAGAGGGGCGGGTCAGGTGTTTCTGGCGCAGATTTGAAAGAGGAAGATTTTGTCCGCCTTATGGTAACGTGCTCAACTCATGACTACCTGCTGTTCTTTTCAACCAGAGGGCGCGTGTTTTGGCTTAAGGCTAATGACGTGCCTGTTGCTGAACGCCAAGGCAGAGGCAAAGCTCTTGCGAACGTGCTTGATATGCGAGATGAAAAGATAGCTTATCTTATGGCCTTAAAGGATTTTGAGAAGGATTATTTGATGTTTGCGACCAAGCTTGGAATTGTGAAGAAGCTGCCCCTCAAGGATGTAAGCAAGCCGCGTAATGCTGGTGTTCGCGTTATTAACCTGCCTGCTGATAATTCTGATGTTGTGATTGATGTTCGTAGAGTTGAGGATGCTCAGGAAGTCATGCTTTGCACGTCAAAAGGGCAGGCAATTAGGTTTAATGCTGATGAAGTCAGGTCGATGGGTCGCGCAAGTTATGGTGTTAAGGGCGCAGAACTTGGAAAGGGCGACGAAATTGTTTCTATGGAAAGTTTGCCTAAAGACGGCAAAACTACAATGCTGACTATTGCTGAAAAAGGATTTGGCAAGCGTTCTGAGCTGGAAGAGTATCGCAAGACTTCTCGCGGCGCGAAGGGAGTTATTAATCTTGCTGTTTCAGATAAAACTGGGCGAGTTGTTTCTTCGCTTTCAGTTAATAATAAGGATTCAATTATTGCAACGACTGTTAAAGGCATGGTTATTCGTGTCAGCATGAAAGACCTGCGCGTGATGGGGCGAGCAACGCAGGGAGTTCATGTTGTCAGATTGAAAGAAGGCGATAAAGTTGCGGATGTTGTGAAAGTGCCTGAAACAGAAGTTGAGGCGATTGTTGAAGAAAAGATTTAAGGTTTTTTCCCGCACCACTCACAGTTCTTCTTCGGGCAATCTAGAATTTTACACGGGAATGTTTTACCTGTTTTGGAAACGTTTTAAAACCTAATTCAACAAAGAGATAAGT
>Ga0209541_10002505_pt1 | contig 34655 bp, 44 predicted proteins | sample RifCSPlowO2_01_FD_184027 | JGI IMG/M metagenome (GOLD analysis project Ga0209541, IMG submission 184027) | Groundwater microbial communities from Rifle, Colorado - Rifle CSP2_plank lowO2_0.1 (SPAdes) (version 2) | ecosystem: Environmental > Aquatic > Deep subsurface > Groundwater | place...
ATTTTATTTAAACACGACCTGGTAGTTCGTCGTCTTTGATATTTAGTAACCAATCAGCCTTTTCTGCTTCCTTGACTTGAGTGAGGAATTTAACTTTCACTAGATCGTTAGCTGTCTCTAGTTTAGATTCATCGACATCTTCTATATAAACGTACACATCGTACATGTCAGGAGTCTTCGTCTCTACATATTTAAATGGAATCGGTTTTGAACCGTTCTTATCAATTTTAAACTTAAGCTCATCGGCCAGGGCTCGCTTTAGGGTGTCGTAGGCGGTTTCGTCCCCTAGGGTGAACCCACCAAACCCGGTTATAAGTGCCGTGTCTGTGATATTTTCAACTGGTAGTTTTTGCAGAAGAATATACCCTTCCTGATTTCGGAGGATGGCTCCGACTGACACAATTCGTCCGTCAAACTCTAATTTTGTTTCAAATCCCATAGTAATTATTTAGGTTTGTAGTATTGCATGAGACGGTGAGAATGTGCAAATAAGAAAAGCCGCCTGTTTCTGGCAGGCGGCTTGGTCGAAGCTCTGGGGTCGTTCAGGCGGCTTTGGCCCAGGCTTTAGGGTTAAAGCTCCTGTGCTTAGTGTGCCAAAAGACACTTGTTTTTGGAATGTTTGGACTGTCATCAAACATGGTCAAAGACAAAACATTTTCTTCCACTTCGCGGATGTTCACGGTCTGTAGGACCATGTTTGCGATGGATACCGCCTGGGTGGGTTGAGTTTTTTCAAACGGTGTTTCGGCGTAAGGAACGATGAGAACTTGTGGAGGTGAAACTTCACCCTCGGTCTCTACATACCACTCCACGCAAAACGACTCGCTGCCATCCAGGTTTTTAGTGATGTTCGCAACGGTAACGTCAAAGCGAACGCCAAAACGGCCCATAGGCTGCCGACGAATGACCTGATGTTCATGACGCATGATTACTCCTTCAGTTATTTATGGGAACGAGGCAACAACTACTAAATCATATATTGAAAAAAAGAAAAGCCGCGCCCTTTGGGGCGCGGCTCGTTTTGGCTGTGCTTATCTCAAACCACGGCCATGCTGTGGTAGGCGGTGTAAGGAGTGGCCTCCACAAAAACAAAGGTCATTCCGTTGTTGAGGGCAGTGGCGTGGATGGCCGAGGCTACTTCCAGTACCAAATCTTTGCTTGCCCAATCACGCTTCACAACCAAAACTTGTTTGTTGATTCGTTGATAAAGCGTTCCGTCGTTTGGAATAAAGACTTTCATGGTCGTACCGAGCCCAGGTTCGGCCTTAACCACAAAAGTAATTTCAGACGGCTCGTTGCCACAGCCACGGACGGTCTGTCTGAGGCTGATGGAAATTTCACGACCTTTGTTGTCGTGGATTATTCTATTCACTTAGATTCTCCTGGTTGAAGGTTTAAAACGAGTAGAAGTCGCCTTTGTGCGACCAAAAGATGTGGCCATCGAAACGACCAGTGCCATCAGGTCTTTCTGCGAAAAAGATTTCAGCAGTGGTATCGATGTCACGGTCGTATTCAAAGACGACAACACTGTTCAAGAAGGTGCTGGCGATATCTCTTGCCGGCACAATTTTGTTTTCTTCAGTGTCCCTGTACGGAGTGATTTTGTGTGTGAGGAACAATGGATCGGTGAATTTCACAGTGAAAGATGCGCGGACTGTTTGTTTGCCTTCCGTTACCGACCAAAGCACTCGGAAGCACTCATTGGGACTCCGTTCGCTCGGCTTGATGTCTTCGATGCGAATATGAAACTCGACACCGCTTTCAGTTTTGGCACAGTACTGGTCAATCATGGTCTACTCCTTGGTGTGGGTTGGAACTATTCGTCTACAACTAAACCATAAATTTAGAAAAAGAAAAGCCGCACCCTTTGGGGTGCGGCTTTTCTTTCGGTTGGGTTAGTTCACTATCCGTTCAAAACAGTATCTTCCCTCTTTATACTGCCAGCTATTGCCATTTCTGATGAGGGCAGTTTTGTCGAAGGTTGGCCCCCACATCTCTTGTTCGGTGTTTGAGTCACGAGAGAAGGTGGCGCAAAGGTTAAAGCCTTGCTCGGTTACTTCGTAACTATAAGCAGCACGGTCTTCTGGTGCTTCTGGAATTGGGAATCCATCATAAGCTTCTTCTAGACTAGCTGGAACAGTACTACTACTTACCGCTAGAGCTTCTTCAATTTTCCACTGAATTTGTTGTAGGTCAGAAATTTGTGTTTCGTCTAACTTCATTTCACGAATGGTGTTTGGTGTCTGGCTATTGAAAAATCCCATAACAATTGCCGCAGTCACCACAACAGCCATCGCTAGTCCGTAGAGTTTTGATTCCTTCTCACGAGTGAGCCAGTAGCCACGGGCGTCTTGAAGGTAGTAATAAAAGGCCGCTCCCACAATGAGCATCAATACTGCGGCCTTGAGTACAAATCTGGTTGTAAGTTCCCCTTCTAGGAAACTAAGGATAACGGCTACAGCATCTCCAAGAAGCACACCGCCACCTACTAGAAGTGATAGGTATAAAAGCCACTTAGTAAGTCCAAGATAAGCACTGTTGGTTTCGGTGCGACGGTTTTTGTTGACTTGGCGAGTGAGGGCTAGGTAAGTTGGGAAAAATACCAAAAGCATAGCTATAGCCACCCGTAGACTACTAGTTGAACTTTCAATTTGCCAATAACTTTCGGCAGCATCTTCAAAACGTAGGTTGATAATACTAAATAGTAAAACTACTAAAAATGAAATTGATACATAAAGGGTTATTAAAGCTCCGAGCTGTAGCACTGTGTGCTTGGCTGTGTTGTTTTCCATATACTCATATTATACGCCTTTCGGTGGTAAAAGGTAACAAAAGATAAGTCCCCACTAATTAAATTTGAGTGATATAATGCACCTATATGAAATCAGAAGACTTAAAGAAGGCGCCGAAGCTATTTTGTGAAAGTATTAATGTTGGATTTACACCCGAGTATTTTGTGATGGGTTTGAGTTCTGGTACTCAAGGGGCAATTTATTCTCTTACCCCGCAGCACACTAAACGACTCCTGCAGTACCTCACCCACCAGATAGCTGAGTTTGAAAAGCAGAACGGTGAAATTAAAGCTGAGTGGAATCCCAACATCGTGAGTCCAGTGCAGCGCATGAATCCTCCAACTGAGTTGAGTTAAAAGAAAAAGCGACCAGGAAGGTCGCTTTTGTCATCGTGGAACTAGTACTCCTGCTTTGGCTACAGCCAATTCCTTCTGGCTTCTTTGATGGTCTCAATCATGAGTGGTGCCGCCTGTATGCTTTGCTGGAGGGCAATTTTAAAGCTTGATAGAGCCAAAATTAGCACTTCTTCTGGCACGTCATTGGTTGGAGCACCATCAGGAAAGAAATTTTCAATGAACAAAACTGTCATCTCCTCTTTCTCACCCTCAGTTCTCTTTGTGTCAGCATTTGAGTAGAAAAGTAGCTCATCAGCCGGATTAATTCTGGCTAATTCTTCAGCTAAGGCCTCGCACTCGTCAAAGAGATTGAGGGTATGTGCGTTGTAACCCATGATTTTCTCCTTGAATGAACAATGGCGAGGTTACTTAAAGAATAGAGTAAATTTGAGGCAAGTCAACAGAAAAGCCGACCCATTGGGTCGGCTTGGCTTTGTCTTTCGTCGGTCTCATTTTCTATGGATGAGCCGCTCCGTCGTGAGCGCTGCCTCAAGTGCCTGATTGAAGTTGTCGAACATGGCCTCAACTGCTTCGGCCAAGGTCATGTTCTCTGTGTTTTTGGGCATGAATGTATCGATGAGCTTTTGACTGGCGTCATCAATCTCAGCTTCGGTTTTGCCGTCGGCGTCGTAGATGAGGAGTCTGTGAGTACCAGCTAGTCGCTGGAGTTCCTTGCCGTCTGCCTCACACTTCCGCATGAGGGCTTCAGCCCGTGGACTAAGTGACATGTTGTATCTCCTAGTTGTGAGACGTGGATACGGATTGATTATTCACATCAACGAACTTCTTGGCGTAAGTGCTAAGCTCCCAATACTCAACGAGTATCTCCTGCTTCATGTAAAAGCGCCTTTTCACAACCCGTTTGACTAGCGGCTCAGGGCCTCTGGTCAACGTGTCGAGAATCAGAACGATTTGGTTGTCGTGAATCTTCTTCAAGAGACCGTCGTAGATGTCGATAACGAGCACTGGTTTGGTGTACTGCATGAGTTCCATAAAGACCGCCAGCTCATTTTCGGTGAGTAAACGTCCGGCAAAGGACGTCAGCGAGGCTTCTTTTTTGGCCATGGTGATTTCCTTTGTAAAAGAACAATAAAATACAGCATAGAGTTTTTGGTGGTCATGTCAAGAAAAGCCCGGCGCCTAAAGGCGCCGGGCTTTCTTTTTAAACTACTTTACTATTATTTTGAAATTGTTATAGTGCCTGTACCACACAGAAGGGACTGGCCAACTTCTGCTCACATCTTGGATGGTGGTTGGCTACCGCAGATGCATTGGAGGGGTTTAGTAGTGGCGAACGAACAACCCACACAAACTCTTTTGCACCTGCGGTTTTTTATATGTCTAAATCAAAAACTCAATCACGTCTCCGTCTTTCACTATGTAATCCTTCCCTTCAGTTCGTAACTTACCTTCAGTGCGAGCTCGAGCCAGTCCATTACATTCGACGAAGTCATCAAAGGTCACTACTTGAGCGCGGATATATTTCTTTTCAAAATCAGTGTGGATAGCGGCAGCCGCTTTTGGTCCGGTTGAACTAATTGGTACTGTCCAAGCCCGAGTCTCCTTCTCTCCAGTAGTGAAGTAACTCATGAGTCCAAGACGGTTGTAACAAGCGCGGATAAGACTCTCTACTCCACTTCCCTGTGCGCCATATTCACGACGGAAATCATTCTTCTCTTCATTTGAGAGGTCACGAAGTTCGTGTTCCATACCCGCGTCGACCACTACGTACTCAGCGTTTGTACGTTCAAAAAATTCTACCAACTTTATCCAACGGTCATCATTCTGGTCATCGAGGTTAAAAGCATCAGTCTTCTTGTTACAGACATAAAGGAAAGGCTTCATAGTGAGGAGGTGTAGCCCCTTCACTACCTTGAGTTCATCTTCAGTCATTGGCAGTGCATTAGCGAGGTTTCCACCAGCTAGATGTGGCTTCAAGCGGGCGAGGACGTCACGCTCGACTACGGCTTCCTTGTCTCCGCGCTTCGCGTCACGCTCCACGTTATTGAGGCGCTTTTCTACTGTTTCAGCATCAGCCAAGATGAGTTCGAGATTAATTACTTCAATGTCTGATAGCGGGTCGATTTCTGCTGAGACATGGTGAACTTCACTATCTTCAAAGATTCGTACTACTTCAGCAATCATGTCGGTTTCGCGGATGTTGGCGAGGAATTTGTTGCCGAGTCCTTCTCCTGAAGCAGCACCAGCCACCAAACCAGCAATGTCTACGAACTCAACTACGGCCGGAATGATAGTGGCGGTACCAGAGATAGCCGCTAAGCTAGCAAGGCGCCCATCTGGTACAGCTACTACACCCACTGATGGGTCGATAGTGGCAAATGGATAATTAGCAATCAGAACCTCATTTTTGGTGAGGGCGGTAAACAGGGTTGACTTTCCTACGTTTGGAAGTCCTACAATTCCTACAGATAATGACATATACGCGCTAGACTAACAGAGTTTTGCTAAAATCCAAAATTAATATGTGGCAGAAGTAGTCTAGGACTGGCTTTTAATTGCTGAGCGCAGGTACTGCATGTCGGCATCAACTTTTTTGTGAGGATTAAAGATGCGGTGTGGGTCAAATATTTCTTTGATTTCTTGGAATACATTTAGTATTTCTGGACTAAACATTTTGTGTAGATAGGGTGTTCTAATTAGTCCGTCATTATGTTCTCCGGTAATTGAACCATGGAATTCTCCTACCAGTGTATATACTCGCTCAGATAGTTTGTTGATGATTTGGATAAAGTCGGGACGTGAAAAATCCATTAGAGGAATAATGTGGAAGTTGCCATCGCCCACATGCCCAGCCACGGTGTACAACAAGTTATATTCATCAAGAATGGCGTACAGTCGAGGAAGAAATTCTGGTAGATGCTCAGGTAGTACTACAAAGTCATCGATGAAAGGGGCGGTGTGTTTGTCTGAAACATTTTCACGCAAAAGTTTGAAGCTCTCACGTCTGATTGTCCAAAACTTCTGGGCTTCTGATTGATTCTTGGTGATGTGTGAGGAAACGCCAAATGACTTAATTGATAGTTCAGCCTGCTTGGCCATTAATGCCGCTTCAGTTTCAGTGTCGGCTGCAAATTCTGCCATTAGTACTAACTTTGGAATGCCGCCTTGGAACACCAGTTTTATCTCAGGCCAAAAATCTCGTAGTAGTGTGAAGGGGTTACCACCTAGTCGCCAAAATAATTTAGGAAATACTCTTAGCATTACGTTAAAAGTTTTGTCATCATATGATTCAAAGCTCTCTGGCTTATGGGCCAAGACCGCGTTTACAATTTTGCCTAACTGAGCGAAGTGTTTTGGTCGTAAAAATAGTACCAACATTCTTGAAGCTGGTTTTGGTTTTACAAGATTAAAAGTAATTTCTGAAATTAAACCAAGGGTGCCCTGTGACCCAACAAAGAGTTGTGTCATATCAAAGGTGTCTGTGGTCTCGTCCCAAACATTCCAGATGCCATAACCGGCGGAGTTTTTACTAACTATTGGTTTGGCAGATTTAATTGCATCGTGATGCTGATGAATTAATCCTTCAACTCGACGATAAATCTCACCCTCATAATTAGCTTGTGATTTTTTGGCTTCAAGTTCAGTTCTGGTTAGACGCTTAAATTCATATTCAATTCCATCTTGTAGCACTACTTTGAGGGTGTGGACGTAACGTTCAGTTTTGCCGTACGTTAGTGACTTTTCTCCAGCTGAATTATTGGCCACCATACCACCAACGGTGTTTAGCTCTCTACTGGCGGTGTAGCTTGGCATAATCACTCCATGTTTTAGTGTGGCTTTTTCAAAGTCACGATAAAATACGCCCGGCTGCGTGGTGGCATGGACTGTGTTTACTTCCAGTATTTGATTAAAGTAGCGAAGAAAATCTACCACAATCGAACTTGAAAGTGGCCCGCCAGACATATCTGTTCCAGCACTTCTGGCAGTGAGAGACAGCTCGCCACGTCTAGTGTGGACGTAGTGAATTAAGGTATGTAGGTCAGCAACGTTTTTTGGATAGACAACTAATTCTGGGCGAATTTTAAAAATACTTGTATCTTCACTATATTGCTCCAATACCCGATTGCTATTGTCTACATCACCGGAAAAAGTATCTGGTATAACGATTGGGTTTAGTTTTGACATATATTAATGTCCAGATCCACTGGTCTTAGTAAAATCTCCCTCATAAATAGTTGGGTCAGCTGGGCCGGTTACTTCTATAGTACCCCAAGCCCCTTTGTCTGTACGCATCAGGGCGTGGTCCACCAGAACGTATGTGCCTGGGTAATCGACAGTAAATTCAACTATGGTTGCTCCCCCAGCTGGGACGTTTGTGGTCTGGACATTCTTAAACTCCGCACCACCAATTGAAGCTTCTGGGTACACGGTATCAAAAATTTCGCCCACTACATGGAAGGAAGAATTGTGAACCACTCCACCATTACCAACATACATGCGGATTTTGTCTCCAACCTCGGCCTTCATTTTATTTACTACTCCATCTGGACGACCGTTGAAAGTTATATAAGTTGGATTGCCTAACATCATTTTCTTGGCGTCAAACGCTTGTAAGCCACGACGGCCAATGGCGCCGGTGGTAAATATTTCCCCCTGCATTACATAAAACTCCTTATCTACTGCTGGTAAGCCATCTTTTGGTTCAACCAAAATCATGCCGTACATGCCGTGCGCCATATGCACAGCCATGTTTGGGGTGGCACAATGATAGACAAATAAGCCTGGGTTGAGTGCCTTAAAGGTGAAAGTCTTGGTCTCTCCTGGTGCTACCATAGTCACAGCTCCACCACCACCTGGGCCAGTAGCAGCATGGAAATCAACGTTGTGGTGATGAAGACTGCTGGCATTATTGGTGATGGTAACGCGAACAATGTCACCTTCTCTTACTCTAAATAATGGACCAGGAACGGTGTTATTGAAGGTCCAGTAGTTAAAGGTGATTCCTGGAGCTAGTTCAGACAATACTTCGGTCGTTTCAAGATGTAATTCTCTAATCTGACCTCCCTCTTCTGGTGCGGCGTCTTCGTCGACAACGGCCAATGTTCCACTAGCCGACATTTCACTTAAGAGTGTGGCAGTGACTGGTGTTGGGTCTAGTACGGTAATTGGTGGAGGGACATCACTGGGGTCGCGGGCAATGTCTTCAATGTGTGCAAACTGGTCGATATGTTGAAAGAATGAAATTACATTTTTCATTGGTAAACCAGGTCCAGAACCAGGGCCAAATGACTCAACATAAACAGGATATTGTAGGGCGTAAAGTCGTCCAACTGAAACAGAGACAAATAAACTAATTCCGATGGCAAAAAATATCATGGAAATGCCCATGGGTGCGGCTTTTAGTCGCCAGACTAGGCGCAGAGCGAAGAACAGCATAGCTGTGATAGCCATGCCAAGTCCCAGGGCTTGGATCAAAGAAACCTTTAAAAATTGAAATAATTCAACGCCACCAAGAAATAGAACACCTCCACTAATTATCACTACCCCAACAATAAACATTATTACTAAAGCCCAGGACAACTTCTCAATATTGTGAAAATCGTGTTCAATCATGTTGTTATTGTAGCACTCTGGTAGATAGGACTTGGCATAGTGTACACTTAACTTCCTACATGAAATTTATTACCACTATAAACTTTTCCAACTCCAATCTATGTAAGTGGTTGCTGGCCATTAGTTTTCTTGAACAACCACCCACGATGTAGGTGTTTGAAGATTGCTTCTCATGAATAAGCGTGATAGTCGCGGTAATAATCAAACACCTTAACTCACCCAAATTAATTATTGACGTAACTTCTATCTATGTTTACAAACATTCTCAAATCTACATTGGAAACTGCCGCTGCTAAGGCCTTGGCTACAAATGGACCAGAAGGAATTAATGTTGTGCCTGTCTCAATGATTAGGGTTAACGAAAACGATATCTGGTTGTTTGACTTTTTTATGGACAAGACAGCTAAGAATGCGGAGGCGGGAGAAAAAGCTGCTCTAACTGCTTGGACAGATATGGTTGGAGTACAAATTATTGCGGAGCTACAGTACGTTACTAGTGGAAGTGATTTTGAAGAAGCAGTGACATGGGTAAAGACCCAAAATGCTTCTCGGGTAGTTAAAGGATTATTAATCCTCAGACCATCAAAAGTCTATGACATCAGTCCAGGTGGAGCTTTCAGTGCTGAAGATTTAAGTTTTTAGAGTTAAGTGCTGTGAGGTTGAGGTGTTGGGTTCTAAAATGTGGTAAAATATTTGCAGTACAACTAGTCAGTGTCGCTTTATTAGTTTGACATGCTCATATGACTAAAGGCCAAGCCCTCTGCTATATTCTTGCGGTGATTATCATCACTCTTTGTGCGTATTTATATACAGCCACTGCTCAGGCACCTACCCACGAGAACCTACAGCCCGTAGCGGCGACCAATATGTAAATGAAAAAGCGTCCCTTGGGACGCTTTTTTGTGGTTGGCTCACCGTAAATCATTGTGTGCAAATGATAAACGGGATTTCCGGGCTTTCGTCGAAATGGAAGAAAGGAGACGTGTTCATGCCGAACAGTCCCTTTATTTCAGTCAGCATTTTCAAGTACTGACCACGGGCATAAATCAGATCGCTTTCGCTCACTGACACCGATGATGTCTGAAGCTCAAATTCAATCACATCTTCGACTTCCTTCTTTGTGTCAGTGTTGAGACAAAGAAGCGTATAGAGTGCCCCCAAGTCGTCTTGGCGCAGAAAGAAAGGCACGCTCCTGGGAGTTTCCGAATAAGCCAAGAGCCATTGCGCCAAGGCCGAGGTGACTCTTGGCAAGTCGTAGATACCCAGCTCAATGACATTTTGTTGTTTGCTGAAGTTCGTGAAAACATTTTGCAGCAACGTGAGTTTGGACGAGAAAGGTCTGTTGTCCATTACGAATCCCCAGTAAAGAGTTTAAAGAGCAACCAGCACGATGCCAGATGTTGTTGATACCGTATCATAAAAGCACTGCATAGCAATAGCTAAGACAGAAAAAAGCCGACCCGGTGTAAGGTCGGCTTTGGCGTCAGCGGTGTTCGGGTTACTGCCGGGCGGCTTCACGTTGCTTGGTCTGCTGCCAATTATGGACTGTCACCCCAGTGAGGTGTTCATACCCATGACTTGACCACACCAGACTGATGGGCACATAGCGTACTTGTGGCATCTTCCACCAGTACTGGAGGTTCTTGGCCAGGTGAGTGCCGTAATCGGCTTGTAGCCGGTTGAAGGTGTGGGTAATCAGTTCCGGCGTGTTAAAGTCCGACTGATTAACACCACCAAGTGACAGTTCTGCCCACTTAAGGCCGGCTTTCTCTTCCAGTTCGGCCAAGAAAGATTCATCTTCCTGCAGCAGGGACTGGTAGAGTGTGCGTACTGGCCCGTTCATCATCACAAAAGGGATGGTCGGGTCTGGGCTCAGTTGCTGTGAGACAGCCAGTTGTACAAAGCTGTCCACCACGTCTACCGCAAAGGTAACCACCATGCCCTTTTGGGCCAAAAGATTTACAGCCGGAACGACGTCAATCTTGTTGCGAAGCTCCCAAAAGTAAAGTCGAGTACGATCAGATGCCTTGGTCATGCCTATAACTCCTTGTAATGTACTGATACCTGACAATTTCAGGCCAAAATTAGAGTACAGCAGATTAAAAATTAGACAAGCCACCAGGCAAATTTTATGCACACTGCCTCCCGGTATCAGTTTCTAAAGTGATATTATTAATATATGGAAGGCTTACGGTTACTATTGATAAAAAATCAGAGTTACCTCGGCAAACTCCGAGTACGTGCCCTTTACTGTACCAGCGCTATTACCTCTGTAGAAAGCGATACACACAAACAGTACGGGCCTTTCGCAGGCTATTGGGACGAGTGGTATGTTGAAGCTGATGAAATGAAACAAGAGCTCATGGATAACATCACGGCTACGGCCACGTTCTTATTTGAGCTGCGAGACTTTATTGCGACACTTGAGCAACGACAAAAACTAACTAAGAGTGATAAGTCATACGTACTTGAAGTTACCAGCTTAGCTGAAGGTAAGCTAACGGAACAACAAGACCTACTACATTCAATTAATGAAAGAATTGAACTCCATCAACAATTAACTGAGAAACTTCTCATGGTTGAGGCGATTGATAGTCTGAGTGACGAATAACTAGCCATCATGTAGACAATATTTTGCCCTGGATATAGGGCTTTTATCGTGTACAATAAACAACGACTATGATGGAACTACTTCAGAAACCCCTCCGCACCACTCTTATTATTATCGGCGTGTTGGCAGCTATCTGTCTCTTAGTAGCTTTGTCTTTCTTTGTCTGGACCAAACATTTGATATTAAAAGAAACAGTAGTTCAAAATGATGTATTGCTGACAGAGCAAGAACCCTTTCCGGTAAGTGTTCAGGTCATTCAACATAAGATTGTTGAAGACCCAACCGTAGATTGGTATGTCGAGACTTACCTCTCATTTAATTCAGATAATTCAAGGCAAACCCAATGGTTAGACATGCTCCTGGCTCAGGTCGTTAAATGGGATTGGTATCAGCAGTTAGCTTCTTCTGTCAGCCGCATTTTGGTTATTTATTCTGGCGAACGAGGTGAGCAAGTGGTGGCGAACTTCGGTGATATTCTAAAGTGGAGTGACGAAGAACGCGCATTATTTGCTGACTACGTTGCAGAGACTGAGCCTTACCTTGACGACGGAACGTTTTATCCAGGTCGCTATGTGGTACCAAGTGATGCTTCTCCAGAACTGGTGGCTGATTTGCTACATGAGCGATTTTCAAATGAAATTTTGTCTCGCTACACATCAGAAGTTGAAGCCCAAGTGCCACTTAAAGACGCACTGATTATTGCTTCACTTCTCGAGCGCGAAGCTTATGACTTTACTGATATGCGCTATATCTCTGGAGTGATTTGGAACCGTTTATTTATTGATATGCCACTGCAACTTGATGCCACGTTGCAGTACTCACTTGGTGCGGCCGCTAATGATTGGTGGCCAAAGATTGTGCCTAAGGATAAATTCACACCGTCTCCGTATAATACGTACGAGAACACTGGCTTACCTCCAGCTCCGATTGCCAATCCTTCTGTGGAATCAATTATGGCTGCTCTCAATCCTCGAGTGACGGAGTGTATGTTCTACTTCCATGATGATAATGGTAGATTTTACTGTACAGACACCTACGAAGAGCATGTAGCTAAGTTAAAAGAAATCTACGGACAAGGACGATAATGTATAAAAAAGAAGACCCCGCGCGCATGCGCATTGGGGTCTTTTATCTAGCCTGCGCTACCTTTAACGGCAGCGAAGACTTTCATAGGGCTTGGACGTATGTACCTTACGGTAGCTTCGCAAGGTGCCGTACTCGACGTTGGGAACGAGTTTGGCCTCTTCGTCGACCACCAAGTGACACCGGCCACCACCATCGCGCCAGGTGCAGTCCGTGACCTTGTCCAGACGCGTTTCAGGGACAGTACCCAAAGCATGGTTTTTTCCGAGGTAGGTGGTGAACCTGGAGCGACTGCGGCAAGTTTGTTGATGGCCGCGTTCACTCCATTGAATCCACCGGCAATCTTCCACGTCGACCTTGACGGCCATGGTGCTGCGCGAACTGCTCTCGTAGGAGCTGTCCACGACTTTGCACCCGAGACCCCGCCGCAGGTACGCCGCCGGCGGAGGCGCCGGTATTTCAGCGGGGCGGCTAAATTGCATGGTGTGAACCGGGACTGGCCGCAGGACAACTGTGGAACCACAGCCAGTCAGCGCCAGCAGAATCGAGAAAATGAGAGCGATATGTGCGTTCACGAGAACTCCTTTGGTTGAATTGTGCGCCTCAAATCAAGGTGCTTACTACTCTATACAATAGCACAAAAACAGCTTAAAGTCAATCCAAATTCGGGTACAAATGGTGAATTTACCTTTATTTACATAGGTTTTTTCCTTAATGCATAAACCCCGTGAGTTTCACTCACGGGGTTTATGGTTTTTCTAAAAAAAGTTATTAGCAGGCGTTTTTGCCAAGTCTCTCAACTTCCTTCATCCACTTAGTGCGAACTTCATCTGTCACACGCTCACATGGACCGTATGAACTGACGTTGGTGCGGATACCAGCGAATTCAAGGATGCCGTATTGAATTTCGTTGGTGTAGTCACCAAACTGCCACCAGGTCTTAAATGGACTATGTGAACCAGATAGAATAATCACGCGTCCAGTCTTCCCTGCTAGATGCTTCTCTATCTTCTTGGTTTGCTTATTGAAGTTGAAAGCAAAACCTGGCAACCAGAAGCGGTCAAAGAGTCCCTTAAGGATGGCAGGCATAGTGCACCACCAGTTAGGATAGATAATCACGATGTGATCTGCGGCACGGAACTTATCTTGGAGAGCCAGGAGGTCTGGTTCAAGGTGCTGGATTTCTTTGTAGCCTTTATGGAGAATTGGATCGAAGTTTAGTTCACCGATATTAACTCGTTCAACGTGGTGTCCAGCGTCTTCAGCACCAACTTGGTAATGATCTGCAACTGTACCAGTAAAAGAATCTTTGTCGGGATGTCCGCAGAGCACGACAATGTTTTTAGGATTTTGCATATAGCTCTAGTATAACGGAACACAGCCCAAGCGAAGCTTGGGCTGTGTTGATTACTTTCAGCTTAATACAGAGTTATCGTCGAATGCTGCCGTTAGGATTGAACTTCCCTTGTGCTCCCATTTGCATCTTTACCATTTGCTCTTTCATCTCCGGGCTCATGACTGACATGATTTCCTTTTGGTACTTCGGTAATACTTTCATCGCTGCTGACATTTGGTTGTTACCATTCTTCTTTAGTTCTTCCTGCATTTCCTTAGCAATTTTCTCAAACAAAGCTGGATCTTTCTCAACCATTTCAAGAATCATTTGTTGCTGCTCTGGTGGAGCATCCTTCATCTGTGACTGTAGCACTTTCTTGAGTGCAAACTGTTTTAATTTTCCAAACATAACTGGTCGATTGTACCACAGGAAGTTAAGTTTGGTCTATAAAAAAGTCATTAAAATATGACGTAGCTTGGCGGTTCGTCTGCGGTGGGTTCTAAATAATAACCGGCTGTTGTTCTTCACGCTTCTCTTTGAGGTAGGCCATGACACTGTTTATGAATGAAATAGCAAAAAACATGAATGTAGCGTATGCAAACAAGAAAACTAGAATATGGACATTTGAATATCCTTGAGCAAAGAGGGCTAGCAAAAAGCCTAGTGAATACCAAGATGAGGCTTGAATGGCTGGACCAAAAGTACTAGGCATTATGTGGACTGTCATCAAAAAAGCGTTAATAAAGAGTACGGCCGTTAGAATTGTTTGAGCAGTGACATAACCGGTAAAGTAATCTTGGCCTAAAGTAGCGTAACCAATGAAGGCCAAAATTAGAGAGGAAACAAGAATCAATCCCATAGCTACCCGAAGCACGATGTAAGTAACACCCATGAAGTTACGCTCAGTTTCATCAATCTTGCCATCTGAAATGGCGTAGAAGAAATTAAGGATAGCGAGGGTAGAGGTACCCACTCCTAGTGAGATACCCATTGATTGAATAATTGAGAGACCAAGAACTAATATTTCCATATAATAAAATCATAGCAAATGACTGAGAATATCCTACCCCTTAGTGTGTATTCATCTCAATACTGATGGTAGATTATGTCCAAAATATGATTCACATTTTGATTGATTAGAGGTAAGCTTTTAACACATGAACAAACATAACTTTGAGCACTTGGAAAGTATTTATCGGAACTATGACATACGAGGTCTCTATCCAAATGAAATTACTGAAGATGAGGTTGAAAAAATCGGATACGCCATAGTTAAAAATTTTGGTACAAAAAAAGTCGCTGTTGGCTATGACATTCGTCCTTCTTCTCTGCCACTAAAAAATGCATTGATAAAAGGTTTAACTGAAGCTGGCTGTAATGTGGTTGATCTCGGACTTGTAACCACCCCAATGACGTACTACGTCTGTGGAAGTACAGACGTTGACGCAACAGTGATGGTCACTGCCTCACATATGCCCTCTGAATATAACGGCTTAAAAATTGCCGTTGATGACAGTAAGCCGGTTACGAAGGATATGCTTCAAGATTTGAAGAGAATTGTTGGTGAGCATACCTACTCAAGCTCTGAGGTTATTGGTGTTATTGAAACTAATTCTCCTCTTTCAAAGTGGCAATCAAAATTTAAAGCAGCCCACTCTTTTGGTGGCAGACCATTACGTATCGTTATTGATCCTGCCAACATGATAGGAGGATTAGAAATTGAAACATTTCGTGCTTTTGAACCAGACTTGGAGGTTTTCGTTATTTATGATGAGTTTGATCATACTACTCCAAATCATGAAGCTAATCCCATTAAGCCCGAGACTCTTAAAGACTTAGGGCTTGAGGTGTTAAAAAATCAAGCTGATATTGGAATCGCTTTTGATGGCGACGCCGATCGGGTTGGGTTTGTTGATGAAAAAGGATCTTTTGTTCCAGCAGACATAATTGGGGCGCTAATTGCTGGTGTTCTATTAGAGAAACATCCCAACTCAACCATTGTTTATGATACTCGTTCTTCCAAAGCAGTGGGAGAAGAAATTCAGCGTCATGGCGGTATCCCCATAGAGTGGAAAGTTGGACATACAAACATTCGCACCAAAATGCGTGAGGTAGATGCAATTTTTGGAATTGAATTAGCCGGACATTACTTTTTTAAAGAAACTTACTTCTCAGAAGGTGGGCCTTTGCCAGCCTTTCTTATTCTTGAGCTTTTACACAAAACCGGTAAAAGTCTGTCCACTCTAGTGAAAGAAGTACAAAAATACTATCACTCAACAGAAATTAATAGTGAGGTAACTAAAACTCCTGAAGAAATTTATACGTTACTTCAAGCAGAGTTCCCTGGCGGTGAAGTTAGTATGCTGGATGGGATAAAAGTAACCTTTTCTGACTGGTGGTTCAATACCCGTCCGTCAGCTAATGATCCCGTACTCAGGTTAAATCTTGAGGCTAACACAAAAGATTTGATGGAAGAAAAACTCGCTCAAGTTTTAAAAATTATTCGAAGCTAGATTGATATCAAGCATCGTCTGAGTAGATGCTAGTTAGTATGTAACTGATGTATTGGAGTTTGCTTGCATGAGGCAGGTATTAAGAGCTGGTGTCTCTGTCCAGCCACATTCGCCGGATTGTTGGCGTTCACAAGTTGCTTCTCGGTAGCAGGCATATGACTCACGCCATTCACAAGTGGATACTACATCTCTATTTTCAGAACAGATTTGACTACTGCAGCCACCAACATAACAACCTTTTTGTGCCACTGGGGCTGGGGTTTCTTCAGCTGGTGGTGTAGACGAAGCTGGCTCCGGTAAAGCTGGGGTTTCTACTGGTGTATCAATTGGTTCAATCGGTTTTTCTTCAGATAACGTTGGTGGAGTTGAGGTTGAATCGTTTGTTGTTGAAGTAACACTTAGGGTGGGCGTTGTTGTGCGAAGTAAAACACTGGCAACAACAATAAGTAGTAGCAGGGTGAGGAGGGCTAATGTGCGCTTCCTATGCATATACTTATAAACTATATAGCAAAATCGAATTCTGACAATACAGTGATGGGATTATATACAAATTTAAACCCCGCCAAACTTGGCGGGGTCAATTTTAATATCCACAAAATACTATTTCCTCGGGACTCATACCAAGCTGGTTGGCAAACCACGCTCTAGCCACTTCCCTGTTCCCAACTGCGTCAATCAGTCCTGCTTCCAAGGCAAGTTTGCCTGGCATGGAAGAACCGTCCGCTAGCTTGGCTATCGTCTCAATTGGTAAGTTGCGGTTTTCTGCCACCTCTGCCACCAATGCTTCGTGCCAGACTGATAGGTCGCGCTCAAACAATCCACGCTCTTCTTCAGTTAGTGGTTTGTCTGGGTCGCCATAGTTTTTATATTTAGCAGAAGCTAATGAAATGTATTCAATACCTTGGGCGGCATTTTGCGCAGAATAGTCTAAGTATGACATTGTAATGCCAATTGATCCTACATCTGAAAACGGAGAGGCGATTATTGTGTCCGCGGCTGAGGCAATTAAGTAGGCTGCTGACGCTCCTGAATCTACGATATAAGCGGCGTTTGGCATTACGCTTTTCTTTAACTCTGTAGCAATTTGTTCAGCTGCCGCTCCAGAGCCTCCAGTTGAATTAATGAGAGCAAGTACTCCATAGATACCTGGTTCTGCTTCAGCTTGTTCCAGAAATGACAGGGCGTCTTTCATATTGGTCGAAGTCATTTCATTACCATAATCATCAGTAACGCTTCCATAGCCATGAATCTCGCCTTCAATCGGCAAAACCGCAATATTGCAGTAGCCATCCCCAATGTAGGTACTGGCGTTGAATCCACTCCACTCATCATGCCAGTCACCCCAGATAGTTAATCCAGTATAAAATAGAGCTGGAATAAGGATAGCTACGAGAATGATGGGAGCAAGAATCTTGAGGGCAGTGTTCATATTTGGATGATTAGTGGTGATAAATCAATATAATATTAAGAATACTGATTGAAAGTAGAAATGGCAAAGGATAACTAATTGTACTTTTAGAGGTGAGGTGTACACTTAAAGCATTATGGAACAAGCACCAAATATGAGTGTTGAGAAAGCTAAAGTTACAGCTCTTACTCCTGAACAGATTGATAGAAATGAAAAATTGTTAGCAGCAAAAAATAAGATGCAGCTGGCCCTAGCGTTAGATATTCTACACACTAAAGACGAAACCAGAGATATTTTTTCTAACATTCATGATGAAAGTGATTTAATGGAACCTAATCCTGAAACTGAGGAGTACGTCCTCCTTGTTTTGGCTCAAATCATGGATGATGTTAGAGAGATGGTCATTAAACACCCTGAGGTTGTTGAACATATTGCCAACGATACTGACCGACCTTTGGATGAAATTAATCTAACTGAAGCCAAAGGGTACTTGTCGCAACATTTTGAAACGATGCATTAGAGAATTAGAAACCGCCGACGCAGTCTAGCTACGCCGGCGGTGTTCTTTTAATTTTTCTTTATAACTTTAATTTGCTCATAGCTATTACCTGCTCTTCAAAGGGAGTAAGTGGAAAAGCTACTTCACGCTGACAAACTAACTCATTAATTGTTTTACGAGTGGTTAAGTACACATAACCAGTCGGTGCAGCAATGCCCCACGGACTTAGTATTTCTTCGCGATACTGTTCTTGGAAATTAATAACCGCCTCTTCGGTCAGCTCATCAAATACGCCGGTAGCTGGTAATTCAATGGTCAGCTGCTCCGCTAAGAAGGTTTGCAGTTTTTCTACTTCGACAGAATCGTTGTTTTGACCAAGTCGGATAAATGACTTTAGGTATGGGTCACAGGTGGTAAATGCACCCAAGACCAGTGGTTGTGCAAGGTTGGAAATATTTAAGTCTACACTAGCACTAAGTGACATGTACACATTGTTTGTGCTTGGCGTCTTCTTCCGATGGTTTCCAATTACTTGAACAGAGTTGGTGTATACGCCTGGCTCAGTTGAACTTGAATATTCTATGGTGTAAGTAACGGTTATCAGTTCGTCCGCGGCCACCGTACCCAGCTCCCAGAACTCTTCATGAATCAATTCCCCAGCTTCATTTCTTAGTATGTCTGAAAGCACGGCATTGTAGAGCGGGCCACCAGAATTTTCTACTGTCACCGTGTAGTCCATCGTGGCTGGTACGGTGGTGTTTGGAAAAGCCACCTGCTTACTAACACTGACTTCAGCTGGTTTGGTGGTATTTGAGCCACCACCAGACCTTCTAATTACCCCAGCTTCTATCACAATTGTGTCATTGTTATTGTCTACCACGTCTTCATTTTCTGTTGCCTCAGCCGAGACAGTGAGGGGAATGGTGGTTATATTACTAGCCGGTAAGTCAGTTCTAACAATGGCGGTGTAGCTTACTTCACGAGTCGCCCCAGCTGGGATTGATCCAATTTCCCATGATGATTGTTTTTTACCATCTGCCAATAATTCACCCGGATTGTCTAAAAAGTTTAAGTGTGGGGCGGCAAAGACATTATTCAAAACTACATCACTAGCAGTAGTGTCACCTAGATTTGATACGGTGTAAGTATATTTTACTTCTGAACCGGGCATAATCGGATTATCAGCTGAAGTAGCCTCTACTCCTACCCACAAGTCTGGACGACCAAAGGCAATATTTCCACCCCAGTCACCAAAGATATCAAAGATAAGTAAGGCCCAGTTCTGACTAAGGATATTTAAGTTGGCTAGGTTGGTAATATTGGCGGCCGCATAGGCGTTGCCGGTATTAATATTTCCAGAAGCAGTACCTTCAATTTTGTTATCTCCAGTTAGAGCAAAGACAGAGACGTTGTTTTGAATGGTGGCTTGGTTGGTGTTATTGGTTGTGTAGTTTGCATCCGCTCCCGCTTCCCCTTCGGCCGGAGCATTGTAGACAGTGATACCTTGCGGAGTTTCACTCCACAGCATATTGTTTGGTAGTCCAAAGATTTCTCCTGACCAACTACCATGTACACGAATTAGGATAAGGAAAGAATCTCCACCAATTAGATTTTGATTTACTTGGTTGGTTATATTGCCCGAGGCACTAGCGTCACCAGTAGTGACGTCACCACCCTCATTGGAATTTAGCCCAGTTTCAGCGCCAACTTCAACATTATTATCAATATCAGCGGTATTGTTGTTATTGGCAGACGTACCGCCACTCACTCCACTACCAGCGAAAAGCTTATTTAGTAAGTCGGCATTAGGAAGAATAATATCGCCATCTAGACTACCTAAGTTGTTAATTGATACCAATAGATAATTGGAGTCTACAATATTGGTGTTGGCCAAGTTAAAAATATTGGCGGCGGCGTAGGCGTCTCCAGTTGTGATACTACCCTCTCCTGTGCCCTCAATATTATTTTCACCAGTACTGGCGCGAACAATCACGGTGTTATTGATGGTGGCGGTATTATCGGTATTAGATTCATTTACAAAACCACCATCTCCACACACCCCAGGAACACAAGGGGTGGTACTTTGTGAAGTTTCAGTTTCAAAAACTGAAAATAGGTTTCGGACATCGAGTGAGCTGAGGCCAAGAGCGGTAAAAAACTGAATTAGACCATCAGAATTTAGGATATTGGTATTAACTAAATTCACTACGTTGGCTACTGCATAACCATCGCCAGTGATGATGGTGGCGTCTGTAGCATCGGTAATAGTGTTGTCTCCGGTTTCGGCGGTAGAAGTAGCGAAGTTATCTATCGTGGCTGTGTTGGTGGCGGACGCTGTCAAAGTATCCTCAAGCCCTAAAAATTCTTCAATCGCTTCTTCTTGCGGAGTGGTGGTTGATTCTTCGGTTGAATTTTCAATTATATTTGTATTTGCTTCGTTATTAAGTTCCAAAATTGAGACGGCATCACCAGTCTCTACCACTGTTTCTTCTGGGGTTGAATTAATTACTTCTTCTGAAGTTTCCTCTGGCAATTCTTCTGCTAATAGATACTTAGTTTGCAAAAAAAGTGACTCTAGTGTTATGGCTATGACAAGAAACTTCGCTAGTATTGAAAACAAAGTCTTGCTCTGGTGTTTTGTATACATATAAATTGGCTTTATGTAGATCCAGAAATCTTGGTAAGTAGTCGGAGCAAGTCTTCTAATAGTGACATTAATTCTACAAGTCTAGCTATTTCAGCTTCCTTGTTACTGTTTGAAGTACTGGCGACTATAATTCTCACAAAATCATCTTCGTTGATTTCTGAGCTATAGAAAAGTTTTCCGGTTGCACTTGTTTCTTGATAATCTTCTACCACCTGGCCATCTACCACTGTTTTTACAGAGATGGATGACGAATTATTGGTGCCATTATCAGATGACGACTCTACACTGACATTATTAGTCACCGTAGCCGCTACCGCGGTTGATGCAATGATGCTGGCACAGAAAAATAAAACTCCTGTTGACCACACGATTATTTTTATGCAGTGTTTGTGTGACATATACCCTTCTAAAGGCAGTCATCTTTAAAATATTTTTTGATGGCGACCTTTATGAAGGGGGGAAATACTTCCCCACTTCACTTTGCTCGAACTTAGATTAGTTACGAGTAACACGAGTGATGTTTCGGTTGAGCACATTAGTGATTAGGCCGTCTGACTGACTAACGCCAGTTTGAACATTGCCAGCGGCAGCACCGCTTCCACCAGTGCCACCATTTCCACCAACGGCGGTGTTATCACCCATATTGAGCCACCACCAGAAACTAAAAGCAGCATCCGCGTCGGCGTCACCGCCATTACCTCCCTCTTCACCGTCACCGCCATCACTGTCGTTGCCGCCAGTGCGAGCTCTGACTTGAAGTTCGTTTTCTAGATTGGCTTCATTATTGTTGGTTACGTCAACATCGTCTGATCCACCAAAGAAGAATGGGAAGTCAAAATCATCATCGCATCCGCATCCCTCGACTTCGGTCTCGTTACGATTGATGTCATTATCAATGGTACCAATTGCTAGAGCACCGCCAGTGCTGATATTGCCTCCGGTGCCACCACTACCGCCGTTGCCTCCATCTCCACCAGTAGCGTCACCATCTTCAGAATCAGCTTCTCCACCATTACCACCCTCTTCACCGTCGCCACCATCGCTGTCGTTGCCGCCAGTGCTGGCACCAACAGAAAGTGAGTTTGATACGGTGGCGCTGTTAGAGTTGTTTACCGTCACATCATCAGCGTATGCAAATGAAGCAAATGAAAGTGCAATCATCGCAACTGTAGCTATGCTAGAAATAGATAGTACTTGAATTATTTTAGTCATAAAATTTTCTTGATTAATAATCAGTTAATTTGTAATGAATTAAATAAGTGTTTGCTGCATACTAAGCGGCAGTAATACACCTGTGCGGGATGATGCACGTAACCCACACAGAGAAGTGTTGTACTCAACTTCTCTGTGTGGACTATCGCACACAGAGAGCATTTTATTTAGCAAAGCGAGAATGAATTGGGATGAAGTTGCGAGCAGTTGGAAGATTGTAGACTTGTCGCACAAAACGGTGACTTGATTCAGAAAGTAGTGAAACCACTTCTTGATCAGAAATTTCTGAATAGTCCATATAGTAGCTAGCAGTTGTACCACGGTACTCACGGTCATCATTAACCACGACTACACTATCAACTAGGGCGGTAAGTTCCCTAGCAATGTCATGAGGCGCTACTGGACTTGCTACCACTATCTTGTCTGGCCATTGCTCCTGCAGAGCTTGAATAGCTGCCTTCATAGTAATACCAGTTGCAATACCGTCATCAACAATAATGGCAATTTTATTTTCAGCTGAGAGAGACGGTTCATTTTTTTTATAAACTTCACGGCGTCGCTGCGCTTCTACTTGCTTAAGATACATTTCGTAGTTCAACCAGCTACCATCAAGCCCACATAGTCCACTTTCATAACAAACAGTCTCTCCAGTCTCGGCGATGGCACAAATTCCATAATCTTGACTCATTGGATGACAAATTTTTTGGACAATCAAAATATCTAGCGGTAATCCAAGCGCTTTAGCTACTTCAAAACCTACTGGCACTCCACCCTTTGGCAAAGCAAATAGAACCGCATTTTCTCCTCTATATTGATTTAATTTTTGAGCCAGTCTTGCACCGGCAGCGCGTCTATCGAAGAACATATATTTTAGAAATTAAGATGTTATTAAAACTTCAAATAAAAACGATTACTGTCACTGTCTTTTTTATTTAACTATTTCTTGTCCTTCTTTCCTTCTTCTACTACAGGTGGCAGTAGAATTCAGAAATCACTCTACGCGCTTTTTAGGACTCTTGTATTTTGCATCAATCGTATGAAAACTTGGTGAAGAGTATGATCATACGGTCGGTATATAATATGTATTCAAAGCTCTAACTCACAATCCTGGAGGATGAGTCTAAAGCTGTGCCTTGTCTGATTAGTGAAGCAATTGCGCGACTGGTATCTTTTGTAACAGTCATACGTCGTGACTCTGCACAATGCCAATGGTGAGAGCATACGGTGCGCTTTGCAAAGAACAGTCTGTTTAGAATTTTGCCAGTAAAGTTAACTAAGCAGTAGTTTCCAGCTGTCATTAAATTTTTAAAACAATACTTTTTATTTTGTGTCAACAACTATACTCAAATAGCACTTATTTATAAGTTCAGAATTGCGTGTGAGAATTTTAAAATTGTATTAACTAGAATGTGAGCGACAACAAAAATGTTGTGGCTTATGCGTTAGCATCATCCCAGAGTCGTTTAAAAAATAAAGTTGAAGATTCTGCCAAACCGTTATCTTCGAAAATAATTCCGATTGATTCTTTTGGGCTAAGTAAAATTAAGGCTACGTGGTCATCAAACATTATGTATACAACTCGATGCAAACGCTCGTCTTCATAGACACGAATACGATGCTGTGTACCATGTACAATGTCCTTAAGGACATTCACAAAGTCACAGTCACTAGTTAGTAGTTGAGTTGGTACTTCTCTAGCAAATAATGCATGAAAAAAGTCCTCTACCATGGTGTCATCCAGGTATTGGGACATGTGCAACACTGATCCCATTATTTGAACTGGGTATTTAGAATTTAATACCTCATCAAAAATATGTTGCACATTAGTAAGTCCAGTAAAATATCTGAAAAGCGGTTTTAGTTTAGATTCGTGCTTTAGCGCCTGCAGTTCCGGCAGTAGTTTGTGCAACAATACTTCTTTCTCTTGCAAATTAATTAGAAAACGACTAGGGCTTTCAGCTAACCAAACTGAACCTTGTGGCTTAACGCAATGACTTAGCAAGCCTTTCTTTTGTAATGCTTCAACGACTAATTGTGTAGTTGAGCGCGGTAAATCAGCCGCACGAGACATATCACTAACTGTACCCTCCCCTAATCTTAGAAGAGTTAAATATACCTTTATCTCATTATGCGGATACCCAAGCTGCTCTAGAGCTCTTTGAATTTGCATAGTAGTAAAAACATCCGGCTGGCTATCCCCCAGGCTCCGCCATGGGCATAATGCCGCCGGAACCTGGTGTTTTTTCTAGCAGTAGAATCGCCGCCGGCAATACATATTTAATGTCACATTCATTCCCTCGCTTAAGCTCGGGCATTCTGTGACAAACTAGTAAACATTACTAATCTGAGCTAATCGGTCGGTTTGTTAATAAGTCTAATCTATTAAAATTATGTACTACTGATGAAATATGTCAATGGGGTTTTTTCGAAAAGAAGAAGCCCCACGAGTTTTGAAGTCGCGTGGACTTCCTCGTGGGGCTTTCTGTTATTCAGGCTGATTTGCGCAGACTGTTGACGATCTTTTGGCGTTGGCCAGGCGGCAGGTCGTTGAATTGACCAGCCGTTCGTGCGTTGATGGTTGTCTTGCGGCGAGCATTGCGCTCACGGTCAAGCTCTTTTTCTTTCGATGAGCGGTGCTTATTGATTCTGTGTTTACCCATCTCTATATCTCCTATGAACAAAGAACGGCTTAGATTCTATATTGGAGTCTAGAGTAAGTCAAACAGTAATAATGGTGTATAGGGAATGATCCTTGTGACTAAGTTAGTTAGTTTTGTTTACTACATAACGCAATCCATGCAAACGTAAATAGTACGGTTAACCGTACTATTTTGTTGGGTTGAGGGGAATGATCCTGACGGTCACCAACCTATATTATTTCGCATCCGCTCATAATCTAGCTGGTGCCGCCGTAAAACAGTGTCTATACACTGTTTTACCACCTCGCTCGCTCGTAAACTCGCATCGTTCCGGCGGTTCGATTCCCACGCAGGGTGCAATTTGGAATCGGTCACTCTCGTGGATATTTTGTTTCGTTCCTCACAAAATATCTCACTCGCTCGACCCCCACTCGCGGCGGCCCAGAGGGGCCCCGCCGCTTCGGTTCGATTCCCCTAGATTCGCACAACAGCAAACGACCACTAAGCAAATGCTTAGTGGTCGGCTGTTGTGGACTCTAGGGGAATCGAACCCCTTACCTCTTCCATGCCATGGAAGCGCTCTACCAAATGAGCTAAGAGCCCGTGAGTTCGACTATTATACGGATGGAATTAAAAATGAAAAGGGTATAAAAAAGCAGCCCGTGTTTGGGGCCGCTTGTTGTACCTTGTCAGTGTCCTGCTTAGGACTCGGCTGCGTTGGCTCTGTTGAAATCAATTTGCAGCGCAGCCAGTAATTCCGCTTGCTCTGCCGGTGTGCTTCGCTGGTATTGCTCGAGCGCCCTCACCAAGAGATTATGCGTCAAGCCATTAAGCAGAAGCTTGTTGGCCTCCTCTGCAGCCAGTTGCCAGCGAGCTTGTTCATCCGCTTGGCTTTGTTGCAGACGGAGGTTGTATGCCTCTGCTGCCTGCCTGAACTCGTCCAGGAAGTCTTCCACGGTCATGATTGCACCAGAGGTAACCGAGCCTGCAAGCTGTTGAGCGTCTGCTCAACATACAGCTTCGTCGACGTGTCGACCACCTCCGCCCGGTTATTGGGCTCGTTACGGAAGTGCTCAAACAGTCGAGCCAGCTCATAGCTGGGCATTGTCCAAGGGAGGCTGACCTTAAACGCCGCCGTCCTGGCCAATTCAACAAAGTTGTCCGTCAGGCACTTGTCTTGGCCGTTGATGGCCAGGATGTAGTGTGTAGCAGCTGCCACAAACATGTTCTTGAACTCTTTTTCAGTGAGAACTGTGGGCATGATTGTCTCCTTTGGTTACGGGGTGTGATAGGGTGGGCACAGCGCAGTCACGCTCGATGACCTGGCTTTTGGTAAGCCAGCCAAACATACCTGGCGACTCCTCTGTCTTTTGGCGAATGACACATCCACCAGAAATCACAAAGTAGAACTCAATGATCTCTCCGTGCGTCAGCTTGTCGAAGTTAACGACCTTATAACGATGGTCGCCTTGTGGTTTCACCTGCACGATTGTGCCGGTGCTAAGGGTGTATCCTTCCGTCTTCTCCCCGCAAGCAGTGAAGACAATGGACACAAAGATCAGTACAAGAATGTCGTTAAGGTTCACTTTTCCTCCAAATGATTGATACTAACAAATCCGGCTGAAATTAAATCACTATTGTAGTATGGTGTCAATTAAGACCCTTTCTCCTAATGCTAATTAAAGAGACTGAAATAGGAGTATTCTCTATGTATCACTTGTGATACATAGAATTATGTATGAATAGGTGCAAAAGCTATAATTTAAACAAATTAATTAATGTTTTGGGTTTTAATGTGGTGTCAATTTACAGTAATGATGTGTCACAAACTATTAATAAAACCAGCCCAGCAATTATCAATTGCTGGGCTGGTTTAGGAGTCGCTTCTAACTGTTATGACTCAAAGGTGATGCGGCGAACATCAGCGCCAGTATCGAGCATATCAGCTTGTAGGAGGGCCTTGGCTGGCTCTACAAACTGATTTGGGTCACAGACTGCTTCTGTACCATCCAAAGCTACACAGATACTTTCAGCGTCAAAGAAAAGTGGGAGCACATGTCCAGGTGTACCATTTTCTTCGTAAATTAAGTGCCAGTTTCCGGCTGTGTACGGAGCCGGTACGCTCTTAAGGAGGAATCCACTACGCTCAAAGTCAAACTCACGCTCTGGCGGAACTTCTCCTTGTAGACATTCAATTTTAGTAATTTGCCACAAACCATCAACGGCACTTAGAGTAGCCACTGTTTGGTATGGAGACTTTGTCTCAAATCCTCGAGCCAGTATCATAATCTGTGCTTCGGTATCTGCTTTAAAGATTTCCTTGCCACCAAGTCGTTCTGGTACAGTTAACTGACAAAAAACCGCATCCAAGTCCCCTTCGGCTTTGTTGGCTTTCTTGTCTAGAATCATGTTCCGTACTTCGTCACTGATACGGGTTGAATTAATAAGACCAGACTGAAATGGATCAGTGGTAGTACTTTGTGATTCCGCTAGCCACTGATCAAAGAATACCATCGTTACATCAAGTGCTTCTTCCTGTGGAATTTGTGTTTCTGATACGCCGTCAGAATCTTTACTACTTTTAAATAGTGAGACAGATACAGCAATGATAGCCAAAACTGCTCCACCGATAATTATAATTTTTTTTGTGTTCACAATTGAATTTTGTACCAGTTAGAAGTAAGGAGGTACGATTTTTCTAGTATATCACTTAATTTAGGCAACTTATAGGCTTACATTAAGCTAAAATGTTTTGTTATGTTAGGCTAAGTTTTGCATTTTTACATCTATAGATTCATCAAAAACTTCTATACAGTCAACATTGGCAGTATTCACCATCAATATTCGGCCATCCATTAAAGTCATTTTGGTAAATTCACCTTGTTTTATAGTCTCAGTAATAATTCCACTAAAAGTTCGCTTGTTTCCGTTTGAAAAATGAATAATCTGTGTAACGGTTTTACCCATGCTGTTTATTGTTGAATGAAGATTTGGCACAGGTCGATTGTATCATGGAATATTTTTAGAGTGAATGATTAGTGTTTTGGTGAAAATTCTTGAATATTAAGGCGGTTACAAACTAGGAGGGTTGGCGTATTCATGGTTTACTTAGAGTGGATTATTAAACAACCAGGAGAATCTGCCATGATTGAATCGTTTCTTTCCTTCCTGCGAGTCTGTTCTGTGGGCACGGCAGTGCTGTCGTTTTGCCTGCTGATGTATCCGGCTGTACTCCCGTTTTGGGGGCAAGCTTTGGATATAAAGGCTGCTTACGCGCTGATCTTTAGTTTGCTCACGCTTTCTTACACAAAGCTCGGAGAAAGGATCATGGTGGCCAGATACATGGTTGTCTACAACCGTTTTATTTCTCAAGCGCTGGTGCTGGTCGTGGTACTCATGCTGCTTATGGTGTATACCGCCTGGTATGCATTGAGCACTCTTCAACACCCCAGTTATACCGTGAATGCTGTAGTGCTTCTTGCCTCAGCGGCCATGGCCTTAGCTTCCACCGTGGCCAGCTGCATTGCTGTGTACTACGCCATCGAGTCTTGGTACCAAGAAAGAATTTATATGAATGGGAGGACATACGAATGAATTCAACAACAAGAAACCCGCCACCTGGCGGGTTTTGATATTTATATAAGATTCGGTCACCATAAAACTTTCTCCCAGAAAGTTTTATCTAAGTTTTTATTTCGTTTCACTCATAAAAATCTAAGTACTCTCGAATCTTACTTGAACAAATGAGTACCTAAACCAGAGCTCGCTCGGGTTTAGGGTGCGAATGCAGTTCAAGAATGCCTGCATACAGATTCTGTCCACTCATTGGACCTTTTATGCGCAAGCTTGAAAAGTCCTCAATGAGTCTTGCGAAATGGGTCCCTTCCCATTTCTCACCCAACTCGCCGACAAGCACTCGCTAACGCTCGTCTTGTGTACCGGCTCCGTCTTTCGAATCTTCTCTGATCGCACAACGGCAAAGTCCGCAATACTTTCGTGGGTGGTATTTAGTCGAAGATTCGGTCACGAGTTACTAAAGCATAATCTTTCGCAAAGCTCAGATTCTGCTAAGTACTCTCGACCCCAGCTCGCTAGTTCGCAAGCTCACAGCGCTCCGCTTTTCGAATCTTCACGAAAGGTGCATTAGCACCTTTCTTCTGGTCCACGAATAAAAAAGGCCGTCACTAGTGTGACGGACGCTTTTTTATATTCGTGGACCAGAGAAGATTCGAACTCCCTGCCTCCTCAGTGCAAATGAGGCGCTCTACCAAGTGAGCTACTGGCCCAAGAAACTAAAGGGTTTCCCCTCTAATTTCGCACTATAATACGAGTTTCCTTATTGTAAGTCAAGCGTTTCAGTGTTGTCGATAAGTATCCAAGGAGCTTTGGCATTAGCTGAGTAATTTGTACCAATTACCAAGCCGTCGTTGTTGAATTTTGTCGCTCTGAGGCTGTCAGCACTGATGAGTACTGGGGCACCATTTTTTACAACTGGGTAAATTGTCTCTGCTTCAATGTCATAAACAAAGCCAAGGCAAGTAGTACTGGTTACGTCTTGTCGTTCACAGAAGAAGACAAAATTGTCATCTGGTGATACTTGGTATTTAATCTCTCCAAAGTGAAAACCTTGAGTTAAATTGGCTGTGTCAACATCAAGACCTGCGACCTCTGTGTTGAATGAAAGCAAACTTACTTCATCACCTTTTGTTACCTCAAGTAGTCCGTTGTTATAGGTAACTCCTGATGAGGTTACTTCTTCAATTGGCAATATGTTTGTTGATTCCGGAGTCTTCTTTAAAGCATTGGCCACTGAAGCAGTATTTGCATCTGTTCTTGGGGTACTAATAAGAGTCGAATTATTGTTAATATTGGCTGCGTACAAAATAAAAGCGGTAGTAAAACCGATAGCGTATGCTGTCAGCACCAGGGCTGCTCGTTCATGTCTTGTTCCTTCCATATACTGTAATTATAACTTGTAAGGCAATTTTTAAATGAAGTTCTTAACAGGTCGCGGTCAGAACTAAATGCTTAATGAGGGCATTAATATCTAGCCCAACTGAAGCAGCTGCCTTTGGATATAGTGACTCAGTGGTTAGTCCTGGCAAAGTATTAACCTCAAGGAAATAAACTCCTTTGTCACTTACGATAAAATCGCTGCGTGAGTACTGAGCCAAATCTAAAACCTCATGAACTTGCGCGGCCACTTCTGAAATCTTGGCTCTATCACCATAAGAAAAACGTGATGGGCAGATTTCAGTAGTTTGTCCGTTATATTTTGATTCAGTATCAAAGTACTGACGGTCGCGTGGTGTAATAATTTCTACCACTGGAAAGACGTAGATTTTATCATTGCGGAAGTCTTCCAGGGTGGCGCAGGTTGCTTCACGTCCACGAATGAACTCTTCCACTAAGACACGGTCACTTTGTTCTAGAGCCGAGCGAATGGCTTCCTCAAGTGATTGTCCGGATCTGATATGCTCTACACCAAATGAAGAGCCACTAGCCACTGGCTTCACTATGTATTCTGGACCAAATGAATCAAGTATATTTGAACTGATGGTAACCAATTCATCAACCTCATCGTCACTAACTACAACAGATTCTGGAGTTAATACATCATGAGAAGCTAGACTTTGCTTTGTTAGGTGCTTATTAAAGGCTACAGCTGACGGAAACGCGCGACTGCCAGTAAACGGAATACCGAGTCGTTGTAAGATGCGCTGCACTTCCCCATCTTCTCCGTAAGTGCCGTGAAGGGCAATAAACACTACGTCGACCGCCTGGAGAGCCACCTCGGGGCTCTTAACCAGCCCTCGGTCTAGCCACTGACCTTGCTTGGTGATGACAATATCTTTAGTATTAAAGCCATTTTCAGCCAAAGCTTGCAGTACAACTGCGCCAGTGTTCATGGATACACCATATTCGACACTTGGGCCGCCACGCAAAACTGCTACTTGGAGATGACTCATATGGCAATATTTTATCACACTTTTTAAACAGTCCGCAGAGATGGGCGTGAATTTAAAAAAGACCCTTCGCAAAAAGCGAAGGGTCTAGGTTTTAAGCATTGAAATAGTCTGAGAGGCTATTTCAAAGTTATAAATCAGTCAAGGATCAGAACTTCCTGGCAGCGGACACCCCGAGACCACCACCACGGCTGCCGTTCCAGAAACCGCTAACGCCCAGACCATCGGCATTAAAGCCTCCGACGCCGATATAGCCACTGCCCGAGTTGAGGCTGGACGTCCGAACGTAGACGCTTTCAAAGAGTCGGATACTTCGGACCTCGAAATAGGTCGTAATGAACCAACTCATCTCGGCGGCGTTCGGCACGTGCTCGAATGCAGAGAGCAGCTTGTTCTGGTCGTCCCAATTTTTGTTGGTTGAGTCAGAGACTAGCGTCTTCTTGATGGCGAGCCATCCGAATGACGTTTTATCTTCGCGAGCAAACTTTTGGTCGGTATACCATCCGCCCGTCTTTGAGTTGAAGTGGGTGGGTTGGATTTCCCGAACGTCGAGGAGCGACATCGCCGAGGTTGGTGCGGGCACAGTGGCGTAACTGTTGTCCTTGCACCACATGAGCATGTCTTTCGAAGGCAGACTTTCGGCAAGCGCCGTGATCTGGTCGTGGGTGTACACGATGCTCGGGCGAGCCTTGGCGACTTCCTCCGGCGTGATGAAATCTGCGCCGAGGATGGATCGGGCGAGACTGTAGTCTGGCATCTTCGCGGTCAACCGCGCGATACCAGCGGCAAGGTGGTCCTGCCACTCATCCCCGCGACCGAAGAGTCGCTGGAGACCATCCTTGTCGGGATTCACGGTGGTGAGTGCTTTGCGCGCGCCATCCTGCGTGAATCGGTTGTACTGCCTACGCTGATTAGAGGTGATCGAGTCCATCGTCATACTCCTGTATGTTGCCCAACGCTGGGCGAGCGGCTATCTCAGAATGAGACGAACTTTTTGAGGCCTAAAATAAGCCACAAAAAGCTCGTCTCATTCTTGATTGTTAGTGAACTGTATCTTAAAGAACTAATAAGGCAGTATAATTAAGGAATGATATCTGTCAATGATTTTTTCTATCTATAAAATTAGAATTTCATTCTTTTACGGGCCAAATTACGATAGTAATTAATAGCAAAACGATGTGATTCAGCGTTGGCCAGCAGAATATCAAACTTATATTTACTCTCAATTTCTGAGGTAGTCAGTATGCCAGCCGCCTTGTGTCTATCATCTTTGACTACTGCAGCAACTGGGATAGCTAGATTTAAGTCCTTAAGTAAGCTTTCGGCGGCGTTCTTTTGGATTGAGTTTCCGTCCACTACAATCAGGTCTGGCAGTGGCCACTCGGTGTGGGAAAATCGCCGGCGTAATACTTCACGTAGTGCTGCTGGATCGTTGGCTTGTTTAAGAGTTTTAATTTTAAATTTTCGATAATCGCTCTTTAGAGCTTCAGCGTTTTGTATCACCACCATGACACCCACCATGTCCTGGCCAGCCATGTGAGCAATATCGTAAGCTTCTACTCGGGCGGACACTGTTCGCGCAAAGGTGTTATCGCTCTTTACTAGGGCAATATCTTCAATGTGTTGCAATGCAAACAATTGTTTCTTCAACCTTGAAGCTAATTCAAATTCTTCAGCTTTGGCAGCCCGCATCATCTCGCGTTCAATTTCTTTAATGATGGTTTTTTTCTTACCTTTAAAAAACAACCCTAAGTGTCTAATGGTAGTTAAATACTCGTCACGTTTATCTGGCTCTGGGTATAGGCCAATTTGCCGATTAAAATCAATTTTGCCCCGAGCCATTTTGGTCTTCTCGCTACCAAGTGGTTGCTTGGTGTCATAAAATTTAAATAATTTGCGCACTATTTTAAGAGCGTCACGAAGTAAGAGTCCACTTGGGAATGGACCGAACTCGTATTTAATTTCTTCTTTAAGAAACTTTTCACTAATGTCACGACCTCGTACCACAAGTACTCGCGGCCATTCTTCATTGGTAATCACCAGATGGTTGTAGCTTTTGTCGTCTTTGCTTCTGGTGTTAAAGCGGGGTTTATGAGAACGAATCAGGTTCGTCTCAAGGATAAGTGCTTCAAGTACCGATTCGGTTTCTGTAACATCTATACTAATAGCTTCAGCTACCATATTTTCAATCAACTCCGAACGCTTATCTTTGAGGTCTGGTGCGAAGTAGCTACGTACCCGGTTTTTGAGTGAAGTAGCTTTACCAATATACAAAATCTTTTTTCTAGCATCTAAAAAGAAATACACCCCAGGTGCATCAGGTAAAACAAGGCTTTTTAGATCTTCTTTAGTCATAAATGTGACATTATGCTACACTATATTTCTAGAAAGCTCCATTTATCCAAATAGAAAGGTTGGTGCATTGTGAAAGATGAAAATCACGACCATCCGGCCATTTACGGAATGTTGGTTACATTCTTTAGATGTCATCCGTACTGGTTTATCCGAATGCAATACGCTCAAGATTCATTTAATGACGACGTCAGTCTTTCAACTGAACTTTGGGAAGCAATTTGTTTCCACATTACCGGCCAGGTGCCAGTAAATCAAGTCAAGATTAATGATGACTTGAAAGAGGAGATTGTCTTTGATCCGCTTTGGGATGAAGTGCAAGTAAGGCGGCAAATGCTTCGCAATTTTGCCGGCCTGCGGAAGACTGGCTTCTTCAACCAAAAAGCGCCCTAGGGCGCTTTTTTAATCTTCCAATAATTACAGTACGTGCTTGAGGTATTGACCAGTAAAAGATTTTTCTGTATCAGCTACTTCCTCTGGAGTGCCTTTGGCAACGATGTCACCGCCACCCTGTCCACCTTCTGGCCCAATGTCTATGATGTAGTCCGCTGACTTAATCAAATCAAGATTGTGCTCAATTACCATCACAGTATTGCCTTGATTAACAAGTTGCTGGAGAATTTCAATTAACTTCTTCACATCTTCATAGTGAAGACCAATCGTCGGCTCATCCAGTAGGTAAATAGTCTTTTGAGTATGTGGTTTGTATAGTTCAGATGCAATTTTCACCCGCTGTGCCTCTCCTCCAGATAAGGTGGTAGCGCTCTGTCCAAGTTCTAGATAGCCCAGTCCTACATCAAGAAGCGACTTTAAACGCTCTTGGATGGAAGGTACATCCATAAAAAACTGGTAAGCCTCTTCAATGGTCATATGGAGCACTTCGTGAATATTTTTCTTGCGGTATGTCACTTCCAATGTCTCTTTGGTGAAGCGCTTACCATCACAGACGTCACAAGTTACATACACCGTCGGTAAGAAGTGCATTTCAACCGCAATTTCACCATTACCCTGGCAAGCTTCACAGCGCCCACCTTTAACGTTGAAACTAAATCGTCCGGGCTTCCAGCCGCGTGCTCGCGCTTCGCCTGAAGCCGCAAACATGTCACGGATATGAGTAAATGAACCAGTATAGGTGGCTGGATTACTGCGTGGTGTACGACCAATTGGTGATTGATCAATTAGAATTGAACGTCCAAGATATTCAGTTCCGGTGAAAGTCTTACAGTTGTAGGTGTGTGGGGTGCGGTGTTTTTTCTCTAGTCGAGACTTGAGGTTCCGATCTACAATCTCGTACATAAACGTAGACTTTCCTGAGCCAGATACTCCGGTTACACAGATAAGCCGACCAAGTGGAATATCGACATTAAGGTTTTTGATATTAAAGGCCTTACCGCCACGGATTTTGATTGATCCTTTCTCACTTTCACGACGAGCTGGAATTGGAATTACTTTGTCACCACGAAGGTAGTCGAGTGTGACTGATTTAGATTCATTCTTTGGTGAAGACAGTAGTTTTGGCAGGTAGTCAGACACAATTACTTCCCCACCATGCACACCAGCCCCCGGGCCGATATCAATTAGGTAGTCAGAGGCACGAATAGTGTCCTCATCATGCTCAACCACAATTA
>Ga0209541_10002507_pt1 | contig 34649 bp, 44 predicted proteins | sample RifCSPlowO2_01_FD_184027 | JGI IMG/M metagenome (GOLD analysis project Ga0209541, IMG submission 184027) | Groundwater microbial communities from Rifle, Colorado - Rifle CSP2_plank lowO2_0.1 (SPAdes) (version 2) | ecosystem: Environmental > Aquatic > Deep subsurface > Groundwater | place...
TTTTAAAAATAGTCATTTGAGTATCCTTGGATTAAAAAATTATTCTCAAAACATTTGATTTTAATATTTTTTAAATACAAAGCCTTAGAAACTTTGGCTGCTCCTAATCCTCCAATTGCCGATAGAGCCATCTCCCCTCCTATAATCATAGGCCCAAAGAAAGCATAAACTTTATCGACCAGCCCTGAATCTACAAATTCTCCCAAAGTTTTGGCTCCTCCCTCCACTAAAATACTGATTATACCAGCCTCTTTCAGTCTTTTTAATAATTCATGGACCGGAGCAGTTATAATTAGATAATTATCATCTCTTAATACCTGGCTGTCTTTGGGGATTTTCAACTTTGGACCAAGGATAATTCTTAACGGGTCTTTTAAGCCTTTTTCTCTTGCTCCCAAACGGGGATTATCCAAAATTACAGTATTTATCCCAACAACAACCGCTTGGTATTCACCCCTTAATTTACGGGCAAATTGCCTTGATTTTTCATTGGTAATCCATTTTGAATCCTTGGTATAGGTGGCAATTTTGCCATCCAAACTGGCAGCAAATTTAATTGCCACAAAAGGGCGTTTTTTTTGATGGAAGGTAAAAAAAGCCTCATTTATTTTTCTGGCTTCTTTTTCCAAAACACCTGATACAATTTCTATGCCGGCCTGTTTTAGTTTTTTAATACCCCTGCCGTTTACTTTTGGGTTTGGGTCTGTTGCTGCCACAACAACTTTTTTAATGCCTGTTTTGATAATTAAGTCTATACAGGATGGGGTTTTGCCAAAATAACTGCAAGGCTCAAGGTTAACGTATAAAGCTGCATCCGGGGGAGCGTTTTTAAAATTTTTTAAAGCTTCCACTTCTGCATGGGGATCGCCGAATTTTTTGTGAAAGCCAGAAGAGATAATTTTTCCATTTTTTACCAAAACTGCTCCCACCAAGGGATTGGGGTTTGTCCAGCCCATACCCTTTTTGGCAAGCTCAAGAGTTTTTCTAATATATACTTCATCCATTTTTGTATTTAACCAGTTCATCTAACTTGAGTATTTTTATATTTAGTTTTTCAGATAATTTAATCAGCTCTTTTAAAGAAGCCATATGGCCATTGTCAGATAATATTTCACACAACACACCTGATGGGGTTAAGTTTGCTAAACGAGCTAATTCCACTGCTGCTTCTGTGTGGCCTGGCCTTTGCAAAATTCCGCCATCTGCGGCAATTAAACCAAACACATGGCCTGGTCTTACTAAATCTGATGTTTTTGATTTTGGATCTTTTAAAATTTTGATAGTTTTAACCCTGTCATATGCTGAAATACCGGTGGTAATCCCTTTTTTGGCATTAACTGACACAGTAAAATTTACTTTGGTTTTTTCTTTATTATCTTTTACCATTAAAGGCAAAGATAAATTTCTGGCCTGGGAGGATGTAATTGCACAACAAATTAAACCCCCGCCTAACCTTACCATAGTCATTAAATGCTTAACAGAAATTTTGTCTGCAGGGATAAAAAAATCTCCCTCATTTTCCCTTGACGGGTGGTCTACCAATATTAACAATTTGCCCTTTTTGATTTCTTTTAAAGCCTCATCAATTGTTGCAAAATTTGTCATAGGTTTTTGCAAACTCCTATCATTTCCAAAGCTGTTAAAGCTGCCTCAACACCTTTGTTTTCTTCTGAGCGGGTTGCCCTTTTTAAGGCATCTCTTACATCATAAACTGCCAGAACTTCAAAAATAACAGGGATTTCATATTCCAGGGAAATCTGCATTAAAGCATTGGAAACCTCATTGGCAATTTGCTCAAAATGGTAAGTCTCCCCTTTGACAATTGCCCCAAAAGTGATTATGGCATTATATTTTTTTGTTTTAGCCAGCTTTTTAACAAGCAAAGGAATTTCCCAAGAGCCGGGAACTTTGAATAATTTAATTTCAGAATCTTTGACGCCTTTTTCTTTTAAAGTTTTTAAACAGTTTTTCTCCAGATTATCACTGACTTCTTTTCTAAATGAGCTGCTCACAATTGCTAAATTCATCTGATCATCCTTTCTAAATATTTTGCCAAGACATCAACCTCAATATTGACAAAGTCTTTTATTTTTAATCTGTGCAGCATTGTATTTTCCCAGGTGTGGGGGATAATGCCAACTGTAAAAAAATCATCCTTGGTCTCAATTACTGTTAAAGAGATTCCGTTTACAGCAATAGAGCCTTTTTCAATAATATATTTTGATAATGAATTAGGAAAAGAGAATTTAAGTATATGACTGTTATTATTTTTGGTAATTTTTATGAGTTTTGCCAAATCGTCAACATGGCCTTGGACAATATGGCCTGATAAAAAAGTAGAAGGTGTGACTGGCAGCTCCAGATTTACCAAATCATTTATTTTTAGATATTTTATGTTAGTTCTTTTGGCAGTTTCCGGCATAAAATCTGCTGTAAAAGATTGGGAAGTTTTATCTACAGCTGTTAAACAAATACCGTTTATGGCAACACTTAAGCCTTTTTGAAGTTGGGCAAGAAACCTTTTGTCAGATTGGACTCTTAATATAGAGCCTGTTTTTTCTAAAACAATACCTAAATTTTCAATTATTCCTGTAAACATAGCCTTCTTTCGTCCCGACTATACGGTCGCTGTAGGAGTTGCACCTACTCATCCATGTACCATACGGTACGTTGTCGTGGAGTTTACCACCGATTGGGATTCTCACCCAAACCCCGAAGGATATTGTGTTATTATTCTAGCATATAATAAGGTAATCTACCTTCTAAAGCCTCGGGTTCGACTATTAAGGCATCTGTCCATGGGGTTGAATGACATTAGAACCTATTTTTTGCTTGGTAATATGGTATATGATAATATAATCCTATGAATAAACTAATTACTTATGATTCAGATATACTGGGTGGAAAACCGATTATTAAAGGTACAAGAATGTCCGTTGAATCAATCTTGGAACTTTTGGCATCAGGCATGGAGATTGGTGAGATATTAAAAGATTATCCTATTCTAAAAAAAGAGCATGTTCTAGCAGCTATTGAGTATGCCTCAAAGTTAGTAGGGAAAACAGAAAGTTATATTTTTGATACTGCGAAGACAACTCGTTCACAAACTACATTACATGAAGTTTCTCGCTGATGTTAATATTCCCCTTCCTTTAATAAAATTTCTTAGAACAAGAGGTCACAGTGTTATTGATACAAGAGTAAAATATCCAAAGTCCAAAGATCTTGCACTTATTCGGATTGCAAAAGAAAATAACTTGATTATTCTCACAAAAGATAAAGATTTTCTTGAACTAACTAAGTATCCTAAGTATAAAATTCCTATGATTGCAATCCGTCTTATTAATCAAAAAACTGTTAATATTGTAAGTCATGTTGAGGATTTGCTAAATAACCAATCTGAAGAGATATTGTTAAAATCAATAACTGTTATAAATGAAGATGTTGCAGATTCCTTCCCGCTTGAAGAAAGTTAGATGCAGTTTTGTCCGGAGGGGAGGGTAAAAAGCGTATTCTCACTACGTTCGAATAACGAACAGCTTAGTACTGTCGTATTGCGCAGTTGCAAATCCACCATCCTCGAAATTTCGAAAATTCAAATGTTAACACCTAAATTTTCGAAATGTCCATGGGGTAGGAGTCGAACCTACTTGGCACAGATTTACAGTCTGTTGCATAAACCGTTCTGCCACCCATGGTCTTGTTAATTATATCAGATTCACTACCTAACCGGATTGGAGGTGAAATAAAGTTTGAATAAACATAATAAATTAACATTGAGAAGGGTTTTTTATTGTGTCCATCTTGAGATAGGTGTTTTAACTCTGCCTATTTTTTGACCAATCCGCAAAACTAAAGTTAACACAAAATAATAAAATTTTCCATGATATTGCTGTGAAGCCTCTTTCAAAAGCTCATAAGCTTTATCTTGACCAATTCTTTTAGTAGAAGCTCCGTGGTGGTGGATAAACTTGGCAGTAGGAACAAAATAAATTGGTACTCCATTCTGCTTTAACCTTCTGGCATACTCAATATCTTCAAAAAATATAAAAGTCCCCTCATCCAAAAGTCCAACTTTGTCTAAGATTTTTTTGGGAATAAGCAAACAAGCCATTACTAAACCTTCTACTCTAGTAGCTCTTTCACCTACAGGCAGATACATAAAATAAGCGCCTTTTTTAGTTAAAAAATATTCCTTAAATGCTCCACTCAAAGTAGGAAGGTGAAAAACAGAATCCTGATCAGATCCGTCTGGAAAAACTAATTTACCTCCTAAAACAGCTTCTCCTTTAAGTTCATCTTCTGCTTTCATTAGCTCACTAAGTCCATTGCTTAACAATTCAATATCAGAATTAAGCATCAGATAATATTCTCCTAAACTATACTTAATTGCTTTGTTATAACCTTTAGAAAAACCTTCATTTTCCTCATTTTTTAAATACTTAATCCTAGAAAGATATTCTTTTATAGTCTCTTTACAAGGATCAATATTCCCATTATCTAAAATAATCACTTCCATAGTCTTAGGATCAAAGCCAGAGTCTTTGTTAAAGATACTTTCCAAAAGTTTTTTAGTTAAATCAGCTGTATTGTAATTAACAATCCCAATAGAAAGCTTCAAGGGATATTCTATATTCCGGGCATTCTTAACCTCTCTAACATCATCTGTAAAATAATCCCAAACTCCCTTTTTCTGGGCAGTTCTTCCAAATAACAAAAGCCACACAGCTTCCCTAAACAGAGCAAATTTAGTGCGGGTTTTCCCGTTTTTTGTCCCAAAAATGAGCCTATTTCTGGTATGGTAATAATCTGTCAGTGTAGAACCTATTCCGGTTGATTGGGAGACCTTATGATAAATTGAGACTTTTCCATTGTAGTAAATTTTAAACCCGTTGTCTTGACATCTTTTAGCAAATTCACTGTCTTCAAAATAGAGAAAATAATCTTCATTTAGCAGTCCAATCTTTTCGAAAACTTCTTTTTTTATTAAGACACAAGCACCTGAAAAAATCTCAGATTCTTCAATTACCTCATATTGCCCTTTATCTACCTCATCCAATCCTTTATGAACATTGCCAATATTATCCCAGTCAAACTTACCACCGGCGTACCAAATAACTTTTCCCAAATCCTCCTTAGTATATTTTTCTTTATGAAATTCAAAACCTTTGGCAAAATAAATTTTTGGAGATACTAAACCAATATTTTCATCTGACTCCAAAGTTTTTATTAACTCAGAAATTAGGCTGGCATCATTGATTAAAACATCATTGTTTATTAATAAAAAATAATCAGCTCCCCAGATTTTGGCATACTCAATCCCTTTATTAAACCCTCCAGCATATCCAAAATTTGCTCCAGTTTGTAAACATACAGTATCCCCAACATCCCTTAACTCCCTAACCAACCCATCTGATGATCCATTATCAACTACAACAGTTAGTAGTTGGTAGTTGGTAGTTGGTAGTTTATTAAGTGACTGCAAAAACTCTAAAGTATCAACTTTGCCATTATAATTTACTGTTATTATTGCTACTTTCAAACTATACCTAATCCTTTCCAATAAACCCTTGCTCTTTCTTTTTTCTTTAATATAGAAAAAGCTATAATCCTTAAAATTAATCCTAATATCAAAAATAATTTAGTTGGATAGTAGAGTAGAGAGTAATGTTTTTTTAAATAATATTTAATTCCTTTTAACTCATTTAAGAAACTTGCGGACAAATCAAATTTAGTAGAAGCGCCGTGCAAATGAATTGCTTCAACTTGCGGAACATACCAGATTTTAAATCCTATTTTTTTAATTCTTTTACACCATTCAATCTCATCCATATGCATAAATAAATTTTCATCAAAACCCGAAGTTTTTTCAAAAACTTTTCTTCTAAAAGCAAAAAAAGCTCCCATAATCCAACCAACCCTATGGGCTTTGGAAAAATAGCTTTTTTTAACAGGATGAAAAGCAGGCACAAAAAGAACTGATTTTAAGCCTAAAATCCAAGTTATTATATTTACAGGATAGGGTAGATTCCCGGCAGATGGTTGTAACCTACCGTCAGAATAATTTAACCTGGTTCCTAACACGTCACAATTTAAATTAACCCTAAAATAAGCCACAGTTTTATATAAAGAATCTTCCTGCACATAAACATCCGAGTTTAAAAGTAGAACAAAAGGGGTATTGGTTTTTTTTATGGCAATATTATTGCCTTTGGAAAAACCTGTATTTTCTTTCGAAACAATGAGTTTTACATTAGGATAATCCTGCTTAATCATTGATGCTGATCCATCTTCTGAGGCATTATCCAAAACTATAATTTTAATATTACTTCCTAATTTTTTCTCACAATATGCTTTAGCAAGCTCCACTTTTTGCAAACACCTTCGGGTAATATCTTTGGTGTTGTAACTTAAAATAATCACTGACAAATCTAACTTATCCAAATTTTAACCTTTCTGAAATGTTCTAACATTTTTATCCCGGCTAAAATAAAATCCCGAAAAATAGGTGGGTAGTTTTTATAGTAATGCTTCATATAAAAAATCCTCATCGCAGATATTCCATGAGATGTTGTTTTTAATCTGCTTTTTTTATCTACAGAAGATGAACCTTTATAATGAATTATTTTTCCATCAGGATAAAACCAAATCTGCCAGCCTTTTTGCTTTAAATTAAAACAAAATTCAATATCTTCACCATTCCAAAAATAAGTCTCATCCCAAAACTTTATCTGTTCTCCGGCAATTTTTCTAACCATTAAAAAGGCTCCGGTACAACAATCTATCTGATGAGTTTTGGAAGTATCCAAATAAGTTGCTGTATAACCTGCAAAAGTAGAGGAGTGGGGGAATAATTTTGCCAAGCCACTAAAATAACAAAAAGAATTCCATGGAGTAGGGAAACCTCTGTGGCATGAATAATCTAATTTACCATCAGGCAGCTCTACTCTACAAGTTAAAGCTCCAATATCAGGATTACTCATTAGATACTCATATGATTTTTGTATTGCATCATCAATCACAATAGTATCCGGGTTTAAAAATAAAATCACTGGTGCCTTGGCTTTTTTTACTCCCACATTATTCCCTGCAGAAAATCCCAGATTCTCTTTATTTGCAATTAGTTCTACCTCTGGGTATTTTTCTCTGACAGCTTTCACACTCCCATCTTCTGATGCATTATCCACCACAATTATCTGCCAGTTATCTTCTTTTCCTTTATTCTTAAAAACAGACTCCAAACAATTTATCAGCAGATCCGAAACATTGTAGTTTAGGATTATAATAGACAGATCAGGATTTTCCGGATTCACCATGAATCAATTGTATAACAGTGCGGTATAATTTAAAAATGATCCCTATTTGGATTCTATTGTCTACTTACCTAAAATTGTTTTATTTCTTTTTTGTAGATTTAGAAGATTTTGAGAAAAATAAGACAAACATAACAGTAAGTAGAACCGCTATTAGAAATAGTGTGTAGGCAACTGATGTGCTAGTTAAAAAATTCTCGGCATTCATAGTGACTTAATTTTTTCAGCTAGTACTGAACAAATTATTAATCCCAGTATAGCAAATGGAAGATTGTGAAGCAACAACTCAAAAAACGTTTTTGCCGAAATCCATTTCATCTGACTCTATGTCTTCTTTTGACTCTTAGTTGGGCCAAGGATTTTTCTAAGTTGGCTAAAGTTTCTGCATATTCTTCATCAGAAAAAGTTTGCTCCAAAGCCTGCTCAGCTCTTTTTTTGGCCTCTTCTAGAGCTCTCTCATCTATATCTTTCTCATAAGTTGCCAGATCTGTCATCACAGTTAAAGTATTATTTGAAACCTGTATAAACCCATCTCCAATAGCTAAAGAGTCTGTCTTCACGCCTTTTTTAATAATTAATTCCCCAGGAATTAACTTAGCCATCAGATTAATATGATGAGGGAGTATTCCAATTTCTCCCTGCTCCGTAGAAACATTCACCTGGGAAACTTCCTCATCCACCAACAGCTTTTCCGGAGTAACTACTCTTAAATGTAAGGACATAACTAACATATTTTATACCAATCTACCAATTTTCTCCATATATCTGGTAGAATAACTGCCAGCAAATTAACTATGAAAATTTTAACTAATACCCAGTCTATTCAAATAGGTGGAATTTCTCAATATTCTTCTCTATTTCAACAGTTCCTGGAGAAAAATAATAAAGAAAATGTTCACCTGATCGGCATAGATATTATAAGAAAATATTCTTCGTCTAAAAAACTATTATATAAGCGACATACAAACGGACAAACCACTATTATAACCCAGGAAATTTCTATGCGAAGAATACAGGAAGTTTTACCAATTATTAAATCGGTAAAAGATCTAGGAAATGAATATCAAAGTATTATTGAAATATTTAAGAAATTAATAAAAGCAGAAAAGCCTGAGTTAATAGTTATTAATGGTACGTATTTTATCCCCTGGTGTTTATATTTGGCAGCAAAGGAATTTAGTATGCCAATCATACTTCACTACCACGGAATAATAACTAAAGAAACCGCCAACTGGGACTCTCATTCCCATTCACTGATGAAACAGATGGAACAGACTTTTGACAACAGCCGTTTATATTATATTTTCCCTTCAAATTTGGCAAAGACAGTTGTAGAAAATGAGGTATTTGGACACAAAATTCGCCAAAGTGCTGTTTTACCAAATCCTATACCTACCCATTTTTTTGAAGTAAATGTTTTGGGAGGAGCTAGAAATATTGGCTTTGTGAGCAGGTGGACTAATGCTAAAAATACCACCTTTATTCAAAATTTCGCAAATCTAAATTACGAAAACCATAATTTTTTCAAAGTAAATATGGTAACTGATGTTGACAGCATCCCAAATAGAGATAAGAAAATCTCAAAGATGATTAATTTATATTCTCCTATGAATACTCTAAAATTAGGGAAATTTTACGGGGATATGGGAATTATCATTTGCCCTTCTATTTTTGAGACTTATGGTAATGTCCCACAAGAGGCAATTGCCACTAAAACCCCTGCTCTGATAGGATCTGGTATGGGAGTTTCAGAAGTCTTTCGTCAATTGGGTCTGGAATATTTAATAACTGACTTTACTTCTGTAGAAAAAGTGTTTGAAAAAGCAAAAGAAGCAACTAAAAGAGGGATAAGCAGTAAAACCCGCAAAAAATTAAAAAAAGCCATGTCACCAAATATTTTATATACTCAATTACTAAATATATATAAAGCTACTGCAAACTAAAATGAAAAGAATACCCAAAAGAAAGATTAATATTGGCATAGTTTGTTCTCCATGGCTTGGAGGAAGTGGGGTAGTGGGATCTGAACTAGCAAGGTATCTAGCCAAAAAAGACAATATTAAAGTTGTTTTTATAGGTTATGGCTATCCTTTTCGTTTAAATAATGAAGATGTTCCTTTTCATAAAATAGAAGCTGTTGATCATGCCCTTTTTGAAAATCCTTTGAGTGAAGTTGCTTTGGTAGAAGGCATTGTTGAAGCGGTAATAGAACATAAACTGGATATAATACACGCCCACTTTGCTATTCCTTTTGCATACTCTGCGCTGCAAGCAAGGGAGATACTAAAAAGGATGGGAGTTAATATCAAAGTGGTGACAACCTTACACGGAACAGATGTGTTAATCTTGGGACGCGAGCTTCCCGGGACTATGAAATATGTATTAGAACAAAGTAACGCTGTTACAGCTGTTTCCATGGATTTAGCCAGGAGAACCAAAAAAATTTACCATACTCAAAGAAATATCCGGGTAATTTATAATTTTATTGATTTAAATCAAACCTTGGAAAAAAGAGCTAATTTGCTCAGTAATAAAAATATCGCCCGATCCAACGAAAAAATCTTTGTCCATATTTCTAATTTCAGGCCTATCAAAAGAGTTGCCGATACTTTAAAAGTCTTTTCAAAAGTCCATAAAAAGATCCCTTCTATTTTACTGCTAATAGGAAGCGGTCCAGAAATCGAAATCGCCAAAGGATTGTCTAAATCAATAAATAGCAACCAGTCTGTTTACTTTCTGGGAAGTGTTCAAAACCCTTATCAGTACCTTGGGATAGCAGATGGATTAATTGTAACCTCGGAATATGAAAGCTTTTGTCTTGCTGCCTTAGAGGCGATGGCTTTTGGAGTTCCGGTATTTAGTACTAATGTTGGGGGAATCCCGGAAGTAATCAAACATGGGAAATCCGGATATCTGGCTAAAAAAGGAGATACCGAAAGTTTATCAAAATATATCATTAAGCATTTCTCAAATAGTACTAACATAACTTCTATGAAAAAGCAGGCAAAAGAAATAGCTAAAAATTTTGCATCGGAAAAAATTATTCCGAAGTACGAGCTACTTTACCAACAATTAGTATCATTTAGAGTTGACAAGCCTTCCAATTTGAGGGGGTCGACTTAATTCCTAACTTTTATTGATTCCATCATAACACTCTTGCAAGATTTCAACTCAATATGCTATAAATCTATTTCTATGGAAAATCTTAATGCGCAAGCAATTGTTATAACTTGCATAGATTTTAGATTCCAGGAATATATTCACAATTGGTTGGCAGAAAATTTTCAGCCCCGCACATATGACCGTGGAGCTTTTGCCGGAGCAGCTAAAAGCTTAGATAATATTCTTTCTCAAATAGAGGTTTCAAAGAGACTTCATCGTATTAAAAAAGTAGTTATCATAAATCATGAAGACTGTGGAGCATACGGGCCAGAAGGAACTATTGATCATCATGTCAGAGATTTGAAGCAAGTATCAGCAAAAATAAAAGAACAATTCCCAAACTTACCAGTAGAAACCTACTATCTTCACCTGGATGGTACTTTTGAACCAGTAAACTAAATCAGATGGATGATAAAAAGACTATTGTCTTCTCAAACAAATCTATCTTTGCATCTTCATCAAATTCTGCTTTAATAAGAGCAAAATCTTTTAAAGTTAATTCTCCAACTCACAATTTTGCCCAATATATAAACACCATTAAAGCTTATGCCCTAGCTGGCATGCCTTTTGAGCATATAGCAAATGCAGGTGATGATTTGGGAGATATGGTAGAAAGAGGAGAAATTGATGCTCCTATACAAGAAGGTTGGGGAGAAAAGGTTGGGGAAACAATAGAACCAGATCCCATTACAGCTAACTCTCAACAAGAGCAAAAATTAAATGTACTGGAAGGTATAGCTGTCTATAATCAGCAACCACAGCCTCTTTCAAATCAAACCCCAAATAATCCTTCTTTAGAAACCAATCCTTTTCTTAGTGCACCCGCAAACATAAATAAATGAGATTTAGCTTTATTTAAGATCTTCAAGTCCACCAATCAGGTAGAAAGCCTGTTCGGATTTAGAGTCATGTTTTCCGTCCAGAATTTCTTTGAATAATTTAATGGTTTCTTTGATTGGGACATATTTTCCTTTTCTGCCTGTGAATGCTTCTCCGACAAAGAAGGGTTGAGTAAGAGCTCTTTGAATTTTTCTAGCTCTTGCTACTGTTTGTTTATCCTCATCAGATAATTCCTCAATTCCCAAGATAGCAATAATATCCTGCAAATCTTTGTATCTTTGTAAAACTTTTTGCACAGCTTGAGCCACCTCATAATGTTCTTGCCCTACAATATCCGGGGCCAAAGCTCTGGATGAGGAAGCCAGAGGATCAACTGCAGGATATAAGCCCTGTTCAGCCAAAGACCTTTCCAAAGCAATGGTTGAATCAAGATGAGCAAAAGTAGCAGCCGGAGCCGGGTCAGTATAATCGTCTGCCGGTACGTACACTGCTTGAACTGAGGTAACAGAGCCTTTTTTGGTAGAAGTAATTCTTTCCTGAAGCTGCCCCATTTCTGTAGCCAGCGTTGGCTGATAACCTACAGCAGAGGGAATTCTTCCGAGTAATGCTGATACCTCAGATCCTGCCTGAGAAAATCTGAAAATATTATCAATAAAAAATAATACATCTTTACCCATCTCATCCCTGAAATATTCAGCAATTGTCAAAGCTGACAAACCAACTCTTTGTCTGGCCCCTGGTGGCTCATTCATTTGCCCAAACACCATCGCAGTTTTATTTATAACACCTGACTGTTTCATTTCCTCATATAAATCATTTCCCTCCCTGGTTCTTTCACCAACTCCTGCAAAAACAGAATATCCTCCATGTTCTTGAGCAATATTTCTAATCAGCTCCTGAATTAAGACTGTTTTCCCAACTCCTGCTCCACCGAACAAACCTACTTTTCCTCCCTTTACAAATGGAGCAAGTAAATCTATCACTTTAATTCCTGTTTCAAAAACCTCAGAAGTCACACTTTGCTCCTCAAAAGTAGGGGCTGATCTGTGTATTGGTAGAGTTTTTTTATTCTTTACAGCTCCTTTTTGATCAATTGTTTCCCCTAAAACATTAAATAGTCTGCCCAATACTTCTTCTCCCACAGGTACAGAGATAGGGAAACCTGTATCTGTAACAGTAGTTCCACGCTTAAGGCCATCAGTAGTACTCATAGCCACAGTTCTAACCTGACCTTCACCTAAATGCTGCTGCACCTCTAAAACTAATTTTGATTTACCTAAATCCAGTTCCAGGGCATTATAAATTTCAGGCATTTGACTGGAATCAAATTCAGCGTCAACAACTGCACCAATGATTTGTGTAACTTTACCTTTATTCATATTCATTCCATTGCAACCTGAGCAGTAGTTATTTCCAAAAGCTCAGAAGTAATGCTTGCCTGGCGTGTTTGATTATAAGTAAGATTTAAATCATCCACAATCTCCAAAGCATTATCTGTGGCATTTTGCATGGCCATCATCCTGGCTGAATGCTCTGAGGCTTTTGTTTCTAGTAAAGCTTGATAAATTTGTTCTTCAACATGGTGAACCAAAATATAATCAAGCAAAGTATCAGAATCTGGCTCAAAAATAAACTCATTGGAGCTAATATCGAGATAATCTGTTAAATCTATTGGCAAAACCTTAACTTTTCTAGGTTCTTGTTTTAAAGTAGAAACAAACTGAGGGTAAATAATAAAAGCCTCACCAATTTCTTTAGCTTGATAAGAATCCATTAAAAGTTTAGCCAACTTTTTTGCTTGTCTGAAAGTAATAGTATCCACATTCTCAAAATCAGCTTTTAAATCTCCACCTGTTTTTACTACATATCCTCTACCTTTTTTTCCAACCGTATAATATACGCTCCCAGACGTCGTCTGGGAGGCTAAAATTCTCATCAAGTTAGTATTTAAAGCTCCCACCAGTCCTTTATCTGTAGAAAGAAAAATAACAGCTGTGGTTTTATTATCATTACCCACCAAAAGAGGGTGCAATGCTAAATCAATCTTTGGTAATAATCTACTCAAAGATAGTTTTAGGTTTTCAGCATAAGGCCTGCCAGAAGTAGCCTGAATTTGAGCCCTTCTCATCTTGGTTGCTGCCACCATCTGCATGGCTTTGGTAATCTGGGATGTATTTTTAACTGACTTGATTCTTCTTCTTAACTCTCTAGTGTTTGCCATAAGTTTTTAAAAACTCTTTTGTTGTTTTTTCCAACTCCTTCACCATCTTTTCATCCAGTTCCTTTTTCTCAGCAATTTCTGACATTAATTTTTTGTTCCTTAAGTTCAGAAAGGCAATATATTTTCCTTCAAACTCTTTCACCTTTTCTACTTCTATCTCATCCAAATACCCATTAGTTCCTACCCACAGAATAACTATTTGCTTATCAAGGGATACAGGAGAATAGGGGAGTTGTTTCAAAATCTCAGTAATCCTTCTGCCCCTTTCAATTTGAGAGCGGGTTTCCGGATCCAAATCAGAAGAAAATTGGGCAAAAGCTTGCAGGGCCCTAAATTGAGCCAGATCCAGTCTAAGTTTGCCTGCCACAGATTTCATTCCCTTAGTTTGTGCAGCTCCACCAACTCTAGAAACAGATAAACCAACATTCACAGCAGGCCTGACACCTGCAAAAAATAAATCAGACTCCAGATATATTTGTCCGTCTGTAATAGAAATTACATTAGTAGGAATATAAGCTGATACATCCCCGGCCTGAGTCTCAATAATAGGTAAGGCAGTTAAAGAACCTCCACCAGCTTCTTTGTTCAATTTGGCTGCCCTCTCAAGTAACCTTGAATGGAGATAAAAAACATCCCCCGGATAAGCTTCTCTTCCGGAGGGCCTTCTTAAAAGCAAAGACATCTGTCTGTAAGAAGCTGCATGCTTTGATAAATCATCATAAATTATCAAAGCATCTTTACCCAGGTCCATAAAATATTCACCCATTGCACAACCGCAGTAAGGAGCTAAATACTGCATAGTAGCCGGGTCAGAAGCAGAAGCAGATACAACTATTGTATGATCCATAGCACCCATTTCCTCAAGCTTGGCAACAATCTGGGCTACTTTGGATGTTTTCTGTCCAATGGCTACATAAATACAGATAACATCTTTCTGATTAATAATTGTATCCAGGGCAATGGTAGTTTTACCGGTATTTCTGTCTCCAATAATCAACTGTCTCTGCCCTCGTCCAATAGGAATTAGAGCATCTATTGCTTTAATACCAGTTTGCAAAGGGGTATTTACTGATTGCCTGAAAATTACCCCGGGGGCAATTTTTTCCAGGGCATAAGTAGTTTTAGCTTCAATAACCCCTTTACCATCTATGGGGTTGCCAAGAGCATCAACTACTCTTCCTATAAAGGCTTCTCCAACAGGAATTTGTAAGACTTTGCCTGTAGTTCTAACCTCCATACCTTCTTTGATCTTGGTAAAATCTCCCAAAATCACTGCCCCTACACTATATTGTTCCAAATTTAAGGCCAAACCAAAAATGCCTTTGCCCGCTTCGCCCGCTTTCGGCGAGGCTTCGCGAGGCGAGCCAAAATCAACAATTTCAGCATAACTAACCTGCGACAAACCTTCAATTCTTGCCACTCCGTCTCCAATCTCTGTGACAATTCCTATATTTTTTCTTTGGGCTCTTAATTTAAGAGTAGAAATCTCTTTCTCAATCTGAGCCATCAAATCAGCCACTTATAATAGCCTCCTTAACTTGATTAATCTTACCCAAAATAGACTTATCCCAAATCTCATCTGCCACACGCAGCTTAAATCCTCCCTGTAAACTAGAGTTAATCCGAGTAACTACTTTAGTTATTTTGTTTTCCTTTTCTACTATTTTTTTGATTTTTTGAATTTGATTTACAGACAATAGAATAACTGTATCAATATACATGGTGTGTTTTTTCTCTTCTCTTTTGAGTTGTTTACAATATTCAGACAAAGCCTGAATAGCTGCAAAATTAGGTTGCGACTTCAAAACTTTAACTGCTCGAGTAAACTGAGATTCAATTATTTTCCCCTCTCTAAAGCTTGCTTCCACAAGTCTTGTTATTGTTTTTTGTAACTGTTTGTTTTTTTTCATGATAAATTTTTAACCTCTTTTTCAATAATTTGTACTTGGTCTTTTTTAGTGATTTTCTTACCTGTAACTTTCTCTATGATTAAGGTAACTAAACTCCCAACATTTTCTCGGACTTGACGCATCAGGATTTCTTTCTGAAGTTCTACAATTCTTTTCCCATCGTCTTGAGCTTTTAGCAATATTTGTTCTGCTGTTTTATTTGCTCCTTCCATTATTTGGACAGCAGCCTCATTTGTCTGATCTAAAATTTTTTGTGCTTGCGCCAAAGCTCTGGCTAGTATCTTTTCAGATTCTTTTTCTGCCTCAGATAGCTTTTTTTCTATTTCCTCAGCATTTTTTAAGCTTTCCTCAATTCTTTTTTTTCGTGCGTCCAATACTTTTAGAATTGGTTTATATAAAAATCTCTTTAATATAAAAAGCAGTATTAAAAAATTAACTACTTGCGCAACGAGTAGTATTGGTTGTACTCCAAACTCTTTAAATATTTCCATTACTTTAAGCCTTTACTTAATAAAGGCAATCACCAAAGCATAAATGGCTATAGCTTCTGCAAAAGCCATACCCAAAAGCATAGCTGGTAAGATTTTGGCTTGAGCATCTGGATTTCTCCCAATTGCTTCCATTGCTTTCATACCTATTAAACCAATGGCAAGAGCTGGAAAAACCGCTCCTGCTGCAATGGTAAAACCGGGTGCAAAACTTGCTGGCATATTAATTTACTCCTTTCTGTTTTTTTAGTGTGCTTCATGACCTTCAGAAAGTAACACCATAAATACCAATGTTAACATCATAAATACTGTAGCCTGAACCACTGCCACAATAATCTCCAGAAAATAAAATGGAAGCGGGGCCACAAATGCAAACAAATTAGAAATTGTAGACAATACCACTTCACCCGCAAATATATTACCAAAAAGTCGCAGAGATAGCGATACCATTTTTGTTACCTCTCCTACTAATTCCAAAAGCCCAACAAATAAAAAAATAGGGTTTAAGGAAAACCACTTTCTTAAATAACCAAAAATCCCCAAATAATAAATGGCAAAAGCATGAGTTAAAACTGCAGAGGTGATAGCCAATCCCAAAGTCATATTCAGATCAGAGTTAATAGAACGAAGTATGGGTTCACCCCTAAAGGCTAGGGTGCCAAATCCGGGTAAAAGGCCCAATAAATTTCCAAACAAAATATATAAAAAAAATGTCATCACAATTGGAAAAAATAATTTTGTTTTGGAATGACTCATCTCCTCAACCATCCCATAAATTGCTTCAATTATCAGCTCAAAAGTATTTTGCAACATAGACTTTGGAATTAACTTAACTCTGAAAGAAGCAATAAGCGAGAGGATAATTAAAAAAGCCATTACTATCCAGCTGGTTACTAAAGTATTAGTAATTGGTAATGACTTAAAATATCCCAATATCTCAGGTTTTAATACAATTCCATGTTCCATATAAATATTGTGCTTGAATTTTGATTATTTTACAAGAAGCTTTTTAATCAAACTTTTCTCTTTGGGTTCTTAAAAACAGCAGCCATTGTTCAACAAAGGCAAATATACCCTTAAAAGGGGTCTCAATAATGAAATCAAATATAAAAAGTACTATATTTATCTGGGAGATTGCTGAAGTAAGTCTCGAACCAACTTGAATAAATGGCATAAAGAAAAAGTCAAAAAGAAGTGCTCCGATAGTCTCTTTTTTATCTTTTACAATATACATATGGGCAGTCCTGTTAATTCTAAATGACACAAAAGACACTATTGCCAAAAAGAATATAAGAATTGCCTGAGATAGCGGATTTACTCTCAACTTTGATAATACAAAAACTATTGCTCCAAAACTTAGGGCAAAGGTTGCCAGCCAAAGCAAAATAAATACTGCCCAAAGAATTGGGTCTGTTTTGCTTGGTTTCTTCCGGACAATCAATCCTTCTCCTAAAAGAGGTTTTTCATCATATAAAATTGTCTGGATGTTCTTTAAGATTCTAAAGGAATTTTCTCTGCCTGGTGTTTTGATTAATACTCCGACAATAATCATTAAAACAACAGGGGATATAATATTTATGGCAATTGATGACCAAATTATCCGACCATAGATTAATCTTTCAAAAGTTCCTTCAATAAAAAAGGCAAAAATGGCTTTTGTAAAAAAAATAAAGATTACACTTCTTATAATGGCCCGTCTGACTTTACTGACAATTGACTTATATCTTACTGCGGCAGCATTCAAAACTTCTAAGTTTAACTGATCCTCATCAGACACCAGAGAATTAATTTGTCCACGGTTTTTTCTAAAAACATCATCCAGAATTGAAAATGGAATTGTCTGATCTTTAATGTAAGAATAAATTTTATCCTTGGCAGGATATCTAAATTGTCCCTCAATCATCCTGATACCTTGGGGGAAATCATCAGAAATTTTATCTAAATTATCCGTTGACAATTTACCGTAGTATTGTTTAAAAAGATGGAAACGTAAAAAAGCCAGGTCATCATTAGCATAAGCACGTCTTACTGCTATAAATACCTGGACGTCTCCTGTTTCGTCAGTATCATCTGAAATTGTAATTTTTTCTCTAAAAATCTGATACATAAAATTATTCATCAAATCCCTTGGATCATTTGGTTTTAAAATATTCTCAATTTCGGAGGATAAAAGATGCAGAATCCACTCATTTACTAAACCTTTGTTAATTCTATGCTTGTTATTTATCTTCTTTTCCAAATGCAGATATAAATCTATTTCGCTTGCCACTTTAATAACAACCGACTCTGGAATACTACTGTCAGGAAAATATCTGGCCCAAACCAGTTCCCGAATTAGTGGAGCTGCCACCATTTGGCCTATTGAGTGGCCGTTACCTACTAAAAGCAATCTTCTTTTTAATATTCTTTCAATTGCTGATCTCAGTAAAACCTCATCTGCTCTATAATCCATGGCTGTGCGAAATTTTTCATACCAGGTAGCAAGTTCTGCTACCAGGGGATTTACTGAAATGGTTCTGTCGTGATTTTGAGAAACCGCTTTATCAAATGAGGCAACTAAAGCTTTTGAAAACTTATTTAATATTTTTGCCATTGTGATAATATTACCATACAGGAGGCTGATAATGACTGCTGATGAGAAACTTAAATTAATTACCAGAAATTTGGAAGAAGTTTTAACTGAGGAAGAGTTAAAAACCTTAGTTGAATCAGAAACTCCTTTAAAACACTACATTGGTTTTGAAATATCAGGCAAACTGCATATAGGCTATCTTTTTACTTTAATGAAAGTTAAAGACTTGCAAGAAGCTGGCGCAGAAACTATTATCTGGCTGGCTGATTTGCATTCTGCTATAAATGATAAATTGGATGGTGATTTAGAAACTCTTAAAAGAGTTGCTAGGGGATACTTTACTGATGCCATGACAGTCTTATTCCAAAGTATTGGTGGAAACCCTGAAAAATTAATCTTTAAATTAACTTCAGACACTTATGCCCAGAACCCAAACTTTTGGTTAACACTTTTAGAAATTGGCAAAACCACAACTGTAGCCAGAACAAAAAGATCTATCACTATCATGGGCAGAGAAGAATCTGATGATAGTATGCCAACAGATAAATTATTTTATCCAATTATGCAGGCAGCTGATATTTTTTTATTGCAAGTAAATATTGCCCATGCTGGCATTGATCAAAGAAAAGTACATGTGATTGCTAGAGATGCAGCCAGTACTTTAGGTAATCAAAAACCTGTGGCTATTCACCACCCGATTTTGCTTAGTCTGTCTGGCCCGGGTGAGGGCGGAGGGGAAGCAGATGAGGTGGCTATGAAAAGTAAAATGAGTAAATCCAAACCAGGCAGTGGAATTACCATTCATGATAGTCCCGAAGAAATAAAGCAAAGAGTAAGTGGAGCATTTGCTCCTGAGGGACAAATAGAAAACAATCCAATTTTAAATTGGACCAGATACTTAGTATTTTACTCAGAAATTAGGTTTCTTGTTAAAAGGGACCAAAAATGGGGAGAGGATTTAACTTATACTTCTTATGAAGAATTAGAAAAAGATTATGCAGAAAAAAAGTTACATCCACAGGATTTAAAAAATGCCTTGTCTGACTGGTTAATAGAAAAACTGGCACCAGTGAGAAAATATTTTGAACAACCTGATAAAAAAACAGAATTAGAAGAAATTGAAAGATTAACAACAAAATGATGTATTCAAGGAAGTTCAAAATGCTTTGGATAATCTTGTCTGTGATTGCAGGAATAGCTATTATCCTTTTTTCATTCCTGCCACTTCTTACAAGTTTTCAGTAGCTATGCAACTTAATACTTCTCTTTCTCAGCTTTCCGGCATTGGTTCAGGCACTATCTGGAGATTAAAACAGATTGGCTTGGAAACTGTAGAAAATTTAATCTACCACTTTCCTTTCAGATATGATGATTTTTCTCAAGGTACCACCATCAAAGATGCCCAAATTGGCCAGGTAGTAACTCTACAGGGGGAAATTTGGTCTATCAAGAATATCTACACCAGGTCCAGGAAAGTTTTAACTCAGGCTCTATTTAATGACGGAACCTTACCTATAAATTTAACCTGGTTTAATCAGGGATGGCTTACCAAACAAATCCAAACAGGGGACAAACTACAAATTTCCGGTAAACTCACAAAATATAAAAACAAATTATCCATCATGGTCCCTAGATGGGAAAAGCTTCAGCAGATTCCAAACCAGATTCCAACTGCTGGATTACATACCGGAGGATTAATTTCTGTTTATCCGGAAACAGAAGGACTGACATCTAAATGGCTTAGGACAAAAATCTCAATACTTTTACCTTCATTTTTGCCACAAATTAATGACCCCTTACCAGACTCTATCAAAAATAGTATGTTAACTCTTCCACAGGCACTTAACCAAATTCACTTTCCTACTAACTGGAAAGATATTGAAAATGCAAGGCTAAGATTAGGCTTTGATGAATTATTTTATGTTTCACTGGCTACACAAAAGACAAGAATAGAGTGGAATAAAAAACCCCTGGTTGAACCTTTAAAAATCAGTCAAAAAGATCTCAAAGATTTTCTAAAAAGTCTCCCTTTTAAATTAACTTCTGCACAAGTTAGAGTTTTAAAAGAAATATTAAATGATTTGACTAAGCTGCAACCTATGAATAGACTTATACAAGGTGAGGTTGGATCCGGCAAAACAGTAGTGGCAACTGCTATTTCATATTTAGTATACAAAAATGGACTCAGAACTCTACTGATGGCTCCAACTGAAATTTTGGCATTCCAGCATTTTGAAACAGTATCTAAACTTTTAGAACCATTTGAAATAAGAGTGGGTATTTACACAGGTAGCAGGAAAAAAGCGGAGAAATCAGATATCATTGTTGGCACTCATGCGCTTCTCTCTCGAAAACTAAATACAGAAAATGTAGGTTTAATTATTATCGATGAACAGCAGAGATTTGGTGTTGAACAAAGAACTTTTCTTAGAAGCAGGGCTAAGTTGCCTCATTTTTTAACAATGACAGCAACCCCAATCCCAAGGACTATTGCCTTAACTTTGTATGGAGATTTGGATTTATCAATTATTGATGAATTGCCAAAGGAAAGATTAAAAATTAAAACCTATGTGGTTCCACAAAAAAAGAGAGCAGACGCTTATAAGTTTATCGGCGGTAGAGTTAAAAAAGGTGACCAAGTTTATATTATTACCCCTTTGATTGAGCAGTCAGAAACAATGCAATCTGTTAGAACAGCCACTTTAGAATTTGAAAGATTACAAAAAGAAGTTTTCCCCAAACTAAATTTGGGACTTTTGCATGGCAGGCTAAAAAGCAAGGAAAAGGAAGAGGTAATGAAAAAATTTAAAAAAAAAGAAATTGATATTTTAGTTTCCACATCTGTTGTGGAAGTAGGAGTTGATGTTCCAAACGCAACCATCATGATGATAGAATCCGCAGAAAGATTCGGGCTTTCTCAATTGCATCAACTCAGAGGCAGAATAGGCAGAGGCACAAAACAATCTTATTGTCTGTTATTTAGTGAAATTCCCAACAGGGAGAATATTTCCAGATTAAAAAACCTGGAAAGAATTGATAATGGCCTAAAATTAGCTGAGCTGGATTTAAAAATCAGAGGAGGCGGGGAAATTTTTGGAAGTAAACAATCAGGCAGGTTTGAATTTAAAATAGCTTCATTTTCCGATCTTGCACTGGTAGAAAGAACCAGAGAAGCTGCTGCAAAATTACTACAAGATAATCCTACTCTTGACAAATACCCCCTGTTAAAGAGAAAATTGGACAACGTGGCTAAAGAAGTCATGCCGGATTAGGAAAATAATGGCTGGAGAACCAAAGAGAAGACATAGTAAAGCCAGGAAAAGAACCAGGCGGGCGGCGATTAATCTTTCGCTAAATTACGTGCTTTGTAAAAATTGCGGTAAGCCCACATCAGCACATATAGTCTGCGCAAGTTGTGGATTTTACAAAGGTGAATCCTCAAAACCCCAAAAAGTCCAAGTGACAAAGGCATGAAGCTAAAAACTGACCCCCGGCATATCAAGCGCATTAAATTAATGCAAACTTTATTTTCCTGGAATTTCCTTCAAAAAAAAAGAATTCCCAAGGAAATTTCGGAAATTGTTAAAAACTTTGATGAAATTGATAAGGTTATCGGAGGCAGCGCCACAGACCGTCCGATCTCAGAAATTAATAAAATTGATTTAGCTATCTTGCGTTTAGCAGTTTTTGAGTTAATAATAAAAAAGGAAGCACCTGTCAAAGTAGTTATTGATGAAGCAGTGGAGTTGGGTAAGGAGTTTGGATCTGACTCTTCCGGCAGTTTTATTAATGGAGCATTGGGCCAGGTAATCAAACTTAAGAAGATTAAAATTTAAATATGCCAACATCAGCGGATATTATTAAAACTATAGCAGAACACCTGGCCCTAAATCCGGAGGATTTAGACAGACATGCTCTCTTGCGGGAAGAATTAGGACTGGGGCCTATTGAGTTAAATGATCTTTTGTCAAACCTATCCCACAAGTTTAATATTAGTTTTGAAGCCGCTGAGGTGAAAAATTTGCAGAAAATAGAAGATTTAGCTAGTTTGGTTGAGGATAATTTATTAGATTAATGCAGCAAGATTTTGATGAATTACTAAACTTACTACATATTAAGTTTAAAGACCCGAAAATTTTACAGCAGGCTTTTTATCATAGATCGTATTTAAACGAGGTCAAATTAAATATTGAATCTAATGAACGTCTGGAATTTTTAGGAGATTCTATATTATCACTGGTTACATCAAACATTCTTTTCCTAAATAGAACCCAGGACACAGAAGGAGAGCTTACTAATCTTCGGGCATATATTGTAAAAACACAATCATTGGCCAAAGCTGCCAAAAAACTTAATTTGGGAAAATATCTACTTTTTTCTAAAGGAGAAGAATTAGGCGGGGGGAGAGATAATCCACAGCTTTTAGCAAACACCTATGAGGCTCTAGTAGGAGCTATTTATTTAGACCAGGGTTTGGATCTTGTGCAAAAAGTTATCCAAAAAACCTTGCTTTCCCTTTTTGAGAAGGAACTCAAATCAGGCCCTCCCAAGGACGCTAAATCAAACTTGCAGGAAATTGCTCAGGACAGGTTCAAACAGTCTCCCCATTATAAAATCCTGGAAACCAAAGGACCTGATCATGCTAAACAATTTATTGTGGCAGTCTTTATAGAAAATCAACAATATGGAAGGGGCATCGGAGGCAGTAAGCAGATTGCTGAAGAACAGGCTGCTACCCAGGCTTTAGAGAGATTGACTTAAAGATGCCCGTACCATATACTTAACCACTATGTTAAAAATCCGCTTAATGAGAATTGGAGCAAGGAAAAGACCATTCTACCGGGTGGTGGTGGTTGATGAACGTGCCAAAAGAACCGGTGGCTATGTGGAGTTGGTAGGAACATATAATCCTTTAACAGAGCCAAAAGATATAAAATTAAAAAAAGACAGGATTGATTATTGGATTAAACAAGGAGCTCAAATGAGTACCGGGTATCTGCGAATTATCGGTAAAGCCCCTCAAAGACTCCCCAGAAAAGCTAAGAAGGTAAAGAAAGAGGAAACTCCAGCAGCTCCAACTCCCGCAGAACCTACACCAGCAGAAGAGTCTGCTGAAACCAAATGAAAGATCTTCTCCAATTTATTGTCACCAGTTTAGTTACCAAACCTGAGGCAGTTACCATTGATGAGAAGTCTAAAGATGGAAATGTTGATCTAAATCTTACTGTTGACCCAACAGATATGGGTTTAATAATTGGCAAGAGTGGCCAGACAATTAGAGCTATCAGAAAACTTCTAACTGTTCGGGCCATTGCAGAAAATGTCAGAGTAAACCTACAGCTGGTAGAACCAACCGCTAGTGCATGAAAATTTCCATTATTACTCTTTTTCCGCAAGTTTTTGATCCAATCCTAAATTCATCCATCCTTAAAAGAGCTCAAAAAAAGGGCAAAATAACTTTTGAGCTTATTAATTTAAGAGATTTTGGAGAAGGAAAACACCAGGTTGTGGACGGGCGACCATATGGCGGGGGAGCAGGGATGGTTTTAAGGGTTGATATTTTAGCAAAAGCTCTGCCAAAAGGACATATTATTTTAACCTCTGCTTCTGGAAAACCATACAAGCAAGAAGATGCCAGAAGATTATCCAAACTGAAAAATATAGTTATAGTTTGCGGGCACTATGAAGGGATTGATCAAAGGTTTATAGACAAATATGTTGATGAAGAAATTTCCATTGGCGATTATGTCTTAACAGGCGGTGAAATCCCGGCCATGGTGCTTGTTGATTCCATCACCAGACTAATCCCAGGAGTATTGGAAAAACCAGAAGCAATTATTAATGAATCCTTTACAGAAAACCTGCTGGAAGGACCGCAATACACCAGGCCGGAGGAATTTGAAGGACAAAAAGTACCAGAGATCTTACTTTCAGGAAATCATGGAGAAATTGATAAATGGAGAAAACAAAAATCCCTAGAAAAAACCAAAAAACTCCGTCCGGATCTTTTTACTCAAAAGGATTAGCCTTACCCCTTGGGCCAAGTTGAGAAGTTGCTTGAGTGCTTTGAGGAGTACCTACTCTTGCAAGTTTTACTAATATTTCCTCATCTTTTTGGGAAAGCTCTGGCAGCGGAGAATCAACTGTCCCACCTGATGAAGGAACAGCTGCATATAAGGTGTCAATATTAATAGTGGTCGTTCCTGATTGGCTTTCTTTCCCGGAATTTGTATCCACGCTACTGATTTTCATTATCCTGGTAGCATTTTCAATTCTGTTAAGCAATGTTGGCAAAAAATTGGTAGGTCCTAAAACTTCCAGCCTTAAACTAAAACTTTGACCCTTATCTGCTTTGGCAGCACCTGTTCCTAAATTGATAGACACCACACTAAAACCCAATTGGGTAGCTATATTTTGTAACAAACTCATGGCAGAGATAAAATCCTTTTCACCAGGATATGAACTCAGAACATAATTTAATTTTTTGTTTAAATCTTCAGAATCAAAATTAGCCAGTGTTTGGGCTTTTACTTCTAAGAACTTATGCTTATTTAAAACCTCTTCCTGAGTTTTTTGATTGATGATTAATTTAACAGTCTCAGGATATATCACCAATATAATTAAAACTAAACATGAGAATGTAACAACAACAGGGAAAATATACAACCTGTAAGTTAAGTAAAATTTTTGTAGATCCTCTTTTTTCATGTTAACCTTTTGGCTTAATCTTAAAAGTTACCCTGTAAATTCCTTCTCTGCCTCTGGAAATTCCATCCAAAATCACTTGTCCAACCTTTTCTTTACCTGATTCACTTAGGGTCAAATCAGCTATTGCCTTATCTAAAGATTCTCCGTCTCTTGCCACCCCTAACACCAAAACATCTCCTGTGCTACCAACAGCAATGGAGGAAACAGAGATGGATTTAGGTAATACTTCTGCAACCAAATTATACATTTGGGCTTGTTTGGAAGGGTGATCCAAATACTGATCAATAGCCATCAGTCTGTCCTTTAGAAGAATTAATGTTTTTTGGGTGTCTTTTAAATCAATGATTTTATCCTGTGCAGCAGAAATTTTACCTTGAAGCTGTTTTAAGTTTTGGCTTTGTAAAAAGCGTAAGGATACAGTTAAGAACGAGAGAAAAACCATTATTAGAATGGCAGCAACTCCAATTGTTTGGACTTTATAAAACTTGGCTCTTTTTAACTCTGCTATTTTAAACTCTTCTGACAGCAAATTAATAGCAATTTTGGTCATATTACTCCTCTCTTTGAGAAAGCCCTACTGCAACAGAATATGAAGGTGCATCGGAGGCTAATTTAGATACCATCACTTTTTCCTTTTTTACGCTGTACCAAGGATCAGCTTCCTGAACCTCTAAACCTGAATTATTGGCAAAATAAATAACAAGTCCCGGCATCTTTGCTCCACCTCCAGATAGAACAACTCTTTTTATAGGATTTTGTGGATACTTTGCCTCATAAGCCTGTATTACTCTCTTTGATTCTCCCACAATAATATCAATCAATGGCTTTAAAGTTTCTAAAACTTTTCCCTCCAGTTGATCTTCCAAAAGTCCATAAACTTTTTTATATTCCTCAGCCTGAGTGATTTCAAAATTAAAATGCTGGGCAATGGAGCGGGTTAGTGCCAAACCTCCGGTTGAAATTGAGCGGGTCAGCCATATTAGACTTTGGGAAACTATGGCAAAATCAGTGGTGGTAGCACCCAATTGGACAATTAATGTAGAGGGGGAAAATGGATTATTGCCTACCAGAGAACGGGTAACCGCTATAGTTTCTGTCTCTAAAGCTTTAGGCCTGACTCCTGCCAAACCAAGCACTTTAACATATTTTGCCACAGCATTTTTGGGAGAAGCTACAACTAAAACTATAGTCTTTGTGTCTTTACTCTTATCGTTTGACCTTGCCAGTACCTGCCAATTTAAATTAACATCAACAAGTGGCATAGGTATGAACTCTTCAGAAGCATAGCGTATGGCAGAAGATAATTCATTATCTGTTAGATAAGGCAGGTCATCAATTACCCGGGTGAAAACTTTTGATTCGGGAAGAGCAGCGATAATCTCTCTTTGTTCAATCTTGGTGGCTGATAACAATCTTTTGATAGCGTCTGCAACTGCTTCTAAATCATTATCAGACTCAGATAACATCCCGGGCACTGGAGCAGCTATTGAACCCAAAGAGATCAGCTTAAATGTTTCTTTCTCACGCTCAAGGGCTACTAATTTAATAGATGAAAAACCAATATCAAGTCCAACAGTTACTTTTCCCATAGGCAGTATTTTTATTTTACCTGATAAGTACCCTTAATTAAAGAGTAAGACCCCCAGGGACCTGATGTAAAAAGGGTGGAAGATAAACCTGTTTCATAGTTTATAGTACTGTTATTAGTCAGCTTTATTTGCCAGGCTGTCAACTCTTTATATTGGTTATTGTTTCCTGGTTCTAGGATACCAGAGCTGGCATAAAACACCCCACTATTGCCAGTATTACCAATTTCAATTGCTGATTCCCCTCCATGTGCCAGAGAATCATATGTAGATAAAATCATCAGCAAACTGCTGCCCATTCCGGTACCTAGCATTTTATTGGTATTTCCAAACTCAACCACACCATCTATTACCATCACTCCGGATGTAGATCCATAAGAAGAATCCAAAGTAAATGTATTGCTATTACCCAGGGTAAAGTTACCAGTAATCCAGATAGGGGATTTTACTATTACAGAGCAATTATTGCCAATTGTGACATTTCCACTATATTTCCCAGGACCCCATGTTGAATTGCAAACAAGGGCAGATAAGTTATTTGCTTGAGCCTGATTTTTCCAGTCAGTTATATTTGAACCAGAGATAGGAAAAACTTTTGGAGGAGGATCAACAGAGCCTGGGTATTTTGTACCACTTACTGTAGAATTAGTCAGAGTCTGATAATAAGCATCTTTACTAATAGTTAGCCCGCTAATTGTATTAGCATGGACACTGCCTGAAACAGTAAAACCGCTTCCTCCTGTAATAGAAGTAATCCCGCCACCCATGGTTGTTTTAAAACTTAAATCTCCGTTGAAAGAATTCCAACTGGGGTTACTAGTATTCCAATTTGGAGACCACTTTGGTACGCCGTTGGTATAGCTTTGAGCTAAATCATTTTGCCAAGCCCAGTAATTGCTGGAATTAGCAGATGTATCTAACATGATCCAATAAGTAGTTCCTGCAGATAAAGCAGGTGATGTGGAAAATGTCACATCTATAAAACCATAAGTTGATGTGACTAAACTGGCAAAAAGTGTCCCGGTTGCCAAAACATTATTTTTGTCAGGCTTGCCATTGCTATCTGCCATAATCCTGACTGTCACGTCAGCCGGGTTACCAAACTTTTTTAGTTTTAAAGAAACTTTATTTAGGGCGATGGCACAAGTAGGAGGATCAATACAAGCAGGCTGAAAGCTTTGGGCCACATCCAACTGACTGTTGCCGTTTACTGTTTTGCCAAAAATAAAATCCTGGCAATTACTACCTGAGCAGTCAGTTTGCTGGTCAGCAGAAGCCTGGGGCCCTCCGGCTACCCAGGCATCACCTGAAATACTATTATTATTACCTCCACTAATATTCCCATTTGAATAAATTGAACCCTGGACTATATTGTTATTACCTAACTGAAGACCTCCTTCTCCTACCTGCACACCATAAACAAAAGCTACACCCACACCTCTTGATGAAGTGGCTTTGATGGTTCTTTTTATTTTAGGCTTTGTTTTATTAGGCAAATAACCTATTGCTTCAATCACTTTGGTAGCAGCATCTGTGGAGGTAATAGTGACAGAATAGGATCCATCACCCACAGAAGTTTCTGATTCACCATTATAGCTGCCTCCTGTTTTATTTAAAGAATTTAATGCCTTATCTATCCCGGCTTCTGCTAAAGCCACTGCCTTTTCCCCGTCAACAGAGTGTTGTGAGTTTTGAAAATAAACTTGGGCGCCTGTGATTATTGATAAAACCGTAAACAACACCACTCCCAAAGCAATAAAAACTACTATCAAAATTTGTCCTGATTGGTTTTTAGTCATTTCTTAAATTTGCCTCAGATGTGGCTGTAGTTGTTTCAAAATTAGCACCTGTTTTTTGTTTTAAAGTTAAGCCCACTTTGACTTTGGCGGCAGAAGAAGGAGTTACTTCAACAGGAGGATTGGCAGAATTTAAATATTGAAATTTTAAGCTGTCAACCAATGTAGAAAAAATTTGATCCTGGGCTTTTCTGCTGCTTAAAGCATTAGGGAAAGTTTTAAATCTTAGTTTATTGCCATCCAGGAAAAAAACAAAGTAATCTAAGGTATTGGCAATAAAATTATTTGACGAATCAATTGAGGATATTTTCAAAACCAGCTGGGTAGGGCCGGAAGTATAAGTAGTTGATCCATCAATATAAGATGCTGCGACCCCTAATGAATTTTTAATATTGGTCCTTACCTGAAAAAGAGCGTCATTAATATTTAGACCCTCTGACAACTTGGATGATTCTTTATAGGAAATGCCTGCGGTATTAACAATAATTACTACCAATAATGCCCCCACAGCCACACTAATTCCCATGGTAATTAACACCTCCACCAAGGTCAAACCTTTCACTGATTTAATCCTCCTTCGCCTATAAATGTTGTTAAACTAGCTGTTTGTGTTTTATTATTATCTTTCCAGTTAATGGTAGCTGTGATCTTTTTAACATGTTCGCTATTTGTGCAAATTGAGACGTCACAATCTTCCACTGATACTATCCCACTGCCATTTGGCAATAAACTTAATCTGGAATCTGAGATTGTGGTGGTACCGTTTACCAAATTGACATAGCTGACCGCTCTCTTGTCTTCAATCTGTTTGGCTGCCACTTCTCTTACCAAACTTAAATGTTTGCTTTTAGTAACCAAAAGTAATGCATTTGGCAGATTGGCCATTAAAACTATAATAATGCCAATCATTGCCACAACCAGTAATGACTCTGCCAGGGAGGAGCCTTTCTTATTTCTCATTAGGGTTATTTACTAATTGTACCGGCAGAGAAGATGGCATAATCAAAAAACGGCGGTATGACTTTGCTTTGCTGAAAAACCTTAACTCTTCTTTGAGTCTCTCCGGCTACTCCTGTTGAAACAATTACCCTGGCCTGGGGAGGGATAGAATAATCTTCACAAGAAGTTGCACCAGTTGGACAATTTCCTACTGCCCAAACAGCGATTGGCTGGGAGGCTTTGTATAGCATCCTGGCCCGAAGCAGTATAGGATAGGTAGTGCCCAAGGTTAAAGGTTGCATGCACTGATAAGTAAGCAGCCCTCTAAAAGGAGTGCTTGGTGTACAAGTCACAGAAGTAAAGCCGTTATTTCTGGGAACCGGGTCAAAATACCATTTTGTGCTATCATATTTACCCCCATCCCAAAAAACCAAAGTCAATTCTACGGCCGGCAAGTCTTCGGAGTTATTTCCCCAATAAAATTCCAAGGTCGGCTGCTTGTAATAAGCCGGCGGGCGATTGGCAGTAGAATCAAATCTAGCCAGCCAGACTTGGGCTATTTCTTCTTTGCCTACATTTGGTAATTCCAAAGCATCCTGTCTTGCACCAGCAACTGCATTAGGGGGGATTAACCCTGTATCCAAAATTGAGGTCACATTTGAAGAATTATCTGCCAAAAAACCAGAGGGAATTGAGTGGGAAGTAATGGTTGTTTCCAGCAAAGCTTTTTCAATTCCTGCTTCAGCAGCTGAAAAAGCCCTGGAAGATTGTTCTACTTTTGATGATGTGGATACATCAACCAGGCTTTTTTGGACAATAGAAAGCCCAATTGCCAAAGCCACAGTCATTACCAATATTAATATCAATATTATTTGCCCCTTTTGTTTATCCATATATTCAGATTAGCATAAATATCACCTTAGTTGTACAGTTGTTTGAAAGGTGACCGGGTCTATTTGTCCTACCACCTTAGAGGCATCTACAGCTGGTTTTAAATCAAATTTGATAGTCACTTGATCCTTATAGCCAACAGCTGTTCCCCTCAAGAAAAAAGGATTTAATGTGCAGTTAGATGCTACACAATCAACCGACACTCCTGTTTGAGTATTAGTATCAGTTAAAGTAGCAGCCTCTGGTAACATTGGGTCATTATCAGCACAGACTTTGTTAATAAAATCTTTATCCGGATATTCTCTTCCATTAAGAATACGTTTGACAGGGGTATCTGGATTATCTTGGATAAAACAACCATTTGAGCTACCATTGATACTCCCACAATTTCCTATGGCTGGAATTGTGTTATTAGGTGGAACAAATCTATATCTGGTATAAATGCCTTTTTGTTCTACTACCAAAGTAGAGCCGGTCGGACTGAGACAAGCTACCAGGTCAGCATTTCTGATGGTTTTATCCAAGACTTCCAAAACTGACTGGCCGTTTTGCTTGATGGCTGTAATGATTTGGGTTTTACCGCCACCCCGCAAAGTCCTGGTAAAAATTACCAAAATCAAAGTCCCAAAAACAGACAGCACAGCAATTACCACCAGCATTTCTACTAAGGTGAATCCGTTTTTCTTCACTGTATCTTCCTTAAAATAGTAGTTAATCTGGACATATGATCTCCAGAAAAATCAACCCATCTAACAATTGCTGTTACTGTTTTTTGAACTCTCCAAGAAGAATCGTCATTCAAAATTATCGCTCTTTTAAACTGGCCAAACTCTTCTGTTCCTAAATCAGGAAAGGTCGGACTGGAAGTTATATAGGTTAAACTTTCGCCCGTTGGAGACAGTTTAAAATAACAAGCAGTGCCGGAAATTCCGGAGGCACAACCATTGGCAATTTGATAATCCCAAATTGCCCCCACCCCTGAGGAGTTACCATTCCAGGAATTTACATTTGTTGTCCCGAGTATAGTGATGGCTTTATTCCTATCTCTGCCTATCCTGACTCTTTCTATGCCTTCCTGAGCTAGCTTGGTAGCTTGGACTTGGTTTTTGGCAAATTGGGCATTTCGCAAAGAAGCAATAGTGGCAAAAACCAAAGCCCCCACCACTATCACTGACACTGCAATAACCACGATCAGCTCTATTAAAGTCTGGCCCTTTTGGTTACCGGACATCTATTGCCCCTCCTTTGGTAATTTTAAAAATTTGAGTTTTGCCATTTTTTAAGTTAGTAATAGTAAAAATGAAGGTCGGGGAATCTTTACAAGTTTGAATAACATTTATATCTGAGGAAGTAAGACTTTGTGTACCTACTCCGGTTAAATAAGTTAAAGTGACTGGAAAACCAATGCCACCTGCAGGACAAATATTATCACCAGTAATCAACAATGTGGCATTTTCTAAAATAAGAGTGCTTATTTTATTATCTGTTGGCTCAATTTGTTTGCTGCAATGAAGCTCAATTTTACTAGAGTCTACAAATTTTAAAGACCAGGAAATTGCTCCCTGGCCATTGCAGACAGTTAAGGTAGTGGCATTGCTTTGGGCCAGTCTTAGATAAGTCTGCAGCTCTCTGACAGCTTTTACTCCTACCTGGTTTGCTGCAAAATCCTTATAATTGGCATAGCCCATTACAGACAAGATACCTATGATAGAGATAACTACCAGAAGTTCAATTAAGGTAAAGCCGGCAGAACGCATACTTTAAAAGTACCATAATATCATCCTATGGTCTAGTAATTCCGAAGTTATAACCAGCTTTGATACATCCTGAATCAGAAGAAGGAGCAGTTCCTTCCATTTGGGCATATAGGCAATATTTAGTACAATTTTTCGGAGTATCAGCTGTGCAGTTAGTACCTAATGCTTCATATGAATAATCTGGAGGAGTTTTAGGATCATTAGGTATTTTATTTAAATATGTTTTTGATCCTGCTGTCAATGATTGAACATCGAAAGGATAATAAATATGGTCTGAGTGATAATCTTCCAAAGCAGACTGGATAAATTTTAAATCAGATTGTCTTTTAGCATCCCTGGAACTTTTTAAAAAATTACTGTAAGAAACCAAACCAATGGTTGATAAAACAGCAATAATAGAGATTACAATTAGAAGTTCAATAAGGGTAAAACCTTTGTTATTGGGCATTAGGCAAACAGTAGTAGGTGGCACCATTTTTCCCGGCAGCAGTTTCTAAATTAGCACAAACAGTGTAACTGGTGCCTGCAGGAGGTTGACTACCTGAAACTTTGTTGGTACAAGTGGCATAATTACCGACAGCCCCAACTACACAATAATCACAAACCCCTAAAACAGGAGGAGTTCCACTGGAAACTCCACATTTTAGTTGCCCAGTTAAAGGATCTGTAGGTATACTTCCATCTTGAAAATCAGTAGTTTTCAAGACAACATATCCAACACCAGGTTGATAATTTTTCTCCATAGCTTTTTGGATAGAATTTATCTCTGCTATCCTTTTAGCATCTCTGCCTCTTGCAGTTATACCAGTATATGCCACAAAACCAATTACTGCCAAAATCGCAATAATTGATATAACGACCAATAATTCAATTAGAGTAAAGCCTTGGGGATTATTAACGGAATTGGGCAGGAATTTTTTCACCGTACTTTAATTATTAGGGCAAATCTTTTGAATTGTCAAGATCTCAACTTTAAATACCAATCTATAATTTGATTTCCCCAGAAAAGAACAATCAGACTTCCTAAAACTAAAAACGGTCCAAAGGCAATAGATTGACCAAAATGTTTCTTCTTAAATGCTATTAAAAACAAAGAGAAAAAAGCCCCTAAAATAAATGATGACATAATCGCCACCAAACTCTGAGGGAATCCCAGCATTAACCCGATAAATGCCCCAAGCTTTACATCACCTCCACCCATGCCTTTACCTTTAGTAATAATTATTAAACCCCAAAAAAATCCACCTATTATTAAACCCATTAATATCCCTGTTAAAAGAGGATAGGCAGAATATATGGCATGTCTTAAGAAATAGTCAGAATGAGGAGGCAGTAAATATTTACCTATTTGATTTTGAGAAAGATAATAATATAAATAGGCTATTTTGCTGATTGTTAAAAGGCAAAGAGAGATAAATCCAATTAAAATAGCCGGCAGGATGATTCTATCTGGAATTAACATCTTTCTTAAGTCAGTGATAAACAAAACTATTAGAATAGTTATAAAGAATGTTTTAACCAAAAGGTCGGCAGAAGAAAATAAATTAAAATTATTAGAGCTTTGCCAGAATAAAAAACCTACTAATAACCCCATTATTACTTCAACTGCCAAATACTCAATGTTTATTTTCCTATGGCAGTATCTGCATCTACCTTTTAGAAAAATATAAGAAAGTACCGGAAAAAGGTCGTACCACCGCAGATTTTTTTTGCATTGCGGACAATACGACCTTCCCCAAAATGTTTTTTTAGTTAAGCTTCTATCAGCCAAAACTAAAGACAAACTTCCCAATACCAAGCCTAGCAAAATTCCAATTAATCCCACTTTAGTAGGTACAACTCCCTCCTGAAACGTTAATTAATCCTAAATTAGATCCTACCTCATATTTATCATTCTCATTCCCACCATCACCTGTCATCTTACCCTTGTACTGATCTGATTCCAAAACTGTATCTATTTCCCAGGCATCAGAAGCTGCGCAATAAGTATAGTGATAGGTAATATCATTAATTGGATCAACTGGTAATGTTGGCACTGACACACTCTTTTGAGAAGAGAGGTCAACTTTTACCCAACCAGTACCATCAGCCACTCTGGTGCCTGAACCTGAATTAGAAGATCCATTACAAGGATAAGCGCCTGAAGCCTTACAAAGAATAGCCACAGTCCCAGAACCGGTTGCTTCCTGGACTGACACATTAATGGCGCTTTGTAAATTAGCTGTATCTGTTAATCTAGCTGCATCACGGCCTCTTCTGGTCAGTTCCAAAGGATTAATAATCAAAACTACCACTGCTGCCAAAATGGCAATAATTGCGATAACGACTAAAAGTTCAACAAGTGTAAAACCACCTTTTTGAACTTGAGCAGATTTTTTCAAAACTTTTCACCTCCCTCGTATATTAAATTTACTAACAATATAATTGTTAGCAGTGATATGTAAGCGGTTGGAGACTTCGATCAAC